>Ga0070699_100002626_pt1 | contig 16044 bp, 16 predicted proteins | sample KBSK1503metaG_FD_65473 | JGI IMG/M metagenome (GOLD analysis project Ga0070699, IMG submission 65473) | Corn, switchgrass and miscanthus rhizosphere microbial communities from Kellogg Biological Station, Michigan, USA - KBS K1-50-3 metaG | ecosystem: Host-associated > Plants > Roots >...
GAAGATAGAGATTGAAGTAGACGTCCCCCTCTCCTTGCGCAACGGGTGTTCCAGACCGCGTTCCCACCTCGGGAATGTACTTCTCCGGAGTTTCGTAGTCGACCGAGCGATACCTCCCAAATGCCACGGTGCGGACCGCCCCGGGGATGAGGTTGAGAAGAAAGGTCGGCAGTGTCTGCGGGTTGAATGTCGGCGCCGTCCCTACTTGTTGATTGAACACGATGCTGCGGAGCGACTGCACCGCAAACACCGTCCGGGTCCTGTCCGGCGCGAGCGAAAAATCGGCGCGGGGGGCACGAGTGGCCTTGAGCTGATCACGAATGTGTTCGAGGGTCGCAGTCGCGCTTTGCGTCGTGAAGACGCTGAGAACGACGATATGCGGTTGCGAGATTCCGGCACGACGCGCCGCCTTCAGGCCATCGAGGAGCGCCGTGCGATACGCGTTGAGCCGCCCGTCGTGGCGTCCCCCAACGTTGAGGTCATGCCGGAACTGCCTGAACCCCTCGGATGCTGTCACCGGGGCGCCGAATGGATCGCGGATTCCATCCGTTACGATGAGGGCATAGCGCGTGTGCTGGTCCAGCAACGCGTCCGATTCGGCGTGCAGCGTGTTCGTCGCCGGGTCCCATACCACCTGATTGATGCCGATGGTTTCGTCGTGCTTGTCCCTGCGAGGGCGGTCACCGTCGTCGTCGTGCTGACGTCGTTCACCCCTGTCCTCCAGGGTGGAGCCGAGCCGGATCAGGAAGACGGTGTGGCTCGTGGCGGTGGCCACGTCGATCGGACCATCGAAGGGAATCGACAACCGCGGCTGGAGGTTAAATCCATCTAAGGTATTGATCACATCCACGTCGGCGCAGTCTGACGGATGTGTGGAGCACTGTGGCTTCGGCAAGTCCACCCGGAGGCCGGTATTGTTCGTCTCATCCTCGATTGTGAACCGGTCGCTTGGGAATGGCCCACCCGCGGGGGTGTCCAAACTGAACACCGCCTGAACGCTGGCAAGAGCCAGTGCAGGCCACAGAAGGACGAAGGATAGGGCCGACACAACGACGAGGCATCGGGCGAAGGATGTCATGGGGGAGCTTCCTCTTCCGCGGGCGGAGGCGCCGAGCGGGTCGGGCCGTGACACAGCGGGAAAGCCTCACACCCTGCGAGTGATAAGCAGCGCAAAGGTGAGAGGCTCGCTTACGAGCCGGGAAGTCGATACCCTCCTTCCATCCCAAGGGATGCGGTCAACGTGTGGCGGAATAACCGGCTAACGTGTTGTTGAGGGAGTCGGTGCGGATCGGGCCGAGATAGTGGGGCACTGGCCCGCCCTCCGTGTCTCGCCCCCGTTGACGTGCGCCATTTGCTGTGCCCAACCCCTTCTTACGCAGATTCTTTCAGCTCCGCCTCCGCCTGCTCTAGCCAGAACTGCATGTCCATCTCGCGAAGCATCGTCGTGGCGGTGGTGAGGTGCTCGTGGGCCCGCTCCCGCTTGCCCGTGCGCCGGTAGAGTTTGCCGAGGCCGAGGTGGCAGTGGGCGATGACTGGGCGCATGCCACGCGGCTGGGCGAGGGCAAGGGCATGCCGGTAGTGGGTCTCGGCGCGTTCCGCGTCGAAGCGATCGGGATGGCTGGCGATGTCTCCGAGGAGCTGCTGCGCACGAGCCGCAATCGCAAAACGAGACGGAGAGAGTTCGATCACGCGGTCCGCCAGGCGGCGCGCCTCGTCGAGCCGGCCGAGCAGCAGACAGGCGCGACCCAACCTCTCGTAGGACCCAACAGAATTCCCGACGCCTCCCCGCGCCGCCAGACGCTGGACGAGCTGCTCGCCTTCCTGGATCCGGTTCGATGCCTCGCTCGTTTCACCAAGTAGCGCGAGGATTGCGGCCGAGACAGAAACGGCGTGAGGAAGAACCAGCGCGACGTCTCCCGCTCGGAGCACCGCGAGCGAGTGCTCGATCAATGAACGCGCCTTCGTCCCGTCGCCCTCGAGGAGGTGGAGCTCGCTTGCTGCGCGGTAGGCGAAGCCGACGGTGAACGCATGCTGGGTCGGGTCGGCAAGACGGAGCATCTGGAGCTCGTGTTGGGCCGCCTCGGCGAACTTACCGAGCTCGCCGAGACTCATGACCAGCCAGGAACGATCGTAGACCGATGCCGGCGCCGCGGGTCCGAAATACTCGTAGACCCACTCGGGAGGCAACACCGCGAGGTTATCCGTGGCCAGCTCGATCACCCGCTCGTAGTCCCCCCGGTAGTAATGCGTCTGCTCGAGATAGGTCGTGGCGAGGATGCGCAGTCTCAAGTCCCCGACGCGTCCAGCGATCTCCAGCCCGCTCACCCCGTACGGGAGCGCCTCATCCAGCTCGTTGAGCAAAAAATGAATATTCGCCATGAACGCACAGACCTGGCCGCGTCGACGGTCGTCGTTCAAGCGCTCGGCCAGAGCTTTGGCCTCGCGCAGGCGCTCCAACGTCTGCTGGATTTCACCGAGTTGGACCAGCACCCGTCGCAGCTCGAGGCGGATATCGAAAGCCTGCTCTTGGGTGACCTGATCTTCCGCGAGTAACTCCAGAACCCCAAGGGCCTGCTCGAACCAGGAACGGGCATCCTGGAGCGCCGACCGAGCGGTGGCCTTCGCTCCCGCCTGCCGGAGATAATGCACCGCCTTCTCCCGCAGATCACCGCGAACGGCGTGATGGGCAAGCCGTTCGACGTGCTCATCGAGATGATCGGCATGGAGTTGCTCCACCACCTCCACGATGCGGGCGTGGAGCGCGATTCGCCGATCGTGAAGCAGGCCGCCGTACGCGACCTCGTGGGTCAGCGCGTGCTTGAATGTGTATTCGAGCTCCGGGAAGAGCCGCGCCTCGTAGAGGAATTCCGCGGCCTGCAGGCTGGTCAGCGATTGGCGAACGTGCTCCTGTGGATCTTCCGCGATGGCCTGCAGCAACATGAAGGGCACGTCCTTGCCGATCACGGCCGCCGCCTGGAGCAGCCGCTTGTCTCCGGGAGCCAGGCGGTCAATGCGCGCGGCCAGGATGGCCTGAGCCGTGGCCGGAAGCTGAAGCCGTTGAATCGGCCCCGCGAGTCGATACCCTCCGCGCTCCCCGGTGAGCGCCCGCGTTTCCACGAGCGCCCGCACGCTCTCCTCGAGGAAGAATGGGTTGCCCTGCGTGCGCTCGATCAACAGGCGCTCGAGATCCTCGAGCCCCGGATCCGGCCCGAGTAACGCCTCCAACAGCTCTCCCGCGCTTGCCGCCGGCAGCGTGTCGAGCCGCACCTGCTGGTAGTACGTTTTGCTGCCCCAACCGTGCGCGTACTCAGGCCGGTAGTTCGTCAGCAGGAGCAGTCGCGCCGTCGGCAGGCTCTCGACGAGCAGATCGAGCCATGCCTGCGTCTCGCCGTCGATCCAGTGCAGGTCCTCGACCACCAGCAGCACCGGTTGCACCTGGCTCTCCCGCACAAGCAGACGTTTCAGCCCGTCCAGCGTCTGCCGACGGCGCTGCGCGGGATCGAGTTTCGCCCACTCCGGGTCCTCGATCGAGACGTCGAGCAGCGACAGGAACACCGGCAGCGCGGGCTCCAGCGCGCGGTCAAGCGACAGGAGCTTGCCCGTCACCTTCTCGCGCATCTTCCGCCCGTCGTCGCGGGGCTCGATCCCGAAATAGCTGCGCAAGAGCTCGATGACGGGGAAATACGTCGTGGCTTTGCCGTAGGACACCGAGGCGGCTTCGAGCACCAGCCATCCGCGGCTGCGATGCGAGTGGGTGAACTCCCAGACCAGGCGTGACTTGCCCACCCCTGGCTCGCCCACCACCGCCACGAGCTGGCCGTGACCCTCGCCCGCTCGCCCCAGCGCCTGCCGGAGCAGCTCGATCTCCACGTCGCGACCGACGAAGCGCGTGAGCCCACGAGAGGCGGCGGCGTGCAGCCGGCTCCGCACCGGGCTCGCGCCCGCCAGCTCGAAGATCTCGATCGGTGCCGTGAGTCCCTTCACAGTCACCGGGCCGCGCGAGGTCACCTGCACGAAACCCTCGGCGAGGGCGAGCGTCTCCGGAGTCAACAAGATGGTCCCCGGCTGGGCCATCTGCTCCATGCGCGCGGCCAGGTGCGTGCTCTGCCCGACCGCCGTGTAGTCCATGTGAAGATCCGACCCGATCGCCCGAACCACCACGTCACCCGAATTCAGGCCCACGCGGATCTGGATGGGGACCCCGAAACTGCGGAACACGCCTTCGGCGTAGCGCTTCACCGACTCCTGCATCCGCAGCGCGGCGTAGCACGCTCGCACCGCGTGGTCTTCATGGGCCAGCGGAGCGCCGAAGAGCGCCATGATCCCGTCGCCCATCACCTGATTGACGGTGCCCTCGTAGCGGTGGACCGCTTCCATCATTCGCTCGAGGACGGGGTCGAGGATCTTGCGTGCTTCCTCCGGGTCCCGATCCGCCAGCAACTCCATCGACCCTTTCATGTCGGCGAAGAGCACCGTGACCTGTTTCCGTTCGCCTTCCAGCGCGCTCTTGGAGGTCAGGATCTTCTCGACCAGGTGCTTCGGGGTGTAGACGTCAGGCGACGAGAATCGAGGCTGCGTTGCGCCGGCTATCGCGACGGGATGGGCGCACTCAGGGCAGAATTTCGCGGTCGGAGAGAGCTGGGTGCCGCAGTTCGAGCAGCTCCGCGCCAACGGGGCCGCGCACTCCTCGCAGAACTTCGCCGGCGGGGAGTTCTCATGCTGGCACCGGGGACACTGCATGCTAGGACCTCCCATCGCACGGCACCAGTACCGAGAGGGCAGTTCCAACCGCATGGACAGTTGTCGCCTCAGCGCAGCTTGCTAACGCGAAGAGAACTGGGGGGCGTGCTGCCAAAGGCGACGGCCAGCTGTCCAGGAACCCGAACCAGGGGTCTCCTTCGCCCCTGCGAGCCAGGACGGTTAGAGGGCGGGAACCACCAGCAGTAACCTAGGCGTCTGCCGAGCGGGTGTCAAGGTGATTGCTGTCCCTACTGCGTACCCTTGGCTGGCCGACCCTAGGGTAAGCGCGTAGAAAGAGCTGAGCCGGAACTCTAAGTGGACTACCCGAACCAGTGCAGCGACATCCCCACGTCGATTGGCGCCTGATTGTGACGTTTGAGGTCAGGAGAGGGCTTGGGCTAAGCCAGGCGGATTGGCGACCAGACGACGTCCACATCGGTGAGGCGAGTCGATTTCGGTGACGGGGTTGTCCCGCTCGCTGTTGAACTTGGCTGAGCGCGACGGCAGGGCATCATACCCTCAGTTCACGGCGCGGAGGAGGGTACCGACATAGCGGCCCCCTTCGAGAAGATCGATCCTGAGCCAAGTGCGGCCCTCGGTTTTCCCTGCGGTGGCCACGATGACTCACGCGGCGCGCTCCGCGAGCTTCGCGGCGCTGAGCGCGGTCACGAGCCCGTCCAGCTCTCGGTGCCGCTTGATGCGCCGGAAGCGCTCCGCGGCGCGCAGCAGACCGAGGCCGATCCATCGCCGCCGCATGTCGCCGTCGCGCCAGCGCTTGATGTTCCGCGTGACGTGCCGCACCGTGCCGATCAGATTCTCGATGCAGTTCGTCGTCGCGAAGAAGCGCCGCAGCGTCGGCGGCAGCCCCAGCTTCAGCACCGTCAGCGTTTCCTCCAGCCCCTCCCGCATACTGGCGGCGGCATCGGCATGACCGTTCCGCTCCAGCCACGTCGCGAGCGCCGTCAGCTGCCGCCGCGCCCCCGCCGCACTGGGCGCCCGATACGCCCGGCGCAGGCTTGTCCGAACGTAGGCCTGGCGCGCCTGCGGGACAAGGGCGTCGAGGTTACGCGCCTTGTGGAGCTGGCAGCGTTGAATGACCGCGGCGTCGCCGAAGACATCACCCAACGCTTTGCGCAGCCCCTTGCCCCCGTCGATCACCCACAGCACGCGCTCGTCGAGCGTGAGGCCGCGGGCGAGCAGATCCTGCAGCAGCTCGGTACACACCACGGCGTTCTCCGTGGAGCCCAGGCGCAAACCGAGCGGGACCTTGCTGCCGTCGCGCGTGATCCCCAGGACGACGATCACCGTCTGCTGGGCCACCACGACGCCGTCCATGAACAGCGCCATCATCTCGAGCCCGTCCAGCCGCCGCGCCAAGTACTCGTGCAGCTGCTGCCGAGTCCGCCGCACGACGGCCCGACTGACCGCACTCTTGCTACTGCCTCGGGTGGGCCGCCCGCTCGGCCGCGCCTCCAGACTGCCCTCGTAGTGGCGCGCCGACACCCCGGCGAGGAGCTGCTGCATCATCCGAGCGGTCAGGGGATCTCGGTCGCGAAACACCGCCACCGAGGGCAACGTCGCTTCCCCGCCGATCGTCTGGCGCACGCGGGGGCGGCGCACCTGCACGCGCCGACCGCCGAAGGTGAGCTCCGTTGCCCACCGCGCCGAGGCGGGCGACGCCGCCGCCGAGACCGAGGTTGCTCAGATCGTGCTCAATACCCTCGAGATCGGCGTCGTAAGCTGTAGTCGACTGTCGTGAGCGGGCGTGGGCGTTGTACGCGGATCCTCGCGCGACCACGGGTGGATTCGGCTAACTGCCCGTCGCGCCTCAACTCCCGGAATCCGCCGTCGAGACCTTCGTAATCAGCAGGTCGCGGGTTCAAGTCCCGCCGCCGGCTCCATTCAGAATCACGCACTTCCGTCGAACGCTCCTCGGGTGCTGCTACCACTTTGCTACCACTCGCGAGTCTGAGGGCCTCGAGCCGATCGATGTAGCGCTTGTCGCCCGACGGAAGCCAGTGCGCGTAGTACGTCAGCGTCGTCGTCGGCTTCGCGTGGCCGAGCTGGGCCGCCACGTAGGTGATCGGAGCGCCCTGCGCCAGGAGGTGCGTGGCGAAGGTGTGGCGCAGATCGTAGAGCCGAAACCGCGGCAGGCCGGAGGCGCGGAGCACCGAGCGGAACACCTTGGCGACCGCGGACGGATCCAGCGGCGTGTCGGCACTCGAGGGGAACATCCACGGGCTCGGGTCGCGGCGGGGATCCGCGATGAGGGCCTCGGCCTCCGCTGTGGCCTGGAGCCCGCTGAGCGCCTCGGCCAGGCGCGACGTCACGTCCACCGTGCGGACCTCCCCGTCTTCGTCGGGCCGACCTCCCCGGCCGAGACCGCGCGCTCCACGGCGAGCGTCCGGGCACTCGGGTCGAAGTCGATCCACTTCAGCGCGAGGGCCTCGCCCGGACGCAGGCCGGCGTCGGCCAGCGCCAGGAACATCGTCGCCTCGCGCTTCTCCACACGCGCCGTGGCGGTGGCGAGGAAGGTCGCCAGCTGCTCGTAGGTCATGGGCGTGACTTTCTTCTGGCGGTCGCCCTTGCTGATCACGCCGGCCTGCGTCCGGCGCCCGCCGCGCGCGAGCTGGAGGACCGGATTCAGCGGGAGCAGATGATCCTCGACGGCGTCGCCGAGCATGACCGAGAGCGTGGCCCGCGCCAGGCGCACAGTGTCCTTGCTGTAGCCGTCGGTGCGGAGCCGGGCCAGCAAGTCCTTGACGGTGCCGCGGTGAAGCTTCAGGAGCTTGAGCGGGCCGATCCTCGGCTCGATGTAGCGCTCGAAGATGTCGCGATAGCCCGCGAGCGTGCGGGGGCGGACCTGGCCGACGAGCGCGGTCAGCCATTGCTCGCCGTAGGTCGTCACCGTGATCGTGCGATCCGCGATCGGCGGGGCCGCCTGGCTGGATTCCTTGATCTTCTCGGCCAACTCCGCATCGGCCTGCGCGCGCGTCTCACACGTCACCCAGCGCCGCGCGCCGGTGTTGTCGCGATAGTCTACTTGCCGCGCCGCTTCCGGATGCAGGCCATGGCTTACGTCCTCCGCTTCTTCGGCGACCTACGCGCTCGCGCTAGGATCTGCGCCAGTCGCGCGACGGGCTCGGGGATCGCGATCTCGCCCCGTTCGTAGCGCGCCAGCGTGTTCGCGTGGACGCCGAGCTGCTCGGCGAACGTGACCTGCGTCAGCGTGAGCCTGGTACGCAGCGCCACGAGCTCCGTTCCCGTCATGGCGCAGACTATACGATCTGGATAGTGCGCTGTCAAGCCCCCTCTGCTGAATTTCGGCCACGATCGCGGGGTGCACGCGGATGTACTTCGGGCCGATGCGCTGCGCAGGCACCCGCCCTTGCCGGATGAGCTCGTATAGGAAGCTTGGCGGAATGGCCAACCGCTCGGCGGCCTCGGGCACGGTGAGCAGCCGGGCCGCCTCCCGCGGATCCGCCGCCGCGTCTGGCCCGGCCAGGGCGCGCGCGATGAGCAACGGCTGAATGCTGGCGATCGCCACCAGCAGGCCGCACGCCTGCTCGGGAGACAGCTCGGCGAGGCGGGAGGGCTGGGCCACGAGATCGACCATCGTCGGTAGCGGGGACGTCATGGCGCGACGCTTGGCAACGTCGAGCGCGATCGTCTAGGATCGGGGCGATGGAGTGCTGCCCGACCTGCCACACGCCGCTCGACCGTCGCGAAGCCCTGGCCGCCCTCGCGGAGACGCTCGCCACGGGCGCCATGACGTACCGCGAAGCAGCGTTCGCCTTCGGCGTGTCGGTCAAGCGGATCCAGAACATCGTGTATGAACGCCGCCTCGAGCGCCGCTACCGCCGCATCGGCAGCCATCCGCGCCGGCACGCGGTCATCACGCCAGGCACCTTCCGCGAGCTCGGACAGTACCTGTCCCGACCGCGGGGTCACCCTGCCCGCTGATTGTCCCCAGCGCAGCGTGAGGGCTGGCCGACGCCCCCGCGCTGTCTCTTCGCCCGGAAAACAATTCGCCGAGTGGCGCCGAGCACCAAGGCAGCCGCGGGGGTTTCTGGCTCGGCAACTTTTTGCTCGGTCCCTTTCTGACTCAACCTCCGTCGGATGGCTCGTCGGACAGCACGATCGTGACGATGAAGCACTGCGCGTTGGTAGCAGCGCGGTAGCAGCGCCGCGCAACTCCGCGAGATCACGCGCGATCTCAGCGCGCATCTGACACGCCATCAGTCGGTGCGGCCGAGACCGGGTCGCGATCGCGGGGTCAGGGCGCTCGATCGAGGCGCCGGCACCTGGTCGGCCGGCCTTCACCATCGTGACGACGAGCTCCACGCCGCCCAGCTCGTGGGCACCGCCGAGCGCGATTACGAACGAAGGGGGCCCCATCGACGCCCGCGAGTGCACCGGCCTGGCTCCCCACCGCGCCACGAGAAACGGCGTAAATTCTTTGGGGCCCGCCCGGCTGACCACCTGGCGCATACACCGCCGTCCGCGCTGAGTGGACTCGGCTCTGATGACCGAAGCATGAGGGGGTAGGGGGAGTATTCCTGTTCCTGTATAGGCGATGGATGGGGGCATGCCTTCGCGATGTCTTGGGGTAAGCCATCCGGGTAGCCATCGGCGAAGCCATCCCCGATGCCTTCCGCTTGCTACTGGTGGCGACGGCCGGGCGATAACGGTGCGCCGCGAGCCTGAGTGTTCGGGCAAGACGCTGCCCGCCCCGGCGACATTGGGCCCGGCATTCGTCAACCCGGAAGGCGGCTTACGCGCCATGCACGGCGCTCCCGGTCTGCAGGGGCGTGATGCGCAACGTGGTCGGCTCGAAGTGCAGCGTGATGGTCTTGGGGGCGGCGCCCGAGCGGTTCTTCAGGACGCGCACCTTGAACTCTCCGCGCACCGAGGCGCGCTCCAGTTTGTCGATTCCGTCCTTGAGTTCCGGTCGCCAAATTCCCAAAAGATAGTCGGCAGCCTCCTCGATCGCGCCCGAATCGCGGCCCATTTTGAGCGTGATCGGCTCGCCGCCGGTCTCACCTTCGCGCCCAACCTGGCAGAGCACGACCAGCGCGACGCGGTGGCGCTTGGCGAAGTTCTTGAGCGCCCGCGCCGAGAGCGAGGCCTGCTCGTAGAGGGTGCCCGGCTTGCGGTGTCCGATCAGGCCCATGTAGTCCACGACCACGAGTCGGAGCGGTTCCGGCCACAGGTCCGAGGCGCGTGCCTCTTCGATCAGCTGGTCGACCTGATCGAGCGTGCATGGCTTCTCGACGAGCACGACGTGTGCCCACCGCTCACAGACTTCGAGCAAACGCGCGGTCACCTGAGGATCTTCGCTGCGCGCCCGCTCCTCGAGGTCGCGCCCGTTCCAGCCGAGCGTGAGCGAGGCCATACGCTCGAAGATCTCCACCCCCTGCTGCTCGAGCGAGAACATCAGCGTCGGCAGCTGGCCCGCCGCGGTCATCTGGTCGATGAGGTTCAACGCGAATGCGGTTTTGCCGACCGCCGAGCGGCCAAGGACGGTCATGACTTCACCGGGTGCGACTCCGCGGACGACCTAATCGAGCTCGGCGTACCCGAGCGTGATGCGATGGTGCGGCTGCATCATCCTGAGTAGGTACGCGTCGGCGAGGTCGGTCACGCGGAGGAAAGCCGGCGGATCCTGATCGACTTCGGTCGGCGTCTGCATCGGGAGCCGGCGGAACGCCTCGGGACGTGCGTCACAAGGTAGTCGTCGACGCCGCACTTCGCGCCCTTCGGCCCCTCAGGCAGCCGGAGGAGGTAGACGTCGGCCTGCCGGCGCCGAAGTTCCTTGACGAGCTCGTGCTCGGCCCACGCGACGGGCGGCTTGTCCGCGAGGTCAGAGTCGAAGACGACAACTAGGCGCCGTCCTTTCCGTGCGACGCGATCGAGGTCCGCAATCGAGAGAGACTTGCCGTGCAGATTGGTCTTCCACGACCAGACGCCCGCCAGCACCAGGCACGGGAAGCCTTCCTGTGTGAGCTTGAGCGCCTTGAACTCGCCCTCCGTCAGGTAGAGAAGTCGCGATGGATCGCTGAGCACGGACGGCTCGAGCGTCGGGCGGAAGGTAGAGGTGATTGCCTTGCGCCTTGGGTGAGCGGTAATGCTTCCCATCCGGGCCGGGGTGATCGATCCGGGCGCGAGCGTAGCTGTCGCGGTACGGGATGACGAGGCCGGTGCCGGCGCCGCCGTAGCCGAGGATTTCGCGTACCTCGTCGACGGAACCGCTGTGGAGGCCTGCGCGGCTCCACGTCTCTGCCGTCAAGCCGCAGTCGAGGAGCTTCGCGCGATGGGGCTCGAGCAGCGTCATTCGTCGTCCTCCTGGACGGCCGCATGGTCGCGGTAGGCACCCTCGGCGACGCGGACATAGTTCGGCGTCTTATCCTTGCTCTGCAGAAACCAGTCAAAGGTCGCGCGCCAGTGCTCATTACCCGGGCGCTTGCTCAGTCCGCGGAGGAACGTAGACTTCCGCAACTCCCCTATCGCGGCCTCCCAGTACTCCATCGAGGGCTGCTGGCGGAGTGCGTCGCGCATCGCGCGGACGCGGCCCTCTGTCATGTCGCGCACGCGTGGGCACTCCTGCGGCGCCGAGGTGTTCCACAACTCGACGAGGGCCTTCACGTGACCGACCGAGGCCACCTCATGTCGGTTGCCGGACGCTCGCGATGGCGCCTCCGGCTCCAATGTGAGTTCCGGCTCCTGCGTCGTCTCAGGTATCGGGGATGGCTCGGCAGACGCTTCGGCGAAGCCATCGGGCATGGCATCCCGGAACGCTGGGGACTTCGAGTCGAGGTACGCGCGGCACCGCCGTACCAGGGCTTGCTTCTCGGCGCACTCGGGGATGAGGTCGAAGGCGCTCCGCCACGCCGTGACGCTGTTGGGCGACTGGGGCTGGTTGTACCGGAGGAAATGCGGCAACCCAATGTAGCTCGCGCGTTCGTTCACTTCGATCATGCTGCCGCCCGTCAGGGCGGGGGCGAGGGCCGTACGCAATCGCTTCGGCGGCCAGCCGAGCTCGGCGGCGAGCCCGTCGAGCGTGGCGCGCATGGCGCCGATCGCGGTGAGGTTGGGTGCGTCAGCACGCAGAGGAAGGCGAGCTTTCCGTCGTTGGAGAGCGCGCTGAATTTCTCGTCGTTCCAAATTCGCGGGTCCACTTTTCGATAGCGCGACATGGCTACGCGTCCTCCGTCGCTGAACATCGCGGGCACGGCACGACCGGCGCCCGCGGCGCTCCGGCGCAGTACACTTCGACGATCTGCGCCACGCCTGTCCTGATCCGGCTGGCCTCGCGGACGAGGTAGTGCGCGGCGATCCGGCAGCCGCGCGCGTCCATCGGCTGATCGCACGTCGGACAGATCCCGCCGAGCGGCGCTGCGCTACTCAGAACCGCGATGTACCGCTGCGTCCCGCGCGGGCGGGAGCACGCTGAGCGAATCGCCGTCCTCGCGGTGCGGTACGAGAGGGCCGCACGGCGCCCCCTAGTTGGCCGTCCGCCCGAGGCCGCCTCGAAGCGCGCCAGCATGGCGAAGAAGTCAGCGCGATCAAACCAAATCTTCTCCTGCAGGTGCCTGAGCCAGTCCCCGCGGGCCGCCGGCGAGTCTAGGAACCCGTGGCCGCGGTTGTAGAGCCTCACGTAGTACATCTCGGAGTTGGCCGTGCACGCTCCAGTGAATCTCCACGTCCCTGACCGCCGGGCATACCAGCGCGCTCGATCGGCGAACCAACTGAAGCTCGAGGCTGCCTCCTTGCCGCACGCTTCACAACGGGGGAGCGCGATACTGATGCTCACCAGTCGTCGCCTTCCTCGATCGTGACGAGTACGTCGAGCCATCGTGACAGTCCGAAATTCCAGCGCCAGCCGTTCGCGTCGACCACCGCTTCGACGTCGGCCCGCGCGGCTCGCGCCTGTGTGCGGACGGTATCGGTCGGGGGTGTCATCGCGTCCGCCGCGTCGCGCGCGTTGATGCTCAGCCACCATGCCTAACGTCATCTCGAGTGCGACCAGCGCCGCACGCGGAGACACGGGCGGCAGTTCGTCATTCGCCAGGCGCATCACGTAGTCGGCGGGCAACCCAGTGACCGCCCACACGAGCCGGTCGTTCGGGTCACGTTCGACCGCATGCAGTCTGGCGTCCGGGAAGCAGAGCGCGAACGCGGTGGCTTTCGGGTCGGAGAATCTCTGGACGTCGCGGCTTTGGCTCATTGACATATGCAAGTTAACGCGTGGTCAGCCGAGGTCGCGGACGCGAAATGGCGAGTTAAAGTTCCGAAGTACGCGGCGAGCTAATCCTGACGGGGTTTTGTGGAACCCTCGAAGAGCCGCCGCGCTGTCCGAGCGCGCTTGACGGCCGTTGCGTCGCTCCACCTGTACCTCTCCCCGAGAAATTTTGACGCGACCAGCTCTCCCGTCCCGAATACGTCGTCGATGCTTGCCGGAGGGGTTCGACGATACAGAAGACGTTGAGGATCAGCAGTTCCGCGTCGGCGCTAAGGCGATCATCTGTTTCGATTGTAAGTTTCAGGCGGGCTAGCGCAGCGCGCGCGCGCTCGCTCAACTCGGGCTTGACTCTGGCTCTTGCCACACATTGATGACAAGACAGTACGGCGCTTAGGAAAGACGGGTCTGAGCTTGCGACTCAACAGCCGATACGGCTATAGTTTGATCCCGGCGGCAAACCCAGAGTCGTCTTGCGCGGGACAAGACCACGCCTGAACCTGCTACGGAGCAGAGCGAAGAAACGCGAAGTGGTCCACGGCATCCTTTTCAAACAAGGCCCCGCGACTCGGTACGGAAGAGAAGAGTGTTACGGATGTCGGCTATGGCTTCCTCCTCGTCGAAGCAATCCCCGAGAGCGGAATCACCTCGGCCAACCGCTCGAGGAAGGGCGGCTTGTCGCGCGGCCGGCGCTAGGCCGAGGCGCTTTTGATCCTACACGAGATGCGCTCTCGCTCCGAGGGGCTATGATGCGACCTGGCAGGGAGCCGACTGATCAAATCCGGAACTAAGACCTGATGATTAAATTCCGGAACTAAAGCAAAGCAAATTCCGGAACTGAACAAACCATTGACTGGTAGGAGGCGTGTGCTATCGTCGCGGCCTTTTGGTGGGCAGGCGGATGACACAGCCGAAGTGTTCACGGTGTCAGCAGTCGATCGCGGTGGACGATACCATCACGCTCGACAGCGACGAGATGATGCATCTCAACTGCCGAAGGCCCCGCGAGCTGAGCCGGGAAGAGCGAACCCTCCTTTTCCATTACTGCGTCGGCCATGCGGTTGCGGACTGTCGCCCGTGCGCCGAAGGCTTCCGGCAGCACGAACTTGCTACCGATCTCTCGGGCAACCACACGCATCTTTGCCCGCGTTGTCGCGCAGACCTGACCGACAGCATTCGTGCGCACCTCGACGCCTGCGCGATGCTGCCCGAGCCAGTGCGGATAAAGACGCAAGCGCTGCGCGAAGTCACTCAGAAGGTCATCGAGCAGAGCCAGCAGCCCGCTGACCATGCGGGTCAGCTGTCGCGCGAGACCGAAGCGATCCTCGTGGCCGACCGTGCGCTGATCAGGGAAGCCAAAACTGCCCTCGCGTCACTCCGCGACGCCATGCGGCGGGCAGCATCCGACCGGTGGTAATTAACGTGGCGCGGTACACAAACTTGGAGCGCTAAGAATCGTGTTAGCGGACTCCAACACCGCGAGTTGTTAGTGCGCGTCGAGGGCTACCGCATAACCAAACTCGCCTCGGACATGTTTAGCGGGACGGAGCTACTGTGCCCGCTCTGGCCGCCAGCCTGATCGGGAGCGTGCGCGTGCACCTATACGGCTGCGCGATGCTCCTTGCGGTGGTCCGCCGGAGAGCCCGAGAGGCTCGGGAGGTGGCCCAGCGTCTCGTGAAGCAGACCCAGGAACTCGCCGACCATGCGGACGTCCTGATGCGCGAGCTCGAGTCGCGCCCGCGCGCTTCGTGAGGCCGCCATACGGGAGCCGCCGCGGTCCAGGAACTAGTCGCGTTTGCTCAAACGATCCGCGAAGGAGTGCGAGAAGAACCGCGGTGCGCAATCGCAACTGCCGAGTCTGTCAGAAGCCGCCACTCCGCTCGATCGAGGACGAAGGGTGCTCGCATTTCGAGCGGCGGATGCTTGTGAACTACGGCCTCGATGAAGTCAAGCTGCGGCGCCTGGGGTACTTCTTCCTCGTACACAGCCACATCGACACCAAGCTGATCGCGCTCGTCGTGAAGAGCGAGACGGTCAAGCCTCGCCGGGCAGCTCGGCGACGAGAGGCGGCGCGGTCAGGCGCTCGCCTTCATGAGCAACTCGATCTGGATGACCGGTGACTCCCTTCAGTCCAGGGCCCTGGCCCGCGACGCCGTGGCGATCGGGGAGGCCCTCGCGGACCTCTCGCTGACGGTCGTGGCCAGCTACTACCTCGGAGCCGCCGCCTTCACCATGGGCAACTATGGAGAAACCGAGGCCGCGTTCCGGCGAGTTCTCGAGTCGCTTCGAGACCATCCCAGGCATGAGCGCTTTGGCATGACCGGATTCCCTGGAGCCATCTCGCACAGCTACCTGGCGTGGTCGCTCGGCGAGCGCGGGAGGTTCGGGACGGCATCGCTCACGGGCAAGAGGGCCTTCGGGTCGCCGAAGCCATCGGGCAGCCCTTCAGTCAGGCCTGGGCGTGCTGGGGACTGTCTCACGCTCACGCGATCCAGGGGAATCACGAGGAGGCGCTTCGGCTCATCGAGCGCGCGACCGTGGTATCGAGAGCCGCCGGGGCGGAGGGCTGGAGCGTAGTCAACACCGCCAGACGTCGATAACCTCGTCTTGCGGCAGCGCCTGGCCGTCTACAAGCGGACGGCGAACCGGCCCAGATTCGCACGACGGGTCGCCTCCTCGGCCAGACTCTCCACGCGCGCCCCGCGGCGGGACGCCGGCGCGTAACGAGAGCGGCGCGTATCTGGCGCCGTGCTCACACCCGATCGAGCGGAGGACTTCGGAGCCCCACGAGCCTGCCGGAGCGCCTCGCGATGGAGCCAGGCCGGCGAAACGTCCACGTCCACGTCGGTTGGAGACACGGCCGGCTCAGGACTGCCAAATTTACCGGCAATTGACGGTTTCGCCAGTTCGGCATAGACTCTGCGCTCCGTGACCGGCGGGCGAGTAGGGGGAGGCCATGGCAACAGCACCGGTCCTGGTTTCGATCGAATCCCGTTCGATGGGGCACGACGCTGAGACTCTTCGGTTCCAGCGGCTCGAACGCGTCAGAGCCCGACGGCGCGCTC
>Ga0070699_100002627_pt1 | contig 16041 bp, 12 predicted proteins | sample KBSK1503metaG_FD_65473 | JGI IMG/M metagenome (GOLD analysis project Ga0070699, IMG submission 65473) | Corn, switchgrass and miscanthus rhizosphere microbial communities from Kellogg Biological Station, Michigan, USA - KBS K1-50-3 metaG | ecosystem: Host-associated > Plants > Roots >...
CGGCTGACCGGGTTCGGACGATTGCAGCTGGGGGAGAGTCTCCCCGACCTGCAGATGGGCTTCCTGCCCCCGGAGCGAATCGACCGCAACCTGAACCGGCTTCGCGCGGTGCTGGCCGGCGGCCCTCCCAGCCTGATTCTCTGCGACAATGAAGGGCAGCTCGAGCGGATGGATGAGCTGCTGAATGAAGGAACCGGCCGGGCCGGCGCGACGCTGGTCGTCGGCTCGCTCGACGGCGGCTTTGTGCTGCCGGCGCTCCGGGTCTTCACCGACCACGAGATCTTTCGTCGGGCCCGCCGGCTGCGCCGGCCGCGGCGGTACCGCCAGGCTGCGCCGTCGATGGCGACCGGGGCCTTGAGCCTGGGCGACTACGTCGTCCATCTCGACCACGGCATCGGGATCTATCGGGGGATCGGCTCCGTCACCGTGGGCGGCGGCACCCTGGAAGTCGCCATCGTCGAGTACGAAGGCGGCGACCGGCTCAATGTTCCCCTGTACCGGCTGGACCAGCTGGAACGGTACCGCTCCTCGGGAGACGACGGCGACCGGCCGCCGCCGAGGCTGCACCGGCTGGGCGGCACCAGCTGGCAAAGGGTCCGGGAGAAGACCCGGGAAGCGATCAAGCTGATGGCCACGGAGCTGCTCGACCTCTATGCCCGGCGCCAGGTCTCGGCCGGTTACCCGTTTCCTCCGGACACCCGCTGGCAACGCGAGCTGGAGTCGAGCTTCCTGTACGAAGACACCCCGGACCAGGTGCGCGCGACCGAAGAGGTAAAGCGGGACATGGAGCAGCCCAAACCGATGGACCGCCTGCTGGTCGGCGACGTGGGCTACGGCAAGACCGAAATCGCGGTGCGGGCCGCGTTCAAGGCGGTGCAGGGAGGGAAGCAGGTCGCGGTGCTGGTGCCGACCACGATTCTCGCGGAGCAGCACGGCCGAACCTTCATCGAGCGGCTGGTGGACTACCCGGTGACCATCGAGGTGCTTTCGCGGTTCCGGACTGCCAAGGAGCAGAAGCTGGCCTTGACCCGGCTGGCCAGCGGCGAGACCGACATCGTCATCGGCACCCACAGGCTGCTCTCCAGGGATGTGGTCTTCAAGGACCTGGGACTGCTGGTGGTAGACGAGGAGCATCGCTTCGGGGTGAAACACAAGGAGCGGCTCAAGGAAATCAAACTTTCGGTCGACGTGGTTACCCTGACCGCCACGCCAATTCCGCGAACGCTGCATCTGTCGATCGCCGGGCTGCGGGACCTCACCCTGCTGGAGACTGCGCCCCGGGATCGCTCCCCGATCCTGACCTTTGTGGAGCCGTGGGACGATGCCCTCATCGAAGAAGCCCTGGCCCGGGAGCTGGACCGGGGCGGCCAGGCATTCGTGGTTCACAACCGAATCGAGACCATCGAGACCATCGCCCAGCGGGTGCGGACCCTCGCCCCGCGGGCCCGGATCGGGGTGGCACATGGCCAGATGGCGGCGGACGACCTCGAACAGGTGATGCGGGGCTTCGTCGCCGGAGAAGTCGATATCCTGGTTTCCACCATGATCGTGGAATCCGGGCTGGATGTGCCCAATGCCAATACCATGATCGTCCACGATGCGCACCGGTTCGGGCTGGCTCAGCTGTATCAGTTGCGCGGCCGGGTCGGCCGCAGCCACCGCCGGGCTTATTGTTACCTGCTGGTCCCGGACCAGATCGCGCCGGATGCCGAGGATCGTTTGCGGGTTCTGGAGCATCATACCGACTTGGGGGCGGGATATCGGATCGCGCTCAAGGACCTGGAGTTAAGGGGGGCCGGCAACCTCCTGGGGGCGGAGCAGTCGGGGCACGCCCACGCCGTGGGATTCGACCTGTACATGCGGTGGCTGGAGGAAACGGCGCTGAGTCTCCGGGGACAGGGGGTGGTGGAGCATCCGGCGCCTCCCGATGTCGTACTGGACCGGCCGGCCCAACTTCCCGAGGACTACGTGGCGGACGACGAGGTCAAGCTCGATCTATACCGCCGACTGGCGCGGGCCTCGACGTCAGGCGAAATTGATGAGCTGCGATCTGAACTGCGAGAGCGGTTTGGGCCCCTCCCTGAGGAAGCAGAAAACCTCCTGCATATGAGCCGGCTCCGGGTGCTGGGCTCGGCGTTGGGAGTCCAGCATGTCCTGGTGCGGGGCGACGAGGCCCGGCTGACGTTCCGCCAGGGGGCCGCTCCACGGCTCATGGGTTTGACCCGGGCCCTGGACGATGTCCAGCTCTCCGCGGAAGTGCGGCGGACCGTGCCGCTTTCGATGCGGCTGATCCGGCTGGGCGGAGAGGCGCTGGTTCCCGCCCTGGTGCGGGCGCTGGACCGGACCGGCAGCGAATCGAACCGGAAGAGCAATGGGTAATCCAACCTGCAAATGAGGAGCGGTATGCGTCGAGTTTGGCTGGTACTGGTGGGGGTCGCCGCTGTTGCCGGGTGCCGGAACTTCCGGGACCTCTTCAGCGCTCATGCCGATATCGCAGCCGAAGCTGCGGGCCAGGATCTTCCGGCCCAGCGGCTGGCCGATATCATGGGCGGAACCAAGGGCATCAAGGTGACCCGGGAAGCAGCCGACTTCGTCGCGAACATCTGGGTGGACTACACTCTGCTCAGCCAGGCGCTGGTCCAGGGCGTGAACCTGAGCGACTCCACCGCGGTGGCCGAGACCATGTGGCCCCAGATCGCGATGGTGACCGCGGACCGCTGGTTTGATACCGTGCTGAGCTCGCGGCTCCGCCTTACCCCCAGCTCGGCCGACAGCCTGTACAACTCGGACAAGATCCGGGTGATCCAGCACATTCTCTACACCGTGCCGGCCACGGCCCCCGCGGCCGACCGCCAGGCGGTGCTACGCAAGGCGCAGAACGCGTTGACCCGGATTCATGGCGGCGCCGATTTTGGCGCGATCGCCGGGGCGGAGAGCCAGGATCCAGGCAGCGCGAGGGATAGCGGGTATCTCCCCTCCAGCCTTTGGGAGCGCGGCCACACGGTCACCGCATTCGACAGTGCCGCCTGGAGCCTTCCTCCCGGCGGCGTCAGCGGATTGGTGGAGACTCCGTACGGATACCATATTCTCAAGCGGCCGACCGCCGAGGCGGTGCGGGAACGGCTGTCCGATTATCTCCAGTCGACTATCACCATGCAGCTGGACTCGCTGTATCGCGACAGCCTCGCTCTCGCGAAGAAGCTGGAACTGACCGGTTCCGCGGTCCCGCTCATGCGGGCGGCGCTGCAGGATCCCGAAGGTAACCGGCGTTCCGGCAAGGCGATCGCGACCTACCGCGGCGGCGACCTGTCGGTCGCGGATTTCCTCCGCTGGGTCTACGCCCTCCCGCCGCAGTACGTGGGCCAGCTGCAGCAGGCCGAGGACGACCAGTTGAAGCAGATCGTCCTGGTTTTCGCCCAGAACGCCATCCTGCTGGAGCAGGCCGATTCCGCCCACATCGGGGTCACGGCGACCGAATGGGCCGGTTTGGTGAACGAGCACCGGGCGGAGATCGATTCGCTCCGCAACACGCTCGGCCTGGGGAGCGAGATCAGCGACTCGTCGGTGTCGCTGGGGGAGCGGTCCAAGCTCGCGGCGCTGCGACTGGACACCTACTTTGACGACCTGGTTTCCGGCAAAGCCCGGTTGCGCCGGATGCCGGCGACCTTGAGCGCCTGGCTCCGCCGCCAGGGCAATTACAAGATCAGCGAGGCGGGGCTGGTGCGGGCGGTCGAGCTGAGCCTGGCGAAACAGGTGGCCGATTCTACCGCCTCCGCCGATTCTCTGAACCGCGCCCCCGGGGACAGCGGGCGGCGGCCCGATTCCACGGTACCTGGAAGACAGGAGTGAGCATGCGCTGGTGGATGTTTGTCCTGGGGGCGGTGCTGGTGGCCGCGCCGGCCCGAGCCCAGGATGCCGATAGTGCCGACGCCGGTTCGGTGGACCGGATCGTGGCCATCGTAGGCAACTCGGTGATCCTGTTCTCCCAGATCCAGGAAGAGATCCTGGCGCAGCGGATGAACGGGCTCACCATTCCGACGACGCCGGAAGGCCAGCGGCAACTCCAGGAGCGGGTCCTGGCCGACCTGATCGACGGCGAGCTGGTGCTGCAGGAGGCAAGCAGCGACACCTCCATTCATGTCACCGACGAGGAAGTATCCCAGGCGGTGGACCAGCAGATCCGGCAGCAGCGGCGCACCATCCCGTCGGAGCTGGAGTATCGCAAGGAGCTGCAGAACGAAGGCTTCGTCACGCCGGAGGACTATCGCCGCTGGCTGAGCGACCAGCAGAAGCGGTTTTTCCTGCGGCAACGCTACATGCAGCATCTCCGCGAGCAGAAGAAGCTGGAGCCGGTGCAGCCGACCGACAAGGAGATGCACGATTACTTCGACGCCCAGAAACTGACTCTCACGGCGGAACAGCGAAAGACTCCCGCCACCATTTCGTTCCGGCAGATCGTCATTGCCCCCCGGGCCAGCGCGGAGGCCAAGGCGACCGCGCGGGCCCGCGCCGACTCGATCGTTCTCGAGTTACGCAAAGGCGCTGATTTCGCGTCGGCGGCACGGCGATTCTCCGAGGATCCCGTCTCCAAGGAGAAGGGTGGCGACCTCGGCTGGTTCCGGCGGGGACAAATGGTCGCGGAGTTCGAACGCGAGGCCTTCCGGCTGCGCCCCGGCGTGATCAGCGAGCCGGTGGAGAGCAGCTTCGGATTTCACATCATCCAGGTCCAGCGGATCCAACCCACCGAAATCCAGGCCCGCCACATCCTGATCGTTCCCGAGGTCACTACGGAAGCGGCAGACAGCGCGAAAGCGCTGGCGGATCGCCTGGCCGACCTCGTGCGCGCCGGTGCCGCGGTCGATTCCCTCCAGCTGCTCTATCACGACCGGGGAGAAGAAAAGCAGGCCGCTGACGTCCCGGTGGACAAGTTGCCAGACACGTACACCAGCCTGGCCCAGGCCGATTCCGGGACGGTGCTGGTGCTGAAGCTTCCCGGAGACCCGGATATCCGGAGCAAGTACGCCGTCGTGACGATTGACCGGCGCCGGGGCGAGGGAGAGCTGGCTTACGAGGACGTGCAGGACCAGATCAGGTCTTCCCTTGCCGATCAGCTGGCCATTCGCCGCTACCTGGCCCAGCTGCGCAAACACACCTACGTGGAGATCCGCCCCATTTGAAGCCACGGCTCGCGCTGACACTCGGCGATCCTCGAGGGATCGGTCCGGAGATCGTTGCCCGAGCCCTGGAGCTTCCGCTTAACGCTGAGATCGTCGTCGTGGGCGCCGAAGACCAGATCTCCAGCCTTCCGGCCAGCGAGAAGGTCTCGGTAGGCGCCTGGCGATCCGGCAGCGGAGAGGAGCCGGGCCGGTTGCGCGGGAAGGCCCATTCCCGCGCGGTGCTGGCGGGTACGATCGCGGGGCACGCGGTTGAGGCCGCGGTCCACATGGCGCTGGCAGGCGAAGTCGATGGCGTCGTCACAGCCCCGGTCCACAAATACGCGCTGCACCTCGCCGGATTCCCCTATCCCGGACACACCGAGTGGCTGGCCCATATGGCCGGCGACGTGGATGTCGCCATGATGCTGGCCGCGGATGGCTTGCGTGTGGTCCTGATCACCACTCACGTGGCGTCGCGCGACGTGCCGGCCCTGGTCACCAGGGAGCGGGTGCTGACCACCGGCCGAGTGACCCGCAAGGCGCTCAAGGACTGGTTCGGCATTCCCCACCCGCGGCTGGCGCTCTGCGCGCTCAATCCCCACGCGGGAGAGGGCGGCCTGTTCGGCGACGAAGAGGCCAGGATCCTCATCCCCGCCGCCAAGCAACTCCGTGCCGCCGGGCCGCTGCCGGCCGACACCGTTTTCGTCCGGGCGATGCGGGGTGAATTCGATGCCGTGCTCACGCCCTACCACGATGTCGGCATGACCGCGATCAAGGTGGCGGCTTTCGGACGGGGAGTGAATGTAACGCTGGGGCTGCCATTTCCCCGGACTTCACCGGATCACGGAACCGCGTTCGATATCGCCGGGAAGGGTACCGCGGACTGGGGGAGCATGCGGGCCGCGCTGGAGCTGGCAGCGGAACTAAGCAGAAAAAAGTAGCAGCAAGTAAATGAAAGAAGCTTCCTGCCCTTGCTCTGAGTTTCCAGCGGACACGCTACTTGCAGTTACTTTCACTTTCTTTCTGTTACTTGTGCTGGTTTCTCCAGCGGTGCGATGACCCTCACCTTCTTTACCCGTCTTCCCTCCATCTCCAGAATCTCGAAGACATGCCCCTTGATGGTGACCCGATCGCCGGGCCGGGGCAGCCGGCCCAGCTCGCCGAAGAGGTAACCGCCCACGGTGGTGTACTCCGCATCATCCAGGTCGAGATCGAATTCGGCGTTGAACTCGCTGATCGGCAGGGAGCCGTCGACCGTCGGCGCCCCTTCCTGGACCGGTGACTCGGAGTCGGGCCGGTCGTACTCGTCGAAGATGTCCCCGACGATCTCCTCCAGCAGGTCTTCCATGGTCACCAGGCCGGCGGTACCGCCGTACTCGTCGAGCACCACGGCCAGGTGCACCTTGAGCCGTTTCATATCCGCGAGGACATCCTCCACCTCGCGGGTCCCCGGTACGAAGAACGGGGTCCGCATGACCGCGGACACCTTCAGATTGGGATCCCGGCGCAGGGCGATCAGGATGTCCTTGGCGTGGACCACGCCGACGATCTCGTCGATGCTCTCGGTGTAGACCGGGTAACGGGAGCGGCGGGCCTCCGCCACCGCATCCGCCGCCTGGGCGACGGTCATGTCGCTTTCCACCGCTGCCATCTGGGTGCGCGGAGTCATGACGTCCTGCGCCACTTTTTCGGTGAACTCGAAGACGCCCTCGATGAGCCGGGCATCCTCCTGCGCCAATCCGCCTCCCTCCTGGCTCTGCTCCACCAGCATCATGATCTCTTCGGGCGAGTGGATCCGCTCGTGTTCAACCTTGGCCTGCTTGACGCCCATGAGCCGGATCAGCCGGACGGTGCACCAGTTGAGCAGGCCGGTCGCGGGACGGGTGATCCAGGAGAAGAACAGCAGGGGACCGGCCGCCCAGCGGCTGGTGGCCTCCGGATAGGCGATGGCCCAGGTCTTGGGAGCCTGTTCACCGAAGACGACGTGAAGGAACGACACCACGGTCACCGCGATCACCGACGCGACGCCTCCCCGGGCCAGGAAGTTGAGCCCGGCGGGCAACGCGGAAAACCAGCCGTGCAGCACCTTGGTCGCGGTTTCCTCGGCCACGTACCCCAGCAGAATTGAGGCGACGGTGATGCCGAACTGGGCGGCGGAAAGCTGGCGGTTGAGATCGTTGAGGGCCCGCAGGACAACCTTGGCTCGCCGGTCGCCACTCTGAATCATCGATTCGATCCGGGTGCGCCGGGCAGCGACCAGCGCGAACTCGGCGGCGACAAAGAAGGCGTTGATCGCCACCAGAACCACGAGGGCGACCAACCGCCACACCAGCGAGCTACTCCCAGGGTCATCCATAGGGCAGAACTCTAGCGTAAGGGGGCCCTCGGGGGGAGAGGCGGCACTGGTCAACGCACCATAACACCATGCAATAGAATGGCTTAAGACTCGCTGCCGGGGAGGGCCGAGCTCCGGAACGCCCGGGATGGCGCACCGGGACGAGCGCGATAGCTTTCCCAATCATGACGGCGGAATCGATTCACGATTGCGTGGTCCGGCCTCCGGTGCGGCTCACCCGGCGGCTCTGGCTCGTGCTGGCCCTCACCGCCGGTTTCATGGTAGTGGAGGCCCTGGGCGGGTGGTTGAGTGGCTCACTGGCCCTGTTAGCCGATGCCGGCCACATGCTCACCGATGTGGGCGCGATTTCGCTTTCCCTGCTGACCACCTGGATCGCGCAGCGTCCGGCCACCCAGTCCAAGACCTATGGCTACCTGCGCTGGGAGATCCTGGCCGCGCTCATCAACGGCGCGCTGCTGATGGGGATCGCCGTGTGGGTGGTTATCGAGGCGATGGCGCGATTCCACCACCCGGTCCCGATCCAGGCCGGCCTCTTCCTGGCCATTGCTGCGGTGGGCCTGGTGGTGAACCTGGTGAGTCTCGGGGTGCTCCACGGATCGCACCGTCACGACCTGAACAGCCGAAGCGTCTATCTCCATGTCATGGGGGACGCTCTGGGATCGGTGGCCGCCCTGGGCGCGGCCGTGGCGGTACGGTTCACCGGCTGGACGGCGGCGGACCCGATCGCATCTATCGTGCTGTCACTCCTCATCCTCGCGGGGGCATGGCGGGTGGTCCGGGAAAGCACCGACATCCTGCTGGAGGCGGTCCCGTCCCACATCGCGATGCTCGAGGTGCAGCGCCGCATGCTCGGAGTCCCCGGGGTCGAGACCGTGCACGACCTGCACGTGTGGACGGTGACCAGCGGAATGGTCGCGATGAGCGGGCACGCGGTGGTCCCCGACCTCGAGTCTCACCCGGTATGCCTGGAGCGGATCCGGGCTGAGATGGCCACGCTGGGCATCGGGCACGTGACCATCCAGCTGGAGACCCGGCACGAGTGCCGGGAACCGGTCGAGGTAACGGCATAAAATTGATCTTGCCACCGGGGCCTCTCCCGTCTATATATGCCGCCTTCGAGCCGGTTCGAGGTGGACCGGAGCAAACGCAGCGAACCGAAGGTATGGATGTCGAGTACGAGGCCGATCAGAAACATCGCCATCATCGCGCACGTTGATCATGGCAAGACGACGCTGGTGGACCAGATGCTGCGCCAGGCGGGCGCATTCCGGGCTAACCAGCAGGTCGCCGAGCGGGTGATGGACTCCAATCCGCTGGAGCGGGAGCGTGGGATCACGATCCTGGCGAAAAACACGGCGGTCAACTGGGGCGGGACCAAGATCAACATCGTGGACACCCCGGGCCACGCCGATTTTGGCGGCGAGGTGGAGCGGATTCTCCGGATGGTGGAAGGGGTCCTGATCCTGGTGGATGCGGCGGAAGGCCCGATGCCGCAGACCCGTTTCGTGACGCGGAAAGCCCTGGCCCTGGGGTTGCGGCCCATCGTGGCGATCAACAAGATCGACCGGTCCGACGCCGAGCCGCTCCGGGTGCACGACGAAGTACTGGACCTGTTCATCGATCTGGAAGCGAGTCCCGAGCAGCTGGATGCGCCTTTCCTATATACATCCAGCCGGGCCGGAACCGCGACCCGGGAACTGGATCACCCGGGGACAACGCTGGAACCGTTGTTCCAGTCCATACTGGATCACATTCCCGCCCCCAGGGGAAACCCGGACGGGCCGTTCCAGATGTTGATCTCCACCCTGGACTTCTCCACCTTCCTGGGCCGGATGGCGATCGGCCGGATCGAACGGGGCCGGGTGCATTTGGGCGATACCGTGGCGGTGCTTCCGCTGGGCGTGCCCGGCATGGTGGCGGACCAGTCGTTCGAGCGGGCCCGGGTCACCCGGCTCTTCACTTTCGACGGGTTGCACCGGGTCGAAGCCGAGGAAGCCGAAGCCGGCGATATTATCGTGCTGGCGGGGATGGAAGGGATCGAGATCGGCCGCACCCTGACCGCGGTCGATACGCCGCAGCGGATGGAGGGGATCGCGGTCGAGGAGCCGACCATCTCGGTCGACTTCATGGTCAACAACAGTCCGTTCGCCGGCCGGGAAGGGAAGTTCGTCACCAGCCGCCAGGTGCGGGAACGGCTGTTCCGGGAACTGGAGCGGAACGTGGCGCTCCGGGTGGAAGAGACCGAAGCTCCGGATACCCTGACGGTGTCGGGTCGCGGGGAATTGCACCTGGCGATCCTGATGGAAACGATGCGGCGCGAAGGCTACGAGTTCCAGGTGTCGCGGCCCCGGGTGATCACCCGGAAGGCGGACGATGGCACCCGGCTCGAGCCCTACGAAGAGCTGATGATCGACGTGACGGAGGACTACCTCGGCACGGTGATCGAAACGCTGGGCCCCCGGCGGGCGGAGATGCTGGAGATGCGTAACCCGGGGCAGGGCACCGTGCGGATGAACTTCCGGATCCCGGCCCGCGGGCTGTTCGGGTACCGATCGGAGTTCATGACAGAAACCCGGGGTACCGGTATCATCCACCACCGGTTTCTCGATTACGGGGCCTGGGCCGGCCCGCTCGCGGGGCGGAAGAACGGGGTCCTGGTGGCGGACCGGGAAGGGCTGGCGGTGGCGTTTGCGCTGGGCGGGCTGCAGGAACGGGCCCAGATGTTCGTGTCGCCGGGCGACCAGGTCTACGGCGGAATGATCGCGGGGGAGAACTCCCGGTCCGGCGATCTCGACGTGAACGTCACCAAGGAGAAGAAGCTCACCAACATGCGGACCACGGCCACGGACGACAACGTCCAGCTGGAACCGCCGCGGCAGATCACGCTGGAGTACGCCCTCGAGTACATCGAGGAGGATGAGCTGATCGAGGTGACGCCGAAGTCCATACGGTTGCGGAAGCGCTCACTGGATGTGAACGACCGTAAGAGGGCCGCCCGGGCCGCCCGGGCAGACGCATCGTAACACCGACCCCCAAGGTGCGGGTTTACCATTTTTTTGGCGGAGGAGATCATGTTGGCCTGGGAAGCGTCGATGGAAGCGATCGAATTGCGACGTCGGCCGGACGAAGACGACGAGTTCGAAGACGACGGCTTTACCTTCGACGACGATGATGAGGAGGACCTCGACGACGACGAAGAGGACTTCGACGACGAAGACGCGGATTTCGAAGATGATGATGACGCCGATCTCGAGGAAATCGATGTCGAAGGCGAGGACGACGACGAGCCCAGGCCCAAGCGCCGGGGTCGCAGCACGGAAGACATTTAAGTGGCGGGGCCTGTAGCTCAGGTGGTTAGAGCGCACGCCTGATAAGCGTGAGGTCGGTAGTTCAACTCTACCCAGGCCCATTCGGGCGGTAGGACGGTAAGGCGACAGGGCGGTAAGCTGCCCCAGCCATCGTCCCACCGCCCGTCGTATTTCTCGGGACCGAGGTTGGGCAGATGGATTGGTTGCTGATTCTCCTGTTGGTCCTGGTCCTGTTTGTGGGCCTCATCCTGATCCCGTTGGGACTGCCGGGCCTCTGGGTGATGTTGCTGGGCATTCTGGGCTACGGGGCACTCACCGATTTTCGCGGGATCGGCCTGGGCACTCTGGTAGTGGTTACCGTGCTGGCCTTTGTCGGCGAGATGATAGAATGGTGGATCGGCTTCAAGTACACCCAGCGCTACGGGGGGTCCCGGCGAGCCGGGTGGGGCGCGCTGCTCGGCGGCATCGTAGGCGCCTTCGCGGGTATTCCCATTCCAGTCATCGGCAGCGTGATCGGATCGTTCCTCGGCTCCTTTGCCGGCGCGGCGATCTTCGAGTTCACCCGCTCTCCGGACAACGCGCTGCGCACCGGCTGGGGTGCGCTGCTCGGGCGCATGTGGGCAACCGCGGCCAAGACCTCACTCGGCCTGGTCATGGCGGTCGTTGCGGTCTTCGCCGCGCTACGCGGGTAAGCCGAAGACTTCCGTCGACTACGCTGGTCCGCTCGCCGACGTCTCAGCCTCCTGCATCAGTCTCGTGAACTCGCGGAGCTCCGCGATGCCCAGGTCGGAGGCGACCCAGTATGCGTAATCCGCTGTCGTCCAGTGCAGCAGGTGGTAGCCCTGCCGCATCGTGACGCCGGGGCCGCCCGCCGACTGCGTCGCGGGCCAGAGGAACACGTTGATCAGGTGCTGGCGGCGCCGGTAAACGAGCACGGCGACCGGCTGCCCGCCCACGTAATCGAGCCGGCCACCGATCAGCGGATAGTCGCGGCCGGAGAAGTCGTACACCGGGGGCGAGAAGTCGAGCTTCCCGTTGAACCAGGGCTTCACGGTGTGCTGGTCCGTCGAGACGACGTCGGTGAGGTGGCCGGGCATCAGCGAGCGCACGTGGCTGGCGAGCACCTGGCCGGCCAGCGCCTGACCGCCCGCTCGACTCAGCCCGAGCCACCAGCCTCCCAGCGCGACCAGCGCCAGCGATGCGGCGAGCGCGAGCCAGCGCCCGGCGCCCGGCGGAAGGACACGGTGGAGCGGTGGGGTTCCCGCCGCGGCGCGCACCGCTGCCTGGACGCGGCTGCGCAACTCGTCTGGTGCGCGGAACCCGGGGACCTGCTTGCGGATTGCAGCGCTCAGCGCGACGCGAGCCTCGTGGAGTCGCCTGCAATCACTGCACTCCTTGAGATGCGCCTCGAGCTCCCGCGCCTCCCCGGGCGTCAGCTCGCCGTCCACGTAGGCATCGAGTTGCAGCTCGAGTTCGCGGTGCGTCACTTTACCCTCCCTTCTGTCCGCATAACGCCTCCTGGAGCCGCCGGCGCGCGCGGGATAGCCGCGACATGACGGTGCCCGCGGGTACGCCCGTCACGTCGCCAATCTCCTTGTAGGACAACCCCTCGAGCTCGCGGAGCACGATTACCTCTCGGAATTCGGGCGGCAACCGGTCGAGCGCCTGGTGCAGCGATTCGCCCGCGGTTTCTTCTCCGGGACCTGCCGCTGGATGGTCGCCCGCCACCGCGTCGCTATGCAGCTCTTCGTCGAACTGGGTCGCCAGCGCGGACGCACGGTGCCGGCGCTGCCAGGTGTACGCGGTGTTACGCACGATGGTCAACAACCAGGCACGCGCGTCGCCCGGTTCGGCGCCCCGGAACCCGCTGAAGTACTTGAGCGCGCGCAGGGAAGCCTCCTGCACGATGTCTTCGGCATCGTGGTCGTTCCGCGTGAGGTGCCGCGCCAGTGTGTAGGCGGCGTCAAGCTGTGGCAGCACGATCACTTCGAATCGCTTCAGTTCGTTTGGCTCCAACCTATCCTCGAGGTGTCGTGGTACGCCTTCGAGTAAGGACTTCGGGCGGCGCGGGAATATTCCCGAGGAATAAACCCAGGGTGGGTGAGGTCTCCGGCACTGAGCACTCTGGCGTTACACCCTTGGAGGAGAATACCCACATGATCCGAAAATACCGCGTCGTGGCCCGCAGTGTCGGGGGGCTGCTCTTCGTCGCTTCAGCGCTCGGCGCTGGGCTGCAACACCAGGCTTCGCCGGGGCCCGCAATGGTCACCGCCAACCTGACTGAATGGAAGGTGGAGTTGTCCGAGACGACCGTCGTGGCCGGCGTAGTAACCTTCACCGTCACGAACGCAGGCAGCATCCCCCATGCCTTCGAGGTCCAGGGGCAGGGGATCGAGAAGGAAACCGCCGTCATCCAGCCAGGCTCAAGCGCCACCCTGAGGCTCACGCTCAAGCCCGGGACGTACGAGGTGTACTGTCCGGTGGGAGAGGATTCGCACAAGAAGCTCGGGATGGAGACCCATCTAAACGTTGTGAGCGCGAGGAGCTCGAGCGCCTCGGGATCCGGTGTCGCCGGGCAGAGCGAATCGCAGGCGCCACCGACAAAAGTGCAGGCGATCAGGGTGACGGGCGCGGGTCCGGTCATCCAGATCCTCCCCGGCCCGTTTCCGTTCGCGGACAGCGCGGCTCCGATCCTTAAAGCGTTCGGTGACGAACGCGAGGGCTTGGAATCGCAGGCGCAGAACGGACCGTACTCGAACAATGTCGCGCCGATCTCAGGTGATTTCACGTTCACCGCGTGGGACAAGGGTGCAGTGCGCGACTCCGTGGACGGGGTCGCCGAGTTCACGACTCAGGACGGCACCCGCTGGAAGCTCGCGCTCGACCGGGTGCAGACCAGGGACGTGCCGCATCACCCGCGGTTCGGCGGCGTCATCCTCGGCCTCTACTACCACGGTAATACCGGTGTGCACACGCCCCTGGTGCCCACCATCAACAGCGCAGTGGCACTGTGGGCGGTCGGGCACTTGTACCGGAACGACGCGCTGGTGACCGACAACGCAATGGTGCATGTGATGCTCTTGTCCCGTACCCGGCGCGACGGCGATTTCCGGCTCGCCTGCTGGGATTGCTCCAGGAACAAGGTCGAGGAGCTGCAGCTGCAAGTCCTCCCCGGCCCTGGCGAGCAGAAGTTCGAGTCGCCCGGTGGGTTCTTGTTCGTCAACTGGGAACAATCCCGCTCTTTCGCGGCCGGTAGCCGCTGAATCTCCGGTAGGTGCCACGAATTGACGCGGATCTCGCGGATTGGCGGCGGAAATCGCCCTACGATCAGACCTGTTCAGTTCGATTGAGAATGGATTCGCGAATACCCGCGTCAATCCGCGGCCGAGTTGTCGCTTCTTTTAATTCCCGCACCAGGTCGCCAAGCCGGCAATGCATCTTTGCCGCATCCTCGTGATACTGCTCGATCAAGGCAACAATCGCAGATCCTACGACGACTCCTGCCGCTCCCGAACTCATGACCCCTCTCACCTGTTCCGCCCCGGCGATCCCGAAGCCCACCAGCGCCGGCGCGCCTCCCGCAGCCTCCAGCGATGCGAGCAGCTCGGAATTGGGCCGCTGGGATTGAGTCTGGTGGCCGGTGACCCCGGCGCGGCCCAACAGGTAGGTGTAGCCCTCTCCCATCCGGGCCACTCGGCTGATCGTGTTCGAGTCGGCATCGTGGGGAAGCAGGAGGACCGGAGCCACTCCCGCCTGACGCGCGGCCTGGTGAAACGGCGCCGCTTCCAGCGACGGCACGTCCGCGAGCAGCACGGAATCCACCCCACATTCCCCCGCCGCGCGGTAGAACGCGAGGGGCCCCTGGTCCACGAGGTTGGCGTAGACCAGCAGGCCGATCGGGATGGCAGGGTAGCTGGCACGCGTCTCTCGTACCAGGTCCAGGCAGCGCAACGGCGTGGCCCCCGCCGCGAGGGAGCGCAACGCGGCGCGCTGGATGACCGGCCCATCCGCGATGGGATCGGAAAACGGGATGCCGAGTTCGAGGGCATCGGCTCCGTTTTCCACCAGGGTCCGGACGATGGCGAGCGAGGTCGCCAGGTCGGGGTCGCCGAGCATGACGAAGGGCACCAGCGCGCCCTCGTTTCGGACGCCCAGCGCTCGAAACATGGCCGCGTAGCGATTCATGGCGCCGCTCCCTGCGCCATGACGTGGGCCAGGTCCTTGTCGCCGCGACCGGAGAGATTCACCAGCAGCACGGTGCCTCCCGGACTCTGCTTCGCCAGCACCAGCGCGTAGGCGAGGGCATGGGCCGATTCCAGCGCGGGGATGATCCCCTCGTCCCGGGAAAGACCTCGATAGGCGTCGAGTGCCTCGACATCGGTTACTGCCACATACTGGGTCCTGCCGGTGGATTTGAGCCAGGCGTGCTCCGGCCCGACGCCGGGATAATCCAGCCCGGCAGAGATCGAATGGGATTCCTGGATCTGGCCGTGCTGATCCTGCAGCACGTAGCTGCGGCACCCATGCAGAATTCCCGGACGGCCGCGCTGCAGCGTGGCGCCATGGGCTCCGCTGTCGAGCCCTTTGCCGCCGGCCTCGACGCCGACCAGGCGCACCGGGCGATCGTCGAGAAAAGCGGTGAAGATGCCGATGGCATTGGAGCCCCCGCCCACGCAAGCGATCACCACGTCGGGCAGCTGTCCCGCCTGGGACAGCATCTGGCGCCGCGCTTCGTCGCCGATCACTCGCTGAAACTGTCTCACGATGGTGGGGAACGGATGGGGCCCGGCGACGGTGCCGAGGAGGTAATGGGTGGTGGGGAAGCTGGCGGCCCAGTCGCGCAGGGCTTCGTTGATGGCATCCTTGAGGCTCTGGCTGCCACCATGAACCGGAACCACCTCGGCTCCCATCAGCCGCATCCGGTTCACATTGGGCTCCTGTCGCGCGACGTCCTGGGCCCCCATGTAGATCCGGGTGCTCATCCCCATCAGCGCGCCGGCCATCGCGGTGGCCACGCCATGCTGGCCGGCGCCGGTTTCCGCGATCAGGCGGGTCTTGCCCATCCGGCGTGCGAGGAGCGCCTGGCCCAGGACCTGGTTGGTCTTGTGGGCGCCACCGTGAAGCAGGTCTTCGCGTTTGAGGTAGATCGCGGTGGATCCGCGCCCGAAGTTGCGGCATCGGTAGAGGGGAGTCTCCCGGCCGGCATAGTCCCGCAGCAGGC
>Ga0070699_100002628_pt1 | contig 16041 bp, 11 predicted proteins | sample KBSK1503metaG_FD_65473 | JGI IMG/M metagenome (GOLD analysis project Ga0070699, IMG submission 65473) | Corn, switchgrass and miscanthus rhizosphere microbial communities from Kellogg Biological Station, Michigan, USA - KBS K1-50-3 metaG | ecosystem: Host-associated > Plants > Roots >...
CGGCGCGGCTGGGGGAGCAAACCTCGGGTCCAGCGCCTTTGCGATCTGATCGCGAGCGTCCGCCAAATGCGCGCGCGTTTGTCGATCCGTAGCGCGAGCACTCGCCGCCCCGAGCGCATTACTCAAATCACGCAGCTCAGCTTTGATCAACGCGCGATAGTCGTCGGTCACTGACGGCCGGACATTCAACTTGTTCGACAGCAAATCGATGTACGAGTTCTGCAAGTTGCGTCGATAGACATCGATGCGAACCGGTCCGGCGCCTTCAAGCTCGCTCCAGATACCCCTGCGAACGTCGGCCATAAACTCCGCCGGCTTGTAAGCAGCCACACCATCAATCGCCTCCTGCTCGACCAGACGATCGAAACGCGCGTTGCTCAGCAGTGAATTCAAGATCCGCTCCTGGGCCAGGTTCACCCGCGCCAACGCGCCAGCCGCTTCGATCCTTCGCAGAATGTCCGGCTTCAACGCCCACGTCGGGGTCGCAAACGCATTCTCGTTCAGGAACCGCACTGCCGCGGCCTGCCGCTCTCTGGGAACAATTACAAACCGCACGCCATCCTGTCCGGCATGTTTTTGCTGTGAATTAAAGCCACCGACAATCCCGGTAACGTGATTAAGCTCAGTGGCCCATTGGCCCAACATGCGGCCATAAAGCTCGTCGAGATCGTCGTACGGATCGCCCGGATGCGACGTCGCGGGCAGCAGCATGTCGGCGACTCGCTTCAGATTTTTGATACCAAGCGCTGTTGATGCGACCGCGTCAGCATCGCCCACGGCTTCAGTGTTCTCTCCCGGATCTGAACCGCGCGCGTCGGCGGTCGAGAAACGCAGGTAGGGTTTGGCATCCTGTTCGCGAGCCCACTGATCCAGCGTCTTCTTTTCGTCGTCAGGAGTCTTCGCGCCCGGAATCGGTTTATAACCCCACATCGTGGCCCACTTGTCATATGGTCCAATACCCGGGATCAGGTTCTCAGTAGGAATGTTGTCTTCCGGTTGGGCCACATAGTTGAAGCGTGAATAGTCCATCAAGGTCGGTGTGTGACCCATCGTCTTCAGCCACTGCGCATCGCGGACTTTTTCAGCCGGATACTCGGCACTCGCCTTCATGTTGTGCTGGAAGCCGAGGGTGTGTCCGACTTCGTGCGCGATCACATATTCGACCAGCCGGCCCATCAGATCGTCGGGCAGCGGAAGCTTCTTTGCCCGCGCATCGAGTGGTCCAACCTGGAGGAAGTACCAATCGCGCTGGAGGTTCATCACGTTGTGGTAGTACTGAATGTCTGACTCGATGATCTCACCCGTGCGCGGATCACTCACGTGTGGACCGGAGGCGTTTTCAATCGTGGAAGGGAGATAACGGATCACCGAGTAGCGCGCGTCTTCCGGGTCCCAGTAAGGATCTTCCGACTTCGAGGGCGCTTCCTTGGCGATGATCGCATTCTTGAAGCCCGCAGCCTCAAAAGCAGGCTGCCAGTCCTCAATTCCCTTCTTGATCCACGACACCCACTTCGACGGCGTCGCCGGATCTACGTAATAGACGATCGGCTTAACTGGTTCCGAGAGTTCGGCAGTCGGATCCTTCTTCTCGAGCCGCCAGCGCGTAATGTAAGTGCGCTGCGGAGCACGATGCTCATCGACGCCGTAGTCGGTGTTTCGCACCGTGAAGTAGCCCACGCGCTCGTCGAACAGACGCGGCATCATCGGATGATCAGGCAGCTTCACCATGCTGTAGTGCATAACCACGGTGGCGTTTGTGCCGGCGCGCATTCCCTGCGCGAATGGGTTTGGAATCGGCTGTGGTCCACCGCCACCGCCGGCTGGAGCAATGTCCGGAGGCGAAGTGTAAGTTTGTGAAACTTCAACCTCGATGTTCGTCGGAAACGACTTGGTCTTCTCAATGAAGGAGCGCGAGGCGTCGAAACCGCGGGCACGCAAGCGTGTGCGTGCGCTGAACTCCGTGACTTCAGTCGTAAACAATCGCGAGACATCAATCACGGCCGAGTCGTCTTTGCCAAGTGCCTCGAGGTTGAAGGCCATGATGATAGTGTCGTTGTTTGCAGCCTGGACCGCGCGCGACACTGGAAGTTTGGGGTCAGCGACTACGTCATAGGCAACGTTGCGCAGCAGAATACGATTGCCCTTGCGTTCCCATTTCACCACCCGGTTGCCGGCGGCCTGACCGCCGTAACCAACGCCCAGAGTCGTTCTGGCGATCTGGCTGACCCAGAGAAACTCTTTACCGAGCTCGCTCTTGGGAATTTCGTAATAGACCTTTTCCTTGATCGTGTGAATGGTGAAGACACCTTCGTCTGACTTGGCGTCTTTGGTGATCACACGATCATATGGTTTCGGCTCGGGTGATTGATCAGGACGGCCGGGGCGGTCCTGGCCCGGAGCGCCGGCTGGCGGTGTTGGTGGATCCTGAGGCGAATTGTTCGCCTCCGATTGCGGCGCCAGGAGAAACACGGAAATAATTAGCGAGAGAATAAGGATAGAGACAGGGAGATACCGGGATCGCATTCGCATGCGTTAGCTCCTTCCGAATGGCGTATTGAGTCGTTGAGAAACAAAAACTGAGCGCAGAGCGCGTCAATGTTATGACAAAGACCGCAGGAACACAAAACTCTGCGGCTAGGTTTTGCAGCTGACGAGTGTGCCTCTGGCTCTGGTTTCGCGAGGTGCGTTCGAGGTGATAGTGGGAGCGGTGCGATCAGTTAATAACGGCAGCGGATTGATTGCGCCAGTAGGTGTGTAGATACCGAAATGCAGATGCGGCGGCGTTCCTTGCGCATTTCCGGTAGTGCCAACATAGCCCAGTACCGTGCGAGTCGTAACTTGATCGCCAACTTCAATTCCACGCGCGTAAGCATCGAGGTGCGCGTAGTAGTAGATGCGGCCGCCCGACCCGATTACTGAAACAGTCTGGCCGCCGAGATTGTTCTCGCCGATGTTGTAGATGATCCCCCGGGTCGCGGAGAGGATCGGTGTTCCGCGGGCTGCGAAGATGTCCTGACCTTCATGACGGCGGCCAGTGCCGCGTGGCGCTTGCCAGGTGTCTGCGATGGCTCGCTTCGATATGTTTTCCAGGGGCATGGCCAGCCTGGTGTCTGGCTTCTGCCAGTAGAGACTGGCGACACTACCGTAAAACATCAACGTGTCTTTAGCGCCCGTGATCAGGAGGATGAACAACACGATCGCGGATAGCGCCAGCACCTTGGATAATCGCCACAACCACCGCATGCCACTTAAACGAGTGCTCCGTTCCTCCGGTTCCCAATTTCACGGAGATTCCCGCTGTGCGCCTTTGCGCCTTTGCGGGAGAAAATCCTATTATCAACCCATGCCCCAACAGAAGACTTACGATGAGTTCCTCGAGGACTTTCAGGCTACCGTGTTAGATGCAACTAACCGTTTGCGTGAGATGCCTGCGGCGGAGAGTTGTCACAAGAATGCGCCGGATGATTGGGCGCCGATCGAGATCCTCGGGCACTTAATCGACTCCGCGGCTAACAACCATCAACGATTCGTGCGGGCGCAGTTCACTGACGACCTGGTGTTTTCGGGTTACGAACAGAATGAGTGGGTCAGTTCGCAGAAGTACGCGGACGAGTCATGGCCGGAGTTGATCCAACTCTGGAGCTCGTACAATCTGCACCTGCATCACGTTGCGTCAGTCATACCGGCGGCAATCCTGACGAAGCCGCGAACTACTCATACGTTGGACCAGATCGCCTTTAATTTGGTTGAGAAAAGCAAGGCTGCGACGCTCGAATATTTGATTCGCGACTACGTGGACCATCTGCGACATCATCTCGATCAGATCTTTGCAGAACCGAAACAGCATTAAACAGGAGCTTTCCATGGAGTTGACCTACGAACAACTAAGACACAAAACGCTCACCGAGCTGCGCGACATGGCCAAAGGCGTCGAGCAGCACGAGGCCGTTCAGGGCTACACGCAGATGAACAAGGAACATCTGGTGGTGCAGCTCGCGAAGGCGCTGGGCATTAAACACGAGCACCACAGCGTCGTCGGCATAGATAAGGCGTCCATCAAGTCGCGCATACGGGAGTTGAAGACGCAGCGGGAAGCCGCCATCGCCGCTCACGATCACGCGCAACTCAAAGTCGTGCGTCGCACAATCCATCGCTTGAAGCGACGGATTCATAAAGCAACGGTATAATCCGCGTCATCTGCGTTTATCCGCGGCTAATAAAATCCAAAAGTGAGGTAGCTCATGAAAAAGGCTATCAATCTCAGCGTGAATGGTGTCTCTCATACCGATGAGGTCGAACCACGCATGCTACTCGTCCACTATCTGCGCGATGTTTTGGACCTGACCGGCACCCATGTCGGCTGCGAAACATCGCTCTGCGGCGCGTGTACCGTGATGCTCGACGGACAGGCCGTAAAGTCATGTACGGTCTTCGCCGTCCAGGCGGACGGATCGCAGGTCACGACTATCGAAGGTCTCGCCAAAAACGGCGAGCTGCATCCGGTGCAGGAAGGCTTCTGGGAAAAGCACGGTTTGCAGTGTGGCTATTGCACACCCGGCATGATCGTGACCGCCGCGCAGTTGCTCAACCGCAACGCCACGCCGTCAAGAGAAGACATTTGTCACGGACTCGAAGGCAATCTATGCCGCTGCACCGGCTACCAGCACATCATTGAAGCGATTGAATACGCGGCGCAGAAAGCGGGGCAGTCATGAACGACAATTACGTGGGCCGGCGAGTAAAGCGCACCGAGGATCCGCGACTGATCCGTGGCCTCGCGCACTACGTTGACGACATTTCCCTGCCCGGCACTTTGCACGTTGCCTTTGTTCGTTCGATCTACGCGCACGCAAAGATCAACAGCATTGATACGAGCGGCGCCCAGTCCGCGCCTGGCGTGGTGGCCGTCTACACAGGCCAGGACATCGCGAAGATTGGACCAGTTCCCTGCGCGGGCGCGTTGCCGGGTCTGAAAGTTCCCGATCATCGCGTGCTCGCCGGCAATAAGGTCTACTTCGTCGGCCATCCGATCGCGGCCGTCGTTGCTGTCGATCGCTACGCCGCGCGTGACGCCGTCGATCTGATCCTCGTCGATTACGAAGAGCTGCCGGTCGTCACTGACGTCGAACAGGCAGCCGCGGGTGGACCAGTAATTCACGATGCCTTCAGCGACAACATCGCCTATCGACTCAGCTCGGGCGAAGGTGATATCGACGCGGCGTTCGCAGCCGCGGAACGCACCGTCAAACAACGGATCCTGCACAAGCGTCTCGCGCCGATCGCGATGGAGCCGCGCGGCGTGCTCGCCCGTTATTTTCCGGGCGAAGAAGAGCTGACGCTCTGGTCGTCGACGCAGATCCCGCACCTGATGCGCACGCAGGTCGCGCTGATGATCGGCATGCCCGAAAACAAGCTGCGCGTCATCACGCCTGAAGTCGGCGGCGGCTTCGGATCGAAGCTCAACGTCTACGCGGAAGAAGCGCTGCTCGGCTGGATCTCGATGCAACTCGCTAAGCCGGTCAAGTGGATCGAGACGCGGCGCGAAAACATTCAGGCCACGATTCACGGCCGCGGTCAGGTTGGCGATATCGAAGTCGCTTTCAAGAACGACGGCACGCTGACCGGCCTGCGCTACACCGTCTTCGCGGATCTCGGCGCTTATCATCAACTGCTGACACCCGCGATCCCGACGTTAACCGGACTGATGCTCTCCGGCGCGTACAAGATTCCCGCGATCCAGATGAACATCACCGCGTGTTTCACAAACAAGATGGCTACCGACGCCTATCGTGGCGCCGGGCGGCCCGAAGCGACGTACGTCGTCGAACGCGGGCTCGATCTGGTAGCGGCTGAACTCAACATGGATGCGGCGGAAGTTCGTCGTAAAAACTTTCCCGCGCCGAGTGAGTTTCCTTTCCACACTGCAACCGGTCTCGACTACGACAGTGGCAACTACGAAGCCGCGCTCGACAAAGCACAAGCGATCGCGGGTTACGCCGAACTTCGCGAGCAGCAAAGGAAAGCTCGCGACGAAGGCCGGCTGATCGGCATCGGTATCTCAACTTACGTCGAGATCTGCGCGCTTGGTCCATCGCAGGCGATGCCTGCCGGCGGTTGGGAAAGCGCGACGGTTCGCATCGAACCGACCGGCAAGGTGACGATCCTGACGGGCGCGTCGCCGCACGGCCAGGGACAGGAAACTTCGTTTGCACAAATCGCCGCCGATGAGCTTGGCGTCCACATTAACGACGTAACAGTGATTCACGGCGACACGGGCGTGGTCCAATACGGTATCGGCACGTTCGGCAGTCGCGCGACCGCGGTCGGCGGCACGGCTGTCTTTATAGCGATTCAGAAACTGAAAGAGAAAGCGCACAAGATCGCCACGCACATTTTGCAGGCCGATGCATCGCGCGTCGCTTTCGAAGGCGGGAAGTTTTCACGCCAGGCGGCCGCCGCGGCGAGTGCCGCCGGGACTTCGGAGCCAGTAGTACCAGTCGCCGAAGCGCCCGCAGGCGCACTACCGGAACCTGAGACTGAAGGCAAGTCGAGTCTGACGTTGCAGGAAATCGCGCTCGAAGCGCACATCGCGAAGAACCTGCCGCCTGACACCGAGCCCGGTCTCTCAGCAACTTACTTTTTCGAACCGAAAAACTTCACGTTCCCCTTCGGCACGCACATCGCCGTCGTCGAAGTCGATCGCGAAACCGGCGACATCAAGTTTCTCCGCTACGTCGCAGTGGATGATTGCGGCCGCGTGATCAATCCGATGCTCGTCGACGGACAGGTTCACGGCGGTATCGTGCAGTCGATCGGACAAGCGATGTACGAAGAGGTGGTCTACGACGAACAGGGACAGCTAATCACCGGAACGTTGATGGACTACGCCGTCCCGCGCGCTTCACACGTTCCGAACTTCGAGTTGGATCGCACCGAAACACCTACGCCCGTAAATCCGCTCGGGGTGAAAGGTGTTGGCGAGGCTGGGACAATTGGCGCGACACCGGCGATCGTCGGCGCGATTGTCGATGCGCTCGCGCCGTTTGGAGTGCGTCATCTCGATATGCCGATCAAACCCGAGAACGTGTGGCGGATCATTAAGGGCCACTAGTTGAAAGGAGTGAATGATGATTCCTACCCAGTTTGATTACAAGGCCCCTACGACTCTCGAAGAAGCGGTGGCGTTGCTTGCCAGCGATCTCGACGGCGCAAAGGTGCTGGCCGGTGGTCACAGTCTCATCCCCGCGATGAAGCTGCGTCTCGCACAGCCGCAGTTGCTCGTGGACATCGCGCGCATCAAGTCGCTTTCATACATTCGCGAAGCAGGCGATCAGATCCTGATCGGCGCGACGACGACGCACTACCAGTTGGAATCTTCTGATTTGCTGAAAACGATCTGTCCGCTGCTGCCCGCGTGTGCCGCGAGCATCGGCGACGTGCAGGTGCGCAACAAAGGCACGATCGGCGGCAGTATCGCGCACTCCGATCCCGCTGGTGACTGGCCCGCCGCGATTCTGGCGCTCGACGCCGAGCTCGTGCTCGTGGGTACGAGCGGTGAGCGCACCGTGAAAGCCGAGAATTTCTTTGTCGATCTACTGACAACCGATCTTCAACCCGGTGAGATCCTGCGCGAGATCCGGATCACGAAACCCAGCGGACGATTCGGGCAGGCGTATCAGAAAGTGCCGCACCCGGCTTCAGGATTCGCGGTCGTCGGAGTCGCCGTGCATCTCGTGCTCAACGACGATGGCTCGTGTAAATCGGCAGGCATCGGCGTCACCGGCGTTGACGTCAAGGCGTATCGCGCAAAAGCGGTTGAAGCGGCGTTGGCTGGATCGAACCTGGACGACAGCGCGGTCACGACCGCAGTGACGCATGTTTGCGACGGCATCGATCCGAACTCGGATCTGTACGCTTCGGGTGATTATCGCTGTCACCTCGCGCAGGTGCATACGCGCCGGGCGATTCAAGCGGCGAAGGCGCGCGTGAAGTGAAGCTGGAAGGCACTCATCAGCTCGAAGCGGCCCGCGAACGCGTCTACCAATCGCTCGTCAATCCGGAGGTGCTGCAACGCTGTATTCCCGGTTGCGAACGTCTCGAGCGCACGGGTGAAAACACTTTCGCAGCGACGATACGTACCGGCGTCGGATCGATCAAAGGGGTGTTTGAAGGCAAGGTCCAACTGGAAAACCTGCGCGAGCCGGAACATTTCCGGATCGTCGTCGAAGGCAAAGGCGCGCCGGGCTTTCTCAAAGGTTCGGGCGACCTGGATCTCGCGCAGGAAGAAAATACAACCAAAGTCACTTACTCAGGCGACGTCCAGGTGGGCGGCACCATCGCGAGCGTGGGCCAACGCATGATCCAGGGCGCCGCGAAGATGATGGCCACACAGTTCTTTACGTGTTTGGGAGCCGAAGCAGAAACGGAGGTGGGTGAGCCACCTCCGCAACACGGCTTTTTTCGAACAGCCCTGAGGTGGTTCTCAGGGTGGATTAAAGGATTGTTTAAGAAGTAGTAGCCACAAAAAGGCACAAAAGTCACAAAAATGAATTCTTCTTTTTTGTGACTTTTGTGCCTTTTTGTGGCTAATGCTTTTACTCGGACTGACGGCGCGCCTTCGCGATGAAGTCCTCGATGTCGCTGAGCTTGCGCGGCAGCGCTTCACTCATCCAACGGACTCCATCCTCCGTAACCATCATGTCGTCTTCAATCCTGACGCCGACGCCTTTGTACTTCTCGAACGCAGGCCGCACAGCCGTCTTGAATTTTTCCCAATCCGCTTCTTTCCAACCAAACGGCATCTGGTCCAACGCGTCGAGCCGAATATAAATGCCGGGCTCGTTGGTAAACACCGATCCCGGCGCCATCGGCCTGCCGCCACCAACATCGTGAACGTTCATGCCCAGCCAGTGTGACGTTCCGTGCATGAACCACAGGCGATGCTGCATCGAATTGCGATCCGTGATCAGACCGAGTTTCAAAAGCCCATCCTTGACGACTTCCGTGCCCGCACGATTTACATCCGAGAGCGTCGCCCCCGGCTTCGTAGCTTTCGCGACCGCTTCCTGCGCGTCGTAAACGATCTGATAGACCGCGGCCTGCAACGGCGTGAACTTTCCATTCACCGGAAACGTGCGCGTAATGTCAGCCGTGTAGTGATCGTACTCGGCGCCCACATCCATCAGCAGCAGCTCGCCCGGCTTCACGGCTCCCTGTGATTCGATGTAGTGAAGCGTCGTCGCATTTGGACCACAACCAACGATATCCGGATAGCCCCAGTTGTCGGCGTTCCGGAGCTTCATCGTGTAGGCCATCACTGCGTCGACTTCGTATTCCCACTTCGCAGTCGCTGCCATCGCCCACGCACGTTGATGAGCTTCGATACTGATGTCGATCGCGTGTTGCAGCAGACGCAGCTCCATCGGCGATTTCACGTGACGCATCTCGGTGAAGAGGGGCCACGCATTCTTGACGCTGAAGCCCGATGCGGTGCTGGCCCAGTCGGAAGCAAAACGTTGTTCCTGCCGGTACTCACGACTCTCTCCCTGCCCCGGAACCAGCATGAACAATCCTGCCTCGCCCTTGGCCGCCGCGTCGAACAACGTTGTGTAGCCGTTATCGTTGGTGAGCGGCGTGTCAGACGGCAGGTCCGACATCAGGATGTTCTCCGCTTTGGGCCGATAAGGCTGGCGATTGCGCAGCGCCTTGATGAACGGCTCAAACTCGCTCACATGCCAGATCTCTCGAATCCCGGAAAGCTGGTTCGCTTCCTCGGGACTGTACATGTGACCGGTCCAGGTTTCGCTGGCCGCATTGCGACGCGGCATGAAAAGAATCTCGCGCGCCTTCGTGTTGCCCGGCAGCAGCACGAGCGTCGCATTTCTCTGCTTCAGGTTAGTCAGGTAATAGAGATTGTTTTCCTGACGATAGGGATATTCGACGTCGTTGGCGTAAGTCCTGGGCTCAGTGCTGAAAAGGATCATGAACGACTGCGGCCCGATGCTTTTGGCAACTCGTTCGCGTCTCTGCATCAACTCGGCGACGCGTTCTTTGTCGTCGAAAGCCGGCGCGGGCGGCGTGAGTCTGATGTTTGACGGACCCGGTATCTCGTTAGTCGCTCGGACCGCCGTTCCAATCGGGCTCAGCAGCGCCACGCAGATGCAAACAGCAAACAAAGCAAACGCCAAACGAATACTGTTCAGCTTTCTCATCTCGATTCTCCTTCTTGAGCCGCAGAAAAGTTAACCAACGATTGATACGCCTATTGCGGTGATGGCGCGGGCGCCGGCATGTTGCGACGGTTTTTTGGTCGCGGCGGATTGAGAACCTGCCGCTTGCCGTCTTTCGTAATCATGACTCTCATGCCGTCAGGCATAGTAATAATCTGTGAACCATCAGGAAAGTTGCGGATCATGACGCCATTAGGCATCACTCTCACTCCAGGGCGGCGCGGCTTGTCTCGTTCCTCAAAATTCGGTGGCACCGGCACGTCGGGCGGATCGACACGCACGTCGTTTTCATGACCTTCGCCTTCTCTTTCAGGTGACGGCTCCGGACGTCTCTCGGGAGTCTTCTTCGGTTCTTCACGCGGACTCTTTTTCGGAGTTGCGGCCGGCACCTCATCATTCTTTGTGTCGGGAACTGCGGTCTCCGCGCTGCTCTCGGGAGTCGGTGAAGGCGAGCTCACTACCGTTCCACCAATCGGAGTCGGCGACTCAGCCGCCATCTGGGCCAGCGGTTGGTTACGCTTTTGCAGCGCATAGAATCCGAAAACACCGCACACAACCAGCAGTAACACACCCGCCGCGATCGCGATTGGAAACACGCGCGCCCCTGGTCCACTGCCGCGCGGACGAACCACTGTCGTCTCGCCGGTGGTCGCAACTGTTTCCTGTCGCACCGCTGTTTGCGTTGGTATCGACACCGTCGTTGGCGGTGGTGGAAACAAAACCGTCTGCGCTTCGCCGCGCTCGACTACAGTCGAAGCCTGTTCCGCGCTATGAAGCGCCTTGCGCATGTCCGCGGCAGACGCATAACGCTGCTCGCGATTTTGCGCCATCGCCTGCTCGAGTACGTGGTCCACCTGCGACGCTACGCCCGTGTTTGCTTCACTGGCCTTGAGCAACGGATCCGGCTGTCCGTTTACAATTGCCGCCGCACGCGTGAGTGCATCGGGTGGCTTGACGCCAGTCAGTAAGTGATAAAGCGTCGCGCCGAGCGCATAGAGATCGCTGCGCGAATCAGTTCCGAGACCCTGAATCTGTTCGAGCGGAGCGTAGTTCGGCGTGTAGCCAAAGATGCTCGCGGCGGTTGTCACACGCGAGATCTCTCCGGCCTGACCTTTTGCGAGGCCGAAGTCCAGCAGGATGATCTGTCCGCGAGACGTCAGTTTCAGATTTTGCGGTTTGATGTCGCGATGAACGATCTGCGGATCCTGAGTGTGCAGGTAATCGAGCCCGTCGAGCAGTTGATCCGCCCACGTCAAAACCTGGTTGGCCGGAAACGGACTTCGTTTGCGAGCCATCATCTCCGACAGGTCGTCGCCGGGGATGTACTGCATGACGAGAAACTGCCCGTCGTCTTCAGAAAAATGGTCACTAACTCGCGGCAGCGCGGGATGATGCAAACGAGCCAGGAGGCGCGCCTCGAGTTCGAACTGTTTGCGCAGACGTTCGTCAGCAAAAAGCGTTTCTTTCAGCGCTACGGTCGTATCGAGGCGCTGATCGATGGCTTCGTAGACGGCGCCCATGCCCCCCTGGCCGAGTTGGCGCACGATTCGATACCGGCCCTGTAGCACTGTTTCCGGCGTGAGCATCAGCGCCGATTATACACGAGCCGTGTATTCCGTGTTTATCTGTGGCAAGATACGCGCGTGAGCAAAATCCCCCGAGACGCAAAAGTGATCGACGTAGGACCACCGAGCCGCAGGCGCTGGAAGATCTGGATCATCCTGGCTGCCGTCGTGCTGTTGCTTTCGTTATCACGCATTCTGTCGATCTATCTTTCCGCGCTCTGGTTCGACTCGCTCGGTTACTCGTCAGTTTACTGGTACATCTTCAAACTCAAGCTCGCACTGTTCGTGGGCTCCGCCGTACTCACCGCATTGTTACTGAGTGCGACGTTCCTGCTGTTTCAACGACTCTTCGGAGCTTATGCGTTCGAGAGTCGCACGATCATTCTCAACAACCAACCGTTTCAATTCTCGCCGGCGAAGTTTATTCGCCCGCTCGGTTGGGTAGTCTCCGGACTGTTCGGCTTGATCTACGGTTTCAATCTGAAGGAGCACTGGCGGCAGTTTGCACTGTTCTGGAACCAGCCCGCGTCAAACACTTACGATCCGGTGTTTGGAAAGTCGCTCAGCTTCTATCTCTTTTCGCTGCCGTTCTATGATCTGCTCAGCTTCTGGCTGTTCGGAGTAACGTTCATCATTCTTTGCGCCGCGCTCGCTTACTCGCTGCTCGGTCTGCCGCAAACCGTGCTCAAACCGAGCGTGCGCTGGTCGTCGGGCGCTGCGTTCAGAGGCGTTTGTTGTGCGCTGGCACTGTTCTTACTGGTGCTGAGCTGGAGAACTTATCTCTCGCGCTTCCCTTTCCTCTGGGAAGATCATCCAACCTTTTCCGGCGTCACTTACACGGAAGCACACTACACGCTGCCCGCGCTGATGATCGTGTCGGTTATGTTGGTTATCGCCGCGATCATCCTGCTGGTTAATGGATTCGCTGTGCGGCGCTTCAGCCTGCTGCTCATCGCTATAGCACTTCCGGTCGCGACCTATGTGATTGCCGTTGTACTGATTCCTGCTTACATCCAGAGCTTTATCGTTAAGCCAAACGAGCTCGATCGCGAGACGCCATACATCACGTACAACCTCGAATGGACGCGGAAAGGTTTTGGACTGGATCAGCTCGAGCTGCGCGACTTCGAGGCGGAAAACTCCATTGCAGCACTCGATCTGCCCAACAATCGCGAGAGTCTCGATAACATTCGTCTCTGGGACTGGCGGGCGTTGCAGGACACGCTGCGCCAGATACAGGCGATTCGCACTTACTACGACTTTCCCGATGTAGACGTCGATCGCTACACCGTCGGTGGCCAAACGCGCCAGATGATGATTGCGCCGCGAGAGATTAACGACGCGAAGTTGCCCTCTTTGTCGAACTGGGTCAATGAACGACTGATCTACACGCACGGCTACGGCGTGACGATGAACAGCGCTAACGGTTTCACGCCCGAAGGTTTGCCGCAGTTTGTGTTATCAAACATGCCGGTTGAAGCAAACGCCGCGGGGATCAAGGTAACTCGGCCCGAGATCTATTACGGCGAGCTAACCGACCGTTTCGTTTATGTAAAGACTCAGCAGAACGAGTTTGACTATCCGCAAGGCGACACCAACACCTTCACGACTTACCAGGGAACGGGCGGCATCCGCATCGGCAATCGATTCCGTCGCATGTTGCTGGCCTGGGCCATCGGCGATCTTTCCAAGCTGCCGTTTTCGAATGCCGTGACCAGTGACAGCCGCGTCCTGATCAATCGAAACATTCGCGATATCGTGAACGGAGTAGCGCCGTTTCTGACGTACGACAAAGATGCTTACGTCGTAGTCTCCAGTGAGGGGCGGCTGTTCTGGATCATCGATGGCTACACGGAGTCAGACTACTATCCTTACTCGCGACATCACGACGTCGCCGGCAACTCGCTCAACTACATTCGCAACAGCGTCAAGGTCGTCATCGACGCTTACAACGGCAGCGCGAACTTTTACGTGTTCGACGATAAGGATCCGATCATCGCGGCTTACCGGCAAATCTTTCCCAATCTGTTTCAGGATGCGACCCGGATGCCGGCGGATCTGCGTGCCCATGTGCGCTATCCGGAAACGTTAGTGCGCGCCCAGGGTGAAGTTTACGGTCTTTATCACACGCAGAATCCGAGGGTCTTCTTCCAGCGCGAGGACGTTTGGAACGTGGCGCAACAGATCACAGTTGACGATGAGGGCAAGAAACAGAGTGAGCCAATCGATCCCTATTACGTCCTGATGCAGTTACCGGGCGAGCAGCAGAAGAATGAGTTTGTGTTTATTCTGCCGTTCACACCTGCGAGTCGAAACAACATGATCGGCTGGATGGCCGGCCGCAGTGATGGTGAACACTATGGGAAGCTGCTCGTCTACAACTTCCCGAAATCGAGATTGATTGATGGTCCAGTGCAGATCGAAGCGCGCATCGATCAGAACGCACAGCTTTCGAGCCAGTTCACACTCTGGAACCAGCAGGGCTCGCGTGTAATACGCGGGCATTTGCTGGTGATACCGATGGGACGTTCGCTGATGTATGTGGAGCCGGTGTATCTACAGGCGCAGCGCAGTCCGATGCCGGAGTTGCGATTGGTAGTGCTGGCGACGCAGGAAAAACTCGGTTATGGGCAGACGTTTGGCGAGGCGATGAATAGTCTGTTTGGGGAAGCCGCTAGAGCGGCGGAGCCTCCGGCAGCAGCTCCTGGTCCATCACAGCCAACACCATCTGCAACGCCCGCCCAGGATCTACAGCAGCTCGTGAACCGGGCAATTCAGGAATTCGACGACTACCAGCGCCTCACCTCACAAGGAAAACTGGGCGAAGCCGGCCAGAAGCTGGAACAGCACAAACGCACTCTCGAAGAAATCAAACGCCTCGCTAAACCGTAAACACGGATCACGCGGATTTGGAACGGATTGAATCCGCGTTCATCAGCGTTCATTCGCGGCGATTTTTTCCTGTAGCTTTTTAGCCTTTTCGACAGCGTCCTTGTGTTCGGCGATGTACTTCGGGTCGGGAGTCATCGTTAGGATCGTGTCGATCTGTTTCTTCGCGTCTGCGTCGCGCCTGGCAGTTTCATAAGCTTCGGCGAGGTAGTAGCGCATCACACTGTTGCCGGGATTGAGCCTCACGCCCTTCTCAAGGTATTCGATTGCCTTCGTCACATCGCCGCCGAACACCTTCGGCGCTCCGAGATACAACCGGCCCAGGCCGAGATAGACACTGTAGCCCTGGTAGCCCTCGTCCAGCTTCAACACCGTGTCCATCTCGGTCTTGATGTCGGTGAAGGTGGAAAGATTGGCGAGCGTGCTGTGCGAAGCGCTGCCGCCGTAATTAGCGCCGAGCCAGAAGTGGCCGTCGGGTTTGTTGGGTTGGAGCGACACCGCCGCCTTTCCGGCGTCGGTACCCTCGCGAAACATGGTGTCGCGTTCAGTGTCGATATCAGTACGGTCGGCAACGTAAAAGGCCGCGCGCGATAGTTTCCAGGCCGCCTCATAATTGCCGTAGTCAGCCGCGTGCGCCTGGCGCAGGGTTGTGACGGCTAACCGGGCCTTGGTCATGTCCTCCCGGCCCTCATAAAGCGGCTCCGCTTCGGCAAGTTTGTCCGTCGCCATCTTTGCATCCGAGCTGCCGGTGCTCGACGGCGTTGCAGAGCCACCATGATTACAAGCCAACCCGCCGAAAACCGTGGAAATCAGCACGGAAGTGAACATGGCTGATCGCAGAATTTCGCGGTTTTTTCTAAGATTTATCATCAAACATCCTTTGATTGTCTAGTATCGCTATACAGTTTGTAATACTTTTGTTCCGGTTATCCAAAATCGCTCCCATGCGGTATAGTGGCTTGCGTGGCAGGGGCTGCATTCTACGATCTTGAAGGCACTTTAGTAAGCACAAATCTGGTGCATACGCTGTCGTTCTACGCGCGGCGCCAGCAGGGCTTGATGGAGAGCTTCAAAAAAAGCGCGGCGACGTTTCTGAGCCTGCCGTTGTTTGCGGTGACGGACCAGTACAGCCGCAAGGTCTTCAATGACCTTTACTTCAAGCGCTACAAGGGGCAATCGGAGGATCGGCTGCGTTACTTTGCGCAGGACTTGTTTGACGAAGTTATCAAGCCGGCAGTTTTTCCGGGGACTTACGAGCTGATCGATAAATCGCGGAAGTTAGGGCTGCGGCAAGTTGTGATAACGGGAGCGCTCGACCTCTCGGTGAAACCATTGATGGAGCATTTGGGAATCACGGA
>Ga0070699_100002629_pt1 | contig 16040 bp, 19 predicted proteins | sample KBSK1503metaG_FD_65473 | JGI IMG/M metagenome (GOLD analysis project Ga0070699, IMG submission 65473) | Corn, switchgrass and miscanthus rhizosphere microbial communities from Kellogg Biological Station, Michigan, USA - KBS K1-50-3 metaG | ecosystem: Host-associated > Plants > Roots >...
CCCTGCCCGTCGATTCCACCCTATGACACCTGGATCACGGGGCCAAGTGGGCGAATCACCGAATTTCACGGAGGGGAACTCTCTAGCTAGCGAGGAGGCGAGGGACCGGCCCCGCGTGAGGCCGAGCGGGAGTGGGGAGGGGATCCGGGGGGCATTTCCCGCTTCCGATCCGGGATTCACCCGATTACGCTTCCGCGTCCGGCACCCCGAGAATGTCAGTCGACATACCACTCGTGTCGCGGTGAGGCGCCTGGCGCCCGAGCGAGAACGGAAAGAGAAGAGGGATGTCAGTCGGAGAGAGATTGCTGGACGGGATTCGCGCGATGCGGCAGGGAGAGCGGCGCCCCGACCGCGGCGCGGATGCGCGTGAGCGTCTCGAGGCCGCCGGCGACGGTGCTCGCGTCCGTGACGAAGTCCGGGTGACGGTCACTTCCGACAAGGACATCGTGAGGGCCTCCCGCCGGGGTCGGCAGATCGCGGAGGACTCCGGCTTCGCCTCCTCCGACCCGACCCTCATCGCCACCGCGATCTCGGAGCTCGCCCGGAACATCTTCTGGTATGCGACGCAGGGCGAGATCATTCTCAGGCTGATCGAGAATGGGGGGAGGGAAGGTATCGAGGTCGTCGCCCTCGACGAGGGACCCGGGATCCGCGATGTCTCGCTGGCGATGCAGGCAGGCTATTCGACCTCCGGCAGCCTGGGCCTCGGCCTCCCCGGCATCCGGCGGCTGATGGACGAGTTCAGGATCAATTCCCGCGTCGGCGAGGGGACAACCGTCATCGTCCGAAAATGGAAGCGCTGACGATTCGGCGCGGGCGGACCGAAGCCCCCCGCCGAAGATCTAGTCCAGAAGGGCCGCGACCCGACAAATGCTCGCTTCGCCCCCCACCCAGCGCCAGGGGAATGCGCCGAGGGTGACCCGCCGGCCGGCCACCACGGCCAGGTCGCCTCCGAGATTCTCGAGCAGGGGGACGTTGTTGCGGGCGGTCTTGTAGTGGTTGTAGTCGAACCACGTCTCCGGCAGCGTCTCCCCGATCGGCCGACCGGTCATCGCTTCGTACTCGGCGACGAGGTCGGGCCGCATCAGGCGGACCCGCGTGCACAGCGAGTGGTCGGTGGACGCCAGGTCGCTGCCGACCCACTTGACCTTCTTGTCGACCAGATAGTCGATCACCTCCGGGTGCGGGCCGGGATGACGGTCGAAGTACGTCACGTCGTCCCGCGTCTTCTGCGTCCAGTTGTAACGCTCCCAGCCCGTGTAGAGGACGACCACGTCGCCATCGCGGATCGGCTCCGGAGCGTGCGCGAGCACCTGGGGCAGTCGGTACAGATGCCAGCGGTCGGTCACGGGGCGCAGGTCGATGACGAGGCCCGTTCCCACCAGGTCCTCGAGCGGGATCTCGCCGAGGTGCTTGCCGGTCTCGCAGTAGTGACTGGGCGCGTCGATGTGGGTGCCGGTGTGCATGTTGGTCTTGACGAGCATCGTGCTCTTGCGGTCACGGTGATGCGTCGTGATGTCCGTCACCTCGATCGACTGGAACTGCGGCCAGGTGGGCATGCGGTCGCCCCAGGGCTGGGTGAGGTCGATGACTTTCATCGGAGGCCCCAGCGTAGCGGGGCCGGCGTGGGTGGTCAAGGCGTCGGTCGCGCCGTCGCCGTGCGCTCTCCGGGGCTCTTAGACGATGATCTTCGGGTACAATCGCGCGCCGAGCCCGATCAACGCCACGAGCGCGATCGTTTCCACCGCGAAGTCGACGGGGAGACCGAAGAGGCTCCGGCCGCCCTCGATCATGAGCTCCCGGAGCGCGTCGACCTCATAGGTCAACGGATTTGCCGCCGAGAGGCCCCGTAACCATGCCGGCATCATCGCCAGGGGGTAGATGGCATTGCTGGCGAAGAAGAGCGGCATCGTCAGCACCTGGCCGATGCCCATGAAGCGCTCACGGGTCTTGACCAGACATGCCACGGCGAGGGAAAAGGTGGAGAAGAGCGCGGCGCCGAGCGCGATCGACACCAGTACCCCCAGCACGGCGCCGGCCTCGAGGCGGAGGTGGATCTTCATGAGCGCCGCCACGGCGTAGATGATCACGGCCTGGGACAGGGCGCGCACGCCGGCCGACAGGGCTTTCCCCGAGACGAGCGCGACGCGGGACACCGGGCTCACCAGGAACTTGTGCAGAATTCCCAGGTCGCGCTCCCAGATCACCGAAATCCCGTAGAAGATCGCGATGAAGAGCACGCTCTGGGCGAGGATCCCGGGTGCCATGAAGTCGAGATAGGAGAGCTCGCCGGTCGGGACCTCCCGGAGCTGACCGAAGACGCGGCCGAACACGACCAGCCAGAGGAGCGGCTGGATCGCGCGGGTCAGCAGCTCCGTCGGGTCATGACGCAGCTTGCGAACCTCGGCCTCGGCGATTGCGAGCGTTTGTCGGAGAAAGATCGCCATCGATCGTGCCCCCTTACCCGAGGCGCTGAGCCGTCCGGCGCTCCTGGGCGACGTCCCGGTAGCGCCCACCTGCCTCGAAGGCGGTGCCGGCGTAGTGGACGAAGACGTCGTCGAGGGTGGCACCGGCGGCGAGGGCGGCCTTGAGCTCCGCCGGAGAGCCGAGGGCGACCACCCGCCCGCGATGCATGATCGCGACCGTCTCGCAGAGCAGGTCGGCCTCCTCCATGTCGTGCGTGGTCATGAGAATCGTCGTCCCGAACTGCCGACGCAGCTCGCGGAGATGCGTCCACACGGCCTGCCGCGCCACGGGATCGAGCCCCACCGTCGGCTCATCGAGGAAGAGGACCGCGGGGCGATGGAGCATGGACTGCGCGACCTCCAACCGCCGGATCATGCCGCCCGAATAGCGACGCACCAGCGTGGGCGCCGCGTCCGCCAGGCCCATGAAGTCGAGGGCCTCCTGGATCCGCCGAGCCCGCTCCCCCCGGGCGATCCCGTAGAGCTTGGCGAAGATCAGCAGGTTCTCGTAACCCGTCAGCGAGCCGTCCGCCGAGAGCAGCTGGGGGACGTAGCCGATCCGCCGCCTGACTTCCATCGATTGCCGGGTGACGTCGAAGCCGCACACATGCGCCGAGCCCGAGGAGGGCTTGAGCAAGGTGGTCAGCATCTTGAGGGTCGTGCTCTTGCCGGCGCCGTTGGGGCCGAGGAGGCCGAAGATCGCCCCGGCGGGAATCAGGACGCCCAGGTCGTCGACCGCCGTCAACGAGCCGAAGCGCCGCGTCAATCGGGCCGTCTCGACGGCCGGCGACGCCGAGGTGGCACCGGCGACGAGGGGTGCCGCCGACGGCCCGGAATCGCTCATGCGCTCGTGTCGTACCCTATCTGGTGGCTCATCGCTCCGGCTCAGCGCGCCCGCCCCGGGCGCCCGCTGGGGCCGGTGATTAGCGTGAAAGCCGTCAACCTTCGAATCACGGGCCCGTCAGGTCCCGCGCGCCGTGGACAAAGGCCAAAATCTGTACTTCGGCCGGCGTCACCTCGTAGAGCAGACGATATCGCTGAACGAGGAGTTGTCTGATGTTGGGCTGGTTGAGTTCCGGAACTTATGCGGCCGCGTTCGCTGAAGACGTTAAGCGAGGACGCGGCCTCTAGCGCTTGATTCAGGAGGCGCTCAGCAGCGGGGTGAGAATCCTGGGCAACGTAGGAAACGGCATCGTCGAGCATCCGGCGGGCCTGTTCAGTCCAGACTACGCGCCGGCGCCGCGCAGCCATTTCCGCCGCATGGCATTCTCCACTTCCTCATGGGAAATGACACGGCCAGCGGCCGCGTCCGCCTGACCGCGCTCGACCGCCTGAAGGACATACAGGTGGTACAGCACGTCCTCCACGCTGCAGTCGTCGGGCAGCCGATCGAGGAGCGCCCTGACCGCTTGCTTCGCCCCCACTCGTCATCCTCCTTGTAACCGAAGCGTCGCTACCACCGACATTCTATCGCAAGGAGCCTCGGCGCTCCGGCCCGTACGCGGAAGACGGCTCTGTTGCACGATCACACGCAATAAATAGCTGGCGACGTCTATGGTACGGTGCGTGGCAAGGTCAGACCAGGGCGCGGACACGGCCGGGCTCGACGTCGACCGGCGCGACGCGTTGTCGATTGTCTGGTACGCTGGGCCGCAGTCTGGAGGGTGTCCATGGCGATCGTCGTCCGTCCCCTGCGTGTGCAGTGCTGGACGCTTGCCGTCTGCCTGGCAGCGGCCCCGGGCCTTGCCGCGGCCCAGGCACGCCTCCCGTCGATCCCGGCATCGCCCACGTCCCGCGCGCTCGATCAGATCCGCGATTCGTCGATGCGACCGCTGCCGGCGGTGCCGCCGGTGGAGATCCCTCGGTCCGATACGACCTGGGTCCCGGACCGCTTCGTCACCATTCCGGGAACGCCCGGGCAAGTCCACATTCCGGCCCACTCGGAGCGCCGCCTACCCGACGGGGACGCCTACGTGCCTCCGCTCACCGGCGTGGCGCCCGACGGCCAGACCGTAATCGTGCCCGCCGGCAAGTACCCTCCGGCCGACCAGCGCCAGGCTCCATGAGGCGGGACACTCGGACCCGTCTGTGACCTCGGCCGCCGTGTCGGCCCTCCACGTGCTCGCGCTGGCGATCGGCCTGCCGAGCGTCGTCTTCAGGGGCCGCGCGCTCAAGGGTACGCTCGACGCGGAGGGCCTCCGGCGGCTCTTCGCGGCCGACAACGGGTGGGGCGTCGCCGCTCTGCTGTGGATCAGCACCGGCCTCTTGCGGGCATTCGGCGGGCTCGAGAAGGGCGCGCAGTTCTACCTGCACTCCCGGCTCTTCTGGACGAAGATCGCCCTCTTCGGAGCCATCCTGGTTCTGGAAGCCTGGCCGATGGCGACGTTCATCCGCTGGCGGGTCCAGCGAGGCCGCGGACAGGCCCCCGATACGACGTCGGCCGGCGCGCTGGGGATCGTCAACCATATACAGATGAGCCTGGTGGTCGTGATCGTCTTCGTGGCGAGTTTCATGGCGCGAGGGTTCGGGCTCAGGTAGGAGCGGAGCATGAGCAACGCGGCGACGAGTGGCGGCATCAGCTTCGCGGACATCGTGGAGTCGGATCGCGCGGTCTGGGAGGTGCGGACCGCGGGTGCGGGGCCGGAGGGGCGCCTGCCGATCACGGCGGAGATGCTCCTCGAGCGGCCGAGCGGCGACATCTTCGGGCTCACCCAGAACGCCGGCATGGGCTGGGATCCGCGGGAGCTCCTCCGGCCACCGTTCCTGCTCTTGAGCACCCAGGGCGGGATCCGGGCGAGCGACGGACACCCGATCGCGCTCGGCTATCACACCGGGCACTGGGAGATCGGGCTCCTGATGCAGGCGGCGGCCGAGGAGCTCGCCCGTCTGGGCGGTCTCCCCTTCGCCGGCTTCTGCTCCGATCCGTGCGACGGTCGCACGCAGGGCACGACGGGGATGCTGGATAGCCTGGCCTACCGAAACGACGCGGCCCAGATCTTCCGGCGGCTCATCCGCTCGCTACCGACGCGGAAGGGCGTCCTCGGGGTGGCGACCTGCGACAAGGGCCTGCCGGCCATGATGATGGCGCTCGCCTCGATGCACGACCTGCCGTGCGTGCTGGTGCCGGGGGGCGTGACGCTCCCGCCGACGAACGGCGAGGACGCCGGCACGGTCCAGTCGATCGGCGCGCGCTTCGCTCACGGCGAGCTCAGCCTCGACCGCGCCGCCGAGCTCGGCTGCCGCGCGTGCGGCTCGCCGGGCGGCGGGTGCCAGTTCCTCGGAACCGCCGCCACCTCTCAGGTGGTGGGGGAGGCCCTCGGGCTCTCGCTGACCCACTCGGCGCTCGCGCCCTCGGGGCAGCCGATCTGGGTGGACACGGCGCGCCGGTCCGCACGGGCGCTGGTGGGGCTCGTGGGCCGGGGGATCACGGCGAAGCAGATCGTGACGGAGGCGGCGGTCCGGAACGCCATGACGGTTCACGCCGCCTTCGGCGGGTCCACGAACCTGCTCCTTCACCTGACGGCCATCGCCCACGCGGCCGGGCTGCGACGCCCGACCATCGGGGACTGGAGCGAGGTGAACCGCCGCGTGCCCCGGCTCGTCGACGTGCTGCCGAACGGCCCTCGGAATCATCCGACCGTCCGTGTCTTCCTCGCCGGTGGCGTGCCCGAGGTCATGCTCCACCTGCGGCGGGAGCGTCTGCTCGACGAGGAGGCCCTCACGGTCGCCGGCGAGCGACTCGGGTTCCTCCTCGACTGGTGGGAGCGCTCGGACCGGCGTCGCGCGCTCCGGGACCGGCTGCGAGCCCTCGACGGCGTCGATCCCGACGACGTCATCATGGACCCGGAGCGGGCGCACGCGCGCGGGCTGACCAGCACGGTCACGTTCCCGCGGGGGAACCTGGCCCCGCAGGGCTCCGTGATCAAGAGCACGGCGATCGACCCGTCGGTGGTCGATGCGGACGGCGTCTACCGCAAGGTCGGCCCGGCGCGCGTGTTCACGACCGAGCGCGCCGCCATCGCCGCCATCAAGAGCCAGGGCGGGGACCGGATCCGGCCGGGCGACATCATGGTGCTCATCTGCCGCGGACCGCTCGGCGCCGGAATGGAGGAGATCTACCAGATCACCGCGGCGCTGAAGCACCTCTCGTGGGGCAAGCAGGTGGCGGTGCTGACCGACGCGCGCTTCTCCGGCGTATCGACGGGGGCGTGCGTCGGCCACATCGGGCCGGAGGCGCTCGCGGGCGGGCCGATCGGCAAGGTTGTGAACGGTGATCTCATCCAGATCGTCGTGGACCGGAATCGGCTCGAGGGGAGCATCGACCTCGTCGGTCGCGGCGAGACGCGCTTCGGCCCCGAGGAAGGCGCGCGCGTGCTGGCGGCCCGGCCCCCGCGCCCGGACCTGGCGCCCGATCCTGACCTGCCGGCCGACACCCGGCTCTGGGCCGTCCTCCAGCAGGTGAGCGGGGGCACCTGGGGCGGCTGCGTCTACGACGTCGACGCGATCGTGGCCGCGCTCGGCCGCGCGGGCTGACCCGGACGCGCGCTCCGCAGTACACTCTCGGCGAGACGACCGAGCGTCGAGAAGGAGGGTCCCGATGAGGCTCACCGGAATTCCCCGCGCGCCGGCCTTCCCGCGCATGGTACGTGTCAAGCAACGCTTCGCGGGACCGACGCTGCCCGACGTGCGGGCGGCGGTGCGCCAGGCCCTCGCCGAGATCACGGTGCCCGTCCGGTCGGGCCAGAGCGTCGCGCTCGCCGTCGGCAGTCGCGGCGTCGTGAACATCGACTCGATCGTGCGGGCAACCGTCGACGGCCTCAAGGCGCGCGGGGCGCGTCCGTTCATCTTCCCGGCGATGGGGAGCCACGGGGGCGGGACGGTCGAGGGGCAGTGCTCGGTCCTCCAGCACTATGGCGTCACCGAAGGCACCATGGGCTGTCCGATCCGCGCCACGATGGACGTCGTGCAGATCGGCGAGGCGCTCGGGCTCCCCGTATGGCTCGACGCCTGCGCGGCCGAGGCCGACTGGATCGGCGTCATCAACCGGGTGAAGCCCCATACCGGCTTCACGGGGAGCATCGAGTCCGGGCTCTTCAAGATGATGACGATCGGCATGGGCAAGCACCGCGGCGCGGTGCAGGCGCATCGGGCCACCATCCGCCACGGCTACGAGGCCATGATCGTGGCTCTCGGGAGGGAGATGCTGGCGCGGGCTCGGATCGCGTTCGGGCTCGGCATCGTCGAGAACGGCTACGACGAGACGGCGCAGATTCGCGCCTTCCTGCCCGGGACACTCGAAGCCGGCGAGCGGGAGCTCCTGCGGCAGGCCAAGGCGTGGATGGCGAAGCTGCCCTTCGACCCGATCGACCTCCTGATCGTCGACGAGATGGGCAAGGATGTGTCGGGCACCGGCATGGACACGAACATCATCGGCCGCCACGCGACCTTCTTCGAGCCACCCTACACGAACCCGAAGATCACGTTCGTCGTGGTGTGCGACCTCACCCCCAACACGTACGGCAACGCGACCGGAATCGGCAATGCCGACTTCACCACGCGGCGGCTCGCCGACAAGATCGCCTGGGAGGCGACGTACATCAATGGTCTGACCGCCTGCTCGCCGGGCGGGGTCAAGCTGCCGACCGTGCTGGACAGCGCGCGGGACGCGATCGCGGTCGCGCTCGCGTGCCTGGGCCGCGAGCGGATCGAGGACATCCGCGCCGTGCGGATCAAGAACACGCTCCGGCTCACCGAGGTTGAGGTCTCCGAAGCCCTCCTGCCGGAGCTGGCGACGCGGGAGGACCTGACCCGGCTCGGCGAGCCGGCGCCGCTGTCCTTCGACGGCGAGGGCGCGCTCCCGCCGTTTTGAGCCTCGGCGTTGGGCGGGGGCTCGGCGCGCCGCTCCTGCTCGTGATCCTCTCGGGGGGCGGCGCCGTCTACGGGATCACACGTGCCGGGCAGGAGTTTCTCGATCGCCACTGGCACCGGCCCCTTCCGCCCCAGGGCGCGCCGCCCGCCCGCTTCTCCCCCCTCGAGCGATCGCTCGGGCCGTCGAGCTGCGGCGTCTGCCACCCGGCCCAGTGGAACGACTGGCAGACGACCGTCCACGCGCGCTCGATGGGACCCGGCGTTCGCGGCCAGCTCGCCGAGACCGCGCACACCGACCCCGCCTCGGTCGGGCCGTGCCTGGACTGCCACGCTCCGCTGGCCGAGCAGCGGCGGGAGAGCGAGGCCCCGGCCGGCCGCGTGGCGAACGCTGACTTCGACCCGTCCCTCGAGCGGCAAGGTCTCGTCTGCGCCGCGTGTCACGTGCGCCACTGGGAGCGCTTCGGCCCCCCGCGCCCGGACGGCACGCTGGCGAGCGAGGCCCCGCGGGCCTCGCTCCCGCACGACGGCGCGACGCGCACCGCCGCCTTCCTCCGGTCCGAGTTCTGCAAGAGCTGCCACCAATTCGCCGCCGACGGCTATGCGCTCAACGGAAAGCCGCTCGAGAACACATACGAGGAGTGGAGGGCGAGCCCGGCGGCGCGACGTCGCCTCCAGTGCCAGAGCTGCCACATGCCGGACCGCCGCCATCTCTGGCGCGGGATCCACGACCCGGAAATGGTCAGGTCGGGCATCGAGGTGTCGCTCGTCATGGGCCGGCCGCGCTATCGGCCGGGAGAGCAAGTCACCGCGACGCTCGTCGTCATCAACACCGGCGTCGGCCACTACTTCCCGACCTACGTCACGCCGCGGGTGGTCGTGAGAACCTCGCTGATCGACACCGCCGGCCGCCCGGTCGCCGGCAGCCTCGAAGAGGCCACGATCGGTCGGGAGGTGACGCTCGACCTGTCCCGGGAGCTGGCCGACACGCGGATCGCGCCCGGCGGCCGCTTCACGGTCCGCTACCGGCGGCGGCTCGACCGCCCTGGTCTCCGGCTCGCGGTGAGCGTCACCGTGTATCCGGACCACTTCTACACCGGGTTTTTCGAGTCGCTCCTCGAAGGCGGGCGGGCGGGAGCAGGAGCAGGGCAGATCCGCGAGGCGCTCGAGAAGGCGCGGCGGTCGTCCTATCCGATCTTCAGCCGGGAACTCCCGCTGACCTGAGGCGGTGAGAAGGTCGCGGGCCTCCCGGCTACCGGGCCTCGGAGGTCCGTGCGCCCGGCGCCTTCAGAAGCGCCGCGAGGAGAGCACGCCCGACGGCTTGTGTCCACGGCCTGGGCCCGACGGCCGTCCCCAGGAGCGTCCCGTCCTTCCCGACCAGATACACCGTCGGCGTTCCGACGACGCGGTAGGCGTTGGAAACCTTGCCGTCAGGATCGATCACGACCTGCATGGTGTACCCGCGTTCCTTCACGGTCTGGACGACGCGCGCCGGCTTCTCCCAGAGGTCGACGAGCAGCACGGTGAGCCCCTGGTCCTTCATCTCCTGCTGGAGGGCATTGATAGAGGGCAACTCCCTCTCGCAGTTCGGTCACCAGGTGGCCCAGAAGTAGAGCATGACGAGCCGACCGCGAAGGTCGCGGAGGTCGACCTTCTTGCCGTCGAGGTCGTTCAAGACCACCGGCGGCGCCGGCGTGCCGGTCGGGAGCTGACTGACGCCGGCGGCGCTCCAGAGATCCCCGTTACTCTTGTCGCCCTGGACGGGATCGACGTACGCGGCGTGCAGACTCGCCACGAGGACGACCACGATCGCGATGCGCAGAAGACGATTCATGATGTCTCCTCGAGCCGGCCCCCATCGGAGCCCAGCACCGGCCCCTCGACACGAATATATCAAGCGCATGGTAGCACGCGACCCTGTGGCCCGGCGGGCAACCGGCGGCGGCCGGGCGCGTGAAGGAGGTCGATATGGATGACCTCTCTTCCTGTTCGTGCTGTGCGAGTTCGGCTTCCGGCGGCGCGTCGCCGTCCGCGGGCGCCTGTGGTCGAGCCGAACTCGGAAGGGTATGCTAGGCGCTCCGACCAAGGTCATTGAACCCCGCGAGGAGGAGAACGGCCATGCCTAAGGCAACGCAGCTTGTCCTGAGCCTCGAGTCCAAGCCCGGGGTACTGGCGAAGGTCTGTCGCACGCTGGCCAACGCCGGCGTCAACATCACCGCCCTCTACGCGGGCGAGACCGCGGGGCGTGGCAAGATCCGGCTGCTCGTGAGCGATCGCGCGGAGGCCGTGGCTGCGCTGAAGGCGGCCAAGTACCGGGTATCGGAGGAGACGGTGCTGACCCAGACCCTCGAAAACCGGCCTGGGATGATGGCCGAGCTGGCCGAGCGGCTGGCGCAGGCGAAGATCAACGTCAAGTACGCGTACGCCACCACGGCGACGCAGAGTGGCGCCACGGTCGTGCTATCTGTCTCCAATGCCGACAAGGCCGCCGCTCTGCTCGGCTACTAGGCGCTGGCCGTCAGGCGCTCGCCGTGCGCTGGTGCTGGCGGCGGTCTCCCTTACGGCGGCGCTCCTTCCCGGCGGGGGGCACGGCCAAGCATCCGTCGGGCGACGGATGCCCGACCTCGGAGGGGGGCATAAGCCGGAGGGCCAGCCCATCCAGTACCCGTCCTACCCTCCGACCTCGGGGCCTCACTGGCCGCGCCCGGCGCCGTGGGGAGTGTATGAGTTCGAGATCGCGCCGGAGGTTTACGTCCACAACCTCGAGCACGGGGGGATCGTCGTGCTCTATCATTGCTCGAAGCCGTGCCCTGACTTGACGAAGCAGCTCGAGGACGCCTTCGCGACCCTTCCCCCGTCCAAGCACGGCCACGTGAAGCTGCTCGTGAGCCCGGCGTCCCGCCTCGACCACCGTCTTGCGTTCCTCGGCTGGACGTGGATCGAGGAGCTCGACCACTTCGACCGGGGACGCCTGCGTCGCTTCTACGAGGCTCACGTGGACCGGGGCCCCGAGGACGTGCCCTGAAGGAGTCGCAGGAGACGCGCCCTCACCGCGGCCGGCCTGACGGAGGGCGCGTAGCGGCGGGCGGAGGGAAGCTGGAGGAGGGCGATCCATCCAAGCGCGAGCGCGACGGCGTCCCAGTGACGGAAATGGAGGCCACGTGCGGTCTCGTGGCTGAGAAAGACGTAGGCCGCGACGCGGGCCCGGGGCTGGCGACGCCAGAGAAGGATGCCAACCCAGGGTGCCGCCACCCCGTAGGCCAGGTAGTTCCAGAGGTGCGCAGAGGAGAAGTTGAGGATGGCGAGCCCGCCGAGGGCGAGCGCCTGGAGCGCGGGCGCGGCCACCAGAAAGAGCGCGAGGGCAGTGATGATCCACGGCCGTCGGAGCGGGCCGGCAGGGGGGCCGAGCGCCTCCATTCGGCCCCTAGCGTATCCGATCGCCCGTCCCGGCGCGCCGTCCCCACCCCGTACGATGCGACGATGAGTCAGGGACCGCCGCTACATCACCACAGCTCTCGCCGACGTCGCTGGCCCGTCGCCGTCTGGAGTGCCGCGGTCTTCACGATGGTCTCGGTCGGCACCACCCACGCCGCCACTCCCGAGGCCGTGCTGAAGGCATATCTGGCCGCCCTCTACGCCCGCAACTCGGCGTCCGCCTACGGGTTGATCTCGCTCGCCGACCGAAAACTGAAGCCAGACGCGGACTATCTCCGGGAGCACCCGAGTCTCTCGGGGGCTGCGCTGGAACTCGCCACTGCCCTCGCGTCACACATCAGGTACGAGCGGCTCCGGACGGTGGTGGAGGGAGACCGCGCCACGGTGGCCTTCACGGCGATCGTGCCCGATGCCAACCATCCCGCGATCGACGCGCTCGTTCTCGGGTTCGACGAGAAACGGCTGGCCGCCCGGTCGCCGGCGGAGCGCCGGCGGATCCTGGAACAGATCGAGGAGATGGAACGCGCGGGACGCCTGCCCGTCGTCGCCGGAGAGAGCGAGCGCTGGGAGCTGCTCCGGGAAAACGGCACGTGGCGCGTCTTTCTGAACTGGGCGGGGGCCCCCGTGATCCGTTTCACGGCCGCCGTCAAGGCGGGGCTCCCCTGGTCCTTCGAGGCCGCGGAGCCACTGATCCGGGCCACGCCCGGAGAAATGCTCCGAACCTCGTACCTGGTCAAGAACCTCTCTCACCGTACGATCACCGCCAAGGCTCGGGACATCCTGGAGCCGCCGGATGCCTCGCGATACCTGGAAATCATCACCTGTTTCTGCGCCGTCGAGCAAACGCTCGAGCCCGGGGAGTCCCAGCAGTTGCCCGTCGTGTTCCGCGTGGCCGTTGACGCCCCCGAGTCCATGAGAGAGATGAGCGTTCACTATGAGTTCTATCCGGTCGACCGGTTCCCCTCGAGCCGCCGCTGACGTCGACGGGAATCGCGTGCTCGCCGCTCCCTCGTCATCTGTAGAGCGTCGAGCGGCGGCGATGCTCGGCGTGGGGGAGCCCTCGGCGTCACGGGAATAAACGGCCGCCCCATACGTACTGTTTTGCGAGCGTTCCCAGGGTGGGGAGGACAAGGTCGTCCGTATGGACCCAAACGAGGAATTCCAGACGCTTACGGTTAGGCACCTTGACTCGTTGCACGCCTATGCCCTCCTGCTCGCTCGAGACGGGCCCCGGGCGAAGGATCTCCTTCAAGAAACCCTCCTCCGGGCATTTCGCGCGTTCGGGTCCTACAAGCGCGACCTCAGCTTCAAGGTCTGGATGTTCACGATCATGAAGAACGTGTCTCTGGACTGGGTTCGAGGACTCCGCGTGCGGCCGGTCGCCGAGGAATGGAACGGCGAAGGGGGCGTCGGTGGGAACGGGGAGGAGACGGCCGCGTCCGTCGTGCCCTTGGACCCCGAGCAGATCCTGATCCGCAACCTGACCGTCGAGCACGTCAGGCGGGCCATCAAGAATCTGCCCGCGATCTTCCGCGAGGTCGTGGAACTGCGGGAGATCGAAGGACTCTCTTACCAGTCGATCGCGGCAATCATCGGGCGACCGATCGGAACCGTGATGTCCAGGCTCTATCGAGGCCGGAATATTCTCCGGGCCGTTCTGCAAGAGTCCTCGAGCGACACCGTGATATCGCGGCGGGCACTATGACCTGTGACGTCGCGCGCGCGAAGTTCTTCCTGTACCTCGACGGCGAGCTCGCCGGCGAGGAGCAGGCCGCGCTGGAGACCCACCTGTACACGTGCCCGGATTGCCAGCGCCTCATGCACCTCGAGCGAACGTTCCGGACGCGCTACCTCGACCGTCTCGGTCCCGACCCGGCTCCCGAGGCCGTACGCCGGGAGGTGGTGCGGCTCCTCGAGGCGCTGCCCGCCCGCGACGTTCGGGCATGGCTGCGGAGCCATCGGCGACCCTCGATGATCCGTCTGGGCACCGTCGTGGTCGGGATCGTCCTCGTTGTCGGCGGCGGCGTCATCGGGGTCGCCTTCCGGCGGCTGGGGAACGGGGCGAGCGTCTCATTGACCCAGCTGGCGGAAGCGTCGGTCGAGCAGCACCAGAAGCTGACTCGGGGGCTCCTGCCGTACGACGTCCGGGAGATGAGCCCGACGCGGATGGAGCAGTGGTTCAAGGGGAGACTGGACTTCAATGTGAACCTGCCGGAGCTGCCGAGGAAGAACCTGGCGCTGCTCGGCGGACGCATCTCGTATCTGCGCGACTCCCAGGTGGCGGCCCTTCACTATCAGCTCGACGGAAAGGATGTGTCGCTCTTCGTGATGCCGCTCGAGACGTACCGGCAGCTGGGGTTGGGCGGCCGGCCGAAGTTCAAGATCGTGACCTACCAGGGGTATGACGTCATCGTCTGGGCCTCGCACGGAGTCGCCTACTCCCTCGTCTCCGAGATCGGCGGCCAGTCATGCCTGGTCTGTCACTCACCGGACGAGAGGCTGGACTTCCCCACCGGCTTCCGGGCCCACGGCAGGCTCTGAAGGCTCGCGACCGTGACGGCCATCCGGCAGCGGCCTGCGGGCAGGGCGAAGGAGAGATCAGCGATGCCCCGATCTTCGGTTCGGCTCGGTTTCGCACTAGCCGCGATTGTCCTGTCCCCCGTGGCTCCGGCGTCGGGGTACGAGGTCGTGACGGTCTCCAACGGAGGGACGATCCAGGGGCGGGTGACGTTCACGGGACCGCCGCCGCCGCCGCGGAAGGAGGTCCGCACGAAGAACCCGGAGGTCTGCGGGAGCGGCGTGATCGAGGTTCCCCAGATGGAGCTCGCGGCCGACAAGGCGGTGGGAGAGGTCGTCGTCTACCTCAAGGCAGTCGAGAAGGGCGAGGCGTGGGCAAAGCTCGCCAAGCCGCCCGAGATCGTCAATCACAAGTGCGACTTCGTGCCGCACGTCCAGGCGATGCCGGTCACGGCGGGGGAGATCGTGATCGTCAACTCGGATCCGATCCTGCACAACACCCACGGCTACTACGGCCGGCTGACCGCCTTCAACGTCGGCTTGCCGCAACAGGGGCTGCGGATCCCGAAGCCGCTCAAGCGACCGGGGCTCGTCAAGGTGGACTGCGACGCCCACGGCTGGATGCTCGGGTGGGTGTACGTGGCCGACAACCCGTACTACGCCGTGACCGGCAAGGACGGGACCTTCACGCTCAAGAACGTGCCCCCGGGCTCGTACACGCTCGTCGCCTGGCAAGAGTTCACGGGGCCGGTGGAGGTGTCGGTCACCGTCAAGGCGAAGGCGGCCGAGACCGTCAACGTGGATCTCGCCAAGAAGTGAGGATCACACCGCGTTCCCACGAAGGAAGGAGTCGCCATATGGATTTCCTCGAGCGAGAGCGACGCGAAATGAGTACGGTGCTGCGACAGCCCGGGGAGAAGCCGGACCGCGCCTTGCGGATCGACCGCCGGACCTTCATCCACAAGTCGATCTTGCTGGGGACGGCGGCCGGCGCGGCGTCCTTCGGCTGGTTCCCGCTCATCAGCACGCTCGACGTCGCCTACGGGGCGGAGACGTTCAAGTTCGCCTGGATCTCGGACAACCATCTGTACCCGAAGGACGTGAATACCCGCTTCGTCGAAAAGGCGGTGCGTGCCGTCCAGGAAGTGCAAGGGATGTCCCCGCCGGCGGACTTCCTGATCCACGGTGGGGATATCGCCCAGCTGGGGGATCCGGTGGAGCTCGGTCTCGGCAACGACATCCTCAAGGAGGTGAAGATCCGGAAGGTCTTCATCCCCGGCGAGCACGACTGGTACTTGGACATGGGGGCCACGTGGAGGAAGCACTTCGGTAATCCCAACTGGACCTTCGACCACAAAGGGGTCCGCTTCATCGGCCTCGACACCATCAGCCGCTGCCCCGACTACTGGTCGGCGACGAAGATGAGCCCCAAGGACCGGATGGGGGCGATGGCGACGCTCGACGGCAGCATCGCCGGCCCGTGGGCGGGCGTGGGCTCGGATCAGCTCGAGTGGCTGAACCGGACGCTCTCCAGCTGGCCGAAGGACCGTCCGGTCATCGTCTTCAGCCACAACCCGCTCTACGAGTACTACCCGCCGTGGAACTTCTGGGTCCGCGACTGGCGGGAGGTCCAGGAGATTCTCAGGCCGTACCGAAACGTGACCAACGTCCATGGCCACACCCACCAGGTGCTCTACAACGAGATCGGCAAGATGCGGTCGATCGGGATGCTGGCGACCTCGTGGCCCTGGCCGTACG
>Ga0070699_100002630_pt1 | contig 16039 bp, 15 predicted proteins | sample KBSK1503metaG_FD_65473 | JGI IMG/M metagenome (GOLD analysis project Ga0070699, IMG submission 65473) | Corn, switchgrass and miscanthus rhizosphere microbial communities from Kellogg Biological Station, Michigan, USA - KBS K1-50-3 metaG | ecosystem: Host-associated > Plants > Roots >...
CGGGCCGCCGGAAACGCCGGGTCGGCCGTGACGGTTGGCTTAGGGCAGCACGAAACCGGCAAAAAAGCGGGGCTGCAAGCGGACGGCGTCGGGAACGGGGAACGGAAACCCAACCACCACCGCGTTGCCCTGCACCTGGTTCTGCGCGGTGCAGTTCGCGGTACAGACCTTGGCCGCGGGTGCGATCTCGGTCGAGTCTTCTCCCATCACCTGGCCCAAGCGCCCGCCACTGGCCACGCTCCATTGGGAGACGCCGCCGCAGTGGTTCACCGTTCCGGGGTGGAACGGGTTCGGAATGCTGTTCGGGCAACCCTTGGCGATCCGGGTGGCCGCCTGCGAGCTGTCACGGCCTACGAACTGCTGCGACAGGTCGTTGGCGAAGTTGACCCGCGCCGTGACCGTGACCGTCCCGTCGGGGTTGGCTCCGTTGCAGACGACGGGCGTGCCGTCAGGCAGAATGCCGGAGCAGGGGATGTTTTCGCCCAGCCGGTCGCGGACGTTCGGGTTGTCGAAGTAGAAGACGCCGTCCCCGAGGACGTGAGTGAACACCGTCGCTGCGCCGTCCGCTCGTACCGGCTCCATCTGGAAGACGCCGCCGTTGGCGCAGTCCTTCGCCTGGATCTTCATGGACAGCCCCGGGCCCGTACGCTGAATGACGAGGGATTCGCTGTTGATGTCCACGCTGACGTCGCTGGTCAGCGCGAGGCCCTTGTGATCGGGGATCTTGTCGGCGAAGACGATGGTCCGCCAGCCGCCCGTGATGTCGAGCGGGTTCGGTGCACCGGTGAGGGTCCAGTCCCGGACGCCGAGCGTAGACGAATCCACGGAGAACTCGACGTACTTGCCCTTCACCAAGAAGCTGCTGCCGAGGCTGCTCGCCGGAACGAGGGTCTTCTGCTTGCCGGAGCGCCCCAAGAGTGTAAACCCACCACCGTCGCAACCGGCGGACGAGGCGGCGACGGCTCGATCCACCCCCAGGCCAAACAACAAGACGACGGCGGTCGCTACGCCAACGTACCGGCGCACCCGGTCACCATGACCGGCTCTCAGATGCTGTTCTCGCTCGACCATAAACACCTCCTGAGACGTTGTGGTTGGGAAACTGTGTTGCGGTCACCCGCACGGATTCGGGTCGCAGGTGCCGGGTCCCATGTTCACGCCACCCTGCGCGGCGCACTCCTCGGATGTCCGGTCCTCGCACTCCACGCCCGAGTCGTCGGGCAGACAGCACTGGATGTCGTCCGGCGCGGGCGTCGACGCGCAGGGATTCGGCGTGCAGCTGCCCGCCTCGACGGCCATGCCGCCCTGGGCGACGCACTCGGTCTCCGTGCGGTCCTCGCATTCGGGACGATCGCCGTCGTCCGGGATGCAGCACACGACATCTACCGGGGCCGGCGACACGCCGGCGCACGGACTCGGCAGGCAGGATGCGTTCGCAAGGAAGCTTCCACCGCGTGCCGCACACTCCTCGGGCGTGCGACTCTCGCACTCGACGGCGCCGTCGTCTTCTGCCTGGGGATCGCAGCACGCGCCGGCGCCGGGCCGGGAGTCGTCTTCCGGGATGCTCCCCGAGAGGACATCGTTGCCGTGATCGTCCTGTACAACGACCGTCGCGCCGCGCGGGTCGAAGCCGAGCAGGTGATCGCGCTCGCGCGGCTCGGTGCGGAAGCGGAGGCGGCCCCTCCCGCCGCTCGACGTGACCAGTGTCCCGACCTTCACGCCCTGCACGAGCACCTCGAACACCGCGTCGCCCGGCAAGCGTTTCACGGTCACGTCGAACCGTCCTTCGCTGGCCGTGCGGAGGACGAGGCGGGTGCCCCCGCGCGCGTCCGCATCGACGCCGGTTGCACCGAGCTCCGTGACGATCGAGCTGCGCGCCCAGGCCTGCCCGAACCCGAGCGATGCCAGCATCGCGACGGTGACGACGCCCCGGCGTTGCCGGCTTCCATCGACATTCATCTTGCAGCTCCCTTCTCGCAATGGCCGCGCGGTTCAGCTCCGATGCAGACGCCGCGGCGTTCTCTCGGGATAGTGGCAAGTCCCGTGCCCGCGCCGTCAGTTCCCCGTGGACGCCCTGACGGTGAGGCTCGAGCCGGCTGCGCAAGGCGGGGCCGTACCTCTTCGCGTCTGGATCTCGGACTTTCGTCCAGACTTTGGACGGCTCAATCGGACGAGGGTGCGCCGCCGCCGGTCGACGGCCCCGCAAGACGGCGCACGATGCCGGCGACGTAGTCGAGCTGCACGGGCTTGTTCAGGAAGATCTCGGCTCCGATGCTCCGGGCGTGCGCCTCGATCTCCGGAACCGTAGGCTGTCAATATGAGACGCACACGATCAGGCCAGCGGGATCGAAGGTCGCCGACCAGCTCGAGCCCTTCCGCGGCCCCTCTTCCGGCAATCGGGCAACGCCTCTTACGGGCCGTCGGTCTGCGCATGCCTCTTGAGGACCGGTCGTCATGCGGAAGACCTGAAGCCGGCGAAGGGCACTGACCTCACGAGACCGTCAAGGACGCTCGGCGTGGATACTGTGCAGGGCTTTGGCGGCGCTCTCCCGGACGCGCGCGCTGGGATCTGTCGCCGCGGCCCGGGTCAGCGGCTCGATGGCCGCCTCGCTCCAGGTTCTTCCGAGCCCGACGGCGGCTACCTCTCGAACGGCGGCGCGCGGGTCCGTCGCGAGAGCTCGGGCCAACGGCTCGACCGCCGCCTCGCTCCACGTCTCTCCCAGCCCTGTCGCTGCTGCCTCGCGAACGAATGCATCCGGGTCGTCGACGACGGCCGAGGCCAAGGGGGCGACCGCGTCCTCATCCCACGTCTTTCCGAGTGACCTCGCAGCCGCCTCTCGCACGGACGCATCGTCGTCCTGGGCCAAGGCTCGGCGGAGTGCATCGGTCGCGAGCTGGTCCCGCATCGTGCCCAAAGCCCCGGCGGCTCTCTTCCGAAGTACCCTTGGCTCCGCTTCCAGCAGCACTCGAGCGAGTCCCTCGACGGCCGGGCTCGTAGCGCGCGAGGCGTCCGGGGCGGCCGTCGGCTCGGGCCGAGCGATCGCTTCCGCGGGGCCCGGGTAGACGTGCACCTCCTTCAGTCTCTGCGACCGAGCGCCAGCGTCGGCGCGCGGCCTCGAGCGCGAGTAGATGAAGACGTAGTTCTTCTCCCGCACGAGCCGGCGCAGGGCCACGTCCAGCGGGACTTCACGGAACTCGACCGTGATCCTCTCCTCGGTCGGAGCGAAGATCAGGATTTTGACCCCGCTCTCGCGAGCGATCGCCTCGAGGACGCTTTGCAACGGCGCCCCCGCCACGCTGGTGGTCAGGAGGTCACCGCGGATCTTGATGGAATCGCGAACGTCCGCTTCGGCCGCGGCATAGGACGGGCCGGCCGCCGCGAGGAGATGGACGAGCACCGCGAGCAGGGCACGTACGCGCATGCCGGCGCTTCCTTCGAACGGGATTCGCGGGGTCGCTCTCGCTCGGAGAGCGACCCCGACTCGAGTCCGTTCCGTCAGCGTACGCTACAGGTAGCGCTCGCCTGTGCTACCACCGCGTTCGCCGCATTGAGGATCTGCCCGGTCACCTGGTTCCCCTGGATGAAGTTTGCGGGGATTGGCGTGGCGCCGGCCGCGATGTCACCCGCGTCGCTGTCGAAGTCGAACTCGGCCTGGTCGCCGACCGCCTGTTGCGCACCGGAGGTCGCCGAGTTCGCCCCGGACGTCACCCGTGCCCTGTAGCTGCCGGGCGCGAGATCGTTTCCATCGACCGAGATCTTCGATCTGGCGTTCCCTCTCTTCTCGCATCTCACCCGGACGTTCGCCGCGTCGGCGTGAGCCGCGAGCAGGAACGTGACGCACCCCACGGCCATGGCTAGCTTGACTGCTCGCATCATCTCGTACCTCCCGTTGGATTGAGCGTTCGTTGCTGTGGTTCTCGGGAAGTGCAATGGCGATGCCACGCCACTCGGCCCACCGAGGCAGGCAAGCCGGCGCCGGAAGGCGGCGCCGCACCTCTCGCGTCTGGATCTCGGACTTTCGTCCAGACTTTGGACGGCTCAATCGGACGAGGGTGCGCCGCCGCCGGTCGACGGCCCCGCGAGACGGCGCACGATGCCGGCGACGTGGTCGAGCTGCACGGGCTTGTTCAGGAAGACCTCGACGCCGATGCTCCGGGCGTGCGCCTCGATCTCCGGGGAACCGTAGGCTGTCAGTATGATCGTATGCGTCTCGGGCAAGCGGGACCGCACGTCTGCGACCAGCTCGAGCCCTTCCGCGGCCCCTCCGGCGTCCAGTCGCAGGTCGGCGATCACGACCGCATAGTGGCGAGCATCGAGCAGCGCGCGGGCCTCTTCCTGACTCCGCACGCAGTCGACGTCGTATCCCAAAGCGACGAAGTACTCGTGCATGGCAAAGAGGATCGCTTCCTCGTCGTCGGCGATGAGAAGCCTGGGGTTCATGGCGCGTCGTGACGCAAGAGTCGCGCCCGCCCTAGGGGCGAGGCACCGTGAGGCCCAGGCGCCTGATTTTCTCGTACAACGAGCTGCGCGGGATGCCGAGCCGCCGCGCGGCCGCCTCCACTCTTCCGTGCTCCTCCCGCAGCGCCCTTTCGATGTACCGTCGCTCCATTTCGACGAGCGTGACGGAGCCATCCGCCTCGGGTGCCGGAGCCCGCTCCTCGAACCTCAGGTCACCGCGATCGAGGACGTGGCCCTCGCAGAGGAGAACGGCCCGCTCGAGCACGTTGCGCAGCTCCCGTATGTTCCCGGGCCACGCGTAGGCGCGAAGCCTCTCGAGAGCCTCGGGTGAGAGCGACATCTCGCCGCGGCCGAGGTCGCCCGCGATTCCCTCGAGCAGCCTCGAGGCGACCGCATCGATGTCTTCCAAGCGCTCGCGCAGCGGGGGGACGGATAGGGTGATCGTACTGATCCGGTAGTAGAGGTCACTCCTGAAGCGGTTCTCGCGGACGAGGTGCAGCAGGTCCTGGTGCGTCGCGGCGATGAGCCGGACGTCCACCTGGCGGTCGCGCACGTCGCCCAGACGCCGGAAGCGTTTCTCCTCCAGAACCTTGAGGAGCTTGGGTTGGACGGCGGGGTCCATGTCCCCGATCTCGTCGAGAAAGAAGGTACCGTGATGGGCTGCCTCGAGCAGGCCGGGTTTCGCGACGCTCGCTCCGGTGAAGGCGCCCTTTTCGTGGCCGAACAGCTCCGACTCGAAGAGGTCCTTCGAAAGGCTCGCACAGTTGAGGTCGACGAACGCTTCCTCGGCTCGCGGACCGTTTCGGTGGAGCCACGACGCCAGGACGCCCTTGCCGCTCCCGGTCTCGCCCAGAACCAGGATCGTGCTTTCGGAAGAAAGGAACCGGCGCGCGTCTTCCGCGAGGCGGCGGATCGCGGGACTGGATCCGAGGAAGGGCTCGATGGCGTGGCGCGCCTCATGTGAGCTGCGGGCAAGCTGTCGCTTTCGGTCCCGCTGACGCTCGATGAGCCGCTTCAGAATCACCACCAACGCCGGCATTTCGACGGGCTTCGTCAGGAAGTGATCGGCTCCCTGTTGGATCGCTCGCACGGCGAGCTCGATCGACCCGTGACCGGTCAAGATCACGATCGGGATTGCCGGGTCCAAAGCCTTGAGACGCGGAAGAAGCTCGAGGGCGGTCCCGTCGGGGAGGGAGTAGTCGAGGATCATCGCGTCGGGCCGAGTCGTCCCCCAAGCAGCCTCCGCCGTGCGGCAGCTCTCGGCCTCGTCCACCGTGTAACCTTCGGACTCGAGAAAGCCGCGGATTCCGAACCGGACAGCCGGCTCGTCCTCCACGACCAGGATCGAGCTGCGTCTCATGTGGGACGCGGAATCGGCGCGCCCGCGGGCAGCTTGACGGTCACTAGCCCTCCTCCTTCAGGGTGGTTTGTTGCCTCTATCAGACCCCCATGCTGCGACACGATGCGTTGGGCGATCGATAGACCCAGGCCCGTCCCTCCTTTGCGCCGAGTGAAGAACGGCTCGAAGACACGTGTCAGGTCCGCGGCCTGGAAACCTGAACCTGAGTCACGGACCGAGCACCAGGTCCAGGCCCGACCGTTGACTCGTTCCCCACCGCCGCTCAGGACGACCATTCCTCCCTTCGGCGAGTGCTGTATCGCGTTCTCGATCACGTTTTGGAGAACCTGCAGCATGCGCGAGCGGTCCATCGGGACGCGCTCGAGTGCCCAGTCCTGTGCCTTGACGATGCGCACACCGCCGTTGTCCGCCAGGCTCTCACACAGGCGCGCCGCCTCATCGACCACCTCGCCCAGGTCCGCCTCCCTCACCTCAAGACCTCGCGGTTTCCCATAGTCGAGCAGGTCGCGCATGAGGGTGCTCAAGCGGGCCACTTCGCCCTTCAGAATGGTCAGGTACTGGCGGAACGGCTCGGGACGGCCGTGCCGGGCTTCGAAGGCGTCGAGGGTCGAGGAGATGCCGAACAGAGGATTGCGGACCTCGTGAGCCACACCTGCGAGGAGGGAACCCATCGCAGACATCCTCTCCTCGCGCCGTACGCTCTCCTGCAGCTCGACGAGGCGCGTGACGTCGCGCGCCACGACGATGACTCCTTCCGCCTCCGGGCCCCGATCGTCGGGTACGACGTTTCCGGAAACCTCCCAGGTCCGCGCAGTGAGCTCGTCGCGCGCCTGCGCCGCGGTAGGCGCCCGTCCCTCGAGCGTCAGTTGCGCCACGCGCCCGATGGACCGCCATGGTTCACCTTCGCCGAGGTCCCCCGCCTGCCTGCCCACCACATCCTCGTCCTGCAATTTCGCTACTTCGCAGCCAGCGCGGTTGAGCCTCAGGGTGCGCCCGTCCCGGTCGAGGATGAGAACCGGAGAATCAATCGCCTCGAACGTACGCCGCCACTCTTCCGCCGATCGTCGAAGCGCCGCTTCAGATTCGCGCAGCGCACGCGTGCGTTCCTGCACTCGCGTCTCGAGCTCTGCGTAGGCGCGTTCAAGGGACTCACCGGCGACCTGGAGCTCGGCGATATGTTCGGCACGCTCCCTGGCGTCCTGCGCAGTGTGCCTGGCGACCTTCCGGCCGTAGACGGTGGCGGCGCCGACCATCACGAGTATGAGTGCGGCTATGACATACTCGAATTTCTGGAGCGCCAAGGCAGCCGCCGTTTGCTCATCGAAGTGTCGCCGCTGGATCGAGGCGACCCCAGCCTCCAGATCCCTCAGCTCCGAGAGCAGATCGGTGTACTTTCGGTCCATCGTGGCCATGTGCTCGCCGGCCTTCGCGCTCCGGCCTTCGGCGAAATGCGAGAAGATCAAGCGCGACTCGGCCGCCATTTCGCTCATGGCACGGTCGACCTCCGCCATTCGGGCGAGCAGCGGCTCGGACTCCGACGGCCGGACGCGATCGCGCATCTCACGCCGGAGTCCCCGGAGCCGGTCATCGAACGTCGCCAGGTTTGCCTCCATCCGGGCGGATTCCGCGGGCACGTCGCGAGAGTTGAAAACGTCGTTGCCAGGTGCGTCCACCGCGGCGGCGAGCCGGCTGAGGGCCGCGTAGTCGGCCATTCGCTCGGCCCATTCCTGATTGACTTCCACCGAGCCGACGTAGATCGACATGATGCGGTAGTTCAGGAACAGCGAGGCAGATACTGTCAGAATGTCGAAGGCTGCCAGAAGATAATAAATGAGGGGTCCTCTCGGCCGCCTCTCTCCCTCGCGCGCCGCCCTGGCAGGTGCTTCGGGGGACAAAAATCGCGGTGTACCCCTCACACCAGCCGTTCCTCACGTGTGTGCGTGTTTCTTCATCGGCGTACTCTGGCATTATCAGGGCCGGGAGTCGCAATGCCCGGATGGCAGCGGAGGACGGTACGCCGCACGGGGACCCGGAATCAAGAAGTAGGGTCGCCAACGCACACGTAAACCGGTGAACGGCCCGCAGTATCCGAAGCGGGCATCGAGGTCCTGCTGCGTGTGGCCGACGACGTCGGCGCCGTGACGGAGCAGGGTAGCTCGGGGACACGAGCCGCCCCGAGGGCACGGGCGGGGAGGCGCTCCTCCGCCAGCTCGGCCGCGCGCAGGTGGGTCGTCTGCGTCTCCGCTTCCGCTCGACACGCCGCGTCCCCTGCGTGCTATCGCTCGAAGCGCCGGGTAGTCTGTGCGTCGAAAAGACCCCCGCCGTGAAGCACCCCCTCACCATCGCCGTCTTCGTCTGCTGGCTCACGATGCTCGCCCTCCTGGTGCGCAAGCAGGCGTCGCCCCCCGTCACCGACCTGGCCATGCTCCCGGCCTCCGCGTCCGAAGCGGGCTCCTCCACGCCCCGCGAGGAGTGGTTCGGCATCTACCAGGGCGAGCGGAAGATCGGATACGCCCGCCGGTCCGTGGCGACCACCGCCGACGGCTACGAGGTCCGGGACGAGTCGACGCTGGCCCTCGCCATGCTCGGCACGCCGCAGCGGCTGACGACGTCGCTGGCCGGCGAGACCGACGCGCAATTCGGGCTCCGGAGCTTCCGCTTCGCGCTCATCACGCCCGCCGCCACCTTCACGGCGGGCGGCACGAGCGACGGCCGGCGGCTCGTGGTGCGCTACGGGGCAGGCGATCATCTGGACACGCTCGTCGTCCCGCTCGAGGAGCCGATCTATCTCGCGACCACCTTCCGGCCGCGCATCGCGGCCGCGCGACCGGTCGCCGGGACGCGCTACAGCCATCCGGTCTTCAGTCCGCTCACGCTCCGGAGCGAGCCGGTCACGACCGTCGTCGAGGGACGCGAGACGATCGACGGGATCGAGACGTTGCGCGTCAGCGAGGAGCAGCAGGGAGTCTCCACCCACGTCTGGCTCGCCGACGACGGGCGCGCGGTGCGCGAGGAGGCGATGCTCGGTTTCGTCCTCCGCGCGGAGCCCCGCGAGACGGCGCCCCGGGGTCTCGACAGCGCCGCGCCGCTCGACCTCGCAACCGTCGCCCGCATCCCGCTTCGCGGAACGATTCCGAACCCGCGCGCGGCGACGGCGCTCACGCTCCGGGTGTCGGGGCCGGCGGTGGGATCGGTGCCGGACGACCCGCCGAGGCAGCGGATGCGTGCGGGGCTGCTGCGCATCGTGCGCGAGGCGGCGCCCGCGCCGGGATCGGCGCCGATGGGCCCGGCCGAGGAGCTCTACGTCGCGCCGTCGCCCTTCATCGAGTCCGACGACCCGACCATCGTCGCGCGCGCGCGGGCGATCGTCGGCGAGGAGCGCGACCCCGTGCGGCGGGCGGAACGTCTCCTCCATTGGGTTGCGACGAGCCTCGTCCGGGAGCCGAGCGCGACCGTGCCGAGCGCGCGGGAGGTGCTCCGCGTGCTCCGCGGCGACTGCAACGAGCACGCCGTCCTCCTGACCGCGCTCGCCCGCGCGGCTGGCATCCCGGCGCGCATGATCGCCGGGGCCGTCTATCTCGACGGGTCGTTCCTCTACCACGCCTGGAGCGAGCTCTGGCTCGGCCGGTGGGTGAGCGCCGACGCCGTGTTCGACCAGATGCCGGTCGACGCCACCCACGTGAAGCTCCTCGAAGGGGGTCCCGAGCGCCACCTGGGCCTCGCCGGGCTGGTGGGCGGGCTGTCCTTCGCCACGCCGGAGGCCGGCACGTGATCCGGCTCGAGCGGCTGCGGAAGACCTACGGCGCGCTCGTGGCCGTCGACGACCTGAGCCTCGAGGTCGAGCCGGGCTGCGTCTTCGGCTTCCTCGGGCGCAACGGCGCCGGCAAGACGACGACGATCCGCATGATGATGGGCCTCCTCGAGCCGACGTCGGGAACGGCGGTCCTGGGGGGACACGACATCCGTCGCGCGCCCGAGGCGGCCAAGGCGGTGACCGGGTACCTGCCGGATCATCCCTTCCTCTACGACAAGCTCACGGCAGTCGAGTTCCTGCGCTTCGTCGCCGGCCTGTACGGCGTGCGCCGGGTGGAGGCGGGACAGCGGGCCCAGCTGCTGCTCGAGGAGTTCGGGCTCGGCCGGATGGCGGGCGAGCTCACGGAAACGCTCTCGCACGGCATGCGGCAGCGCCTTGCGCTCACCGCGGCCCTCGTCCATCGCCCGCGCGTCCTCGTCCTCGACGAGCCGATGGTGGGGCTCGACCCCGAGGGCGCGCTCGAGCTCCGACGTCTCCTCCGCCGCCTCGCGGCCGCCGGCGTCACGATCTTCCTGTCCACGCACAGCCTGGCCGTGGCCGAGGAGCTCTGTGGCCGCATCGGCATCATCGACCGCGGCAGGCTGGTCGTGCTGGGAACGCTCGACGAGCTCCGGTCGCGCGCCTCGGCCGATGACGGCCGGGCCGGCCCCCCGGCGTCGCTCGAAGCGGTCTTCCTCGACATCCTCGGCGCCGGGGGCGACGGTCGCGCATGACGCTCGCCGCGCTCCTCCAGCCGCGGCTCCTGTCGCTCGGGAACGTCGTGCGCCGCGGGCGACTGCGCGCCGTGACGGTGAGCGGGCTGGTGGGCCTCTTCTGGCTCGGATGCTTCCTGCTCTTCACGCGGGTGCTCGACTACTTTCACGGCCTCGGCGACTTCGGGCCGTTCCTCACCCAGCGCCTGCTCGTCCTCCTCTTCCTCACCTTCTTCGGCGTCCTGCTGGTGAGCAACACCGTGACCGCCCTCACCACCTACTACCTCGCCGCCGAGGTGACGCCGCTCCTTGCGGCACCCCTGTCGTACCGGCGACTCCACCACGCGCGATTCCTCGAAACGCTCGCCGCCTCCTCGTGGATGGTGCTCCTCGTCGGCCTGCCCGCGCTCCTCGCCTACGGGGTCGTGTACCGCGCCGGAGCGCTCTTCTATGCGGGCGCCGTCTCCGTGCTCCTCGCGTTTCTCGTCATCCCCGCGGCGATCGGCGTGCTCGTCACGACGGGCCTCGTGCTCGTGTTCCCGGCCCGGAGAACACGGGATGCCCTGATGGTCGGCGTCGGGCTCGTGGTTGCCGGGCTCGTGGTCGCGGTCCGTCTGCTCAGGCCGGAGCGGCTTGCGGATCCCGCCGGGCTGGTGGGCTTCGCGAGTCTTCTCACCGGGTTCGGCGCCACCGGGTCTCCCTATTTGCCGACCACCTGGGCGGCCGAGACCCTGCTCCCGCTGCTCGGCGCGCGGCCCGGCGAACCGCTCTTCTACTTCGGCATGCTCGCGAGCACGGCCGCGATGCTCTTCCTGACCAGCGCGGCCGTCGTCGAGCGCGTCTTCCTCACCGCCTGGTCGCGAGCCCAGACCGGCCACGTGCGCGCCGGGGCCGCGGAGCGCCCGCTCTCGCGCTGGCTTGCCTTCCTCGTGCGGCCGCTGCCGGGCCCGCCGGGCTGCCTGCTCGCGAAGGACGTGACGGTCTTCCTGCGCGACGCGAGCCAGTGGTCGCAGCTCCTCCTCGTCTCGGCGTTGGTCGGCATCTACCTCTACAACTTCTCGGCCTTACCGCTCGGCGACGGCACACCGCTCGCCCTCGCCATGCGCGACCTCGCCACCATCCTGAACCTCGGGCTGGGCGCGTTCGTGACCACGGCAGTCGCGGTGCGCTTCGTCTTCCCGATGGTGAGCCTCGAAGGCCATGCATGGTGGATCCTCCGGACCGCGCCCGTGCCGCTCGCCCAGCTCTGGTGGAGCAAGTTCTGGATCGGCTACCTGCCGCTCGTCGTCTTCGGCGAGCTGCTGGTCGCGACGACGAACGGTCTCCTGCACGTGCCGTTCCTCGTCACGCTGGTCTTCCTGCTGACGCTCGTGCTGCTGATGGCGGCCGTGGTGAGCCTCGGCCTCGCCTTCGGTGCCGCCTACCCGCGACTCGACACGCAGAACGCGGCGCAGATCGCCACCGGCTTCGGCGCCATCCTTTACATGCTTGCCTGCCTCGGGCTGATCGCGCTCGTCGTCGCCCTCGAGGCCTGGCCGGTGTCGCGGTTGCTGTGGCAGGCCCGGAGCATCGCCGGCGCGCCGGCCGGGCAGACTGCGGAGCTCCTCGCGGTCGCCGCGGGCACGGGGGGAGGGACGGCGCTGGCCGCGTTCTGGGTCGCGCAGCGGAGCGGGCTCCGCGCGCTCGCCCGACTCGGGGGCGCGTGAATGGATTGACCGCAGTCCGAGTCGTCGATAGGCTGGCACTAGACCAGAATTCTGGTCCGGTAAAACCCGTGACGAAGACACTTCCCATCTCGACCGTGAAGACGCACCTCCCCGAGCTCGTGACCGGCGTGGAGGAGCGGGAGGACGAGATCGTCGTGACCCGCAAGGGCCGGCCGAGCGCAGTCTTGCTGAACTATGCCGAGTACGAACGCCTGAAGGCGACCCTGGATGTGCTCGGGGATCCGAGCCTGCTTCGGCAGATCCGCCGCAGCCGGCGGTTCTTCGCCTCGGGTCGAAAGGGGTTGTCGTTCGAGGAGGTGTTCGACGAGCCGCTCCGACCAGTGCGGAAGCGCCGTCGGTGAAGCCGAGGTATCGGCTCGAGATTCCGCCCCACGTCGGGAATGCCATCCGCCATCTCCCCCCGGAGGTGAAACAAACGGTGAAGGAGGCGATGCGACTCCTGGCGTCGGATCCCGACGCGGGCGAGCCTCTGCGGCGGGACCTGGAAGGTCTTTGGAAGTATCGCGCCAGGCGATTCCGCATCGTGTACGCGATCCATCGCGCCGGCCGGGTGGTGCAGATATTCGCCGTCGGTCACCGGCGGACGATCTACGAGGAGGTCGCGGAGCGGGTGCGGCAGAGGGATCGCTGAGAGGCGACGGCCTCGCCGCAGCGGCTCTACAGGCTCGCTGCCAGCTGCTGCGCTCGGCGCTCGGCTTCTTGAAGGACGCCGCCGAGCGCATCCTCGCAGGGCGTCGAGAGGTGCCCCTTCGCGGTCGCCGCGGCGGCGAGCGTGAGGGCCTTCTTCAGGGTCTTCGACGTCTTCCGCGCCAATGATCTCGCCTTCTTCGCCCTGCTCGTGCCCGCGCCGTGGTCGGCCAGGCTCGTCGCTTGCGAGATATGGCGCCGGACCGCGCGCGGCATCGTCTCATCAGCACACGGGAGGACGACGCGCCTCAGGACGCAGCCCACGCCCTCGAAGCCGTTGTCGGGGCAAGGGATCGTCGTGGTCGTGGTCGAAGAGGTGGTCGTGGTCGTGCAGCCGGCGATGGCGGTGCCGACGCACGCTCCGCCGGCATCGCAGCTCGTGTTGTAGGTGCAGCTGTTCCCGTCGTCGCACGACGTGCCGCTCGCCTTGAACTGGCAGGTCGCCGTACAGCACGAGGTGAGCTCGCCGTTCGCCGCGCCGGCATCACACTGCTCGGATGCCTCCACGATGCCGTCGCCGCAAACCTGTCCCAGGTGACGCACGAGGGCGAAGTCGTTGTCCGTCCCGTTGTACGCGTAACCGGCTGTCACGAGCTTCCCATCGGGCTGAAGCGCGAGCGCATTCGCCTCGCCGAAGGTGCCCGAGACCTGGATGACCACCTTGCCGCCGGTGCCGAAGCTCCCATCGAGGTTCCCATCGGCGCTGTAGCGCACGACGGCGAAGTCCTCGTTGCTGCCGTCGTTCGTGTAGCCGGCCGCCACGAGCTTCCCGTCCGGCTGAAGGACGAGCGCAAAAGCCCGGTCGTCGATGCCCCCGATCGAGGTCGTCACCACGCCTCCCGTGCCGAAGCTCGGGTCCGGGCTGCCGTCGGCGTTGTAGCGGACGAGGGCGAAAGCGGTGTCGCTGGCGCCGGCCGCATAGCCGGCCGCCACGAGCTTCCCGTCGGGCTGCAGGACGAGCGCGATGACCTCGTCGTCGACGCTCCGGATCGACGTCGTGACTTTTCCGCCCGCGCCGAAGCTCGGGTCGAGGCTGCCGTCGGGGTTGTAGCGCACGAGGGCGAAGGCGGTGTTGCCGGCGCTGGCCGTGTATCCCGCAGCGACGAGCTTCCCATCGGGTTGCAGCACCAGCGCCAGGGCTTCGTCGTCGACGCTGCCGATCGGGGTCGTGACCTTGCCCGTGCCCGCCGTGCCGAAGCTCTGGTCCAGGCTGCCGTTGGCGTTGTACCGTACGAGGGCGAAGATCGTGTTGGCGCCCCGGTCCGAGTATCCGGCGGCGACGAGCTTGCCGTCGGGTTGCAGGACGAGCGCGGAGGCCTCGTCGTCGATACTCCCGAGTGGCGTGCCGACCTTCCCTCCCGTTCCGAAGCTCGCATCGAGGCCGCCGGTGGCGAGATAGCGGACGACGGCGAACTGGGTCCGGCCTCCGGTGAACGACAGGCCCGCCGCCACGAGTCCCCCGTCGGCCTGCAGAACCACCGCGTTGGCCGCGCTTCCGATCCCGACCGTCGTGGTCGCCTTCCCGCCGGTGCCGAAACTCGGATCGAGGCTGCCGTCGGGGTTGTAGCGCACGAGGGCGAAGGTGTTGTTGTTCGCGTTGTACGCATGGCCCGCCGCGACGAGCTTCCCGTCGGGCTGGACGACGAGCGCACTGGCCCCGTCGTAGCCGCTGAAGATCGGAGTGACGACCTGCCCGCCCGTGCCGAACGACGGGTCCAGGTCGCCCGGGTTCGCGCGAGCGCTCGGCGAGAGCGCCAGCACGGCCGCCCACAGCGTCACCGAGAGCGTGCGTCGCATCATGCCCACCTTCGCACCATCCGAGCCGGGAGGGCGTGAATCGCAAGAAGCATACCCGCACCGCGTCTGCCGTACTGCTGTGGTGGATGCGCTGCCGTCGTCCGGATGCCTGCTTCGCCGCGGGGGATTCCCACCGAGCGCGCGCTTCGCGCCGTGGACGCCGACCCGCTGCGACACACCCGTGCCATGGCCAGTGACATTTTTGCGTCTGCGCGGCCGGGAGCATCGCCGGATTCTTCTCACTCCTCGAAGAACATCGTGGCTGCCTCTTCGCCGATGCCCATCTCCACCAGCAGGGAGCCGAGCGTCCGCGCGAGTACGCGACGGTCCTCGGGGTCGAGCCGTTCGAGGCCGGAGATCAGTCGGCCCTGGACGGCGGCAGGCGCGCGTGCTGCGAGGACCCGCCCCGCTGGCGTCAGGGTGACCTCCAAGCGGCGGGCATCGGCGGTCGAGCGCCGACGGCGCACGAGTCCGCGCTCGACCAGCCGGCCCACGACGACCGACACCGAACTCTGGTGGGTGAAGGTGCGCTCGGCGAGCTCGCCGAGGGACAGGGTGTCCCGGTCTGCCAGCACCTGCAGGACGAAGAGCTGCGCACCGCTCAGCCCAACGCGCTTCTCGGCCGCCCGCGAGGCGACGCGGAGCACGCGAACGATGTGGCGGATCGCTTCGAGGACCGCTCGCACCTCTGCCGAACTGCTCGCACCGCGACCACGCCCGCGTATCCCTTCGGAGGTCCCCACCCGTGTCCTTTATCACATGCGGGCGCGGCAACCTTCATCGCCGTTGCAGCTGTGCGCTCGCCGTCAGATTCGTGACGGCCGACGCCTTTCTAAATGTACGGGGCCCCAAGCTTCTGCCGTGCCGAGTCCAGCCGTCCCAAACGCCACCCACGCGCCGCCTTCGTGGCACTGTCGTTGCACGCGATCTCTCGCGGAGGTGATACATGGGGTCCCATACAAAAGCACGGAAGAGAGCATCGCGCGCGGGCTTCACGTTGATCGAGCTGCTCGTCGTGGTGGCCATCATCGGCATCCTGGCGGCGATCGCGATCCCGCAGTTCGCCGCCTATCGCACCCGCGGCTTCAATGCGCGCGCCGAGGCGGACGTCCGGAACGCGGCAACGGCCGAGGAGGCCTCCTTCGTGGACAACAGCGCGTATGCCAGCTGCGCGGACAGCGCCTGCAGTACCACGCTGCCCGGGTTCACGCTCTCTCAGGGCGTAACGATCACCTGCACTGGTGATCCGACGCAATTCAGCTGCGTGGCGAGCCATACGAGCGGGAACAAGACGTACACCTGGACCAGCAACCCGGCGGCAGGGCAGCCCAACCTCACCGTTTCGTGACCCGTCATCCTGCGTGCCGACGGATCAGCCGAGGTTCCGCTCGCACGCGAATGACAGGTCCGGGCACTAGGAGCGCGACCCAAGACTTCTTGGGTCGCGGAACAGACCCCGAGCGTGTGGCGTTCGATCACGCGCGACGGTCATGCCGCGGCTGG
>Ga0070699_100002631_pt1 | contig 16039 bp, 6 predicted proteins | sample KBSK1503metaG_FD_65473 | JGI IMG/M metagenome (GOLD analysis project Ga0070699, IMG submission 65473) | Corn, switchgrass and miscanthus rhizosphere microbial communities from Kellogg Biological Station, Michigan, USA - KBS K1-50-3 metaG | ecosystem: Host-associated > Plants > Roots >...
CTGATCATGGAGGACCTCTACCGGGAAGGTCACCGCGACGAGGACACCCTCGGTATCCTGGGACGGACCCACAAGGACCTGGCCATTTCGGCCACGGGTGCCGAACGCGCCAGTCATCTCGAGCGCGCGTTGCAGGCCTATCGAGAGGGGTTCGTCACGACTGGCGGCAGCTACACCGGAATCAACGCGGCGACCATGGCGCTGCTCGGTGGTCACCACGACGAGGCGAATGAGCTGGCGCATCGGGCCCGGGTCGCTGCCATCAGCGAATTGGAGCAGCACCCCGGCGTGCCCTATTACCAACTGGCCACGCTGGGGGAAGCGGCACTGGTCCTGGGTGACGATGCTGAAGCCCGGCGCTGGTATGGCGCGACCCTGGAGGCGGGAAAGGGTCTCTGGGGGGAGCTGGCGAGCACCCGGAGAAACGCCCGCCTGATTCTCCACCACCAGCGCCGGGCTGATGCCCTCGATGAGTTGCTCCCCATGCCACGGGTGGTGGTCTTCAGTGGACACATGATGGATCGGCCGGGCCGGACAGAGCCCCGCTTTCCGCCCGGCGCAGAGCCGGCTGTGGCCAAGGCGCTGGCGGAGCGGCTCGAAACCTTGCAAGCCGGATTCGGCTACGCCGGAGCCGCTGCCGGTGGGGACCTGCTCTTTCACGAGGCGATGCGGGCCCGGGGGGGCGAGGTATCAGTGGTGCTCCCGTACCCGGAAACCGAATTCATCGAGGACAGCGTTGCGACCGTTGCCGGACCGCGGTGGGCCGAGCGGTTCGCGTCGGCGCTGACCGGCGCGGCCGACGTCATGGTCGCGACCGGCGGGCGGTTCGTACTGGGTGGCGTCCTCCACCAGTATGCCAACGATCTCATGCTCGGCATGGGAGTCATCCGGGCCGCCGAGCTGGGTACCGCGGTGCATCCACTCGTGCTGTGGAACGGTGAGCCGGGTGATGGGCCGGGCGGAACGGCGAGCGCCGTGAGAGACTGGAAGGGACGCGGCTATCCGGTCGAGATAATCGATCTCAAGGCGCTGGTTCACACGGGCGGAGGGGGCGCGGTGCGGCAAGTAGCACCGTCCACGCCATCGGGTCAGGAAGAACTCGATACCCGGATCATGGGCGTGTTGTTCGCCGACGTGGTGAACTTCAGCAAGTTGAGCGACGTCGAGATTCCCCGTTTCGTCGAGCACTTCCTGGGCGGGGTGGCCGGGTTGCGCGCTTCACCCGATGCGCCGATGATCAGCAATACCTGGGGTGACGGGCTCTACTTCGTATTCGAAGGAGTGGGGCAGGCGGGGCGCTGGGCGCTGAAGCTTTCCGAATTCGTCAGCGGCACCGACTGGGCGGCGAAGGGACTGCCGGCCGACTTGAACCTCCGGGTTGCGCTGCACGCCGGGCCGCTGTTCCGCTGCATGGATCCGGTCACCGGGCAGCTCAACTTCACCGGTAAGCAGGTGGTTCCCGCCGCGCGGCTGGAGCCGGTCACTCCGCCGGGCATGGTCTACGCCAGCCGGGAGTTCGCGGCGCTGGCCGCGGCGGAGCGGGCATCGGGATTTGGGTGTGAGCCGGTCGGGAAGCTGGGATTGGCGAAGAAGGCGGGGACGCTGCCGGTGTACCTCGTCAGGCGGTCAGGCGGTCAGTCGGACAGGCGGACAAGCCCGCATGCGTAGAATTGATATGGTTGGCGGTTTTTCGATTATGCGGTTGGAGAATCAGGATTCAGATTCGAGGCATGCCTCCATACGAACGGTTCGACGCGTGGAAATTGTGTCATCGACTGAACATAGCGGTTTGCCGTGCCTCTCGAGGCTGGGGAGGAAAGGGATTCTCACGGCTCATGTGGCAGGCGCAGTCTGCCGCATGGTCGGCCCCGGCCAATACTGTTGAAGGGTCGGCCAAACGAAGATCGAAAGAGTTCCGCCGCTTTCTCGACATCTCTCTCGGATCGCTTGCGGAGATTTCCTATGCACTTCGAGTTGCCCGGGATCTTGACCTGATCAGTGCAGAGGAGTGGAACCGCATGGACTCATTGCGCCAGGCAGCATCGAAAACCACTTGGGCGCTATACAGAAGCGTTCAGAAATCCGTTGGGCATAGCTAACTTCGCTGTCCGCCTGTCCGCCTGTCCGCCTGTCCGCCTGTCCGCCTGTCCGCCTGTCCGCCTGTCCGCCTGTCCGCCTGTCCGCCCCGACCGCCTCGTCCGCCTTTATTCGTTGAGCAACCCGGCCAGCACCTGGTCGCTGAAGATCGTCGCCACCGGCGTACCCCGTTTCAGCGCCGCGACCCAGCTGCGGCGGCGCTCCCGCGATGGAGCCGGGTTCCGGGCGTCACCCACGTAGGCCTGGAAGTCCACGATCGCTCCCGGCACATCTCCGCTCAACGCCCGCGCGACTCCCCGGCTGTCCCGGATGCCGGTCACGGTGCTGTCCATCACGACCGCCCGATTACAGAAGACGATCACCTGGGATGCCAGTTTCCGAATCGCTCCAAACCAGCACACGCTGTTCAGCTGAGAGTTCAGCACCTGGGTCGAGTCCCTCTGGACCGCGAGGTTCATGACCTCGATCGCGGCAGGCAGACGGCCGGCCCGGGCCAGGCTATCGGCATCTACGCCGAGCAGTCCGGCGAGGGCGAGACGGTGCGCCGCCGACGCATCCAGTTTTTCGGCTTCCCCCAATGAGCCCAATGCGAGCTCGAACTTGCCCAGCGCATAGTGCTGGTTGGCCTGGGTGACCAGGACCTGAACCCGGGCCTGGGCAATGCGGGATGCCTCCTGTTGCGGGTCGAGATGCAGCGAGGGACTAAGCGCGTTGGCATCGCGGAACCGGGTTCGCGCGGTTTCCAGGTCTCCCCGGATTGCGGCACTGGTGCCTTGTTCCATGGCGGCTGAAGCCAGGAGCGGCTTGAGGAAGCCGTCCGGGTTGAGGCCGACGTCCGGATCGGCGGCTTCGGCTCGACGAAACGCCGCATACGCCCCGGCCCGGTTCCCTTTCTTCGCCTCGTTGCGCGCGTCCACCAGGTACGATTCCGGCGTCCTGGGACAGGGGCCCCGCAACCGCTGGGCACATTCCTGAGCGGTGAAATTGCGTTCGAGCAGCCCGCGCGCGGAGGTCATGAGCCGGTCCACGTCCACCGGGGCGATCACGTGAATCCGGATGCTGCCATCCAGGCCCGCGATGATGAGCCGGTTGCGCGGTCCGAATTCGATGGCCTGAGACGAAGTGCCCGGGAGCACTATCGTGCGAATCGGGTCACCGTTGACAAGCTCCCAGAGCCGGACCGTGCTGTCCGACGAGGTGGTAGCCAGGAACTGGCCGTCCCGGCTGAACGTCGCACCCCATACCCAGTTCCGGTGCCCGGCCAGGACCAGCCGGGTGGTGACGGCCGGCTTGCTGAAGTCCCACACTCTCGCGGTGAGATCAATGCTCGAGCTGACCAGGCTGTAGCCGGTGGAGTCAAACGCCAGGTGCAGAATGGTGTTGGTGTGGCCGGTCAGGACCTGCTGCTCATCGCCGGTTTCCGCGTTCCAGATATGGATCAGGTGATCCTGGCCGCCGGACACGAGGACGTTGGGCCGCCTGGGGTGAAAGGCAACGGTGACGACCTGGCCGCTGTCGTTCTTGTGAGCCCATAACTGCCGGCCGCTGGCACCGTCGAAGACCCGGAGCATGCTGTCCAGCGAGGCGGCGGCCACGAACCTGCCGTCGGGACTGATGGCGACGCCCCAGAAATTCGCCGATGCCGTCGTGTCACGCTTGAGGCCGGCCCCGGGCGTGGGACGGGCCCAGGTCCAGCGCACGGACTTGGTCCGGACATCCCACAGTTTCAGAGTATCGGGAGCCACGCTGGCGAGAAGAGATCCATCCGGGCTCAGAGCGAGAGATCGGATGGTTTGCTGCTTGCCCGAGCCGTCCAGCGTCACGCCGCTGGGTCGCAGCGAGTCGGTAGCCCCGGGCCGATAGTCATGGTCGCCCACCCAGATCCGGCCGTTGCTGGACCCGGCGGCAACTCGTTTGCCATCGGCGCTGACCGAGAGCGAGTACAGCGGGCTGGTGGGCTTGAGCCGCTGGTCCTCGAGGTCACCCGAGAGGTCCCACGCGATCATGTTGCCGGCCCCGTCCGAGGACACCATGCGGGTCCGGTCGAGGTAGGCCATCGAGTACACGACCTTGGTGTGACCGGGGAGGACGCGGAGGACCCGGGCAGTCCCCAAGTCCCAGAACCGGATCATGCCCTTCTCGTCACCGGTGGCGAGCCGTGCGCCATCGGGACTGAAGGTCACGTCCCATACCGGTTCCATCTGGCTGATGACCGTCGCCGGGCCGCCCCGCACCGACCAGATGCGAGCCGTCGAGTCGATGCTGCCGGTGGCAATGAATCGGCCATCGGGACTGTAGGTCACATCCAGGATCCCCTTGTGATGGCGGTCCGCCGAGGTCTTGCCGAGGCTGTCCACCAGCTTCCAGCTCGTGGTATTCCAGATCCAGCCATTGCCGTTCGACATGGCGGTGATCAGGCGGGTGTTCCCGGGACTGAAGGCCACGTCCCAGACCGCGGCCGAAGAGCTGTCGTGCTGGAGAACAGCGAGCTGGTGCCCGGCGTTGTCCCAGACAATGGTGCGGCCATCGGAGCCCGCGCTGGCAATCCATTTTCGATTCTGGCTGATGGCCAGGCTCAGGACCAGTTTCTGGTGCGGGGTCCAGGTCGCCAGCTCGCGCCCGCTCGCCAGGTCCCACACCTTGATGGTGCTGTCGTCGCTGGCTGAGATGATCCGGGTCCCGGACGAATCGAACACCAGGTCCCGGACGATGTTGGTGTGGCCGATCAGGGTTCGGCCGCGGGCGTGGTCCTTCAGACTCCAGATCTGGATGTCGCTGTCGGCCGCGGCAGCCAGCCACTGGGTGTCCGGACTGATCGCGATGCTGCGGATGTCGGCCGGATGGCCGAGTCGCATGTAAATCGGGTGACCCCAGGCCCGCATGGCATCGTCCAGCGAGCGTTCGGCCTCGCTGGTGCGGCCCACCGAAAGCGCGTGGAGCGCCAGCAGGACGCTCAGCTCGGGGTTGTCCACTGTTCGCGCCGACTGGGCGGCGCCCAGCAGGGACATGGCGGTGTCCCGCGAGGCGCTGGCGATTTGCTGCGCGGCCCGGGCAACCTCGCTCTGCCGGGTGGCGGTATCAGCGCTGGCCTGGGCCAGCGTCATCAGGCTGGTGGCCAGTGCGGCCGCGGTGTCGGCCCGCAATCGCTGGATCCGCTCGTTGGCAGCCAGCTCTTTCATCTTGTTGCTGCTGCGCCAGAGGATGACCGACGCGACGATGGAGCCGAGCAGGATGATGGCGACCAGCGCGGCCATCACGCCGCGGCGCAGCCGTTCGATCCGGCGGTAGCGCTCCCGCTCCGCGATGCTGGCCTGGACGAACGCCGTTTCGACCTCGCCCAGCTCCTCGTAATTCGCAGCTTCCTGGAGCACTTCGCCGCGGAGCAGAAGGTTCCGGTCGCGGCCGCGATTCTCCCACTCCTCGGCCTTGGCGGTGAGCGCGATGCGGTGCCGCATGCGCTCCCGTTCTTCTTCCAGCCAGGCACTGAGCTTGGGCCAGTTCCTTACCAGCGCCTCGTGCGCCACTTCGATTCGGTCGTCGTTCTCGGTCTCGCCGGGCGTGACCCGAAGCAGCCGGGCCGCGACCAGCCGGTCCAGCGCCAGCGTGATCCGGTTGGCGGGAATGCCGATCTTGTAGAGCCGCTCCCGGCGAACCCGCTTGCTGGTGAAGTCCCGTCCTTCGGGTCGCACCAGCTCGAGGAGAATCCGCTTGCCGGCCTCCTGGTTTTCCGGCAGGCCCAGCTGCACCCAGACTTCGTCGGCGTTGCGGGCCAGGCACTCGCGGCCGCCACCCAGCCGGTCGTATGCCCGCCGGGTGATCCGGTTGTGATCCCGCGCCTCCCAGAGCTTGAGCAGGGTGAACTGGAGCAGCGGCAATCCGGCCGGTTCGTCCACCACGTCCTTGAGCAGCTGGTCGACCAATCCCTCCTCGAACTTGAGTCCGATTTGGGCGGCCGGTTTTTCGATCGCGTCTCGCAGCTCGGCGGCAGTGGGCGGCACCACGACGGTGAGCACCCGCTCGAACTGCCCGGCCAGCGCAGGCAGCCGGGAGACCTGGCCCATGAAGTCGTCCCGCATGGTGAGGATCACGGTATGCCGCGGTCCGTCGCCCTTGGGCACCCGGAGCAGGTTGTCCACGAACGCCTGGCGGGCCACGTCGTCCCGGCACAGGGTCAGCACCTCTTCAAACTGGTCCACCACCAGTACGGTGGGCTCGGTCTGCCGGCCCAGCACCGTGGCGAGATGTCCGGGATCCTTCCGGAACTCTGCTGCCACCGCTTCGACCCGGGCCGCGTCGGCGTTGGGCGGCAGGACCATCCGGGCCAGGCTCTCCAGCGGCTCCGCGCCGGGGACGATCGACGGCAGGTAATTCCACTTGGCGCTCCCCGGAATGGCGCCGCCCTGGAGCGCCGGCAGCACGCCGGCCAGGATGAGTGACGACTTGCCGCTGCCCGAGGGACCGATCAGCGCCAGCAACCGCCCGGCGGCCAGCCGTGCGACCAGGTGCTCGACCAGCTGCTGGCGGCCGAAGTAGCGGTCCTTCTGGTCGGCTTTGAACGCGTCGAGGCCGAGATAGGGGCAGAGAGAATCGTCCAGGCTGGGCGCGAGGGAGGGATCGAACTCGGCCAGCGTCGCATCGGGGAGCACGTCGGTGGCCCGGTGCACGGTGGTGGCCCAGTAATCCAGCAGGCTCTGCGCCGCCCAGCGGTCGCTGTCGGCGTCGAGCAGGGCGCCGGCCGTGATCGCCTTGTGCATGAAGTCTTCGATTTCGGCCAGGATGTCGGGCGCGTCGCCCACTGCGCGGTGCCGCTTGAGCAGTTCCGCGTGGGCGGCCTGGATCCCGGAGACGGAAGTAAAGAGGTCCTTCGATCGGCGACCTGGGGCGGTCATTGCATCATCATCACGACGGAGGTGAGCTCATCGATCTTGCGGAGCTCCTTGCAGAGGGTCTTGAGCGCGGCATCCACCAGGTAGAAGGTGCGGCCCGCCTGCGCGTTGAAGAGCTTGAACGCGCGCTCGATGTCTTTCTCCCCGGTTGCTGCCAGCGCCCGGTCCAGCCCCTCGATGGTCGCGACCAGCTTCGGATTGCCCTCGGACAACGGCTCGACCTGTTCCTTGATGCCGGGCCAGGAGTCGACAATCGGCGCGATGCCATACTTCAGGTTCGCCTCGATCTGCCGGATATCGCGGTCGATCTGCTGCCAGGCGTCGTGCTGGTTGGTAAGCTCAGCCAGCCGGGTACTCAAGGCTTCGATCATCGCCACGCCGTCCTGGAACTTCTGTCCCGCCACCGAATCGAGCCGGGGGAGCATCCGGTCGCGGACCGCGCTCAGGCTGGCGACCAGGTCTTCCAGCTTGAGCGCCTTGGCCGCGCTCTTGAGCCGGTCGTTGATGACCGACGGCTGGGTCGCCATGATCCGGCTGATCTCCCGGATCGCCTTGTCCAGCGACGTGCGGTCGCCGGTCTCCACGGCCAGCATCACCTGGTCCCGCACCGTTTCCAGTTTCTGGATCCACACGCTGTCGGTCGTGGTGAGGTTGGTGTGCGCGGCGGTGTTCTTCAGCTTTTCGATGGCCACGTCCAGCGTCATCGTGTGATCGCTCAGGGCGTCCCGGGCCTGCTCGCTGGGAAAGTCCTGGGCCTGGAGCACCAGCTGCCCCACGAAGGTGGTCTGCAGGTGGTGCAGCTCGTCGTGCATCTCCTTCTGGTCGGAGAGCACGTAGATCTGGGTGCGGGCCTGCTCGAAGTCGCTCCGGGCCCGGTCCATCGCCAGCCGCATCTCGGGCTCGCCGGAAGCAGCGTCCGGTTTCTTTTCCTTGGCTCGGAGCTCGATATTGCGAAGCGCGGTGACGACCTTGATGGCCAGGTCCTCGGGCGTGGTGAACATCCCGCCGACGTACGTCCCGGCCCGTTCCCGGAAGGCCTTCTGCCGGGAGCGCAGCTCGTCCGGCTCGATCATGTCGGGGTCGACCCGGAAGCCCTTCTTGGCATCGGCGATGAAAATGAGCCGCGTCATCCGGTCGGCGGCGGCATCGTATTCGATTTCGGTATAGGAGCGGGGGTCGCCGGCGGGGGAACTACCATAGTTATAGGCCAGGATGCCGATGTAGATGTCGCACTCGAGCACCCGGTCGCGGCAATAATCCGCGGCCTGCATGTCGGAGGCCGTGAAATCCTCCATTTTGACGCACTTGTAGCCTTCAAAGGCGTCAATTGCCTTGGCCGCGGCTTCGCGGTATTCGGCGAGGTCCCGGGCGGTCGAGCTCAGGAAAACCTTCTTCACGGTCGCCATGGGTTGTAGGGGCAAGTACTAAGGCCGACACTCAAATGTGGGAATGTGGGATTGCGGGAAGCCGGGAATGGAGCTGACCTGAGCCGAGGTCCATTCCCCCGTTCCCGGAATCCCAGAATCCCACATTCCATTGTGCAAGTGTTGGACCCGACGAAAGATAGTACCCTCCGGCGGGGTCCGGGGGAAGAGGGCGGGGCCGCCGCCGCGGTGGGGAGGAACCAGCCGGGCCAAGCCGGTGTCTGACCCAGGGAGGCTCTAGTGGGGTGCGGGATCAACATGGTACTTTAGAGGCCCCACCCTCCAATTCGGTTCCACCTCTTCCACGAGACGTTCATGCTGAGGCTCGGCACTGGCAGCGCGATACTCCTGCTTTCCCTGTCACTGGCCGCGGCGGCGCCCACGTCGCTCCCCGCTCAGGACCGTCCCTCCCAGGAAGAGTTGCGGCGGGAGAGCAAGGCCCTGTGGGAGGCCCAGATCCGGCGCGATGGCCGGGTAACCGACCCGGGCCGCAACGCCGTGGTCCGAAAGATCATTGTCCGCCTGGGGAACGCGGTGGCGCAACCGGGGCTGACTCTGAACTGGGCCATCATGAACAACGACACGGTCAATGCCTGGGCGACACCGGGCGGCTATATCGCCGTGTTCCGGGGTCTCATGGACCTGGCCGATTCGGTCGCGCGGGAGGAATTCCCCCGTGACACCGCGGCTGCCGCGCGCCGTTCCGCCTCGTTCGTCGCCGCGGTGCTGGCCCATGAACTGTCTCATGTCACGCTGGGGCACGGGAGCGACCCGACGGTCAGCAACTGCCTCGGGCGAGTGGAGCAGGAGGGCGGAGTCACCCTGAGCGCGTCGGGCCAGCGCGGGGAAGCCGAGGCCAGGCTGATCAAGGCCTCGGTTGAATGCATGCACTATTCCCAGGCCCAGGAACTGGCCGCCGATCACCTCGGCGCCTTCTACCTGTTGCGGGAGAATTGGCGCGGGGCCACCGACTGGAGCATCCAGTCGATGATCGATTTCTTCACCGCCATGGACCGGATGGACCGGCAGAAGACTTATTTCTTCTCGCCTTATCTCACTTCATACCTCTCGACCCATCCCCGGCCTTCCACCCGCATCGCGGAGCTGGAGACTTACCGGGCCCGCTTGAAGCTCAACCAGACCCGGTTCGACGACGCCCTGTCCTTCATCGCCAATAACATGGAGCTGGACCTCGCCGTGGCCCTGCTCGATTCGGTGCTGACCGACTTCCCCGATCTCATCGCGGCCAAACAGGCCCGCGCGGCGGCTTTCCAGCGGAAGTACCTCAACACCGTGCCGGTGCAGGTGCAGCAGGTGCGGGCCTCGGTTCCAACCATCCGCGCCGTGTTCATCGAGAACATCCGGGGCGAGGACATGGGAGACGAGGCGCTCCGGGGCGAAGCGCGGCGCCAGTTCACCGCGTTGCTCCCGCTGGACGACAGCCCGGGCACTCTCTCAAACCTGGCCGTGCTGGACGCCTTTGACGGGGACGTGGCCGGTGGGGAGCAGCGGGCCCGCACCGCTCTCGCCAAGGATCCCAAGGATCCCGAGCTGCTCAACAACCTGGGCGTGGTGCTGTTCCTGGCGCATCGCTATGCCGATGCCCGGGACCAGTTCAAGGCGTCGCTGGATGCCTCCGGCGAGCAGGGCCCGATCTGGGTGGTGCTTCCGGTCTTTTTCAACTACGGGCGCGCGCTCATCGCGCTGCAGGATCCCGCCGGACAGGGCGTGATGGAGCGCTATCTCCAGAACGACGACAGCTCGGAATGGGCCCGCGAGGCGCGGCGCCTGCTGGGCCGCACGTCACCCACGCGCCCGGCCAAGAAGCAGGAAACCGGCGGCGCGGCGGCCAAACCCGGCATAGTGGCGTTCGGCTCCTCGAGAGCGGACGTCATCACCGCGTGGGGGCGGCCGGACCAGGTGGAGAGCTCCAATGGCCTGGAGATGCTGGGGTATCGTACCGGCCGCCAGGTGATCATTCATCCCGACAAGGGCGTCGCGGCCATCATCTATTCCGCCCGGGAAGCCGGCCTGCTCGATGGCGTCCAGGTCGGAGACCCGCTGACCCGGCTGACCAGCAGCCGCCGTCCCTCTGAAGTGCACGACGACGTGTATTTCTTTGCGGGGGAGGGAAGCATCACCATCGTGAAGGTGGCGGAGGGGAGAATCGTCCAGCTCGCGATGGCGCTGCCGGACTAGGTGACCGGTGACTCCGTTGAACGCCGAAGCCCCGCATAACCTGCGGGGCTTCAGGTTTGAACCGGCCTCCTCGAGAGCGTGTCTCACAAGTATGCAGCCTGGTTCCTCCATTGGCCCTAAGCACCGCCTCCTCCCACTGCTGCTCGGCTGGGCGGTCATCTCGTTATTGCTCCCCTCGCCGGCGCGAGGCCAGCAGGACACTGCCCGTTTCCAGCTGGTGACCCCGGAAGGGCACACCTTCGCGGTCAACAGCGTGGCGTTCTCCCCGGATGGGAATCTGGTGGTTACCGCGGGCGCCGATAACACGGCGCGAATCTGGGATGCCGCGACTGGCCGGGAGATTCGCGCGCTGATCGGCCATACCCGAGGAGTGAATCGCGCCCGGTTTACGACCGATGGCCGGCTGGTGGTGACAGCCTCGGATGACAGCACGGTGCGGATATGGGATGCGCTCACCGGGCAGGAGCGTTCCCGGATCGCGGCCCACGCCGGTGGCGTGCTGTCGATTGCCATCTCGTCCGATGGTAAGCTGATCGCGAGCGCGGGATGGGACGGCTTCGCGCGGGTGTGGCAGCTGGCCGATGGCCAGAAGGTCGCGGAGTTCCACGGTGACTCTGGCGCGATGAACGACGTCGCGTTCTCCGCGGACGGCCGTTACCTGGCGACCGGGGGCTGGGACCACTCCGCCCGAATCTGGGATCTAACCTTCCGGCGGGAGTTGCTGGCGCTGACCTCTCACGGCGGAGCCGTTACCCAGGTGGAGTTTTCGTCCGACGGCAGCCGGTTGCTGACCGCTGCCGGCAACGAAGGCGTGCTCCGGGTGTGGTCATTGCCGGATGGGCGAATGCTCCAGGCGCTGCAGCAGAGCGGGGCAGGACTCCGCTCCGGTTCGTTCTGTGGCGGTAGCCGGCGCGTGGCCAGCGGTGGTGAAGACGGCGTCGGCCGAATCTGGGACGTGGAGACCGGCCAGGTTTCTGCTGTCGTGAAGAGCCAGGACGAACAACTCGCGGTCGTCGCCTGCAATGGCGACGGCACCCGGCTCCTGGCAGCCGGTAGAACCGGCCGAGCGGGCATCTGGGATGCTGGCGGCAACCGGCTGGCCCAATTGAGGGGCTACGATCTCAAGATCGCGCGCGGCACGGTGTCTTCCGATGGCCGGCTCGCATCGGTCATCGCCAGCGACACCTCGGTCGCGATCTGGCAGGTCGGGACCGGGCGGCCTATCGCCCGGCTCCGGGGGTACCGAAGCCCCATCGCAACGCTGGCATTCTCTCCCGATGGGAAACTCCTCGCTACCGGCGGCCTCGATGGCACCGTGCGGCTCTGGGACGTGGCGACCGGTCAGGAACGCCAATCGTTCACCGATCATCGGGGCCCGGTGCTGGCCCTCGGCTTCTCGCCGTCCGGCCGCCTGCTCCTGAGCGGTGGACTGGACAGCACGATCAAGATCCGGGACGCAACTACCGGCGCGGAATCCGGCCTGATCAAGGCGTCCGGCTGGTCGCAGGCCTCCTTCGGCGCCGACGATCGCTACGTGCTCACCGTGAGCCGCGATGGCATTCGCGCCTGGGCCGTGGCGACCGGGCAGCCTCAGCGTGAGGTTCCCATTGCCCTGGCCCAGGGGGGCAGCCTGTCGCCTGACGGCCGCCTGTTGCTGGTTGCGTCCCGCGACTCGGCCCCGCGACTGCTTGACGCCCGAACCGGCCGGCTGGTGCGCTCGCTGCGCGATGGAAACGGCATCATCTCTGGGGCCCTCTTCAGCAGCGATGGCCGCTTCCTCGCCGCGGCGCTCACTGATGGTTCGGTGCGGATCTGGAATGTCGCGACGGGACGCCAGACGATTGCGCTGCCTCCGCGGGGCCGCGGCATCTCGCGCCTGATCGGCTGGGTGGAAAACGGGCGGCTGCTCACCGCCGCCGGTGACGGCAGCATCCGGCTCTGGGACGTGCCGAGCGGTCGGGAGCTGCTGACCCGTTACCTGCTGGAAGGCGACGACTGGATCGCCATCGCTCCCGATGGCCGCTTCGACGGAACCGAGGCCGGCATGCGGCAGCTGCATTTCGCCCGCGGACTGGAAACCGCATCACTGGAGTCGTTCTTCGACCGCTATTACGTGCCGGGGCTCACCGAGCTGGTGCTGCACGGCGGACGCACCACCCCCGGGTCCAACATCCAGCGAGAAACCAGTCCCCGGCCTACGGTCAGGATACTGAGTCCGGTGACCGGCGATACTCTGCGCCGCGCCGCGCTGGTGGCGATCGAGGCGACCGACAAGGGCGGCGGGGTCGAGGATATCCGGCTCTATCACAACGGGGCACTGGTTGGTGGCAGCACCCGAAACTTCGGCCGCAAGCGAGACCAGTGTCCCGCTTCCGCGGTCTGCTTCACCGTCGAGCTGTTGCCGGGCAGCAACGTGCTCGAGGCCACCGCCTACAGCCGCACCAGGGTGGAAGCCGAGCGGGCCCGGGTGACGGTGGAGTACAAGGGGAGCACCCCGCGAGCCGCCTTGCATATCCTGGCGGTGGGGATCAACCACTATCGCAATCCGCGCTACAATCTCAATTACGGCCGGGCCGATGCGACCGCGTTCGTGGATTCGATCGCGGCCGGTGGCGACAGCATCTTCTCCCGGGTGGTGGTGGACACTCTCTTCGACGACGGGGCGACCGGGGCCGGGCTGCGAGCCGCCCTGGAACGCGCCGCCGCCGATGCGAGGCCCGAGGACGTGTTCGTGTTCTACTACGCGGGGCACGGAACGGTGGAGCAGGGCAGCGATTCCAGCCGATTCTTCCTGGTGCCCACCGACGTGACCCAGATGAGCGACGGCGGCCAGCTCGATTCCCTGGGACTGTCCAACGGCGAGCTGCTCGACCTGCTGGCCCGGATCCCGGCCCGCAAGAAACTCATGGTGATCGACGCCTGCCAATCGGGCGCGCTGTTGCAGAGCTTCGCCAGGCGCGGCGCCGCGGAAGAACGGGCCATTGCCCAGCTGGCGCGTTCCAGCGGGATCTACGTCATCAGCGCCACCGATGGAGACCAGTTCGCTTCGGAAGTCGAGCAGCTGGGCCACGGCGTCTTCACCTACGCGCTGCTCCAGGCAATTTCCGGCGACCACGCGGGAGCCCGGCGGGAACGGATGGTTGGAGAGATCGTGAGCGAAGCGGCTCGCCTGATACCGGAACTATCCCGCCAGCATCGGACCCAGCCGCAGTATCCGATGGTATTCTCGAACGGGCAGGACTTTCCGCTGGTTGTGCGATGAAAAGCATATCCAGCAAAATGGAATCCGGGACTCTGGGATTGCGGGACTGTGGGAATGATCCATTCCCAGAATCCCAGAGTCCCACAATCGCTTATTCCAACGGCATCGGAACCTGGGTTAGTAGACTGCTTCTCTTCGGTATTCTCCTTTCTACACCTTCGGTTGCCCGCTCTCAGGACAAGGTCGCGGTCCTGCTACGGCAGGGGCTGATGATGCGGAGCCAGGGCCATCCCGATTCCGCGCTGGTGTTCTACCGGCAGGTGCTCGGGTTACGGCAACAGAATGGCGACATCAGGGGAGAAGCTGCGATCCTGTCCACCATTGCCAGCGTCTTCCAGGATCAGGGGCGGCTCGACTCGGCCCGGGCCTTCCTGGCGCTGGGGATCAGCGCCTGGCATACCCAGGGCGATCTCCACGGCGAGGCGGTGACGCTGGATCAGCTGGGGCAGCTGCACCTGGCGCGAGATGAGCCGGACTCGGCGGAACTTTGCTTCGGGGAGGCCCTGGCAATCTTCGAAGCGGTCGGGGACCCGGAAGGACAGGCGCAGGTGTCCGACCATGTCGGCAGCCTGTGGCTGGTCCGGAACCGGGCCGACTCAGCGCTCGGTCACTACCGGACCGCGCTGGACCTGCTCGAAATGGTAGGAGCCCGCGCAGGGACCGCGGGAATTCTCGAGCACATGGCCCGGGCCTACCTGGCGCTGGGCCAGGGCGACCCGGCTCGGGCCAGTTTCCAGGAAGCGCTGGCGCGGGCCGAACGATTCGGAGACCGGCGGGTGGGGGAGCTGGCCCGGGAGGGATTGAGCCGCCTGCCTTGAACTGATCTTGTCAGCTCCTAAATTGGCCTCCAGGAGCATTTTAGCGTAGATTTACTGGCTTGACTCCCTACAGCAACTCTCTTCCTAATAGCGCCACGGTTCCACCCGCCGGACCGGTGTCCCAGCTACGGAGTTACCGCATAGCGGATCGCCATGCCGACGCCGCTGTGGAATGTGATGTGGCAATGAAAGAGCCAGGTACCCACGTTGTCCGGAACCATGTCCGCGACGAGCATCTCCATCGGCGTAAGGGACCCAACATCGGTACGCATGTGGTTGATTACCGCCGTGTTGCCGTGCCAATGCGGAGCATGAACGTCAAAATCGTTGGTCGAGCCCATAACATACCAGCGCACCCGCTGACCCTTCTTGAGCGTGATGTCGTTGACGGGCAGAGTTCCGTGAATGAATCCATTGATCGTAAATTTGACGAACCATGGGTAGAAGTTCTGTCTCACCGAGGGGTCGGCTTTCGGTCCGCCCTTCATCAGATCCGGGGTGAGGTTCTGATCGGCCAGCCAGTTGTCCTCTTCGTGCACCTGGGCAAAGGCGACCACAATCTCCCGGTCCACATCCTTGGGGGATCCGTCGGGCCGGGCCATCCCTCGTCCGGTGACCAGCATGACGCCGAGCAATCCGGTATTGATGTCCCTGGTCTCGTCGGTATGGGAGTGATACATCCACATGACGGAGCTGCCGTCGCCTGGCCCGGGACCGGCTCGCTCGGGTACCGGCCACACGTAGACGTGCGTCGCGGCCGGCGGAACCCCGTCGTCCGCTTTGTCCGCTCCGGAGGTTCCGTCGGCGTAGGGCGCGCCTTCGGAGTCCTTGTTATAGATGACGCCATGCGGATGCATGCTGTACGGATGCTGCGCGTGATTCCGAAAGACCACCCGGATAGTGTCGCCGACCTCCGCCCGGATCAGAGGACCCAGGAACCCGAGATGATCCCATTCCGGGGCCCGCGGTTTCAGCGTGCGGAAGGAGCTGTCGGTGTACTCGCGGTACAGCACCTTGCGGTAGGTCGTAGGTACCGGCTGGGCCGGTGCGTTCTGGAAGAAGGCCGAGTCCACAAAAGGCCGCCCGGCGATCTCATCGCGTCCCCCGGGGGCATAGTCCCAGGTGACCTCATCGGCGGCGATGTAATAGAGGCGCACCCGCCCGGCAGAAGGTTTCCCTGGATGAGCCACGCCAGCGGTCAGAAAGGCGGCGAGTCCAAGGCCCAGGAACGCGAGACCATTGCGAGTTCTCATAGGAAACCCCGGCTGAAAAACTGGCGACGGAGAAGGACGAGGATGGAAGCGCATCGACTGCGGGGGACAAGATACCCCGTGGTACCCGTCTCGGCGAGTT
>Ga0070699_100002632_pt1 | contig 16037 bp, 16 predicted proteins | sample KBSK1503metaG_FD_65473 | JGI IMG/M metagenome (GOLD analysis project Ga0070699, IMG submission 65473) | Corn, switchgrass and miscanthus rhizosphere microbial communities from Kellogg Biological Station, Michigan, USA - KBS K1-50-3 metaG | ecosystem: Host-associated > Plants > Roots >...
AGGCGGTCGAGCGGTTCCGGAGCGATCCGTTCGACCTGATCCTGCTCGACATCATGCTGCCGCGCCTCGACGGCTACGAGGTCACCCGCCAGGTCCGCCGAACGTCCACCGTCCCGATCGTCATGCTCACGGCCCGGGGCGAGGCGATGGACGTCGTGGTCGGGCTCGAGGCCGGGGCGGACGACTACGTCCGCAAGCCGTTCGAGGTGCCCGAGCTGATCGCCCGCGTCCGGGCGGCCCTGCGCCGCGCCGGCGCCAGCAGCGGTGCGGCGTCCGGCGAAACCGAGACGCTCCGCTTCGGCCCGCTGGCCATCGACGTCGGCGGTCGGACGGTCGCCCGGGACGGGACCGATATCCCGTTGACCCGGACCGAGTTCGACCTCCTCCTCGAGCTCGTCCGCCATGCCGGCCAGGTCCTGTCGCGGGACGTCCTGCTGGACCGCGTCTGGGGCTACGACTACCTCGGCGACTCGCGGCTCGTCGACGTCGCGATCCAGCGGCTCCGGGCCAAGGTCGAGGCCGACCCCGCGTCGCCGGAGCTGATCCAGACCGTGCGTGGCGCAGGCTACAAGGCGGCTCGGTGACGGTCGAACCGGGCCGCTCGCGATGAATCAGTGCTGAGGGCCGTCCGCGGCCGCCTCGCCGCGACGATCGTCGCCCTCGTCGTCCTGACCGCCGTCGTGCTCGGGTTCGGTGCCTACGCCTTCGTCGACACGCGGCTCCACGACCAGACCTTGCGTGAGGCCGCCGACCAGGCCGGCTTCGACCTGTCGGTCCTGATCCCAGGCCGCCTGCCGGAACCCCCGACGGACGACGCGATGCGGAAGCTCGGGGAGGACTTCCAGCGCCGGGCCATCGACACGATCATCGTCCCGTCCAGCGGCACGCCCTTCGCGACCCCGGGGACGTTGACCGCGGCGTACGCGTCCATCACCGACTCGGTCCGCGCCATCGTCGACCGCGGCCAGATCGCCTACTCCTGGCAGACCATCAACGGCCAGCGGAGCCTGATCGTCGGCGGCCGCGTCAGCGGCACCGGGCCCGCGATCTACTTCATTCGCAACACGACCTCGATCGACGACACGCTGGTCCAGCTGCGGATCGCGCTCGGCGTCGGCGCGATCGTGCTTGCGATCGTCGCCCTCGTCGCGGCGCGTCTCGTCGCCAGGGGCGTGCTCGCCCCGGTCGACGACGCCGCCCGGGCGGCTCGACGGATCGCCCATGGCGACCTGTCGGCGCGAGTGCCAATCGCCTCGACCGACGAGTTCGGCACCTTCGCCGAGCAGTTCAACGAGATGGTCGACACGCTCGAGGACACGATCGTCCGCCTTGAGGCGGCCCAGGCCCAGAACCGGCGCTTCGTCGCCGACGTCAGCCACGAGCTGAGGACGCCGGTCGCCGCGCTCGTCGCGGAGGTGTCGTTGCTGCGCGACCACCTCGATTCGCTCCCCGCCGAGTCGCGACGCGCCGGCGAGCTCGTCGTCAAGGACGTGGGCCGGATGCGCGCCCTCGTCGAAGACCTGATGGAGCTGTCCCGGTTCGACGCCGCCGGCGAGCAGGTCCGGTCGGAGCCGGTCGACCTGGGTCGCCTGATCCGCGAGGTTGCCGGGGGCCGTCACCGCGACGCCGTCCTTGAGCTGCCCGACGAACGGACCGTGATCGAGACCGACCCGCGCCGCCTCGAGCGGATCGTCGGCAACCTCCTCGACAACGCCCGCGAGCATGCGCCCGGTGCCCTCGTCGTCGTCCGCCTCGAGACGTCGGCGGACCGGGTCGCGATCACCGTCGCCGACCGAGGACCCGGCGTGCCGGCCGACCGGATCGACCGGATCTTTGACCGCTTCTACATGGCCGATCCGTCACGGCGAGGCGGCAGTGGCCTCGGCCTCGCGATCGCGGCCGAGCACGCGGCCCTGCTCGGCGGCCGTCTCCGCGCGCGCAACCGCGACGGCGGCGGTCTCGCGATCGAGCTGCTCCTGCCGGTGACCCATTCGTTACCCGACGGCGATCCGGCTGCGACGCCTGGCGACGAGCCTGCAGTCAGATGACATCCCACCCAGAGGCTCAACCGATGAACACCCACCGCGCACCGACTGTCCTGGTCGCCCTCTTCTCGTTCGCCATCGTCGCCGCCGCGTGCGGCGGCAGCAGCGGACCCCTGGGCACCGTCCCGCCGGTCGCTGGCTCGCCCGAGCCGTCGGTCGCCCAGGGAAGCCCGGATCTCACGCCCGTGCCATCGGCCGACGCGAGTGATGAGCCGTCGATCGAGCCGTCCAGTTCGACCGCCAGCCCCTCACCGAGCTCCGCACCGACCGGGACGACCGTCGTCCGGGCCTACTTCTGGCTCGACGGCGGCCAGGGCGTCGCCGGACTCGTGGCGGTCCTCCGCGAGGTCCCCGCGACCAAGGCCGTCGCAACGGCTGCCGTGAACGCGCTGCTCGCCGGGCCGGTCGCCGCCGAGGACAGTCGCGGGATCTCGACCGCCGTCCCGGATGCCACCCAGCTCCTTGGCCTCTCGATCGACAACGGCGTCGCCACGGTCGACCTCTCGTCCGAGTTCCAGGCGGGCGGCGGCGGCGATGCCTATCAGACGCGGCTGGCCCAGGTCGTCTACACGCTGACCCAGTTCCCGTCGATCAAGGCGGTTGGTCTCCAGATCGAGGGGTCGGGCGACTCGATCGCCCTGAAGCGGACGGACTACGTCCAGCTCCTGCCCACGATGTGGGTCGATCGTCCGGCCTGGGGCGGCGCGATCGGCAACCCGGCCCATGTCACCGGCAATGCCGACGTCTTCGAAGCGTCCTTCCGGATCTCGATCCTCGATGGATCGGGCAAGGTCATCGCCGACCAGCAGGTCATGGCGACGTGCGGCTCCGGCTGCCGCGGGACGTTCGACACGACGATCCCGTACACCGTGACGAAGGCGCAGTACGGGACGCTCCGGGTCTACGACCGGTCCGCGCAGGACGGCTCTCCGGAGAACATCCGCGACTACCGCGTCTGGCTCACGAAGAGCTGATCCGGTTTTCGTCTCCGGCACGCTCAAGGCCCCGGACGCCCCGGACGCCCCGGACGCCCGTGACGCCCCGGTCTCGGACCGGGGCGTCACCGTGTGCGATGCTCGCCGTGATGGACCCGGTGCTGATCGTCGGGCTCGTGATCACCAGCCTCGGCTTCGCCCTGTCGCTCGCCGTCGCTCGCGGGCGAGGCCGGGAGATCGCGGCTGCCCGGGCCGCAGCCGCCAGGAGCGCCCGTGAGTCGGCCGCGGTCGAACCCGGGCCCTCGGGCGACCTGCCGACCGTCGTCCGGCGGCTCCGCGCCCGGCTCGACGCGGCCGAGTTCGAGCTCGACCAGCAGGTCCGGAGCGCCTCCTACTTCGCCGACCTCATGGGCGTCGGAATCATCCGCCTCGACGACCGAGGGATCGTCGAGCTGGCCAATGCAGCGGCCCATCTCCTCCTTCGGCGCCCGCCCGACGCGCTTCGGGGCCGGACGACGATCGAGACGTTCGTCGATCGCCGGATCGAAGAGCTGATCGAGACGGCCCGCTCGACGGGAAGCGCATCGGGGGAATACCGCCTTGGCGGGGCCGACGGCGCAACGGTCATGGTCCGGGCGCGACGGGCGCCACTCCGTGGCGTGTGGGTCGTCATGGAGGATGTCTCGGAGCTGCGCCGGCTCCAGCAGATCCGGACCGAGTTCGTCGACAACCTGTCCCACGAGCTCCGAACACCGCTGTCGACCGTCAGCCTCCTCGCCGAGACACTGGCGCGGGACGCCGAGGCGGCAGGCGAGGGCGTCCCGCCGAAGATGCGCGACCGGATCGGCAAGATCGAGGTCGAGACCGGTCATCTCGTCCAGATGGTCAACGAGCTGCTCGACCTCGCCCGGATCGAAGGCGGCGGACCGCCCGTCCTGCTGGACAACGTCGACCTGGGCCGGGTCGCCCGCGACGCCGCCGATCGGCTCCGCTTGTTCGCCGATCGTCAGGGGCTGCGGCTGATCGTCGACGTGCCGGCTGAGGTTCCGCCCGTCCGCGGCGACGAGGCGCGCCTCGGTCAGGTGGTCGTGAACCTGGTCCACAACGCCCTGAAATTCGGCCGACCCGACCTCGCGGGGGATGGCGAGACCGACGACGGACGGGACGGGCCCTCTGGCCGATCCGAGGAGACGGAGACGCGGCCGGTCACGATCGAGGACGTCGAACGGCCACCGGAGGTGCGGGTGGCGGTCCGAGCGGAGGACGGCAACGTGATCCTGACCGTGCACGACCACGGAGCCGGCATCCCGAAGGCCGAGCAGGGCCGGATCTTCGAGCGCTTCTACAAGGTCGATCGGGTGCGCGTCCGCGGTGGAGGGACCGGGCTCGGGCTGGCCATCGCCCGTCACGTCGTCGGGCAGCACGGGGGGCGTATCCAGGTCGAGTCCGAGGAGGGCAGGGGATCGACGTTCACGGTGACCCTACCCGCGGCTCCGAGTCCATCGACCCCGATGGTCTGAGGGCGTCTCCGAGCGCGGATGCTCGCATCGAGCCACGATTGAACGGTCACACTTGGGGGCGTGCTCGCCCTCCGTGTCGCGACGCTGAACATCCGGAACCTCGCGGACCGCTGGGACGAACGTCTTCCGTTGCTCCTCGCCGACATGGCGGCACTCCAGCCGGACGTGCTCGGGCTCCAGGAGGTCGTCTATCCGCTCCAGCAGGACCGGCTCATCGGGGCCGCCGGTGAGGGCCGCTACGAATCCCATCGAGCGTGGGCCGGACGGCCCGAATACGGCAACGCGATGCTGGTTCGCGAGGGGCTTCAGGTCGGCGAGGTCGAGCGGCTGGACCTCGGGCTGAACCGGTCGGCGCTCCGGCTGATCCTGACGAGCTCGTCTGCGACCCTGCTGGCGGCGGTGACCCATCTCCATCACCCCCCCGCCGACGAGGCGCAACGCGACGAGCAGGCGCACGTTCTCCTCGACTGGCTTGACGCCGGGCCTGCGGCCGATGGCCAGGTCGTTGTCGGCGACTTCAACGCGGAGCCCGACGAGCCGGCGGCCGAACGGATCCGTTCTCGCGGTTACCGCTCGGCGCATGCCGAGGCGACCGGCGCGGATCCGCTCGTCACCTGGCCGTCCGGCCTCCAGGCGCCCGCCATGGACACGGACGGCCCGCCAGGCTGTCTCGACTACATCTGGATCCGCGGCGCGATCCACGCCCGGACGGCCGGTCTCGCCTTCGATCGTCCGGCGGTCGGCGACCCGACGCTCTATCCGAGCGACCATCTCGGGCTCGTGGCCGAGCTCGAGATTGCGTCGCCGGATCAGCCCACGGCCGGCTGACCGGCTGTGCCGACGCTCCGACTCGCCCACCGCGGTGACTGGCGCCGTGCCCCAGAGAACTCGCTCGCCGCGTTTCTCGCCGCCCTCGAGACCCCCGGCTGCGACGGGCTGGAGCTGGACGTCAGGATCTCGCGTGATGGCGTGGCAGTGTGCTACCACGATGACACGCTGACACGTCTCCACGGGATCGACCGCCGCGTCGCCGAGACCACGGTCGCCGAGCTGGAAGAACTCGGCGTCCCGAGCCTGGCCGACGTCCTGGCGGCTGTCCCGCGGCGGGCCTTCCTCGACGTCGAGCTGAAGGGCGAGACTGGTCGCCCGGCGTTCGAGGCGCTCGTCGCGGGACGCGGGCCCGGACTCGAACGCGCGATCGTGTCCTCGTTCGAACCGGCCGCGCTGCAGCGGGTCGCAGGCTGGGCTCCGACGTGGCCGCGCTGGCTGAACGCGCTCGACGCCGAGGCGAGGACGATCGACCAGGCCGTCGAGCTCGGTTGCATAGGCGTTGCCATCAATTGGCGCGCCCTCGACCGTCGGACGGTCCGAGTGGCCCGCGGGGCCGGGCTCCAGGTCGGCGCCTTCACGGTCCGTCGACGAGCCACCTACCGCCGGCTCGAGCGCCTGGGCCTCACGCTGATCTGCGCCGAGGCCTCCGCGCTGGACGGCTGACGTGGCCCGTATGCTCGCGCCGTGAAGCACATCGGCCGGGCCGACCTCGTCGTCGTCGGCGCCGGAACGATCGGTGGCTGGGCCGGCGTGTTCGCCGCCCGTGACGGAGTTGGCCGCGTCGTGGTCATCGAACGGGCTGTCGCCGGGCAAGGAGCCAGCAGCCGGGCGGCGGGGATCGTCCGCGCCCAGGGCGGGACGCCGACGACCGTCGCCCTCGGTCGATGGTCGATCGATTTCTACCGACACCAACACGAGAGGTTCGGCACCGACAGTGGCTTCCGGGAGCTCGGCTACCTGATCCTCGCCGTGACCGAGGACGACGAACGCGCGGCCCGCGAGCGGATCGCGATGCAGCGGGCAGCGGGCCTCGAGGTCCGCTGGGTCGACGCCGATGAGGCCGCTCGCCTCAACCCGACCCTCAGCCGCGACGGATATCGCGGTGCGAGCTTCCTCGCGACCGATGGCCACATCGACCCGCCGCGGAATGTTCGTGCTTACACCCTCGCGATGCAGGCGGCCGGGGTCGAGCTGCGCGAGCGGACGGGATTCACCGGTCTTCGGACCGAGCCGCGCGACGGCGGTGGCTCGCGGGTCGTGGCGGTCGAGACCGACGCGGGATCGATCGCGACCGATCGCGTGATCCTGACCGGCGGCCCGAGCCTCCGGGCGGTCGGGCGCCTCGCGGGCATGCGGATCCCGGTCGGCGCGGTTCGTCACTCGGTGGCGGTTCTCGAGCCCCACGAGGCGTTCGCCGTGGACCGCCAGCCGATGGTGTTCGACATCGGCGAGGGGCTGTACTGGCGGCTCGAGGAAGGCGGCCTGCTGTTCGGCTGGAGCGACCCCAGCGACCGGCCGGGCGATGCGCGCGAGATCGACTGGGCGGCCTACGAGACGATGCGCCGGCGGCTCGCGGACTACGTCCCGGTGACGCGGGATCTGGGCCTGCGGAAGATCTGGGCCGCGACGATCGACTTCACGCCCGACCACCTGCCGATCCTGGGGCCCGGCCTGACCGCGGACGGCGCGCCGATCGACGGGGTCACGGTCGCGTCGGCCGGGGGCCACGGGATGATGTGGGGACCGGGCGTCGCCCGCGTCGCCGCGGATCTCGCCCTCACCGGCCAGACCGACCTGATCGACGTCCGCGACCTCGGGCTCGATCGCTTTGACGCCCTCGGCCGGAGCCGGCTGGCGACCGATCCGATCGCGCTGCCGTTCCCGCCGAGCGCAGAGGACGACGACGAGGAACTGCCCGTTCCTACGGGCGCCGGCTAGGCGGCGGACGCCGCGCTTCGGCGGATGGGGGCGACCAGCCCCGAGTCATGGACATCCGTCGAGTCGAGGACGGACGGCGCCGCAAGCTACGGCCCTCCCGGCACCGGTCGGACGGCGGGCCCTCGTTCCGCAACGGCGGCTCCCGGTTCGCGCGCACTGGCGACGACGGCCGCGAGGACGATCGCCGCCCCGATCCATTGCCGAATGTCGAGCCGCTCGCCGAGCAGGAGGGCACCGCCAGCGACACCCACGATCGGGATCAGGTAGAAGGAGATCACCGCGCGCGACGCCGGCAGGTTCCGCAGAGCGGCGAGGTAGAACCAGTACGCCGCAGCATAGTAGAGAACACCGGAAACAATGGCGCTCGCAACGCCGGCGGCACTGAGCGTGAACGGCGCGACGGCACCACCGACGATGAACACCGCCGCCGTGAGGCCTACGGCGAACAGCAGCCCGTATGCCTGCTGGGCCAGGACGACGTCCCCGGTCGAATCAGCGCCCGGCAGCCAGCGCCGGGTGATCACGCTGTAGACCGCGCAGCAGGCGATTCCGGCCACAGTCAAGCCGACCCCGACAAGCGAACCGCCTCCGTCCGGATCGAAGACCACGACCGCCATACCGGCGACCGCGAGCACCGTCAGCCCGCCGAGCCGTCGGCTGAGGTGCTCCCCGAGGACCCACGCGGCGAGGACGACGATCAGGAGCGGCTCGAGCGCCCACAGGAGGACCGACAGGCTGGCCGAGATCGACAGCAGCCCGAGCAGGCTCAGGGCGTAGGCCAGGCCGGGATTGAGCAGCCCCAGCCGACCGACTGCCGCCGGAGCGCGATTCCGTGCGGCCTCCCGGCGGCGAGCCAGAAGGACGCCGAGGACCGCAACGCTGACCGTGAGCTGGATCGCGAGCAGGGTCGGTGCGGGCAGCTCGGCCAGCGCTCGTTTGCTGACGACTGTCCCGAGCCCCCAGCATGCCGCGGCGAGGATCAGGTTGGCGAGGTCGCGCCCGGCAATCGGTCGCCCGGACATGTGCCTAGCAGCATCCGCCTGAACCGCAACCACAGCCATCCAGGATGATCAGCGGACGCGGCAGCTCAGGCATCAGCGGCAGAGCCGAGACGGGTGCCTCGACCGGCTTCGTCGCCTTGACGATCGCCCCGTGGAGGCCGTCGGCCACGGCGTGCGTCGGCTCGATCGAGACGTCGACGAGGCCGACCGCGGCCAGCCCGGCGCGGTACTCGGCGAATGACAGGGCCCCGGCGATACAGCCAACGTACGAGCCGCGCTCGGCGCGCTCGGCCGGCGAGAGGGCGTCGTCGGCGACGACGTCGCTGACGCCGACCCGGCCGCCCGGTCGAAGGACCCTGGCGATCTCCGACAGGACGGCGGCCTTGTCTGCGGCCAGGTTGATCACGCAGTTGCTGATCACGACGTCCACCGATGCGCTCGGCAGCGGGATCGCCTCGATCGTGCCGCGCACGAACTCGACGTTCTCGACGCCGGCCTCAGAGGCGTTGCGGACCGCCAGCTCGAGCATCTCGTCGGTCATGTCGAGGCCGATCGCGCGCCCCGTTGGGCCGACACGTCGGGCCGACAGGATCACGTCGATCCCGCCGCCCGAACCGAGGTCCAGGACCCGCTCGCCCGGCCGGAGATCGGCAACCGCGGTCGGGTTGCCGCAGCCGAGGCTGGCGAGGACCGCGGAATCGGGGAGGGTGGCCCGATCCGCGTCGTCGTAGAGGATGTCGCCCCAGACGCCCACTCGATCCGCCGCATCACAGCACGCAGCGTTGAACTCGGCGTTGGTCCGGCGAGCGGCGACCGCCCGCGCCGACTCCGCGTAGCGGGCGCGGACCTGATCGTGGATGCGTTCCTGGTCGAGCATCGCGTCGTCCTCGTCGACGGGGGTTAGGCGAGGCAGCAGGCGAGGTCGCGGCATTCCTCAGTCGCTTGGGGTCGGCGCGAAGGGATGGTCCATGCGAAGAGAAACTCCGGTGCGGATCGGCGAACCCGCGGATCCTACGTCTAAATATCGATACTTGTCAATATAGAACATCATCGATACGATGCCGCCATGCCGCGCTCCAGGACGACCCTCGTCGACCCCGATGTCCAGCTTCTCCAGGCTCTCGCTCACCCGACGCGTCTCTCGATCCTTCGTGAGCTCAGCGCGGCGAACGAGGTCTGTGCCTGCGACTTCACCGACTGCTGCGACGTCAGCCAGCCGACCGTGTCGCACCACCTGAAGATCCTCAAGGAGGCTGGAGTCCTCGTCGCCGAGCGGCGCGGGACCTGGATCTACTACCGGGTCGCGCCGGCCGCGGCGGAGCGCCTCCGGGCGCTCGCCGGCGAGCTGCTCGGCGCGCCACAGGTCATCCCGGCCGCGGCGCTCGCGCCGCCCCGATCGTCCGGGATCACGCACCCGCCCGCCCGAGCCTGAACGCGGCGCGTATCCGCGTGGAACGTCCCACGTTCGTATCGAACGTCCATCCAGCGCGCCGACCGTCACCAAGCCGGAAATCGGTCCGTTTGGTTCGTGGGACGTGCCAGACCGGCAGGAATCGCGGTGGCGGGCCCCGATTCGGTGACGATCATCGCTGACTGGAACGCCCCACGCCCAAGCAGCGCCAGGTGGTTCGGCCGTCGTCGGCGGCAGCGACCTAGCGGCGGTCGCGATCCAGGAGATCGGGCGGGACGAGCCAGCGCAGAACTCCCCGCCCCTCCGCGACGCGACCCCGGAGGTCGACCCGGGCGAAGGCGCCCTTCTTCAGCGTCACCTCGGCCCCGACGAGGGTCGACAGCAGCTCGCTGAAGTCCGGATCGTGCCCGACGAGCATCGGGCGCGCGGGCGAGCCCGCGTCGGCGAGGATCGCGTCGACCGTGGCGCCATCGAACCCGACTGCCAGCCGATCGTCGAAACGAACGCCGGTCGTCCAGCTGCTGGCGACGATCTCGGCCGTCCGCTTGGCCCGCAGCTTCGGCGAGCTGATCACCGCGTCTGGGGCGAATCGAACGCCGTGGAGGAACGTCGCCAGACGCTCGGTCTGGGCCTCGCCCTTGGCGCTCAGGGGCCGATCGGCGTCGTTCCCGGTCCACGCCTCGGGATCGCCGGCGTCGGCGTGTCGCAGAAGGTACAGCTGGAGGGCCGGACGGTCGGGGCTCACCCGTCGAGCGTAGCGAGGAAGCCGGTGATCCGCTCGCGAAGATCGGCAAAGGCTCGCCGGTAGACCGCCATCTGCTCCTCGTCCGTGCCCGTCGCGAGGGCCGGGTCCGGGATGCTCCAATGCGTTCGGACCGCCGGACCTGGGAAGACCGGGCAGGCCTCCGCCGCGTCGTCGCAGACGGTGATGACGTGGTCGAAGGGCGTGGCGAGGAAGTCGGTCATCGACTTCGAGCGGGCCCAGGCGTGGTCGATGCTCTCCTCGTCGAGGACCCGCGCCGCTCGCGGGTTGACCCGGCCGGCGGGCACGCTGCCGGCGGACTGGACGGCGACCCGATCCCCAGCCAGCTCGCGGAACAGCGCCTCGGCGAAGATCGACCGGCAGGAGTTGCCCGTGCAGAGGACGAGGACCCGGACCGGCGGCGCGGCGACGGACGACATCCCGGCGTCAGCTGAAGGTCGGTACCGGTTCGCTCCGGCCGGCCACCATCATGAGCGGCGCCCCACTCACGGATTCAGGTCCTCGATCTCGCCGCTGGCCAGGAACACGACGTCCTCGGCGATGTTCGTGACGCGATCGCCGATTCGCTCCACGTAGTGCGACGCGAACAGGATCCGCGTGCCGCGCTCGACATTGCCGGGGTCGGCCCGCATCAGCTCGACGACCTCGTCGAATGTCCGGTGGTAGAGCCGGTCGATCTCGTCGTCCCGAGCGGCGACCGCGCGCGCAGCATCGACGTCGACATCGACGAGCGCCCGAAGGATTCCGCCGACGAGCTGGGCCGCGAGCTCGCCCATCGCCGGCAGGTCGACGTAGCGCTTGAGCGGGGGCTCCGGGGCGAGCTTGCGGACCTGCTTCGCGACAGACCCCGCGTGATCGCCCATCCGCTCGAGCTCGTACCCGACGTGATCGAGGGCGAGGAGGAACCGCAGGTCGCGGGCGACCGGCGACTGCGTCGCGATCGTCCGGGTGATCAGGCCCGACACCTCGCGCTGCATCTCGTTGATCCGCCCGTCGGCGATGATGACCTCGGTCGCGGCCGCGGCGTCGTGGGCGACGAGGGCGCCGATCGCTGCCCGGATTGCTTCCTCGACGAAGGAGCCCATGCGCAGGATGTCGTCCTTGATCTCGCGCATCTCGAGATCGAGCGTCTCGCGAGTCGGGCGGCGGAACGTGCCGATGCCGAGGGCGTCGGCCGGCTCCTCGGCCGGCCGCCGTTCGGGTGTCTCGGCCGGGTCGGACGAAGCGGGCGCCGCTCGCTCCAGGAAGTCGGCGACCTGGGCGTGGATGGAATCGGGGCGGCCTTCGCGCTCTGTCATGTCGTTCTCGCTCATCCGAACCGACCCGACACGTAGTCCTCGGTCAGCTGGTGCTTTGGGTTGGTGAAGATCTGGCTCGTCGGACCCTGCTCGACGAGGTAGCCGGCGCGGTCCTCGCCCATCGTGAAGAACGCCGTCTCGTCGCTCACCCGCGCCGCCTGCTGCATGTTGTGGGTGACGATCACGATCGTGTAGCTCGCCCGGAGCTCGGCCATGAGCTGCTCGATCCGGAGCGTGGCGACCGGATCCAGCGCCGACGCCGGCTCGTCCATGAGGATCACCTCCGGGTCGACGGCGAGCGCCCGGGCGATGCACAGCCGTTGCTGCTGACCGCCGGACAGCGACGTCCCATTGGCACGCAGCTTGTCCTTGACCTCGTCCCAGAGGGCCGCCCGCCGGAGCGATCGCTCGACGACCCCGTCGAGCTCCGATTTCGGGACCCGCCCGGTCAGCTTGAGGCCGGACGCCACGTTGTCGTAGATCGACATCGTCGGGAACGGGTTCGGTCGCTGGAAGACCATCCCCACGACTCGTCGCAACTGGACCGGGTCCACCTCGGGCGACATGATGTCGATCCCGTCGAGGAGGATCAACCCTTCGACGCGCGCGGTCGGCGTCATCTCGTGCATCCGGTTGAGGGTCCGGAGGAACGTGCTCTTGCCGCAGCCGGATGGGCCGATGATGGCCGTCACCGCGTGCCGCCGGATCGATAGGCCGATGTCCCGGATCGCGCGGAACGGGCCGTAGTAGACGTTCAGGCCGGAGACCACCACCGCCGCGTCGACTTCCGGCTTCTGGGCGGGAGTCGGCGGCGCGACCTGGACCTCCGGTTGGCGGAGGTAGGTCGTCACGGACGCCTCAGGGCTCGCTGCGGTGCCCGAGCCCGGCGCAACGAACTCTGGCGCGCCCACCCCGGGCGCCTCAGGCGGCGCGGTCTCCGGGGAAGGCGGGGCGTCGATCTGGAGCGTCATCTCGGCGGACCTCTCAGGCAGCACGGCGACCCCACGACCGGGCTCGCACGAGGATGTTGATCGACAGGACGACGATCAAGAGCAGCAGCGCCGCGCCCCACGCTTGTCGGTTCAGGGCAGGGAACGGCTGGCGGGCGTTGACGTAGATGAAGATCGGCAGGGCGTCCATCGGTTTCGCGAAGTCTCCGACGTTCACGAGCCGGCTGCCGAGGGCGGTGAAGAGGAGCGGAGCGGTCTCACCGAACGCGCGGGCGACCGCCAGCATCACGCCGGTCAGGATGCCCGTGAGGCCGGTCCGCAGGACGACCGACAGCACGGTTCGCCACATCGGGATGCCGAGGGCGAGTGACGCCTCGCGGAGGGTGCCCGGGACGAGCCGGAGGATCTCCTCGGTCGTCCGCATGATCACCGGGACCATGAGCAGGGCGAGGGCCATGCTGCCGGCGAACGCGTTGAACTGCTTGAAGGGGAGCACGAGGAACGTGAACACAAAGATCCCGACGAGGATCGATGGGATCCCGACCAAGACGTCCGCGGCGAACCGGATGACCGTCGCGGTCCGGCGGCCGCTGAACTCGTTCACGTAGACGGCGGCGGCAATGCCGACGGGCACGGCGACGAGGGTCGCCAGCGGGATCATCTGGAGCGAGCCGAGGATCGCGCTCGCGGCGCCCCCTCCGGTTCCGAGCGCCCTGGGCGCCTTCGTCAGCAGGTCGAGGTTCAGCCCGGCCGCCCCGTTGACCGTGACGAACAGGATGACCGCACCGAGCGGGATCACGCAGGCGATCGCCGCGGCGAGGGCGAGTCCGCGCATCGTCCGGTCGACCGCCGCGCGCCGCCGGTCGGCCGGCGACCGCACGAGGCGCATGGCGATCGGCCGGTCCATCACCGGCGTCAAGGTCGACATCAGCGCGACCCCTCGGTCGTGACCCGTCGCACGAGGAGCCGGGCGACGATGTTGAGGGAGATCGTGATGACCAGAAGCATCAGGCCGAGGGCGATGAGGCTCGAGGTCTGGAGACCGATCGACGCTTCGTTGAACGTCGTCGCGATCTTGCTGGCGATTGTCTGGGCCTGGTCGAACAGCCGCGTCGGGATGTTCTGGCCGTTGCCGATCACCATCGTCACGGCCATCGTCTCGCCGAGAGCGCGTCCGAGGCCGAGGATGATCGCGCCGACGATCCCGGACCGGGCGAACGGCAGGACGGCCCGCCAGACGATCTCCCAGCGCGTGGCGCCGAGGGCCGCCATCGCCTCGCGCTGGCTGTCCGGGACCGAGCTGATCACCTCGCGGGCGATCGCGACGATCGTCGGCAGGATCATGATCGCGAGGATGATCCCGGCGCTGAACAGGCCGATCCCGTAGGACGGCCCCGCGAAGATCGGGATCCAGCCGAGGGTCTTGATCAGGAAGGGCTCGACGGTCGCGCCGAGGAACGGGCTCAGGACGAAGACGCCCCACAGGCCGAAGACGACGCTCGGGATCGCCGCCAGGAGCTCGACGAGGAACGTCAGCGGGATCGCGACCCGGCGCGGCGCCAGCTCGGCCAGGAAGATCGCCGTCAGGAGCCCGATCGGGGCCGCGATCACGAGCGCGATCGCGGACGACAGGAGGGTCCCGACGATGTACGGGAGGGCGCCGTAGATGCCGGCCACCGGGTCCCATGTCGTGCCCGTGACGAAGCCCACTCCGAACTGCCGGAAGGCCTCGCCGGAGTTCACCAGGAGCATCAGGCCGATCGCGAGGATCAGGGCCGCGACGGTGATCGCCGCAACTCCGGTCGACGTCCGGAACAGACGGTCGGCGATCGACCCGGATCGGCCGGTGAAGCGCCGGGCGGGCAGGCCCGACGCGCCTGGGATGGTCATCGATGCCTCAGGGCTGCTCGGATGCTCGGATGCGCTCGAATTGTCGGGATGGGAGGCGTCAGGGGCCGCCGCGGTCCGAGCTCCGCGACGACCCCTGCGCGTGGGAGGAGGATCAGTCTACGGCCAGATCGGCGAGCCGCCGGACGTGAACGTGTGGAGCTCGTCGAGGGACTTCTGCTGGATGTCCTTCGGGAGCGGCGCGTACCCGAGACCGGGCTCGTCCGCTTGTCCGTCGGTCAGCGCCCAGTAGGCGAAGGCGACGAAGGTCTTGCCCTTCTCCGCGTCCTTCTGGTCGAGATAGGCCAGCAGGTACGTGTACGAGGCGATCGGATAGGTCGTTGCGCCGGCACCATTGATAATCGGCGCCTGGCGGAAGTCGGCCGGGAAGTTCGCCACGGCCGCCTCGGCCGCGGCCGTGACGCCGTCGGTCGAGCCGGCGACGAACTGCCCGTCGGCGTTCTTGAGCTTGGCCGAGGTCAGGCTGGCCTGGGTGGCGTAGTTCAGCTCGACGTAGCCGACGGCGCCCTCGGATTGCTTGACTCCGCCGGCGACGCCGTCGTTGCCCTGCGCGCCGACACCGGTCGGCCAGTTGACTTCCTTGCCCTTGCCGACCTTGCCGTGCCAGTCGGTGCTGACCGTGTCGAGGTAGGTCGTGAACGCGTTCGTCGTACCGGAGCCATCCGAGCGATGGACGACGAGGATGTCCTTGTCCGGCAGGGTCGCGCCGCTGTTGTTCGCGGCGATCGCCGGGTCGTTCCACTTCTTGATCGTGCCGAGGAAGATCCCGGCGACGTTCGCCGAGTCGAGGTTCAGCTCGCTGACGCCCGGCAGGTTGTAGATGATGACGACGGCCCCCAGGGCGGTCGGGATGTGGACGATCTTCGAGCCGGCCGGCAGCTTGGCGATCTCGTCATCCTTCATCGCCGCGTCGGAGGCGCCGAAGTCGACGGTGCCTTCGGTGATCGCCTTGATCCCGGCTCCGGACCCGTTCGCCTGGTAATCGATCTGGACGTTGCCGTACTTGCCGTTGTACTTCTCGAACCAGCTCGAGTAGAGCGGGGCGGGGAAGGTCGCGCCCGCGCCCTGGAGCGTGATGCTGTTCGTCGACGGCTTCGGCGCGGCTTCCGTGGACGCCACTGCGGCGGACGATCCGGACGTGGCGGCGGGGCTGGGGTTCGTTGCCGCGCTCGGCGCCGGGGTCGCGGAGCCGCTGCAGGCGCTCGCGCCGAGGGCGACGAGCAGGGAGAGCGCGGCCAGTCGCTTCGTCGCGGATGTGATCACGGGCAATGTCCTCCTCCGTAGCGCTCGGACGCGTCGGGTGGGCGTCTGGGGGACGCCATGCCGGCTCGGTCCGGCGGTCATGTCTCACTGACGATGTGAGCGTCGGGGAGCCCGATGAACGTTCATTTCCGACGTGGTTAACGGCGCGTTAACCGTGCCTTCCGAGACGCGGCG
>Ga0070699_100002633_pt1 | contig 16034 bp, 12 predicted proteins | sample KBSK1503metaG_FD_65473 | JGI IMG/M metagenome (GOLD analysis project Ga0070699, IMG submission 65473) | Corn, switchgrass and miscanthus rhizosphere microbial communities from Kellogg Biological Station, Michigan, USA - KBS K1-50-3 metaG | ecosystem: Host-associated > Plants > Roots >...
CGCTTCAAGTGGGTGTTCTTCGTCGACTGTTACATGTTTCCGTTCGACAACTCGTCGCTCGCCGCGAAGAACACGGACGAAGCGGTCTACATGCCGCTGCAGACGAAGCTGCGGCGCCAGTACGAGCAGGCGCTGGGTCTCGATGCGCTGCCCGCGACGTTCGACGCCTATCTGTCGTTCGTGTCGCGCTCGCTCGCCGCGAACCAGTCGCGCGGCGGCGTGGCGGTGAAGTTCGAGGCCGCGTACTTCCGATCGTTGTCGTTCGACGATCCATCGCGCGAGGCGGCCGCGTCGGTCTACGACAAGTACCGGCGCGGCGGAGTGCCGTCGCTCGACGAGTACAAGACGTTTCAAGACTTCACCTTCAGACACATCGTTTCGGAGGCCGGACGCCTTCGACTGCCGGTGCACATCCACACCTCGGTCGGCGGCGGCGAGTATTTCAACCTACGCGGCGTGAACGTGCTGAACCTCGAGAACGTGTTGCGCGATCCGCGGTACGCGTCGACAACGTTCGTGCTGATTCACGGCGGGTATCCGTTCGAGCGCGAAGCGATCCTGCTGGCGTTCATGAAGAACGTGTACCTCGATTCCTCCTCCACCGCGTTGATGGTGTACCCGACTGAATTCAAGAACGTGTTGAAGCACTGGCTCGAGACGTTCCCCGAAAAAGTGACCTTCGGCACTGACGCGTACCCGTACAGCGCCGCGCTTGGCGTCGAAGAGGTGTACTGGATGGGCGCGCACACGTCGCGCGCGGCGCTCGCGGCCGCGCTGGCCGAAATGATCGCGGCGCGCGAGATCACGGAAGCGCAGGCGCTCCCGATGGCGCGCGCGTACCTTCACGACACGGCGGCAGCGTTGTACAAATGACGACGCCGAGCTCGGTGCCCCTCGAAGGTGCTCGAGGCGACCGTGAGCCTGTCGAACCGTCGCATGGATTACGCCGCGTCCTGACGTTTCGCGACCTGTTCCTTTTCTATCTGGTCACCGGCTTCAGCCTGCGCTGGATCGCGACGGCAGCGGTCGCCGGTCCGAGCGCGCTCGTCATCTGGGTCATGGCCGCGCTCGGCTTCTTCGTCCCGCTCGTCTTCACCGTGCTCGAGTTGTCGTCGCGCTATCCCGAGGAGGGCGGCGTCTACGTGTGGAGCAAGCGCGCGTTTGGACCATTTGCCGCGTTCATGACGGGGTGGACGTACTGGGGATCGAACCTGCCATATTTCCCCGGGCTCCTGTACTTCGCCGCCGCGAACGCGCTGTTCATGTTTCCCGAGGGCGGCGTGGCTATGCAGTCGCTGTCGTCGAACAGCACCTACTTCATCATCGTCGCGATGAGCGGCCTCGTCCTCGCCGTCACGCTGAACGTCGCCGGACTGAACGTCGGCAAATGGCTGAACAACGTCGGCGCGATCGCGAGCTGGGTGCCGGCGCTGTTTCTCATCGTGCTCGGCGTCCTGTCGTGGTCGCGCTTCGGCTCGGCGACGCACATGCCCGCGCGCGCGTTCCTTCCGAGCACCGGTCTCAAGGACGTCATCTTCTGGTCGACCATCGCGTTTGCGTTTGGGGGCGTTGAGAGCGCGTCGACCATGGGCGAAGAGATCGAGCAGCCACGTCGGACGATCCCGCAGGCGATTCTCGCGGCGGGCGCCATCATGACCGTCCTCTATATCGTCGGCACGCTGATGGTGCTGCTCGCGATACCGAAAGAGCAGATCTCCGGCCTGCAGGGCATCATGCAGGCGATTCAGGCCATGACGCGTCGCGTCGGCGTGTCGTGGCTCGCGCCGATCGTCGCGGCATTCGTCAGCCTGAACGCGCTCGGCGGCGTCGGCGGATGGTTCGCGGCGACCGCGCGTCTGCCGTTCGTGGCCGGCATCGATCGGTTTCTGCCGCCGATGTTCGGGCGCCTTCATCCCCGGTGGCGGACGCCGTACGTCGCGCTGCTCGTGCAGGCGCTCATCGCAGGGTTCTTCGTCTTCATCGGCCAGGCCGGGACGTCGGTGCGCGGCGCATACGACGCGCTGGTGAGCATGGGCATCATCGCGTACTTCATCCCGTTCCTCTTCATGTTTGCGGCGATGATCGTGCTGCAGCGCGAGCCGGCCGGACCGGATGTGATCCGCGTGCCCGGAGGATCGAACGTCGCGATCGCGCTCGCAGCGCTCGGATTCGTGACGACCGCCGTCTCGATCGTGCTCGCGTCGGTTCCGGCAGACGACGAGCCGAACAAGATCCTTGCGGTCGTGAAGGTCGTCGGCTCGTCGCTGGCGCTCGTCGCCATCGGTGTGACGATCTATCTGATCGGCCGCCGCCGATCCGCGTAGGCGTGACCGGGGGAGATCAGCGTACGAAATTGATCGTGAAGAAGATTCTCTTCGTTTCGATGCTGGTCGTGCCGACCTCAGCGCTCGCCGCTCCAAAGACGATGCGCGTCGACTTCTACCACACCGGAAACGCGACGGAGGAGCGCTTCAGCCTCGACCGGATCGTCGTCGAACCGCTGGCCTGGCCGGGCAATCCGGCGCGGCCAATCGACGAGACGAACCGCGGCAAATACTTCTTCACGGTCGCCGAGGCGGCGACTGGAAAGGTTGTCTACTCTCGCGGATTCAGTTCCGTCTACGGCGAATGGGAAACGACCGGCGAAGCGAAGTCCATCCATCGCACGTTCTCGGAATCGCTTCGTTTTCCGGCGCCCGACAAACCGGTGCGCATCGTCTTGGGGAAGCGCGATCAGAAGAACGCGTTTCGTGACATCTGGAGCCTGACCGTCGATCCGTCGGACAAGTTCATCGTCCCAGACGCCGCCTCGCCCGACGCGGGACCGCTTCTCGAGATCCAGCGAAGCGGCGATCCGTCCGAAAAGCTCGATCTCCTGATCCTCGGCGATGGGTACACCGCGGCCGAGCACGGCAAATTCGAGCGCGACGCTCGTCGTCTCGTCGACTTCCTGTTTCAGACGTCGCCGTTCAAGGAGCGACGCCGCGACGTCAACGTGTGGGGATTGTGTCCTGCGGCGCAGCAGTCCGGCGTCTCGCGACCTTCGCAGCACATCTACCGGCGATCGCCGCTCGGCACCACTTTCGATGCCTTCGATACCGAGCGCTACGTGCTGACGTTCGAGAACAGGGCCTTTCGAGACATCGCTGCGAATGCGCCGTACGACGTCGTCGAGATCCTGGTCAACAGCGCCACGTACGGCGGCGGCGGCATCTACGGTCTGTACAGCACCGTAGCCGTTGACAGCGCGTGGGCGCCGTATGTCTTCGTGCACGAGTTTGGTCACCACATCGCCGGCCTCGCCGACGAGTACTACACGTCCGACGTCGCATATCTCCCGGCGGCCGATCGCATCGAGCCGTGGGAGCCGAACGCGACGGCGCTCCTCGATCCTGCGTCGTTGAAATGGAGAGATCTCGTGGACCCGCGAACGCCGCTGCCGACGCCGTGGCCGAAGGAAGAGTTCGAGCGCTACACGAAAGAGGCACAGCAGAAGCGGCGCGACATTCGCGCGGCGAACCGTCCGGAAGCTGAAATGGACGCGCTGTTTCGTGAGGAACAGCGTCGCAATACGGCGTTGTTGAACAGCGGCACGCACGCCGGGGAGGTCGGCGCATTCGAGGGCGCCAACTACGAGGCGCGCGGCTACTACCGTCCGCAGTCGGACTGCATCATGTTCACGCGCGACGCCGTTCCGTTCTGCGCCGTGTGCCGGCGCGCGATCGACGCCATTCTTGATTTGTATAGCCGACTTCAATAACACTAGGGCGCTCGAACATTCACAACGAGGGCGCATATGCAGGACGATTTCGACAGCGGAATGGGTATGCCGGACGACGAACTGGGCGGCGGCGCCGGGGACATCGGCGAGGGCGGCGCTGGCGCTGGGGAGGGCGAAGGCGGGGCGGAACCAGGCGGACGGACCTCGGGCGGCGCGCGCTCGCGCAAGTCGTCGGGTGCGCGCAAGTCGGGCGGCGCCCGCAAAGCCGCAGGCGGGGGCGGCGGCGGCGGTCCCAAGGGCGCGAAGAAATCTGCCGGCAAGAAGCGTGCGAAGAAAGGCGGCGCTCGCAAGTCGGCGCGTAAAGCCGCTCGCAAGGCCGGCGGCAAGCGCAAGGCCGGAAAGAAACGCTAAAAAATGGTCATTGCTCGTTAGTCGTCGGTCGTGAGTCGTACGGTCGATCATCGATCGGCACCTCGACCGGCGACGCGACCCAGCGACTGGGTGAACGACCCACGACTCACGACCAACGATCAAAAGGGTGAGGTGGCCGAGAGGCTGAAGGCGGCGGTTTGCTAAGGCCGCCGGCAATCACACAACGGGCCGGAATCTTAGAGATTTCGGCCCGTTTTTTATTGCGAACTTGGTTGGCGTTGGCTGCGGGATGATGGTCGTCGGACTGCGTTCGGGCACACTGTTGGGCACACTCCGACCGACCGACCAACGCGTTACTCTTCCTCTGAGGCTGTAACGATCTCCACCAACGCGTACTGTGCGGCCCTCGGAATCCCCATACCCCGAATTGAGAACGTCGATCTCTGGGCGTTTCGCCCCGGCCTGAGGCTGCCGCGCGCCCAGCCACTTCAGGTTGTGCGGCCCGATTCGGGCCGCTGCGAACCGTTGACGAGCGTTTGACGGTTCCTGAGCTGGACGAGGCATGGCGTGAGGGCATTCCCAACTCCTAGTCGGCGCAGCGTATTGCCGTATCGGTGCTCGATGCGCACGACACGGCGATGGCCCCTGACGAAGTCCTCGCGTTCGCGCGGGCACGCAGTCAATCGAGTTTATTGAAGCCTGATTCGGCGCAGTTCTGGCGCCAAAGCGCCGCTATTCGCGTGCGCGACGATGGGCAGCTGGATCCGGCACACGACGCCGTAAGATCGGCGCGCGAAGCCGTGTGCCAGCGCATTCGCCGTCGAGCGTCGTTGGGCCGCGATACGCCCTGATCCGGCGGCGATGGAAGCGAACCGGCAGCGCATCGAACGCGAGCGCGAGACCCACGCGAAGGAGTTGGCGGCGATGCGGCGGGTGCCTGTTCACGTGCCGATCGCGTGAGAAGGGACAATCCTTGTGGCCTCAGACAATCGGCTCGTCTGCGAGCGGTTTCCCCGCTCTTCTCAATACCATCCGGATTGGGTCCTGGCAAACGCCAGCGGGGGCGCCAATACGCTGTGGGTGACCGAGTGGCTTACGACCGGGCTGGACCTGCGGCCCGGCATGAGGGTGCTGGACCTCGGCTGCGGCCGCGCGTCATCGTCAATTTTTCTGCGGCGAGAATTCGAGGTGCAGGTTTGGGCTGCCGACCTTTGGTTCAGCCCCGCGGAGAACATGCAGCGCATCCGCGATGCCGGCGTCGAGGATGGCGTATTTCCGATTCACGCCGATGCGCGGGCGCTCCCCTTCGCCCCGGACTTCTTCGACGCCGTCGTCAGTGTCGACTCGTTCTGTTATTTTGGGACGGACGACCTGTACCTGAACTACCTCGCTCGGTTTGTGAAGCCGGGCGGGCCGGTCGGAATCGCGGGTGCCGGGCTGATGCAGGAAATTGAGGGTTCCCTTCCCGATCATCTTCGCAAGTGGTGGACTCAGGATCTCTGGTGCCTGCACTCTGCGGCTTGGTGGCGCCGGCATTGGGAACGGACAGGGATCATGGACATTGACCTGGCCGATACGATGTCCGATGGTTGGCAACGTTGGCTGGACTGGCACAGGGCTGTCGCGCCGGACAATGTACCGGAAATCAAGGCGCTCGAGGCGGATCGTGGCAGCTACCTCGGTTATGTTCGCCTCGTGGGTCGTCGCAACGACCGGACAACGCTAGCCGATCACATCGTGTCCGTGCCCACGCAGTACACGAAAAAGCCTTTGCTCCGGAGCGAGGAGTAACGGCCGCGGAAGGCTTTTCCCACAACCTGATAAGGATAGAAATGAGCACGGTTGGAAAGAATAGGCTTGTCGGCCAACCGGCTGCTGTCCTGCTTAACGTGGGCTATCGTCCGAGTCTATGACCCTCGCAGCAGGCGTACGACTTGGCCCTTACGAGATCGTCGGCCTTATCGGTGCGGGCGGGATGGGCGAAGTGTATCGCCGTCGCGACACAAGGCTGAAACGTGACATCGCGCTCAAGCTGTTACCGGAAACGTTTGCCGAAGCTCTCGGACGCTTGGTGCGATTTCAGTGCGAGGCCGAGGTGCAGCCTCCCTGAATCATCCCAACATCGCCCAGATTTACGGCGTCGAAGGACACGCGCTCGTAATGGAGTGGGTTGCCGGCGAGTCACCGAAAGGGCCGATGCCCTTCGACGACGCCGCCACGCCGAGACGAAGAAGTACTGCCCAGCCCTCGGACCGCGCTTGACCTTGCTACCGCTCGGCGTCGCCCTGCGTGAGTTGGTGCACGCGCTGATGCGACAGCCCCAGCAGGCGCGCGGCATCGCGAGCGCTCATCTTCAGTCGCCCGGTTCGCAACACCCGTACGGCGCGTCGAGCCGCGAGGGCAGCGCGCCGATGTTCCTCCTCGGCTTTCTTGCGAAGTGTCGCGTAGGCGCGGACCGCCCGTGCGGCGCGCGTCGGCAGTTTCACCTCGTCCACGAGAGCGGCCGTACGCGCGTTGTTGACGAACAGCTCTAGAGCCTCGACGATGCGGCGGCGGGCTTCGTCGACCGTGCGCCCCTGCGTATGACAGCCACGCACACCGCGCACAGAGGCCACCCACCAGCCGGACTCGTCTCGCTCGTAGGAAACGCGATAGTTCTTCACGGCTTCTTCAACCATCCCTTTCCGAGGCACGGCTCCAAGTCACGCTCGATGCGACGGAGCAGTCCTGGCCCGATGTCTTCACCTGCATGGACCGGCACTGTCGTCACGCAGTGCCCGCATTCAATGCTCAGATGCGAGCCCCGTTGCGGCGTCTCGATGCAGCCGAAGGACCTGAGATCCGCCGAAGGTCCCTCGCGGCCACGAGATCAAGATAGCCTAGCCTGGCGACGACAAGTTTGTCTAATCTGATAGACAGATCGAACGCCGACCCGATCAGCGCGGCTTCGCGAACGAGCCGGCCCAGCGACGCGATACGGTTCAGATGTCATGTACGGCGTGTCAACGAGGGGCACAATCCCGGGCGCGGCCGGTTTCGTGCGGTGCCAAAACGTAGCTCCAACGACTGATGGCCCGGTTTCATTTGACGCTTTCGCCGTGTGCCGAAAGTGTGCGCATTCGACAGTCGTGATTTGCAATCGTCGAATTGTGGAACTCGTTGTTGATTCGGGGCTTACCGGGAAGGCGACGGTTTTCAGAAACACGCTTTCAAAATTCGCCTTCACCAAGAAATTCGCGAGATCCGCAAGTGCTTGCGCAACGTATACTTAAAAGTCCGCGGTGAGGTGGCCGAGAGGCTGAAGGCGGCGGTTTGCTAAACGGAATCTCGCCTCTCGGACATCTTCGATTTTCCTAACAAATCCAACCGACTCAACGACTTCCTCGATCGGGCGATTTGGCTCCTGTTGGCTCTGAAGGCCCTGTTTTGGGAGCCCGCAGGGACAATTTCAGGGACACTCCCTGGCCGGCAGCCGTGTCCGTTTCTGACAAATATTGACAATATCCGTTATCACGCCTAGTCTCGGTGTGAGGGCTGATCCGCATGAACGTTTCACTCACGCCAGAGCTCGAACGACTCGTGAACGAAAAGGTTGAGAGCGGCCTGTACCAGACGGCCAGCGAAGTCGTCCGAGAGGCATTGCGACTTCTGAAGGAACGCGACCAGGCGCGTGAGCAACTTCGTGCCGACGTACAGGCGGGCTTTGATCAGTTGGCTCAGGGCGAGGGTCGTGCCTACGACAAGACGTCAGGCCAAAAACTCGCTGAGCGGATCAAGTCGCGCGGCCGGGCGGCTCGGGCCAAGAAGTCGTAGATGCCCTATCGGCTGTCCGCTCTCGCCGAGCGGGACCTCGACGAAATCTGGTCCTACGTCGCCGAGGACGCCAGCCCGACAACCGCTGACCGACTCATTGACGACATCATCGACCGACTTGAGCTGATGGTCGAACAGCCGAGGATGGGCCGTGCACGTCCAGAGTTCGGCCCTGGCGTACGATCCTTGGCGGTCAAGAACTACGTCATCTATTATCGTCACGATGGCGACGTTCTGATCGCCAGGATTCTTCATGGACGACGCGACCAGATGGCTGCGTGGTCGGAGCCAAGCTGATCTCTCGCACGCGTGTTGCGCGCGCTCGAGCAGGAGGCGTGACGTGGCCCTGCGACCTCCGCTCTTCATTCGCCGCGTACTCGCATTGTTGCGGTGGCACTCAAGGGATCGCGACATGGAGCGCGAGATGGCGTTCCATATCGATTCGCTCGCACGCGACTACGCGCGTAACGGGCTGAGCGACGTCGACGCGCAACGCGCTGCCCGGCGGCAGTTCGGCAATCTGACGCGGCTCAAGGAATGCGGCCACGACGAGCGCACGATGCGCCTTGCAGAAGATGTCGCACGAGACGTCAGGGAGGGGACTCGTGGCCTCTGGCGCAGCCCGGGCTTTTCGGTCGCGGTAATCCTGACGCTGGCCCTCGGCATTGGCGGCAACACTGCGGTCTTCTCTGTCGTCGATCAGCTGCTGCTGCGGCCGCTGCCGTACCCAGACGGCGACCAGCTCGTGATGGTCACGGAATCGTTTGGCGCCGATTCGCCCGCCGACGTCTCGCCCGCCAACTGGCTCGACTGGCAGCGCCAGAGCCGAACGTTTCGACAATTCGCCGCCTGGCGGTCGTGGTCGTTCACGATGACCGGCACCGGCGAGCCGCGGCGCGTGAACGCGCAACAGGTGTCATCGGAATTCTTTCCTGTGCTCGGCGTCGCACCTCTCCTTGGCCGCACGATTTCCGACGATGACGACCGCCCGAACGGCCCACGCGTTGCCGTGCTCAGCTGCCGCGCCTGGCAGGAGCAGCTGGGTGGCGATCCGCGCGCCATCGGCCGCACGATCCAGCTCGACGATCGCCCCTACGAGATCGTCGGCGTGATGCCCACGGGGTTCCGCTTCGTGCAGGAGGATGTCGACCTGTGGACCGCCGCTCAGCTCGATCGAAACCGGCCGTGGCGGGAGACCGAGGGACGGATCATCAACGTGGTCGGACGCCTTGCCGCCGGCGCGACGATCGACGCAGGGCGATCGGAGATGGAGGCCATCGCGCGCCGCCTCGCCGCGATCTACACCTTCAACGGGAATACGAGCGTGACCGTGACGCCGCTCCGCGAGGTGCTCACGGGCCAGGTGCGGACGTCGGTGCTCGTGCTCTTCGCCGGCGTGGGGGTGCTGCTCGCCATTGCCTGCTTCAACGTCGCCAGCATGCTGCTGGCGCGGTCGGCGTCGCGGCAGCGCGAGATCGCGATTCGCGCCTCACTCGGGGCGGGCCGCTGGGCGATTGCGCGATCGATGCTGGTCGAAAGCCTGTTGCTCGCCGGCGTCGGCGGCGCGCTCGGCCTCGGGCTCGCGCGCGGGAGTCTCGACGCGCTGCTCGCCGTGGCCCCTGCGAACATGCTCGGCGTCTCCGAGTTGTTCATCGATCGACGCGTTCTGATCTATGCGTTCGGAGTGTCGCTCGCGACCGGCGCGATCGCCGGCCTCGCACCGGCGATCTTGTTCGCGCGGCGATCGATGGCCGACGCGTTGCGGACGCGCGCCTCGAAGGTCGGTCACGCGCCTCGTGTGCGGCAGGGACTCGTCGTCGTGCAAGTCGCGATGACGGTCGTGCTCTTGTGCGGCGCCGGTGTCCTCGTGCGCACGCTCATCGCGTTGGATCGCGCGCACATGGGATTCGACGCACACGACGTGCTCACGATGAGTGTGGCCGTCTCGCCGGCGCGATATACCGCTGAGCGATGCCGCGAGTTCTATCGCGAGGCCGTGGCGCGCGTTCGCGCGCTGCCGGGCGTCGAGAGCGCAGCGCCGGGGATTAGCCTTCCCATGATCGGCAGTCCTCGCGGTGGCACGAGCTTTCATGAGCTGGGCACACCAGAACGTCCCGCGAACGAACGGCCGACCACCGTCGTGCGTATGGTCGCGCCCGGATACTTCCACACGCTTCGTATTCCCGTGCTGCGTGGACGAGAATTCACGGACGCGGACAACGCGAATCCGATGGCGGGATTCGTCGTGAACGAGACGTTCGCCCGTACCTATTTTTCAGAGCGTGATCCGTTCGCCTCGTCGATCTCTGTCTGGATGATGGCGGACAACCCATACCTGCCGATCATCGGCGTCGTCGGCGACGTCAGCGAAGGATCGGTGAGAAGCACGCCGAAGCCGACCGTGTTCTACAGTCACGGCCGCATGACGTGGTCGACAATGACACTTTTCGTGCGCGCACGCCAGCCGGAGTCGTTCATCAGGCCGGTCACCGCGGCATTGCACGAGCTCGATCCAACGGTAGTGGTCTCGAACGTTCGCACGATCGAGAGCGCGCTGGCCGAGAGCCTAGCGCGCGAACGCATCAGCGCGCTCATCTCGACGAGCTTCGGCGTCGGCGGTCTGCTGCTGGCGGCGCTCGGCCTCTACGGTTTGCTCGCGTATCTGGTTGCCGAACGGACGAAGGACATCGGCATCCGCATCGCTCTTGGCGCGCGGGTGGCACGCATCACAGGATCGGTCGTCGCCGGCGGCCTCGCGCTCGTCGCCATCGGCGCCGCAATCGGGGTCGCCGGCTCGCTGGTGCTCCTGCGCGCGCTCGGGGGGCTGCTCTTCGGCGTCACGCCCTACGACGTGCCGACGTACGTGATCGTCGTCGTGCTGCTGGGCGCCATCGCCGCACTCGCGTCTTACCTGCCCGCGCGCCGCGCCGCGCGCGTCGAGCCGCTAACGGCGCTCCGACAGGAGTAGGACCGCGCGGTCGCAGGCCAGACGCGCCCACAATCCAATGGCACCCAGGGATTCCAGGTGCTCGAAAGGACTGCACGGGGCCCTGCGGCGCGAGCGTTCAAGTAAGCCACTGCGAGAGCTTGAGTTACAGGAAGGGATTTGCGGGGGCAGGACCCGAACCAGCGTCGACGATATGGTCGGCGTTTTCCTGTTAAACCGGAGGACGACCGGATTACTCGCGGAAAGTCGCGAAGTGTAGAGCGTGAGCGCACGCCGCACGGGGCAAAGTCGCCGCTTCGGCGTTATGGCGAGTGTTCTTAAACCGGCCCGCTTTCGAGGATAGAGGGGCCGCGTGTAGAGATGACTCGAGTCAGAGAAAGCTCGCTTCTTTCAGGAGTGATCTGAACTCGAGTTCGGTGCGTTCACGCCCGCCGGTCAACACGGTCATCAACAGTTCCCCGGAGGGGCCCGAGGGGTGTTCGCGAGTGCGACGATGAGTGGCGCGAATCCAACCTCTTGATCGGCGGTCACTCCGTACGGAGGGCGACAGTCGGATCGAGCCGCGCCGCGCGAAGTGCCGGCAGATAGCACGCCACCGCTGCAACGGCGAGCAGCGCCGCCGGGACGAGCGCAAACGTCAACGGATCGGTCGGCACGACCCCGAACAGCAGCGTTCGCAGCAGTTGTGCGGCGGCGGCGGCGCCCACCAGCCCAATCGCCACGCCAGCGCAGGCCGGTTTCAGGCCCTGCATGACGACGAGCCGGCTCACATCGGCGCGGGTCGCGCCGAGCGCAATGCGCACGCCGATTTCCGCGGTCCGCTGCGACACGCCGTACGACACGACGCCGTACAACCCGATCGCGGCAAGAAGCACCGCGAGCGCGGCGAAGGCGACGAACAGGCCCATCGTGAAGCGCCGGTCCGACGTCGACCGGCCGACGAGCTCCTCGAGGGTGCGCGGTTGCGAGAGCACCAGTCCGGCATCGACTTGATGCACCTGCTGCCTGAGCGCCGGCAGCACCGACTCCGGAGCGACTGCGGTCCGTACGAGAATCGCCGCGCCGCTGTTTGCCACATCGAGTAGCGGCCGGTACATCGTCGGGGTCACGTGGGCGTCGAGCGTCGGCAGCACGTCCGAGACGACGCCGATGATCGTGTAGCGTGGCGCGGGAAAACCCTGATTGCGCTCCCGCTGCACCTCGAAGTCGAAGAAGATGCGTTGTCCGATTGGATCGACGTCGGGGAAGAACGTCTTCGCCATAGCCTCGCTAATCACGATGCGGCCCTCGCGCGGGTGCGCTGGATCGAATCCCACGCCGTCCTCGCGTGTGAACGTACGTCCTTTCATGAGCCGTACACCTGCGGCGGCGAAGTACTCCGGATCAACGGAGCGCTCCTGCGCCGCGAGGAAATGACCCGGCTCGTACGGACGCCCCTCGACGTAGAAGAACAGCGTGTTGCACGAGCCCGTGAGCGGTGTGCACGACGTCAGACCCACCGACGAGACACCGGGCACCTGCCGCAGCCGGTCCCCGAGCTCCACGAACGTCGTCGAGCGCTTCGCTGGCGTCGGGTACCGCGTCGACGGCAACGAGACGCCCACCGTGAGCGCGTGGTCGAGACGAATGCCGGGATCGACCGCGTACAGCTCCGCCAGACTATGGAGCAGCAGGCCGGCGGCGACGAGCAGCACGAGCGACAAGGCGACCTCGGCGGTCACGAGCACGCCGCGGAATCGGCCGTGCGCACGACCGGCGGTCGAGCCGCGAGTCGCGTCGCGCAGATCGCCCGCGACGTTTGTGCGGCTACCGCGAAGCGCGGGCACGAGGCCAATCGCGAGGCCCGTCACGACCGCGATGACCAGCGCGAAGACGAACACCGACGCGTCGATCGGAATCGTTCCGGCGGGCAACACGAGGTCCGCGCCCGGCGCGGAGACGACGAGCACGCGGGCGAGCCACATCGCGACCGCAAGACCCGCGACGCCGCCGGCGAGTGCCAGCAGCACGCTTTCCGTGAGCAGTTGACGTACGAGCCGGCCTCGGCCGGCGCCGAGTGCCGTGCGGATGCCGATCTCGCGGCTGCGCGCGACGGCGCGCGTGAGCAGCAAGTTCGCGAGGTTCACCGACGCAATCAACAGCACGCACGCGACGGCACCGAGGAGGACGAGCAAGGGCGTGCGGATGTCGCCGACGCGCGCATCGCGTAGCGCGACGCCGCGAGCGCCCTTGCCGGTCGACTCGGACGGATGCGCCTGCTTGTACGCCGCCGAAATCCTATCGACGTCGGCGATCGCCTGCGCCATCGTCACGTCGGGTTTCATCCGTGCGACCACCTGCAGGAAATGAAGGTCGTGCCGCTGCTGCATCGGCGGCGAGAGCGCGGTCATGAGCGGCAGCCACATATCGACGCCGCGCCTGGGGAACACGAACGTGCGCGGCATGATCGCGATCACGTCGTACGGCTGGTCGTCGAGCCTGATGCGCCGACCGACCACGTCGGGTGCGCCCCCAAACTGCCGTTGCCACAGCTCGTAACTGATCGCGACGACGCTCGGCGCACCAAACCGATCTTCGTCGGCGCGGAACGCGCGGCCGGCAACCGGCGCGATGCCCAACGTGGTGGTCAGATTCCCCGAGCAGGCACACGCGAGGACCCGCTGCGGCTCAGACGTCGACGCATCGACACTGAGCGTCACCGCCTGCGTCGTATAGCCGCTGATCGACTCGAACGCCGTCGACGAAGACTGCCAATTCACGAGGTTGCCCGGCGCAACCGACATGTCCTGTTCGTCGGCCATCACATTGCGCTCGAATACCGCGAGCAAACGGTCCGGGCGATCGAACGGCAGCGGGCGGAGGAGCAGCGCGTTCACCACCGTGAAGATCGCCGTGTTGGCGCCGATGCCGAGCGCGAGCGTCGCGATGGCCGTTATCGAAAAGGCGGGCGAGCGTTTCAAAACACGCAGCGCATAACCGACATCGGCCAGCAGGTCCTCGACGATGCGCGTGCGGTGCGCGTCGCGGCAATGCTCATGCGCCCAGGCGATTGATCCGAAGTCGCGGCGCGCCGCCGCGCGCGCGTCGGCGTCGGTCATTCCGTCGACGACGTATTCTTTGGTCAGCTGCTCGAGGTGCACGTCGAGCTCGCGCTGGATCTCGGCCTCCACGTGCGACGGACGAAGCCACCAACGGAGCCGGTGAGCGAGTCTGCGGACGAACGCCACGACGATACCTCCTGCGCGCTACGCGGTTTCAATCAGCAGCCGGACGCCCGACGACAGCCGCTCCCACGCTTTCAGCTCACGCTCGAGTTGTTTCCGTCCCGCGCGCGTGAGCGCGTAGAACTTCGCGTCGCGGCCAAGGTCTGAGGCGCGCCACTCCGCGCGCACCCAACCCTGTCGCTCCAGGCGATGCAGCGCCGGATAGAGCGAGCCCTGGCCGACGGTGAGGATGTCGCCGGAGCGCGCCTGGATGCGCTTGGCGACGGCCCAGCCGTGCAGCGGCTCGCGCGCGAGCGTCTTCAGAATGAGGAGGTCGAGCGTTCCCTGGAGCAGGTCCGACGGCTTCGGCACGTGACACCTCGATAGTCGACAATGATACCTCGACCATCGACAATCTGCGGCTTAGACGAGCATCGAGGCGGTGTGGTTGGTCACAGAGGCTCAGGCGCGATGCAATGCAAATGCAAATGGCGGGGCTACGATGACTTTACGCCGGCCAGTAGGGCGAGTTCCCGCCACTTCCAGTGGCAGTCGACATTGTCAAAGCCAATTTCGCGTAGCCACGATAACTGCGTCTCGACGTCGAGCAGCTTATTGGAGGGATCCTCGTCAATGATGCCGAGCCGCTCCAGGAATTGCGTGCAGCGATGGTGTGGCAGAGCTCACATGCTCGAGGTTGCAGAACGCGCCACCCGGCGCAAGGAGATCGAAGATCTCGGCGTAAAGAGAGCGCTTCCGCGCATGCGCGAGGTGATGGATCGCGAAGCTGGAGACCACCGCATCAAATGAGCCAGAGAGCGGCGGCAGCGGCGTATCGAGATCGTGGCGCACAACCGCGACCGATGCATCGGCCGCGAATCGCTGCTCGAGCCGCTGGATCATTGCGTCGGAGAAATCGAGCGCAACGCCGTGGAGGTACGCATGAACCAGGCGCACGAGCGCGAGCAGTCGGCCGTCGCCGCTCCCGAGATCAAGAACGCGAGTGACCCGCCGCGGGAGAAATTCGAGCAGGACCGCCTCACCTTCCGCTCGATGTGGAATTGCATCCGCCTGCGCAAGGTAGGTGAGCGCGTGCTCCGGCAACTGCCAGAGGTTGCTGCTCTTCGCGTGCACATACGGCATGCGCAGATGATAATCTGCATCGATATTTCATGAGACATCATTAGAAGTATTGATGAATGTGGCGAAGAGGATGGCGCTCCCGGCAGAAGTCAAGGGACTGCCGCTTCGATGTCAAGCGCGGCGAAGCTGGGGCGGTCGGTCACGAAAGGTAATGAGCAGTCGCCTACTGTTTGTCTGGGCGCCCGGTCGCCAGATCGGCTTAGCCACCAAGCGTTGACCAACAGCCGCGTTCCTCCGTAGACGGCCCGGTGGTGGGCGCACCTCGAGTTCACCGGCATAAACACTGATGTCATAACTGCGTTAGGTATTCATCAGCATCTGTCGCGACACATTCCGCAAGTCACGGTGTTTGGCCACGGGTAAACTGACGCTCAGATCATCCCTTCTCTCACCGCGCGATCGTTTCGCGAGTCGACGTTCAGCGGCCATAACGACCCGGCGGCTGGCCCACATGCTGGCTGAATGCTGTACTGAAGGTGCTCGCGGATCATGCCCCGGAAGCACGAAAGTCCCGATCGATACCAGGTCTAATGGACGCCAGGCTGTGGAGGAGCCACACTCCTGTGAGGATGTCGCTCCATGGCCATCACTGTCCAGGTCCCCACGAACATCCGTCCTTTTCACGTCGACATTCCCGACGAGAAGCTCGCCGACTTGCACCGTCGCATTGCCACCCCGGCGACCACGGTGGGGCGCGGCGGCGACGATGAGCCGCAGGCCGCTGTTCAACCTGGTGTCGGTGAAGGTGAATTTCGACGGCGGATCGCGGTAGGCGACGCCGTCAACGCCGCCAGTGACCAGGGTCGCCGTCATGAGAGCGCCGGTGCGTCCGCAA
>Ga0070699_100002634_pt1 | contig 16033 bp, 11 predicted proteins | sample KBSK1503metaG_FD_65473 | JGI IMG/M metagenome (GOLD analysis project Ga0070699, IMG submission 65473) | Corn, switchgrass and miscanthus rhizosphere microbial communities from Kellogg Biological Station, Michigan, USA - KBS K1-50-3 metaG | ecosystem: Host-associated > Plants > Roots >...
CGCTGGCGGCGTGGGCGTCGGACACGGCGTTGACGGTCACGCTCTCGGCCACCACCGGATTCGTCGTCCTGATCCTCGGCTTTGCCTTCCATTGGCAGGCGACCCGCGCGCGGGAAGCCGACATGATTTATGAGACGGTTCGCTCGCGCATCGATACGGCGCTCAACCGCGGACGTTGCGGATTATGGGACTGGGATCTCGCCCGCGGGCGCGTGTTCTGGTCGCATTCCATGTTCGCGATTCTAGGCCTCAAGCCGCGGGACACGCTGTTGAGCTTCGGGGAGGTCGACGCCCTCGTCCATCCCGAGGATATCCATCTCTATGAGCTCGCCGCCCAGCTCGCCGACGCCACCGCCACGCTGGTCGACCACGCCTTCCGTATGCGCCATGCCAACGGCAACTGGGTGTGGCTGCGCGCGCGCTGCGAGCTGGTCCAGCAGTCCGGCGAAGGAGGGCCACATCTGATCGGGATCGCCGTCGACATCACCGAGCAGAAGACCTTGGTGGAGCGCACCGTCGAAGCGGATTTGCGGCTGCGCGACGCCATCGAGACCATCCCCGAGGCATTCGTGGTTTGGGACGCGCAGAATCGCCTCGTCTTGTGCAACTCGAACTTCCAGGAGCTTCACAACCTGCCGGACGCCGCGATCGAGGCCGGCGCCTCCTACGAGTCGGTGGTGGCGGCCGGACGCAAGCCGGTTGTGCGCTCGAAAGTCACGAGCGAAGGCCAAATTCCAGGCGCCCGCACCTTCGAAGCTCAACTCGACGACGGCCGCTGGCTGCATATCAGCGAGCGCCGCACCAAGGATGGCGGCTATGTCTCGGTTGGCACCGACATCACCAACATCAAGCTGCACGAAGAGAAACTGATGGAGAGCGAGAAGCGCCTGATGGCAACGGTCGCCGACCTGCGTCACTCGCAACAGAAGCTGGAGCGGCAGGCCGAGGAGGTCGCCGATCTCGCCGAAAAATACGCCGAGGAGAAAACCCGCGCCGAGGAGGCGAACCAGGCCAAGTCAAAATTCCTCGCCAATATGAGTCACGAGTTGCGCACCCCGCTCAATGCCATCATCGGGTTCTCCGAGATCATGGAGTCCGGCATGTTCGGCCCGTTGGGCTCGGACAAATATCGCGAATATTGCCGGGATATCCATCAGAGTGGCCAGTACCTGCTCGAAGTGATCAACGATATTCTTGACATGTCGAAGGTCGAGGCGGGACGCATCCGGCTCGACGCGGAGCAGATCGAACTCGAGCCCTTCCTCAATGACGCGATGCGCGTGGTGTCCGGACGCGCCAACGACAAACGGCTCAAGCTCACCGCCCGGATCGGTCGCGGCATCCGCTTGACCGCCGACCACCGCCTGCTCAAGCAGATCGTGTTGAACCTGCTGTCCAACGCGGTGAAGTTCACGCCGGAAGGCGGCCGCGTCACCATTCGCGCGCGGGCGACTAGCGCATGGGTCAGCGTCTCGATCGCGGATACCGGCATCGGCATTCCGGAGGATGCGCTGGCGCGGCTGGGCCGGCCGTTCGAGCAGGTCGAGAGCCAGCTCACCAAGAGCCATCAGGGCTCGGGCTTGGGGCTTGCGATCGCAAAGTCGCTCACCGAATTGCACCACGGCGCGATGCGCATCCGCTCGACGCCGGAGATCGGCACGATGGTGCTGCTGCGGCTGCCGATCAGCCGAACCGCCGCGCAGAAGGAGGACCTCGCCGAGGCCGCGGCCTAGTAGGGTGCCTTGCTTCCCGCGAGCACATGGGGCGAGGAGCACATCAAGCTCACCGCCGCGAAATCCTTGTCGGGATCGTGATCTGCGACGGTGCTGACAGCGCTCATCCCGCCGCGCCCTCGATCGGCAAGCGGTCGGCCGCTCAAGATGATGCGCCGAGGATGCGATTGAAGCTGGCACGCACCTTACTCTGCGTCTCGCCCAGGAACGCATCGAGCGTGGCAAAATCAGGCACGTCCGCGGCGCGCGCCAACAGTCCAATGAGGCCCGGCGCCGCCGCCTTGGGATCGAACTCGCCCGGCAGGCATAGGCGCAGAATCTGCGTGAGATCATGATAGAGTCGCACCGCTCGGCGCAGCACCTCGGCATCCTCGGCCTTGAGCAGCCCGAGCCGCCACGCCTTGTCGAGCACCTGCGTGGTCGAGGTGTCGAGAATATCGGGTGTCTGCGCCGCATGAATAAGCTGCAGATATTGGGCGATGAATTCGATGTCGATCAGTCCGCCCGCGACGTATTTGAGATTCCAGGGGTCGCTGTCGCCTTTCTCGGCCGCGATGGCGTTGCGCATTTCCACGACGTCGCCGGCGACCATCTCCGCGTCACGCGCTCGGCATAGCACGGAGCGGATGACCTCCTCGACCTGCGTCGCGAATTGCGGCGACGCCGACACGACGCGCGCGCGCGTGAGCGCAAGGTGCTCCCAGGTCCAAGCCTCATTCTCCTGATAAGCCGCAAAACCGTCGATCTGGGTCGCGACCGGCCCGGAGCGTCCGGAGGGCCGCAGCCGCATATCGACCTTATAGAGCAAGCCGTGATTGGTCTGCGCGGTGAGCGCGCTGATCAGGCGCTGCGTCAGCCGCGAGAAATATTGCGCGCCATAGAGGCGGCGCGGACCGGCCGATTCCGGACGCTCGGGATCGAAGTCATAGACGACGATGAGGTCGAGATCCGAGCTCGCCGTCATCTCGCGCCCGCCGAGCTTCCCCAGCGCCAGGATCGCGGTCTGCTGCCCTGCGATGCGGCCGTGCAGGTGCGCGAAATGCTCTTCGATCGCGCTGTGAAGCGAGCGAATGAGCGCATCCGCCAGCCGGGCGAAGGCCTCGCCCGCCTGCTCCGCTGACACGGTTCCCGAGAGAATGCGCGTCCCGATCAGGAACATCTGCTCCTGCGCGAAGATGCGGATACGATCGAGGAAGTCCTCGTACGACCCGGCTTGGCGGAGCGAGCGCTCGAGGGCGGCCGCGAGCTCGGTTTCTTCGGGCAGCGCGCCAAAGAAGCTCGGGTCGATGACCGCGTCCATGACCTCCGGAAACTGAGCGAGGCTGTCGGCGAGTCGTGGCGCGGCGCCAAGCACGAGCGCGATCAGGGCGGTCAGATCGGGATTCTGTCGCAACAGCGAAAACAGCCGCCCGCCACCGTGCAGCCCGGCAAGGAAGCGGTCGAATGCCACGACCGCCGCATCCGGATTTGCCGAGCGGGCAAAATGTTGAAGCAGCATGGGCACGATTTCGGCGAGCTGGCCGCGCGCGAACGCGCCCTTGAGTGTGCCGTAGCTTCCCGTGCCCCAGCGCCGCACCAGAGCGGAGGTCTCCAGCGGGCGACGAAAGCCCAGTTCGGTCAATCGGTCGAGAGTTTTGCGATCGTCCGCCTCAGATGGAAAAAGCAATGTCCGGCGTCCGGCCTCGATGACGGGCGCATTCTCGAACAGCGTCGCATAGTGGCGCTGCACATTGTGCAGATGACCGAGCAACGTATGCGCAAAGGCGTCCCGCTCGGGGAAGCCGGCGAAGCGGGCAAAGCGTTCGAGCCCGTCCCGATCGGCCGGCAAGGTGTGGGTCTGCTCGTCGGCCACCATCTGGAGACGGTTTTCGACTACACGCAGGAAACGGTAAGCCGCGGCGAGATCATCGCGCACCTCGTTGTCGATCCAGCCGCCGGCGGCCAGCGCCTCGAGCGTTTGCAGCGTCTCTTTGACGCGCAGCTCGGGATATCGGCCGCCGGCGATGAGTTGCTGCGTCTGGACGAAGAATTCGATCTCGCGGATGCCCCCGCGGCCGAGCTTGATGTTGTGCCCTTCGACCGCGATCTGATCGTGGCCGCGATAGGCGTGGATCTGCCGCTTCATCGCGTGCACGTCGGCAACCGCCGCGAAGTCGAGATATTTGCGCCAGATGAAGGGCGCGAGACCGGCGAGGAGCGCCTCTCCGGCCGCGATGTCGCCCGCGCATGGCCGCGCTTTGATCAGCGCGGCGCGCTCCCAATTCTGTCCACGGCTCTCGTAGTAGTCGAGCGCCGCCGTGGTGGAGATGGCGATTTGAGTAGAGGCAGGATCGGGACGCAGCCGCAGATCGGTGCGGAATACGTAGCCGTCGGGGGTGCGCTCCTGCAAGAGCTTCACCAGCGTGCGCGTGAGCCGCACGTAAAATGCCGCCGGCTCCGTGGCCGCGACGAACGCCGCGGGGTCGTAGAAGACGATGAGGTCGACATCGCTCGAATAATTAAGCTCGCCCGCTCCCATCTTGCCCATGGCGAGCACGATATAGCCCGAACCTTGCGCAGGACGTCCGGGCTCGAAGACTTTGAGCTTGCCGCGGCGCTGCGCATCGACGAGCAGGTAGTCAACCGCGGCGTCAATGGCCGCATCGGCCAGCGTGGTCTGCCGGTCGACGACCTGCGTCACCGGCCAAACGCCGCCAATATCGGCGAGCGCGATCAACAGCGCCGCCTCCGCCTTCATGCGGCGAAGCAGGCGCATCACCTCGGCTTCATCGCGCGTTGCCGCGATCGCGCGTTTTGCGTCAGCGAGCATCTCCCCGAAGCGGCGCTCGGGCTCGGCTTCGAGAAGCGCGACGAACCGCTCCGGCGAGTCGCGTACGAGATCCCAGAGATAGGGCGAACCGCCCGCCAGTCCCGTTATCAGCGCGTCAAGCCTTGGGTGAGCGGCAGAGAGCCGGATCAGCGTCTTGCCGGCGGACACACCGGCGATTTCAGCGCGCCAGTCGTTGACGCGCGCACGCGCCTCGTCCGCGGCTTGAAGGTGTGGCGCCGCCGCGATCCGTCGTACGAGCGAGCTGTCGCCTAACCTGTCCACCGACGTCATTCTCCGAACTCGGACCGTGGGCATCATGCCCGCACTGTTCCGGCATCCCCTCTTAACGGAAGCGCGGCATCAAATAGGTGAATGGCGCCGCATCTGCGGTTCGCCCGCAGTTGCGATATGTCGTGCCACGAGCCGTCCACGCCAGTTTGCGGTGATGACAAGCCCGGCCATGACCTCGGTATCGTAACGCTTCATGCCGCCGGTTGGGCCGATCCGGCGCGCGGCAGCGAGATGACGGTCTTGAGGCCGGGGTGATTATCCTCGAGCTTGAGTTCGCCGCCATGGAGGCGGGCCACCGCCGAGGCCAGGCTCAGCCCCAGCCCCGACCCCGGCTGCGAACGGCTCTGTTCGAGCCGCACGAAGCGCTCGACCGCGCGGCCGCGGTCGGCCGCGGGAATACCGCTGCCGCTATCGGCGACCGCAAGCAGGATTCGGTCGCCCTCTCCCACCGCCGTGACCACGATTTCAGCGTCGGCCCCGTTCACCCGGCCGCCATCGGGCGCGCCATATTTGATGGCGTTGTCGACTAGATTGGCGAGCGCCTGGCTGACGAGCTCCCGGTTGCCGTGAACCGGCGCAGCCGCCGGCGCTTCGACCTTGAGGTGGATGCCCTTGTCATCGGCGAGCGGCTCGTAGAGCTCGCCCACCCCGCGCGCGATCTCGGCCGCATCAAATTCGGTCATGCCGTCGCGCGCCTGGCCCGATTCCGCGCGCGCGATCATGAGCAGCGCATTGAAGGTGCGGATTAGCGCCTCCGATTCCTCGATCGTGGTCTCGAGCGCCGCTCGATACTGGGATTCGTCCTCGGCGAGGCGCAACGCCTCCTCGCAACGGTTGCGCAACCTGGTCAGCGGCGTCTTGAGATCATGCGCGATATTGTCTGAGACCTCCTTGAGGCCGTGCATGAGCGCCTCGATGCGCTCGAGCATGGCATTGAGGTTGGTGGCGAGGCGATCGAGCTCATCGCCCGTGCCCGCAATCGGGAGGCGCCCGGTCAGATCTCCGTCCATGATCTGCCGCGTCGTCTCCGTCATCGCGTCCACGCGCTTGAGCACCCGCCGTGTGACGAAGAATCCGCCGGCGACACCGAGCACGATCACGACTGCCAACGACCAGCGGCCGGCCGCGAGCACGATGTCGCGCAAGCGCTCGCGCTCTTCGAGATCGCGTCCGACCAGGAGCCGGAAGCCGGCCGGCAATTGAAACACCCGAATCAGGGCATGATGCTCGGCGCCGTCGGGATCGTCGAGTCGCCGATAGGCGGTTTCCGTCCAGCCGGATGTTTCGAGAATGCCGGTCGACAGCGATCCGACATTGCCCGCGAGTCCTTCCCCCGCGCGCGTGGTCACGAGATAAAGGCTCGAGCCGGGCCGACGCGACCGCGCATCGACGACGAACACGAGCCGCCGGATACCTCCCTGGCGATATTGCTCGGCCAAGCCGGTGATCTCCGCATCGACCGTCTGCGTAATTTGTTCGGTGATCAGCCGACGCGTGTTCCAGGCGAAGTAACCGAGCAGGAAAACGGCAAACAGCGCAAACACCGTGAGATACACCAGCGTCAGCTTGAACGCCGTCGTGCGCAGAAGCTTGCCGAGCGCCGTCATCCATCACCCCCGCACGTCGTCCCGCGCGCCGCAGGCAATGACGACGTCATTTGCTGTCGCGGATCATATACCCTGCGCCGCGAACCGTATGCAGCAAAGCCTGGGTGAAACCTTTATCAATCTTCGAGCGCAGCCGCGAGATGTGCACGTCAATGACGTTAGTTTGCGGGTCGAAATGGTAATCCCACACGTTCTCGAGCAGCATGGTGCGAGTCACGACTTGACCCGCGTGCTTCATGAGATATTCGAGCAGGCGGAACTCCCGCGGCTGCAGGACGATCTCATCGCCTGCGCGGGTCACCTGATGCGATAGCCGGTCGAGCTCGAGATCGCCGACGCGGTAGACAGTCTCCTCGCGGCCCCCGCGCCGACGCGCCAACACCTCCGTGCGCGCGAGCAGCTCCGAAAACGAATAGGGCTTGGGGAGATAATCGTCGCCGCCAGCCCGCAACCCCTTGACCCGATCGTCAACCTGGCCGAGCGCCGAAAGGATGAGCGCGGGCGTCTCGATACCTTTGCTGCGCAGGGTGCCGATGACCGCCAAGCCGTCGAGCTTGGGCAGCATGCGATCGACAATCAGCACGTCATATTGGCCGTCGAGCGCGTGGGCGAGTCCTTCCTCGCCGTCGGCTGCCAAGTCGGCGACATGCCCGACCTCGCGGAAGGCCTTCGCCAGATAGTCGGCGGCGTCGCGGTCGTCTTCAATGATCAGGAGACGCATGACGAATCCGCCGTCTCTTGGATAAGCGATGTCCCTCGCGGAGGAACCATACTGGACTGCACTAATCATAGCGGCACTATTTCAAAGTGTCCTAGCGTCGGGCCGAAGGGAGAACGCCGGCCCGAGAAATGCGAGGGGCGGCGGTTTGATCCGCCACCCCTCAACCAACTCCGCACCGGCGGGGGCGACGGATGCCGGGACGAAGTTAGACGGGATGGGGACGGGCGCCGGGCCCGTCCCCCTGGTTCGAACCGCCGGCGGGGGCGACGGATGCCGACGGTGCGCCCCATTCGATCAGGCCTTGCCGAGCCGCAGCGCAACGAACTTCGTCGCGTCGCCCGACTTCACCCGCATGAGGATCGTACGCTTGCCGTCCTTCTGTGCGTCCTTGAGGGCACTGCGGATGTCGGCCGGATTGGCAACTTTCTTGCCGCCGACCTCGAGAATGACGTCGCCGGTCTTGACGCCTTGGTCGGAGGCAATCCCGTTGGGATCGACGTCGGTAACCACCACGCCTTCCGAGCCGCTGCCGGCGACTTGGCCGGCGGGTACGACCGTGAGGCCGAGCCGCGGCACGTCGGTGCCCTCCGCGCCGGAGGAGTCGGGCGTCGTCGTCGCGCGCGCCTCACGCTGGTTCGGCAGTTCACCGAGTGCGATGGAGAAGGTCTTCTCCTCGCCCTTGCGCCATACCGTCAGTTTCGCGGTGGCGCCCGGCGCCATGCTGCCGATCTGCCTGGCGAGGTCTCTGGCGTCTTTGACCGGGTTGCCGTTGACCGCCATGATCACGTCACCGGCCATGATCCCGGCTTTGGTGGCCGGGCCGTTCGCCTGCGGGTCCGCGACCAGCGCGCCCTCCGAGGCCTTGAGACCGAGATTGTCGGCGATTTCGGCGGTGACGGGCTGGATCTGCACGCCGATCCAGCCGCGGCTGACCTTACCGTTGTCCTTGAGCTGAGCAACGACCGACTTCACGGTCGGAGCGGGGATGGCAAAGGCGATGCCTACCGAGCCGCCCGAAGGGGAGAAGATGGCGGTATTGATACCGATCACGTTGCCGTCGACGTCGAAGGTCGGGCCGCCGGAATTGCCTTTATTGACCGGCGCATCGATCTGAATGAAGTCGTCGTAAGGACCGGCCCCAATGTCGCGACCGCGGGCCGAGACGATACCGGCGGTCACCGTGCCGCCGAGGCCGAACGGATTACCGACCGCGAGCACCCAGTCGCCGACGCGCGGGGGCTTGTCCGCGAGGTGGACGTAGGGGAAGTCGCTGCGGCCATCGACCTTGATCAGGGCGATGTCGGTGCGCGGGTCGGTGCCGATCACTTTGGCGGTGTAGGTCTTGCCGTCATCAGCCGTGACCTCGACGGTGTCGGCCTTATCGACCACGTGGTTATTGGTCACCGCGTAGCCATCGGCAGTGATGAAGAAACCGGAGCCCTGGCCGGTCACGAGGCGGTTACGCGGCGCGCGCGGTTCCTCGGGAGTGGCTCCTTCCGGCAAGCCAAAGCGACGGAAGAAACGCTCGATCTGCGAGTTCGGCGGGAACGGCAAATCGCCCTCGAAGCCCATCATCTTGGCGCCACCAGCGGTCTTGACGCGGACCGACATGACGGCGGGCTTCACCTTGTCGACGATATCGGCAAATCCCATCGGGCGCTGGACACCCTGGGCATAGGCGATTGCAGTCAGAGCCGGACCGGTCGGCCGCGGGAGAAGTCCCGCACCACCGAGCAGCACGGTCACGCCAAGGCCGGCGACGCTAGCAAGCAGAACGAGACGACGCGCCGAGAGGATGCGCGATTTTTGAGCGGGAACGCTCGCAGTCATAACGGTCACTCCATCGTTGGTGCGGCGGGGCCGAGGGGCACCCGTTGCACAGCAAGATGGGCAACGCTTCCTTACCGCGCGCTGTCGGAGAGATTAAAGTTTGGTAAGGTCGGAAAGCTTCAAAAAATGATTGAATCTCAATCGCTTGCTTTTAAGTCGACACCGCCTCATTGCTCGCCTTGGCGCAAAATCTCCGATAGCCGCGCCGCTTCGGCCGACGTGAGCTTTTCCCGCGCTGCGGTTGCGCGATCCGAATCGGCTCGGCCTCGGCGTACGAGCAGCAGGACGCCGCAAGCGCCGATGAGCAGCACCGCCGCCGGACCAAGCCACAGCAGCGCGGTGTGCCATGAAAATCGCGGCCTCAGCAGCACGAACTCGCCATAACGTGCGACCAGAAAATTGATCACCTGCTGGTCGCTCTCGCCCGCCTGCAATCGTTCACGCACAAGGATACGCAAGTCGCGCGCGAGCGGCGCTTGCGAATCGTCGATCGATTGGTTCTGGCAGACCATGCAGCGCAGGTCTTTCGACAGCGCACGTGCGCGCGCTTCAAGCGCAGGATCCGAAAGGATTTCGTCGGGCTCGACCGCAAGCGCCGGCGGCAAGGCCACCAGTGTAAGCACCGCGACAATAAGACAGAGCCATCTCATGGGGATCTACTCCGCCGGCGAGAGCGCGGCCTTGCTCCGCGCCGGTTTCGGCGCGCCGACGCGCAAACGCCGGTCCGAGAGCGAGAGCGCGCCGCCAATCACCATCACCACGGCGCCGAACCAAATGAGCAGCACCAGCGGCTTATAGTAGAGCCGCACCGCGAGCGAACCGTCCGGGTTTGGGTCCCCGAGCGACAGATAGAGCTGGGAGACTCCCCGCGTCATCAGCGCGGTTTCGGTGACGGCAGTGCCGCGAGAGGGAAAGCTCCGCTTGGCCGGCTCCATGACGCCGACGACGTCGCCATGGCGTCGCACGGTGAAATGAGCGGCGAGCTCGCGGTAGTTCGGTCCCTGCCGCGCGGTCACGCCGTCGAAGTGAAGATCATAGCGGCGGATCGCGATCGACTGTCCGGGCTTGAGCTCCGCAATCCGCTCGAGGCTCCATTGCGTCTCGCCGATGACGCCGAGGAGCGTGATCCCGAGGCCGAAATGCGCAAAGGTGGCGCCCCAGGCCGAACGCGGCAAACCGCGCGCGCGCGCGAACGCAGTCGCGAGCGGGACCTTGAGCAGGCCCGTGCGCTCCACGATTTCGGTCAACGCGCCGGCCATGACGTAGAGCGCAAGACCGATCGCGAACGGCACCAGGAGCGGCCCGCCGCCTTCCATGGCGAAGATCACGGCGACGGCGATCGCGGCGATGCCCGCGGCACCGACCAGACGCTGAGCAACGCCGAGCAGGTCGCCGCGCTTCCAGGCCAGCAGCGGACCAAACGGCATAGCGATGAGGAGCGGAACGAACAGCGGGGCGAAGGTCGCGTTGAAGAACGGCGCGCCGACGGAAATTTTCTCGCCTGTGAGCGCCTCGAGCGCGAGCGGATAGAGTGTACCGATGAACACGGTCGCGCAAGCACTCACCAGGAAGAGATTGTTGAGCACCAGCGCGCCTTCGCGCGAAATCGGCGCGAACAGGCCTCCCTGTTTGAGCAAGGGCGCGCGCAACGCGAACAGCGCGAGGCTGCCGCCGATGAACAGCAGCAGGATCGCCAGGATGAAGACGCCGCGCGTCGGGTCGGTGGCGAAGGCGTGCACTGACGTCAGCACGCCCGAGCGCACGAGAAAGGTGCCGATGAGCGAGAGCGAGAAGGCCAAGATCGCGAGCAGGATGGTCCATACCTTGAGCGCGTCGCGCTTCTCCATCACGAGGGCGGAATGAAGAAGCGCAGTCGCGGCCAGCCAGGGCATGAACGACGCGTTCTCGACCGGATCCCAGAACCACCAGCCGCCCCAGCCGAGCGTGTAGTAGGCCCAATATGAGCCCATGGCGATGCCGAGCGTCAGGAACATCCAAGCGAGCAGCGTCCACGGCCGCACCCAGCGTGCCCAGGCGGCATCAATGCGCCCGTCGATCAGCGCGGCAATGGCGAAGGAAAATGAGATCGAGAGGCCGACATAGCCGAGGTAGAGCAGCGGCGGATGAATGGCGAGGCCGGGATCCTGCAGGATGGGATTGAGGTCGCGGCCCTCCAACGGAGCCTCGGGGATGCGCAGGAATGGATTCGACGTGGTCAGAATGAAGAGAATGAATGCCACCGCGATCCAGGACTGCACCGCGAGCACGTTGGCCTTGAGCCGTGCCGGCAGATTGCCGCCGAACAGCGCGACCAGCGCACCGAACACGCTGAGGATGAGGACCCACAGCAGCATCGAGCCTTCGTGATTGCCCCACACGCCGCTGAGCTTGTAGACGAGCGGCTTTGCCGAATGGGAATTCTCGAACACGTTGACGACGGAAAAATCCGACCGCACGTAGCACATCGTCAGCGCGGCGAAGGCGATCGCGATGAAGCAGAATTGCGCAATCGCGGTCGGTCCGGCCACAGCCATCAACACGGGATCATTCTTGCGCGCCCCGACCATCGGCACGCTGGCCTGCACAAGCGCCAGGGCGAGCGCAAGCACGAGCCCATAGTGGCCGGATTCGGCGATCATCGTCATGCCCCTTCAATCACCCGCGCGCGAACGCGCGGAATGCATCATTGCGCCCTGCCCTGCGGTGCGGCGCCGAGTTTCCTTTCGTAGTCGTTCTTCCAGTGACCTTGCTTCTTCAAGGCGTCGGCGACGTCCTTCGGCATATAGGTCTCGTCGTGTTTGGCGAGCACGCTGTCGGCCCGAAATGTACCAGCCGGATCGAGGGTGCCTTCGGCGACTACACCCTGCCCTTCGCGGAAAAGATCCGGCAATAGGCCCTGATAGGCGACCGGGATTGTACGCTTGCCGTCGGTCACCTCGAAACGTACGGCCAGGCTGTCGCCGCGCCAAACGCTGCCCTCCTTCACGAGGCCGCCAAGGCGGATGCGCGTTCCCGGTTTGATGTGTTTTTCGACCACGTCGGTCGGCGAATTGAAGAAGACGATGGACGCTTTGAGCGCGCCGAGCACCAAAGCCACCGCGAGCGCGAGCAGGCCGAGCGCGGCACCGATGAGGGAGAGGCGTCGTTGCTTGCGGGTCATCGCGTGATCCCCGGCGCTTAGCCTTCGAGACCAAGTCCTTTGAGGAGATCGTCGAGCCGCCGCAATTTGATCGCATCGCCGGCGAGCGCACGGCGCGCATCGACGACGGCGGCGCGCGCCTTATCGGGTTGGCCGAGCACCATATAGGAGCGAACGAGGCGCAGCCATCCCTCGACATCGGCGCCGTCGCGATGCAGCCGCTCGGAAAGCCGCTCGACCATACCTTGAATCATGGCCTGGCGTTGCTCTGGAGCCAGCTGCGAGGACGCAGCCACCTGTTCGTCGCTCGGACCGCTACTGGCACCATCGCTTGAACCGCCGGGCGCGCCGGCGCGGTCGACGCGGGCGAGCGCGCGTTGCAGCAAGTCGATCCATGGCGCATCGGGGGGCGCGGCCTCGATCAGTGCGCGCCAAGTCGCGGCGGCTTGCGTGCGATCGCCGTCCTGCTCGGCCGCAAGCCCGAGGAAGTAGCGCGCCTGCACGCCGTTCGCATCGAGCGCGACCGCCCTTTCGAACGCAGCCTTCGCTTCCGCCGTCACGACCCCGTTGGCGGCGAACACCAGCGCCTCGCCGAACGCTGTTTCGCGTTCAGCCGTGGTGCCATTGAGCCGAAGTGCATTGCGCCGCGCCCTCACCGCGTCATCGAAACGCCCGAGCCGCAGATAGATCGGCGCGATCACCTCCCAACCGCGCCCGTCCTCGGGATTGTGCTCGAGATGCGCCTCCACCCGTGCAATCAAAGTATCGACCGACTGATTGCCGCGGGCAGCGGCAAGACGCGGGGCGAGCGGTTGATCCGGCAGCAACGGGGACCCGAGCGCGAGATAAAGTCCTGTGGCGCCGATGGGCAGCAGCACAAGCGCCACGATCGCGACCACCCGGCGCCGCCATCTTGCCGACGGCACATCGCTCGGCAGCGCCGTTTGCGCATCGGCTGCGGCGATGAGCCGGCGCGACACCTCGACCTGCGCGCTCGCGGCCTCATTGTCCTCGATCAGGCCGGCCGCACGGTCGTGTTCGATTTCCTCGAGCTGATCGCGATAGATCGCAACATCGCTGCCCGAGCGCGCCAGGCTCGCCCGGCGCGCAAGCGGCCAGAGCACGGCCAAAATGGCCGCGGCCGTCATCAGTGCGAGTCCGAACCACAGCGTCATAAATCAATCCATCGGGCTGAATTTAACATTGCCGAGGTGACGCGGCGAAAACAGCAGTCTCGCGGATCGGGCACGCCTAGCGCGGTTACATCACGGGGAGCGGCCCCCCTGCAACGACGAACCACCGTTAAAGCCGCGACATGGGGAAGCGGGAGCTCGTAAATTTGCCGTAACCAGGACGCCTATGCTCGAGCGTAATTGGCGATAACGAAGCGCGAGAGGCGTGGCGGCATCGCGGCAAGTGGACGTCGCGCAAGTGGTGAGCGTTCTCGCCGTGCCAGACCCGTCGGCCCACGCGCTTTGTGATTCGCGCCCTGGGAGCGCCCGCTTGGGCGGCGCAGGTCGATGGCTCGCGGGTAAGTGATCCTCTAGCCACATGCTCCGTCCTCCTGAGAGTGTCGAGAAATGATAGCCCAAGAATGATCACTATCTGCCCTTCAACATAGCCGGTCTCATGCAATCCTTGGCGGAACGCGGGGCAAAACGGCTCCGGCCGACCCACCGCTGCGGTAGCCAATCACAGGTACCGCGCGTTGCCTCGACCTAATTACGGAGCGGGGCAGTATCAGGAAGCTCGAGGCGGCCCCCGGCGGCCGGTGGACGGGGGGCATGTTGCCGCCGGGGACCCGGACGGTTTCGGAACGGGAGAAGAGTTCGTACGCCGCCCACTTGATGGGTCCAAGGGCGCCCCGAGACAAACGATTGGGCTGCTGCGGTGAAGCGTGTCGGGGCTTCACGGCGCTGAGATGAGCCGCTGTGCCGACCCAAGCTCAAATTTACGAAGACCACGCCGCTGCATGCACCCGCGCAGCTGAACAATGTGACGATCCCGTGTTTCGTGACATGCTGATCAGCCTTGCGTTACAGTGGAAACTGGCCGCGCGCGAAGAAGTAGCGAAGCAGTCGACGCAGCCGCTGCCTTTCGCGAAGCGCTGAGGGAACACACCCCCGAGTGGTACCCGCTCGACTGGGCCGAGACTCTTGGCAACGAAGGCCTCGCCCTAATGCTCCTTGCCGAGCGGCGGCAGGACGCCGCCATGGCGGGAACCGCGCTCAGCCAGATCAATAAGGCGATAGAAACAATGCGCAGTGGCGGCAATGCGCCAAGTGCGACGTTTTACGAAGAACACCTCCCCAGAGCACGGGCCATCGTCACACGCCTGCGAAAACGGTGATGGTCTTCGGCTCCTTAGAGCCTCCGCCCGCCCATCCTGCCCTCGCCGGAACCTTTTCGACCCCTCGCTCCCAGGCTCTGGGAGACGCAGGGGGCGAAAAGCCCTTGGACCTGGAGCGCCTGGCTTCAGCAAGATTCAGAACAATTAAGCTTCGCCCCAAGGACTTAGCTCCCATTCGGAGGCAAGGTCCGGCTGTAATCAGCTGACCTTAACAGTCACGCTGTTTCGGGGCCGAAGGGAGAGAGACATGGTCGCTGATCGTGCTTACTCGCAGGGCGTACTCGCATCCACGGACCGACAGGCGAGCCTATTTTACTTCGCCGCGGCATTACCCGCCGTTGGGTTCGTGCACGGCCCTGCTGATCTCTATCCGCGCAATGCAGCGATGCTAGACTGCTACAGAGAGAGCGAGTGCATGGATCGCGGTCGGGGAATCGATACGCGCACTTCCTGAACGCGCCTCGACTAATTGTGGGATGATTTCGTTGCCGGCGGTGGCGTCCTGTGGTCAATACCTCCTGACTGCCCCTTACCAATTCGATATTCTGAAATCCGGCCTTGGCTACTGGGTGCTGGATGCAATTCGATCAAATGAACCGGCGCACCTTCATGTCGCTGCTCACCGGCGCGGCTGCCTGGCCGATCACGGCGCGCGCTCAGCAGGCGGGAAAGCTGCCGACGATAGGATTCCTGGGCGCGGATGCTTCGGCCTTCAGTCCATGGACGGCTGCTTTCGTCGCACACCTACGCGAACTCGGCTGGATCGAGAACCGTAACGTCGCGATCGAGTATCGTTGGTCGGAGGGCCGCACCGAGCGTTACGCCGAAATTGCGGCCGAGTTCGTGCGGATGAAGGTCGACGTAATTGTCACCGTCGGTAGCGCTGTCCCTACGGTAAGGCAGGCAACATCGGTCATCCCCATTGTCTTCGCGGTGGCGATTGACCCGGTCGGCAGCGGTCTAGTCGCAAGTCTGGCTAAACCGGGCGGTAACGTCACCGGGCTGTCGCTCCAGGCGGCCAATCTCGCTGGCAAGCGAATAGAGCTTTTACGTGAGGTTGTCCCCCAGCTAAGCCGGTTGGCAATTATCTTCAATGTGGGTAATGCGCAGCCCGTGCTGGAGATGGGCGAGACCGAGGCCGCGGCTCGCACGCTCGGCGTCGAAGTCGCGCCACTCGAAATCCGGCGGGTGGAGGATTTCAGTCCTGCCTTCCAGGCGATCAAGGCCAAGGCGGATGCGCTTTACGTTGCGATCGATCAACTCATGGTCGCCAACCTCATGCGCATCCTTACGCTTGCGCTTGGCGCGCGACTTCCAACGGTCTTCAGCACCCGCGACTTTGTCCGCGGCGGGGGTTTCATGTCCTATGGACCAAGTTACACGGAACGGTTCGGGCGCGCGGCAGATTACGTGGATAAAATTCTGCGCGGGACGAAGCCCGGCGATATACCAGTCGAGCAGCCGACGAAATTTGAACTTGTTGTCAATTTGATCACGGCGCAGGCGCTTGGCCTTGAAGTGCCGCCAACCCTCCTTGCCCGCGCCGACGAGGT
>Ga0070699_100002635_pt1 | contig 16023 bp, 20 predicted proteins | sample KBSK1503metaG_FD_65473 | JGI IMG/M metagenome (GOLD analysis project Ga0070699, IMG submission 65473) | Corn, switchgrass and miscanthus rhizosphere microbial communities from Kellogg Biological Station, Michigan, USA - KBS K1-50-3 metaG | ecosystem: Host-associated > Plants > Roots >...
TCTTGGATTCGGACGCGACCGAGGAGGAGGAGGAGGCGGCGCTGCGGATCCTGAATGGGGACGACGAGCCGGAGGCGCCGCCGACCTCCTGAAGACGGAGGTCGCCTGGGAACAACTCCGGGCGACCTCCGCGAACAAGGCCGCGGGGCAGCCCGAGGCGGCCGGGGTCTGCGTGATCGCGGCCGACACCGGGCGGGTGCTGATGCTCCAGCGGGCGAACGATCCGGACGACCCGGCCGCGGGGACCTGGGAGTTCCCGGGCGGGGTCCTGGAGGAGGGCGAGCACCCGTGGGACGGCGCCCGCCGGGAGTGGCAGGAGGAGGTCGGGATCGCGCTCCCGCTCGGGAAGGTGACCGGCGAGTGGGAGAGCCCGAACGGGGTCTACCGGGGCTTCGTCTACCAGGTGGCGGCCGAGGCCGACGTGCGGATCAACGCGGACCACGAGGACCGCGACCACCTGAACCCGGACGACCCGGACGGGGACGGGATCGAGGTGGTCGCCTGGTGGGACCCAACGAACATCCCGCGGAACCGGGCGGTGCGCGTCGAGGTGCGGCGGGGGACCGACTTCTCGCTGTTGGCGGTCGAGGGCGACGGCTTCGACGAGGCGCGGCGGGCCCTGGCCCCGCTCGGGGCGACGGTGGACGAGGGCGGGCGGCTGGTCGTGCGGAAGGACTTCACGACGGCGAGCCCGCTCGGGAGCGGCCTCGTCCCTTTTGACCTCGGGCCGGCTCGAAGGCGCGAGCTGGACGACGACGGCGATGGCCGGCCCGAGCTGCGGAAGGCCTCAGTGGCCGCCGGGGAGAGGAAACGAAAGCGGCACGACGCGATGGTGGCACCCATCGTCGGCGGCGTGACCGAGCGGCTCGTCTCGCTCTCGTCGGAATACCTGTCGCGGGACGGGAAGGTGTCGGCGCCCGGATTCGTGGATCAGGCCACGGCGATTCTGCTCGACGGCTACGACACGGCGTATCAGACGGGCGCTCACTATGGGTGGGATGAATACGAGTTCGACGAGCGCGACGCGCGACGCGTCGCGGAGAGGGCAGACCGCCAGCGGGGGTTCCTCGTCGGGCTCGCCTCATCGCTCCTGGCGGGCCACGCGGCCCAGGTGGCGGCCGGCGGGGCCAGCGAACACGCGGAGCGGCTCCCGGAGGCTCGCATAGGGCTCTACGGGGCAACGGTGTACGCGGCGTTCGAGCACGGCTACGTGACGGCCGTCGAGGCCGATCCCGAGCGCGAAGCGGTGTTCACCTGGCGAACGATGCAAGATGGTGACGTCTGTTTCCCTGCTGGTGAAAGGGTCGCTCTTCCTCGTGGCGAAAAGCCTATCGAAGCGATCCTTCCGGGGGAATACGTGCGTACTCCTCGGGGACCGCGGGCGGTTCGCGCGGTGAGCGAGCGGCAGTATCGTGGACGGCTCGTGCATGTTCGGATGGCTGACGGGCGAGCCTTCGCGGCGACAGCAAACCACCCGGTGTGGGTGAATGGAGCCTGGCTACGCGCGGATGCGATCCGCGCTGGTGATCTGTTGCAGATGGTCGAGAATCAAGAGGTCGAGGTTCTCGGCGTCGCGGATCTCGGATTCAGCGATGCGGAGTGTTCGCCAACCGAGCATACGGAGTTTTCGATCCCGCCGCGAGTCTCGTGCTCTTGTGGGGCTGTGCCAATACTCGCCGTCGACTTCAAGGGCGATGTGGATATCGGCGAGGGCGAAGTCGATGGAGTAGCGCGTGCCGGCCAGTTGCAATTCGGGAATGAAGAACAGATGGAGGCGCTCCAGTGCCAGGCGAACGAGCCGTTCGAGGCCATTCTCTCCGTGGAATTTGCGATAGCAGGAGAAGCTGCAAAAGGGCCGCTCGGGTCGAGAAGGCGAGGTGCGGAAGTGCTTACCGCAGGTACGACAGGAGACGACGAGCGGTGGCCGTCGGCAAACTTCGGAGCAGTGTCGTCGCTTGCGACCGCCAGCCTCGCCCATGAAGGATTTCCCGCACCGCTCGCACACGAGAATAGGTGCTTTGACGCGGCAGGCGTGGGAGCAGACCGTATAGCGGTAGCTAGTGGCTTGCGGGACGGTGAAGTCCTTGTCGCAGACAGGGCAATGCTTGGTGATGGTCCGGTCGTGGAGAGAGACGACGCGACAGGCCTCAGAACAGAACCGCTGGGGCCGGCTGGCGTGAACGGCTTGGAAGCTAGAGCCGCATTGAGCGCAAGTGAGAATAGCGCGTTTAGCTCGCGCGCTGATCGTTCGGCAGCGCGGGCAGACGTCCCGTCGAGCGATCTTGTCGATGAAGAGCGATCCGCATTCTCGACAGGTGCAATCGAACGCGATCTGACGGCACGCTTCACAGACCTTGCTCTTCCGATTAGGAGAGGTGAAGGGCCGCTGGCAGCGGACGCAGAGTTTATCGGACATGGCGTTATCGTGGAGAGTATACCAACGATAACGGTCTACAATCTGGAGATCGAAGAGGAGCACTGCTATTACGTCGGGGGAGTGCTGGTTCATAACTGCGGTCTCTGTGAGCCGCGCGATGGGGAGGAATATACGGCGGACACGCTGCCTGGATTTCCGGGTGAGGGCGGATTCGGGGATCTGTGCGAAGGGGGCCCGAATTGCCGATGCGAGCTGGAGGAGGTCGGCACCGAGGGACCAGTCTATACGGCGGGGGCGGAGATGCCATGATTCAGAGCACGGTCGGGGCGACGCGAGCCGACGGGCGGGCGGTGAGCGTGCAGGAGGCGCGCGACGCCCGGGCGCGAGACGAGGACGCCTTCGAGGTCGGGAAGGCGGTGGGTCGCGAGGAATTGCGGAACGAGCTGCTGACGGAGGAGGAGCACCGCCTGGCCGAGAGCCTCGGTCGGACCGCGACCCGCTTCTCGGAGCTGTTCCCTCCCGGGGACCTCCACGAGGCGGTGCATAACTTGCACGCGTTGCAGAATATGGTCCTGTCGAGGGCGGCGGCGCGCGCCTTCCCGGACCGGTACCGGCCGTGAGCGGGCCGCACGCGATCTGGGAGCGGTTCCCGGTCGCGGCGCTGGCCGCCGTGGCGGAGGCGCGCTTCTCGGACGCCGCCGACGGGTGGCTGTGCACGATCAACGGCGAGTCGCCGCTCGGGGTGGCGATCAACGCGCTGGGCGTCGGCGGGGCTCCCGACCCGAGCCCGGACCTGGTGGCCTCGATCCTGACGAACATCGCCTGGCCGACGTCGGGCTCGCGGGCCGAGATCGAGGCCGAGGCGAAGGCGTACGCGGCCGAGTGGGACGCGGGCCTGATCGACCGGCACGACCCGCTGGGCGACGTCGGCCGGGAGCGCCTCCGAACGGGCCGCGAAGGGGACACGCTCCGGGGCGAATCTGCCCCTGTTCGGCCGCCGTCGTGACGGCGTCGCCTCCCGGCCCGGGCTTCGAGCCGACGTCGGAGATGCTGCAACGCGTGATCCGCCTGCCCGAACTCGTGGCGATCGGCGCGGAGGCGTGGAAGCGGGCATGGGTCCCGTGGCGCGGCGTCGGCTGTCCCTCCTGGTGCTCGGTCGGCGTCTGGACGACGCTCGATCCTTCCGAGCGGTGGTACGCGCTGCGCCACGGCGAGGCGATGCTCTTCATGTGGTCGGTGCCGGGGACGCTCTGGACGGATCGAGACGGCGTCGCGTCGATCGAGGTCGTCGACTCGGAGCATCTCTGGATGACCCGCCTGCACGAACGCCGTGCCGTGCCCCGGTGACGGTGGATCCGGAGCGTCGAATCTGGCTGCTGCGGGACGCGACTACCCGTTTTCGTCTGGGCCAGCTACAATCCGCCCGGAAGGCCCCGAGAGGCGCTGAGGCGTCGTCCGGGGCGCCCGATGGGCGCTTCCCTGGTGAGAGACGCCCGAAGCGCGGAAAAGGCGCCGGAGCGCGTCCTGGCGGTTCCGGAGGGCCTCGAAAGGAGTAAGTCCTGGCGAACCTCTGGAGAGTCCGAGGGAACGTCCTCTCCCTCCTCGACCTGAGCGGAGCGGAGATAGCGTCTTACGACCCGTCGACGAGGCGAATCAACCTCTCGGCGGGTCTCGTCGTCGCGGGGCCCGCGACGGGCGCCGACGGGACCGGGAAAACGTGGTACGTCGACGCGGTGGACGGGAGCAACACGGGGTCCGGCGACTCGTGGGCGGGGGCCTTCCGGACGATGGCCCAGGCCTTCGCGGTGGTGCAGAGCGGGGACACGATCATCTTCTCCGGGAAGGTGAAGGAACAGCTCGTGACGCCCGTCCAGGTGTTCGACGTGACGGTGATCGGCGCGGGGAACCGGCCGAGGCACGCGGACGCGGCGCCGGTGCCGATCGGCGGGCAGTCGGCGGCGACCTGGACCGTGCCGGACGCGCCGGCCGCGACGACGCCGCTCGTGAAGGTGTTGCAGCAGGGCTGGCGCTTCATGAACTTCGTGTTCGCCGGCCCGACCGACGCGGCGTGCGTCCAGCTCTTCCGGGACGGCGGGGCCGGGAACGCCGAGCGGGACGGGAGCCACGCGGAGTTCATCAACGTCCGCTTCGCCTCGGGGCAGGACGGGATCGAGCAGTCGGGCGGGGCCCACCACACCGGGATCTACGAGTGTTTCTTCGCGGCCCTGACCGGGTTCGCGATCAAGCACACCACGGGGGCCGGCCAGGGCTACCCGGTCCAGTGGGTGATCGAGGACTCGCGGTTCCTGGATTGCGCGAACGTGCTGAAGATGCCGTGCATCGGCTGGCTCGTTCGACGGAACGTGTTCGTCAACCCGACCGCGACGGAGGTGTTCGACACGGACGCGGGCGACGCGGCGGCGGGGATGAACGCGGTCGTCGAGAACTACTTCGCCATCGCCGCGGCGGACTTCGACCCGGTCGGGAACGTCGAGGGGAACGCGAACGACGTGTGGTCGAACACGCTGAAGGACGCGATCGAGACCGGCGTCCCGACCAACTGATCCTAGACATGGAGGAGGTGGACCGATGCCCGAAGAGCGAGAGGGGCACCCGTACGACCCGGTGACGGGGAGTTACCTGGACGGGCCGCACCCGGAGGATCCCGACAACGAGGCGGACCTGGTCGACCAGGCCGCGGGTATCTCGAAGCCGGTGGCGACATCGACCGCCGGCGGCGGAGAGGGCGAGAAGGCGGCGAAGGCCGAGAGCGCGACCGAGACGGGGACCGCGGCCTCGACCGGCGACGACGAGAAGCCGGGCGAGAAGCCGACGACGTCGAGCCGCGCCGCCTCGCGAGCGGCGTCCGCGAAGGACGGGGGGGACTGACGGTGGCGAAGGCGGAGAGCTGGCGGGTGCGGGGCTCGCACGTCGAGCTGCTGGATCAGCAGGGAGCGCCGCTCCTGGACTTCGACACGGCGACGCGGAGCCTGACCTTCGGGTCGGGCGCGCTCCCGACCTCGGATCCCGCGAAGCCGGGCCAGGTGTGGCTCGACTCCGGGGCGCTGAAAGTGAGCGCCGGCTGATGGCGCTGACCGAGGGCGAGCGGGCGGCGCTGGCGGCGATCCTCGGGAAGCTGAGCCCGGAGGACCTGGCCGCCCTGGCCGAGGACGCGAGCGGGCTCGCTCCGGGGCCTGAGACGCCTCCGGGGATCGGCGGCCCGGTGCTGGTCGAGGTGATCGACCCCGAGCTGGCGCTGAGCGACGAGTCGAGGCCGCTGACGCTGGCGGCGGCCGAGGCGGAGGAGAAGTTCTCCGAGGCGGCCCGGGCCGATCGGGCCGGGGTCTTCGAGGAGGGGATCTCGGTCGCCGAGATGGTGCGCCGCCAGTCGGAGGCGACGCACCCGGGGAACGCGCCGGACGGGTTCCCGGAGGAGCCAGACGACGAGCCCTGCCCGACCCGGGGCGGCCGCTGGCGGGTGACGTGGCGGCTCCTGGACGGGGATCCCGACCGGGAGGGCCACTGGCAAATCTTCCCGCCGCGGCGGAAGAGCGACCAGTACCCGCGCTCGATCGGGACGGCGCACAGGGACGGGCCGATCCTGTCGACGACGGAGCCGTACGAGGGCCCGCTGTGCGACTGCGAGCTGGGCGTGCTGCGCGGGATCCCGGGGGTCGCGTACTCGGCCGCGTGGCGGTTCGACGTGGAGGACCTGGACGGAGCGGCGCCGGCGCCCGAGGAGCGGCCGCGCCTGAGCCTGGTGTCTTAGCGGGGGGAGGGGGAATTGAAGATATTCGTCGTCTCGGACGGGCCGCAGCACGAGTCGGGGTACTCGCGCGTCGGCCGTTCGCTGTGCCGCCGGATGGCGCTCGACGGGCACGACGTCTACTGCTACTCGCCGGGCGGGATGGCCGGCGGGGAGTACGTCTGGCACGAGCTGGACGAGGACGGCCGCTCGAAGGTCCATTGGCGGGTGATGGGGGCGTGCTTCAACGACGACCGGGCCGGGACCGAGGGCCTGAAGCCGTGGCTCGAAGAGTACGGGCCGGACCTGATCGTGACGCTCCTGGACCCGTGCACGCTGGAGGCGTACGGCCACACGGCGGCGCCGACCTGGATGTGGGCGCCGATCGACTCGTGGCCGGTGAACGATCACGAGATGGGGATCCTGCACCGGGCGGAGAAGGTGATCTGTCCCTCGGCGTGGGGGGCGGAGCAGCTCGCGATCCAGGGGATCGAGGCCGAGCACGTGCCGTACGGGATCGAGACCTCGGAGCTGTTCTTCGACGAGGAGGGGCGGGCCCGCTTCCGGGCGTACCTCGGGATCCCGGAGTCGGTCTACCTGGTCGGGCTGGTGGGGGTGCACTACGAGATCCCGGACCGGAAGGGCTACCCGTACGCGTTCGAGGCGATCGGCCGGCTGTACGAGGCGCACCCGAACGTGAAGGCGTACGTGCAGACGGAGCTGCGCTCGGGAGAGCGGGGGTTCCTGGACCTGCGCGGGGTGCGGAAGAGCATGAAGCTGGACGACGTGATCGCGTTCTCGAAGCCGTCGGGGCCGCGGTATCTGTCGAATTACGAGCTGCGGACGATGCTCTGCGGGTTCGACGTGCTCTTGCAGGCCTCGATGTGCGAGGGATTCGGGCTGCCGGTCGTGGAGGCGCAGGCGTGCGGGACGCCGGTCGTGATCAACCGGGCGACGTCGCTGACGGAGCTGATGGGCCCGCGGGGGTGCGGGGCGAACCCGGCGGCGAGCATGTTCTACCAGGACGGGACGCAGATCGCGATCCCGGACGTGAACGGGCTCGCGCAGGGGTTGGAGATCATGTACCAGGAGTGGGCCGGAGGGGGGCGCCTCGAACAGGTGCGGGACTCGGCCTGGGCGCGGGCGACCTTCGACTGGGACATGCTGTACGCGAGGTGGTGGCGCCCGGCCCTGGAGGCCTTCGAGCGCGACCGCCCGGAGCCGCTCCTCCTGGACGGGCTGAAGCCGCGCCTGGTGCTGGGCTGCGCGACGCACCCGCACGAGGGGGCGACGAACCACGACCGGACGAAGCACCACGAGTACGTCGACGTCGCGTGGGACCTGGAGACCTTTCCGTGGCCGTGGGAGGACGGGGAGTGGGCCCTGGTGGATATGGGCGACGTGATCGAGCACCTCGGGTGCGAGCTGCGGCTGGTGATGGACGAGCTGTGGCGGATCCTCGCGCCTGGCGGGAAGCTGCTGATCTCGACGGTGCAGGAGGGGAGCTGGCAGCACACGATGGACCCGACGCACAAGCGGGGGTTCACGTACGACTCGTTCGACTATTGGGACCCGTCGACGACCTTCGGGCGGGAGTACGGGCAGGCGTACACGGACCGGCCCTGGAAGATCCGCAAGAAGGGGTCGACGCGGGATACGGGCGAGCTGCTGTTCGTCCTAGAGAAGATCGCGCCGATCCGAGCGAACGGCCACAAGGTCGCGACGCTGACCGAGGACGTGGACTGGCCCGAGCCGTCGGCGAAAGCGAGCCCGGGGCGTCGACCGTTCCGCCTCCCGGGAGCCTCCTGATGGAGGGGCTGAAGTCGACGCTGATCATCACCTCGCGGCCGGTCGCCTGGGACGCGCTGCTGACCGAGCTGGACCGGATCGCGACGATGGCGGAGGGGACGCCGGCCTCGACGCTGATGGAGATCAACCGCCGGGCGGGGGAGGCGATCGCGATCGCCCGGGCGCTACGCGACGGCGAGGACGGGCCCGCCTGGTCCGAACTAGGTCGCCGACTCGGGCCCTCGGGAACGGAGGCCTCCTGATGCCGATCGTGAGGCGGGGCGGGTACGGCGGCGGGAAGTCGACGCTGATCATCGACAACACGGCCGCCGGCGGGAAGCGGTACGAGTGCAACACGATGACGTGCGCCCACTGCGGCATAAACATCGTGCTGGCGGACGAGTACAACGCGGCGATCTTCCGGGCGGTCGGGATCTCGCCCGTGCTGGTGCGGGACCGGCCGCGGAACCGGTGCGATCGCTGCGCGCGGTACATCTGCGACGCGCCGGCGTGCAAGGCGGAGTGCAACTTCGTCGAGGAGATGCTGGAGCTGGCGCTGGCGCACCCGGGGGCCGGGCCGTTCCTGGCCCGGGGGCCCGGCGGGACGCCGTTGTTCGACCCGCGGTTGCGGGACCGGCGGCGGATCGCGGGGGTCGGCTTCTCGGCGCCCGCGCCGAAGGTGGTCCGCGGCTCCGGGTGAGCCGAGGGCTTTCGTGAGGAACTGGTTCGGGCGACCCAAGAGCGAGAGGAGGAGCGAGGAAATGGCGGAGCAGGAGCAGTCGACGAGCGGAACGGGACCGGCGGCGCCCGAGGGTGCCGAGGCTACCGGGCCGACGACGAAGCGGAGCGGGAACTACACGGTGACGGTGAAGAGCCCGGGTGGCGCGGAGGGCTACCTGACGATGTGGGCGCTCGAAGACTCGCCGGCGCTCGCGATCAACGGGCCGGCCTACCGGGGGCCGCTGGCGGACGGCGAGGTCGAGGTGCTGAAGAGCACGCCGGGCGTGCACTTCGCGGCCGACCTGGAGATCGCCGTCAGGGAGGGGTGAGCCGAAGAGAAGAGCCGCCGAATTGCGCCCGGCGCGGGCGCGAACGTACCATGAGCGCTTAGACGGGCGGAGGGCCCGAGCGGAGCACCAATCACATTTGAGGAGGCGTCCTGGGCTTCTACAACTCGAACAACGCGGGGTTCACTCCGGTCGTGGCGACCGTCTCGCTCGGCATGACGAGTTCGGCGACCTCGATGGACCGGATCGTCGAGTGGTACCTCGGCGGCGAGGCGACCTCGTCGGCCGTGAACCGGATCCTGATCGCCCGCTCGACGACGGTCGGAACGACGTCGACGGCGATCACCCCGACCAAGCACAACCCGCGGTCGGCCGCGCCGGGCGCGACGACCTGGACCGCCTATTCGACGCAGCCGACCTTCGTCGGCGTTTCCCTGAACTCGCTCGCGTTCAACGCGTTCGGCGGCGTCGTCCGCTGGGTGGCGGCGCCGGGCGAGGAGGAGTACGTCGTCGGCGGAACGGCGGCCGACACGGAGATCAGCCTCCGCTCGGGAGCGGGGACGGGCCTCATGTCGGCGGACATGCACTTCGAGGAGCTATGACAGACGTTGTGCGCTATAGTCCCCTCCTGGGCGTGATGCCTAAAGGAGGGGGAGCGTGGCCACAAAGAATCCGAATCCCGTGCGTGTCGTGGATGGAGTCGCCTATCTCGGGTTGAACCGGGGGCTGGAGGCGCAGGTAGACGTTGCTGATGTGGAAGCGGTTCGCGAACACCACTGGTGGGCTTACCGGAATCGGCCGGCGCGAACCTGGTACGCGGCAGCTTCGACGAAGATCGTGGATGAGGCGGGCGTGAGCGGAAGATCGACGCTGCTCATGCACCGCCTCATCCTTTCCGCTCCTGCTGGGAAAGAGGTCGACCACTGGAACCACGACGGGCTCGACAACCGGCGGGAGAACCTCCGGGTCGTCACCCACGCGAAGAACATGGAGAACCGCCGCGGAGCGAACGCCAATTCCAGCACCGGCATCAGGGGCGTCTACGAGCACAAGGTGCGCCTCGCCGATGGGAGCACGGGGCTGTACTACAACTGCCGCGTCATGGTCGGAGGTCGGTCTACCACGAGGAACTTCCCGCACACGCCGGAGGGGCTCGCCGAGGCGGTGGCCTGCGCCGAGGAGTTGCGCCGCGCGCACCACGACGGAGGCGTGGTGGTCGAGCAGAAGCCGACGCGGACCGGCGTGCGGGGCGTGTCCGTCTACCGGAGCCGGCAGGGGAAGCTCTCGTACCAGGCGCGCGTGAAGCGGGAGGGCAAGACGACGAACCGGTTCTTCCCGCACACGGATGAGGGCCTCGCCGAGGCGGGCGCCTGGGTCGAGGCGACCCGAGCCGTGGCGGTGGCATGATGGGGGCCGAGGCGGTAGACTGCCGGAGAACTAACGCGGGGCCGGGCGGGCCGACCCCGTGCCGGGGGAGCGAACCTCTTGGATCAGTCGCCCGACCCCGCGATGACCTCCGCCCCGCGCCGCGAGGCGCTCCGAACGCCGAGACGGCTCCCTGGTGCTGGGGCGAGCCTCTCGGGCCCCGGAGCGCCTCCTGCGCGCTCTGAGGGGGTTCTGTGACCGAGCGGCGGTCGTTCGACGCGATGCCCGTGGCCCTGGCGGCCGCGGGGCTGCTGCTTCTGGTGCTGGGGGTCCCGGCGAAGCCGACCGCGAGCGAACGCGCCGCGCCGGTGCCGGCGCCGATCCGCGGGCCCGCGACCTCTCCGGCCTACGTGGTGACGTCCTCGTCGCTGCGGAAGCCGGAGTTCCGAGGTGCCGACTGGTCGGTCGTGGGGGAGGTGCAGAACCTCGGGCCCGGGCCCGGCCGCCTGGTGCGCGTCGATGCGACGGGATACGACGAGCGCGGGGCCGTGGTGGCGACGAGTTGGAACTACCTCCCGGGGAACGCCTGGACGATCGGCGAGGGCGAGCTGGCACCGTTCGAGGTGACGTTCTTCGGGGCGAGCGGCGGGATCGCGGCCTACCGGCTGGCGGTGAGCGACGCGCGGCCCGGCTGAGAAAGCGAAGCGAGCGAAAAAGGGAGAAGGAACCGTGGCTGACGAAGGGAATAAGGGCGCGCTGGACCCGGTGGCCGCGCTGCGGACCGGAGCCGATCAGGGCCTCGACGTCGCGGCGGCCGCCGGGGCGGGGATGATCGACACGCTGGAGAAGACGGTCGACGTGGCCGAGGCCGCGGTCGGCGGGTCGGTGAAGGTCGGCGCGACGGCCGCGCGGTCGATCCTGAACGAGATGAAGGAGTTGCTCTCGAAGATCGACGCCCTCGGGCGGTCGGTGCTCGACGGCGTCGAGAAGACGGTCGCCGAGATCGTGCCGGGCGGCGAGGGCGACTGAACCGAGGGCCCTCGGGCCCGCGTGCCGAGAATCGCTGAAGAGCGCGCCGGGGGTCGGATGGGCGGGTAGCCGCCCCGCCCCGGCGCTTTTCGTGCTGGCTGAGGAGACCGCGTGACCTTCCCGACCGTCCAGGATGCCGACACCAAGAACGGTACGGTCACCACCAACTCGACCTCCTGGACGCTGACCTACCCGACGAACATCGCCGCCGGCGATCTGCTGCTCGCCTTCATCGCCGCTGATGGAGGAGGACGATGCACGGCGCTGCCCGCGGGATGGACCTTCATGCACCAAAGAAACGAGGGGGCCGTCTCCCTGACCAGCGCCGCCAAGATCGCGGACGGCACGGAGACGGGGACGTTTACCGCCACAATCGCGGCCAGTGAGCAAGGAGGCTGGCGGATCTTCCGCATCACCGGCTGGTTTGGGAGCGGGGCCGCCGGCAATGCTGGCGATGCAGATACTCAGACCGATGGTGATGGGACGGCAGAAGAATGCGTCGCGAACACCACGGGGAACCCGAATCCAGACCCGCTTGACCCCGCCAACTGGGCGACGGAGGACACGCTTTGGTTCGCCGTCTGCGGTGTGGACACGAGCCGGACGATCAGCGTCTATCCGCTGGCCGACCGGAACACGGCCGACGTCTCCGGCGGCGCGGGCGGCGCGACGCTGGGGGTGTGCAGCGCGAACAGCGCGGTCGGGTCCCTGGATCCGGGCACGTTCACGATCTCCACGTCGGACGATTGGGTGGCGCTTACCGTGGCGATCCGTCCCGCCGCTCCGACGAACATGCCGCCCGGCCTCGGCCCGGCCGTCGGGATGGCGCAGCCGATGATGATGGCGCAGGACGTCCTGGCCCGCTTCGCCGTCCGGAACGCGGCGAACGCGGCCGCGCAGACGACGACCGACAACCCGCCTGTCGAAAACTTCGTCCTGCTCTCGGCACCTCAGCCGCCGGGCCAGCAGCTCCGGACCGAAGACCCCGCGCTGTTGCGGTACTAGCGTGGCGATGCTCGCGGCGGGCAGAATAGGGCCAGCGGCGGGAGGTGGACGAGCTGATGGCTGGCGGAGCGTAGCTGGTGGGCCTCTCTGATTTGATGCTCTTGCCCGGCCTTCCCGCGCCGATGGGCCCGTTGCGGTCCGTCGTGATCGCCGGCGACACGACGCTGACGACGCGCCTGAACTATTACGACAACCTCACCGTGAACACCGGCGTCACGCTTACGGGGATGCCTGGCGGCACGATCATCGTCGTGCGGAACGTGCTCTCCGTCGTGGGGACGATCTCGGTCAACGCGCTCGGCGGGATGGGCGGCGCGGTGGTCGCCGGCGGCTATGGTGGCGGCGCCTGGGGTCGGGGTGCCTCGGGGGACGGCGGCGGCTATAGATTCAACGGCGGGTTCATGGCTAACGGGTCCCTCGGCGCGGCCGTTCCGTACGACGTTGCCCCTTCGATGCAGCGGGGCATGGCAAACGGCGGGGCAGGCGGAGCGGCCGGGGCGGGATCGGCAGGGGGTGCCTGGCCGTTCACCACCGGCGGCCTGATCGACGCACTGCGCGCTGAACCGATCGACTACCTCGTGATGCTCAAGCTCTGGGAACTTATCCTGGAGGGCGAGGGCAACAACAACGCGACGATCGGCGCGATCGGCGGCGGCGGGGGCGGCGGCGGAGCGAATCTCGGTGCGAATGCGGCCGCTGGCGGGACTATCGGGACAGCCGGCGTCTCACCCTCTGGCGGTTCTGCCGGCGGGGGCGGAAGCGGCATCGGCGGGGGCGGTGGTGGCGGCAACGGCACGGGCGCAACGGCCGGGGCCGGCGGCCGCGGCGGCGGGGCGCTGCTGATCCTCTGCGGAGTCCTTTCGGGGGGCGGGACGATTTCCGCCAATGGCGCCAACGGGGTGAACGCCTCGGGGAACGGGGGCGGCGGGGGCGGGGGCGGCGGCGGCGCTGCCGCGGTTGGCTACAACGTTGCCGCCTCCTCGACTCCCACGATGCAGGCGAACGGGGGGACGCACGGCAACGGTGCCGGTGCCGGATCTAACGGAGGCGATGGAGGTGCCGGGCTGGCGACGTCCGTCAAGGTGAACATCGGTGCCTAAACTGATCTCGAAGGTGACGGCGGACCGCTCCTACCGGACGGGGCGGCTCTCGACCGGCGCGGACGCGCAGGTCGTCGCCGCGACGGGCTGGATCGTGACGGCTCTCGACGACGACGGGCGGGTGCAGAGCGTCGAGTTCGACCACGATCCCTCGGCGCAGGAGATCCTCAACGCGCTCGCGAAGCCGGCGGCGCTGGTCCCGACGGCGAAAGCCGATTGGGAGGTCTACATCCGGAACGTGACCTATCCGCGGTGGTCGATATTCCACGCGACGAGGCTGGAGATGGAGGTGCGGAACTTCCCGACCGGGTCGGCCGCGCAGATCGCGGGCTACAACGCCGCGGTCGCCCAGGAGAACGCGCTGTGGAGCGACCATCTCGCGGCCCTGAACTCCTGGCGGCTGGCGACGTAGCATGTCGATCACCGCTTTCGCCTCCGGCACGCAGGCCGCCTCGATCGGGGTCGAGCATTTCCTCGCCAGCCCGAACGTGGTCGGGAAGTTCCGGCTCCTGGTCGACCTCAACGCGATGACCGCGACCGACGTCGTGGAGTTGCGCGCGTACAAGATGGTGCTCACCGGAGGCACGCAGCGGGTGGTGTGGAGAGAAACCTACTCCGGCGCGCAGGACCCGGACGCGCTGATCGCGATGCCCGAGCGCGAGGTCTGGAACGAGCTGACCGACGCCAACGCGGTGCGGTTCTCGCTGATTCAGACCATCGGCACCGGCCGGTCTTTCCCGTGGGTCGTGCTGAAGGACGACCCGGTCACCGCTCTCCTGGATCTCGCGGCTGGGGTGGAGACCGGATGGACGGTCCGCCAGGCGCTCCGGATCATCCTCGCCGTCTGCGCCGGGAAGCTGAACGGCGCCGCGACGACGACGATCAACATCCGGGACATGGCGGACTCGAAGAACCGGATCCAGGCGACCGTCGACGCGAGCGGGAACCGCAGCGTGGTGACGCGCGATGCGACCTGACCTCCGCGGGAGACCGAAGCCTCCGAAGCCGCCGCAGTAGCGCCGGACCGCTGAGCTGAGCTGATGGCGCAAGTCCGCGTCGGAGGGCCCCGGGACGCGCAGTACCGGCGGGCCGTGAACTCCCAGATGGAAGTGCACGGCGGGAGCTGGAACGTCTTCTACGCGGTCGCCGGGATGCCTCCCGGGAAGCAGGTCAACACGGCCGAGCTGCCGGGCCAGGACCGCCAGTCGGTCGCGGCGAAGGCGAACGTCGCGGTCCGGTCGCAGAGCGAGCAGGTCTCGACGGCGCTCTACGTTCCGCCCGTGTTGCCGGACGGCGAGGCGGTCATCACGTCGCTCCTGGACGGCTGGAACGTCGCCGTCCGGGCGTGGCTGAAGAAGGCGATCGAGAGTCAGGCCGAGCAGGGGCAGTCGCCGCAATACGTCCTGACCTCCGCTCTTCCGCCGCCCGGCGCGCAACTCTCGACGGCCGAGCTGCCCGGGCGCGACGCCCGGAGAACCGCCCAAGCCTGGGCGGCGGTGAGGTCGCAAGCCGAAGTCACCCCGGGGACGCCCGTCGGGGGTGGCTACTTCCCTGGTCGCTATTTCGACAAGCTGTATTTCCCTGGCCGCTATTTCCCGATCCCTGCTGAAACTTTGCCTCCGGGCGAGGCATCGTTCGTCATGCTGGAGCGGACCGCCGAGCTGGAGGCGAAGCGGTACCGCGCGATCTTCGCGTCGAGCCCTCCGACTTTCGATCGGACGCCTCCGCCGGCGGCTCCTCCCGGCGGGTCCGGGGCGATGGCGCCTCCGTTGCTGCCGGTGCCGCCGAGGGCCCACCTGGAGGGGCTCTCCTGGCCGAGCGGCCCGCTCGCGCTCTCGACGCTCCCGCCGGGCGAGAGCCCGGCGACCGATCAGCCCGGGCCGAGGGTGGTCCCGCGGCCGACCGACGGATCCGCCCCGTCGCCGTTCCTGGCGGACGTCTCGCTGCCGCCGGGCGAGGTGTCCGACGCGCTGCCCGTCTTCCCGGTCCGAAGGGCGATCCAGCCGGAGGCGCTCGGGGTCCTCGACTACCGGCTGAACGAGCCGCCTCCGGGGGAGCAGAGGTGGGATCCGCCGGTCGTGCCGGTGCGGAGGGCGATCCAGCCGGAGCAGGTCCCGGTGGCGGACTACCGGCTGAACGAGCCGCGGGCGATCTTCGCGGGCGATCCGCCGAACCCGCCGCTCCCGAACCGTGCGTACCTGGAGGTGCAGCAGGGGGCCGGGCTGGTGGGTCCGGTCGAGACGCTCCCGCTGGTCGGAGCGCAGAGCTGGGAGATGCCCGTCCGTCCGGGCCCGGCCCGACAGGATCACGTCCCGCCGGTGCTCGACTACCGGCTGAACGAGCCCGAGACGGCGTCGTGGGACGCGCTCCCGCCGTCCACGTGGCCGAGGAGCCGAGCCCACCTGGAGCCGGCGCAGACGTCGACGCTCGACTACCGGCTGAGCGAGCCGCCGGTCGCGTCTTGGACCGCGCTCCCGCCGACCTCGCTCCCGCCGAGGAGCCGCGCCTACCTGGAGCCCGCCCAGGCCTCCGTCCTCGACTACGTGCTGAACGAGCCGCGGGCGGGCCAGCACTCGGAGTTGCCGTCGTCGAGCTGGCCGCGCTCGC
>Ga0070699_100002636_pt1 | contig 16022 bp, 17 predicted proteins | sample KBSK1503metaG_FD_65473 | JGI IMG/M metagenome (GOLD analysis project Ga0070699, IMG submission 65473) | Corn, switchgrass and miscanthus rhizosphere microbial communities from Kellogg Biological Station, Michigan, USA - KBS K1-50-3 metaG | ecosystem: Host-associated > Plants > Roots >...
CCGTCGCGCACCGTCAGACGCGCACCGTCGAATCCAATGGTGCCGAGCCGGTTGTAGTCGAGCTCGCGGCCCAGACGGACCGTCACGCGTTCGCCGCTGTACTCGGCATAACCCGTGAGGAGCTGAACGGCGGCGTCAGTACCCGGCCACAGCTCTTCTCCCGTCAGATCCGCCGCCGCGCGTGCCGTCGCGTGCGCGCTCAAGCCCCGGATCCCGAAGCCCCACAGCGCGACGTCTGCAGTGGTGACGAGCGGCGCGCCGTGCCTGACCGCACCAGGCCGGAAGTACAGGCAATACGGCGCACCACTTGGGCAGTGCACCGCAAAGCCGTCGGGCGTCGCGGGTCCGCCACCCGGACCCGGCACCGTGTCGGTGACGGGGATGCTGTCGAGCTCGAGTCCGCGATAGCCGACCGCTTGAAAGCGATTATCCAACCGGATGCGGTAGCCTTGCGCGGCCAGAGGGGGAGCGAGCAGCAGCGTCGCGACGATTACACGCTTCACGCTCCCACCTTCCGCAGGTGCACGCGGTAGTCGTCGGGCGTCTTCAAGAAATGGCAAGTCGTGCATTCGCGCGTGGCGTAGTGATCGCGCTGCGCCGCGTGACAGGTGAGACAGAGTCCGCGATCGGGTATGAGTCGAGCCACGGTTGCCTCGCGATGGCACGCCTCGCAGGCCACGTGCGTGTCGACGGAGTCCCGGTGCGCGGTCTCGATATCAGACCCCGCATGGCAGCTGGCACAGTCGCGACGGGCCTGGTGGTGATCGTCATGGCATGCCGTGCACCTCTTCACGGTGGCTTCTGGATCCAGTGACACAGCGGTGGTGTGGCAGATCGTGCACCGTAGCCGCGAATGGGTCGCATGCGAGAACGCCACCGGCCGCGGGTGTACCGGCCGGTTCGCGACGGCCACCGCGATTGTCTCGGCGTGAGCGGGAGTCAGCTCCCCAGGCGCGTGGCAACTCCCGCAGTCGATCGTCGCCGGCGCCTGATGATGGCAGATCTGGCAACCGCGCGGCGGCGCGAACGTGAGGCTCGTGGTGGGGCGGCGCGTGACGTGGCAGGTGAGGCAGGCGAGTTGTTTGTGGCGATCGTGGGGGAAGGAGTCAGGAGTCGGGAGCCAGGAGCTTGGAACTGGAGCTGCCCGTGGCGGGTTGGCATCGCCCTTTCCCTTGAGCTCGAGCTTGGGGAGCGCGTCCATCAAAGAGACACGCCGCGACGCCCGCGTCGTGTCGAACGCCTGGGGCGGGTTGACGTGCCCCCCGCTACGACTCTTCACCGCGGCGTGGCAGCCGGCGCAATCGCTCGCGTCCACCTTGGCGCCGTGCGGTGCGTGACACAGTGTGCATTGTTGCGCGACGCGGGCGTGCGGCTTGCCGATGTGGAACGGCTCATCCCGCCAATCGACGTGGCATCCGGCGGAAGCGCAGCTCTTCAGGGCATCGGCCGGCCGCGTCTGCGCGTGCGGATTGTGGCACATGCCGCACGTCTGCCGGTGCGGATCGCGCGCCGGATCGAAGTCCGCGAGCTTGGCGCGCATCTGATGACAGCCGAAGCATTCGTGGGCACCGGGGCGCAGCGTCCCGGCCGCGGAATCCCGCGTCGCCAGCAGCGGGACCTCGGCCGTGAACTGATGACACGCGGCGCAATGGAAGCCGGTCTGCCCGGCCATCTTGCCCAGCCGGATCTCGGTACTGATGTGACAGCCTGATTGACCGCAGGTCGAGTCCACCGGCACGAACCGATGCACCTCGAGGCCGTGGCACGTGGTGCACTGCACGTTGCGCAGCGCGCTCGAGTCCGACTCGAGATGGACGCGGTGCCCCGCGGTGGTGGCGATGCGTTTCCACTTCTCTTTTTCACGATCACCCTGAACATGGCAAGCGGCGCAAACGCGCGTCGGCACCTTCGAATGCATCGCGATCTTCTCCGGTCGATCCGCGACCCAGAGGTAAAGCTGGCGCGCGCTCGCGAAGATCGATTGTTGATGACAGGCGTGGCAGCTCAGGGAGTCGTGTTTGGAGCCGGTGAAGCGCTGAAACGGGCCTTTCATGATGTGGCAGCCGGTACAGAACGCGTTGTCGTGCTGCATGTAATTCCAGCTGACGGTGCCGAATCCCGCCGAGCCTAGCACGACCACCGCCGCCGCAGCGGCCAAGCCGATCTTGACCCTGCGTTGCCGCGTCTTGCTCCAAGCGATGATCTGGAGGCGACGGCGCCAGAGGAAGACGACGAGCCAGCCGAGGATCGCGAGGCCGATGAAGAAGCCGGCGATCTGAATCCACTGCGGGAGATTGAAGAAGAAGCGCAGGACCGCGGCCACACCGCCCGGTAGCGGCGGCGGGCCGACGGCGGTCTGCTGCAGAATCACGACGCGGTTACTGGCCGGTCCGTATCCGTAGCCCCGGCGGCGGCGTGGCTTGAACGCGCAAACTCACGGGCGGGCTCGGCAAACCATACGTCGAATGCAGCGCGTCGATCGATGACGTCAAGAGGGCCTCGAGGAGGAACGGATTGTGAACGCCATTCCCGGCACTCCGATGTGCGGCGAATCCCCGGTTCAGCACTCGACCCGCAGCAAAATACGGCCGATCGTCGGTCGCGGCGAGCGCGGCGTTGAACAGCGCGCCTTTCGCCACCGTCGTCACGTTGCTCCCGAAGTTGATGGCTGCGGTGTCGGCCGCGGTGGCCCCGGGCCGCTGCGCGCGCGCCACGAGCTGCGGGATCAAGCCGCCATCGGTGGAATCGATGACGCCGTTCGCATTGGCATCCGTCCAGATCTGATCGAGCAGGTTGTTGAGCCGGCCCTTGAACGTGACGTACGCGCTACGGGCGGTGGCGGCGGCGCTGTGGCAGCCACTCCCCGCGCAGGCGTTGAAGTTATGCACGGTATCGGGTGCGACCGCGTCCCCGCACGGCATCGGAATTCCGCTCGCATCCGGACAGGGGATCGCTTCGAACGTGTGCCCCACGCTCTGGAACGTGAATTGCCCGGTCAGCTTGTCCGTCACCGTCGCGCGGACGACGTGACACGTCGCGCACAGCTTGGGGTTGGCGGCGGTGCCGTGGCTGCTCACGATCTGGTTTGTGTCGTAGGTGAAGTTCGGCGGAACCCAACCGACGTTCTCGCCGAGTACCAGCAGACCCTGGGCGCCATGCGGCCCACGAGCGGGTGATGTGGCGGTCGCCGTCCCCCACGGTGGCGTGCCGGTGCGCGAGTGGCAGGTCACGCACAGCTGATCGCGACTCGGCTCCGAGAGGGGCGCGCGCAGCTGATGCTCGTATGGAGAGCCGTGCGGGTTGTGACAGGTGACGCAACCGATCCGTTCCGGCGTCGTGGACGCTTTCTCGATGTAATTGGCGGTCTCGCCGAATTTCACGGCCATCGCGGTCCGGCCTTCGTGGCACGGCATGCAGCTGGCGTTGGTTGCCGCTGCCGCGAACCCCGGTCCCGATCCGTGCGCCGATTCCTTCCACTGTTCCACGAACGGCGTATGCACACCCGTATGGCAGCCGCTGCACGACGTCGTGACGCCGGTGTCCACGTGTATCCGGGCGAGCGGCTGGTTCGCCGTGATATCGGGGTTCTCGACGTGCGTGAAGCCGGGCCCGTGACAACTCTCGCACTGCACGTCGCGATAGGCCGAGTCGGGCACCGCGGAATACCCCGCCGGATGGCCGATCGCGTTCCCCAGCTCCGACACCGTGTGACACTTGTTGCACGACGACGTCGCGTGGCCGGATCCCTGCAGGTCGACCCACGCGCCCGCGTGCCTGGTCGCGCTCCAATCTCTCTGAACACCGACGTGGCAATTCCCGCAGGTCGTCTGCTTGGTCGAGATCGTGAAATAGCCGAGGAAACCGTTCACGCTGTCGGGAGGCGGGTTGAAGGCGGGCCGGTCGCGGTAGACGATTTTTTCGTCGGTACACGCGCCGAGCGCGATCACCGTGAGGGCACCAATCGCGAGATGAGTTAGCCTCATGAGTTCCTCCCGCCCGCGATGCTACCGACCACTGCCGGAACCGGCAAGCGCGAAGCCTTCACGATTTCTTCACAGTCGAGAGCGTCGTCCGCGCTAACGGGAGGAATAGCTGCTGCAGGTTAAAGACTGTGCGAAACCGCGGTGAAGAGAGCGCTACATCCCACGCCCCACGCCCAGCGCGTCCGCCACACGATTGATGTAGTTGAACCACGCGGTAATCAGCGTGATCTGCAGAATGCCCCGATCGTCGAATCCCACGCGCCGCAGTGTTTCGTGATGGGCCGGCGTGATCCGTGTCGCGTCGCGCGTCACCTGCACGACGTAGTCCAGCATTACGCGGTCCTGCTCCGAGATCGGCGCCCTCGTGTAGTCGTTCTCGAGGGCGGCGATCAGCGTATCATCCAATGTGATCCGACGCAGAAACTCTGCGTGGGATTCGATTCAGTAGCGACACCGGTTCGTGACCGACACCATGGTCGTGATCATCTCATGCTGGCGGCGCGAGAGCGGCAATTCATCCGACATGAGCGACCCGAACGTAGCAAACGCGTGATACAGCGCGTCGGGGATGAGACTGTGGGAGGCCACGATTCCCGACGTCCCGTCCGGCGTCGGGTGAACGGGGGTCGCGTATTCCTTCGGATAAAGCGCCTTTTGGGCTTCTACCGCCCGGCGCAGCTTCTCATCCGCTTCGGTGAGCGGAACGGTGCGAATCCACGTCATCAGATCCTACTGGTTCGAGAGTACGTGAGTGACGAAAGACGAGAAGATACACGGGCACACCGAGGGCGACGATCCCGACGCCCAGGGCGGCCCGCCCGGGACTGTGGCCGGCGAGCAAGACGAGCAGAACAGCGACGAGGACGAGAAACAGTATCGGAGTGACGGGATAACCCCAGGTCCTGTATGAGACGGCAGGCGCGCGGCGCCGGATGCGGAACAGTCCTGCCACGGTCAACCCGACAAAGAGTACCGTCACGAAGACGAAATAGCCGATGATCTGGTTGAATGTGCCGAAGGCTACGTAGACGGAGGCAATTCCCACCTGGATCGCGATGGCGCGCGCGGGCGTGCCGAACCGGGGATGAACCGCGGCAACGGCTTTGAAAAACACGCCGTCGCTGGCCATCGCGTAGTAGACGCGCGGCAATGCCATGAGCAATCCGAGTAGGCTGCCGAGGACCGCCACGATCACGATGAGCGCGAACACCTTGCCGCCGGCGGCGCCGAACAATGCTTCGCCGGCCTGCGCCGCGAACGTCTCGCCCGACGTCACGCGGTCGAGCGGCACCAGATAGAGGAATACGGCGCTCGTCAGGACATAAATCGCCGTGATGATCGCGACCCCAATCGCGAGGGCGCGTGGCACCGTACGCGCCGGATCACGCGCCTCTCCCGCCAGCTTGGAGATCTCCCACCACCCACCGAACGCGAAGAACGCCCCTACCAGGGCCGGGGCGAGCGCACCGGGAAGCCGATCGGAGCCGGCACGCTGCGCGACGAACGGGACGAAGTTCGACCACTGGCCCGCCCGCATCGCCAGGGCGAGCACAGCGATCAGGCCCAGCGCACCGAGCTTGAGCGCCGTAAGCCACTGCATCAGCCCTGAACCGAGCCTCAGTCCCGCGACGTTGACCGCGGCGAGAAGGAGAATCGTTCCGATCGCGATGAGCTTGAGCGACGGGCCGGCCAAGCCAAGGGCGTATCCGACGTAGCTCGCGAGGCCGACCGCGAGGGCCGCGGTGATCCCGGGATCCATGACGAGCATGCATTTCCAGCCGTACAGAAACGCCACTGCCGGTCCGTACGCCTCTCGCAAGTACACGTACCCACCACCCGCTTCAGGCGCACGCGCCGCCAGCTCGCCATAGCAGAGCGCGCCGCTCAAGGCCATGAAGCCCATCAACAGCCAGACAATCAGCAACCAGAGGGGGGAGCCTAGCGACCGCGCCATCCCGGCGGGCGTGAGAAAAATCCCGATCGCAATGACTTCGCCGACGACGAGGGCGGTGACGGCGAGGAGACCGAGTTGGCGACGTAGCGGCACGCGCCCAAAGCTCCGCGCGTGCCTCGTGCCCAGCAAGGGGATGAAAAATGACGCCTACGGCGTAGCAGGCGCTCCGCGAATCATCTCCCGCACGCGCGCTGCCGTGCTAGGACTGAAGACCCGTAGGATGAGATAGAACGCGTAACCCATCGCCGCGAGTACCAGAACGCTCACCGTCAGGCCGATGAGCACGCCGAGCAGTCCCAGGGCGATCTTGAAAACAAGGAGAGCCACGAGCGCCAGCACCGCGAAACTCAAGATCTTCCGAATCATCGTACGCCTCCTGCCATCGCTTCGGTGGTTGTGACTTGCCGGGCGAACTCCCCCGCAAAAGCGCGCAAGTCGTTCCAATCGGTGTACTCGTAATCTCGCGTCGTATCGGTGCCACCGCCTGCCTTTCCGACGATGCGTTTCATCATCAGACGCTTGAGCCACCCGTACCGCGTGTAGCGCACTGCACCCGCGATCGGCCTGGCGGTCGGTGGCCGCCAACCGGTGCGGACGAAAAAACGCTCGAGGATGTTGGCGACTTCCCGCCGTGTCTTGGCGTTCTGCTCGAGGACGGCCAAGCAGACGGAGAGAAATGCCGTCGGCATGGCGTTCAGCATGGCGGCGTGCGCGCGCACCCAGCGTGTGACGGAGCGCTGATAATCGCCGATGTGCACCGACGCCGCCACGATCACACCATCGTAGCCTTCCGGGCTCAAGCGGTACATCATGCCTGCCGCATCCACGATATCCACGCTACACCGCAGCGCGCGTAAATCCTCGGCGAGCACTTGAGTGACCTTGGCGGTGTGACCATCGGTCGTGCCGTAGACGATCAGGATGTGTGTCATGGGCTTGTCCCTTGTTCCCCGAATGGCTCCCCGGATATCTCAGCCCACAGCGGCGGCTGAGTAGTGTGCGACGGCTTCGTGACCCTCCGGCTTCGGCACCGGCACCACGAGCACGGCACATGGCAGATTGTTGAGCAAATCCTCGGTCACGCTGCCAATGAGGAGGCGATCGACCCAACCCTTCCCGTGCGAGCCCACGACGATGACGTCGGCGCGCCACGCCTTCGCCTCGTCCACGATCGTGTCGAACGGGTCGCCTTCGCGAATGACTTTGCCCCGCTCGATGAGGGGAATGTTGGGCCAGAGGTCGCGCTCGACGATCTCGCGCGACCAGTCGCGAGGAAGCTCCGCAATGGCCGGGGCCGGATCGATCACATGCAGCGCATGTAGCGGGCTTCCCAAGAGCCGCGCGAACGCGATCGCCTGGCGAATGGTCGGCAGCGCCGCGTACGAAGAATCCACCGCGACCATCACCCGGGGATGGATGGGCAACTCGCCGGTTGTGACGAGCAGCGGAACCGGGAGACGACGGACAACCCCTTGCACCGTGCTTCCGCCCAACCAGCGGCCGAGCTTCGAATGATGCTTTCCGCCGAGCACGAGCATCGTGGCGTCGGTCTCGTCCACCACCGCTTCGAGGACGTCAGCTGTGGCCCCCGTGCTCACAACCATGGCGTCCACGACGGCGGGCGGGACGCAATCCTGGAGCGACGCACCCAATTCGGCGCGCGCGCCAGCGAGCGCGGCCAGCTGCAGCGCCTCCGTGACGACGCCGGTCCCGGCCATCGCGAGCGACGCGTTCACGTCGTCGATCGCGTACACCAGCCGGCACGGCACGTCGGCGGCCCGGGCCAGCATCCATGCAACGGACGCCGCCGATGCACTCTCAGTCGAGCCGTCCACGCCTACAACGATCGGTTGCGCTGTCATCGGATCCTCCTCAGTGGATGGCGAGCTGGTGCCGCCGCCGTTCGGATAGTGCAGCCGCTGCGACGCCCACCGGCGCCACGAGCAGCGACGTCGGCAGCTGATTGATGAGACGCTCTGTGACACTGCCCAGGAGTACACGCTGCGCCCAGCCCTTGCCGTGCGAGCCGACCACCACAACGTCCGCCTGCCACTCGCTGGCCTCACGCAAGAGCGTATCGACCACCATGCCGTGCCGGACGAGTCTCTCGACGTCGGAGGTCTTCACCAGCGACCAGACATCCCGCTCCAGCGTTTCTTGCGCGAGCGCGTAGTACTCCGCGGGATCCATGGGTGGAATGCCAGGGACATCCGGAAGTGGCTCGAAGACGGTCAGCATTCGCAGCTGCGCGCCAACCAGTCGTGCAAACCGCTCCGCCAAACGGACCGTAGGACCGGCGGCCTTGGACAAGTCGGCCGCGACGAGAATGCGTCGCGGCGTGGCCGGCTCCCGGGCGGTGATGAGTACCGGCACTTCGGACGTCCGCACGACGTGCAGACTCGTGCTGCCGCCGAGCCACCGCTCCAGCGCCGTGTGATGCTTGCCGCCGAGCACCAGCAAACCTGGCCGGATTTCCTCGACGACTTGCCGCAAGACAACCGCCGCCGGTCCAAACCGAACTTTCAACGTGTCGAGGACTCGATCCGACACCGTCCCCTTCAAGACCTGCTTGACTCGATCGCGCGAAACGGCCTGCTGAAGTAGCTGCATCTCGGCAACGCGTGGATCAGGATTCACGGCGACCAGCGGCGCCCAGGCGTCGCGCACCGCGTGGATCAGCTCGCACCGCGCACCCGCCAGTTGGGCGATCCGCTCGCCCAGAACCGCGGCGCCTACCGCCGCTGGCGACGCATCCACACCCACCACAATCGGTCCCCAGGCCATCGCGCGCTCCCTCGAGAGTACGCTTTCAAAATCAGGGAGCCTTCATGAAGGAACCTTGAGGACCAGGCGAAGGAACGTCACCTTTGTGGCCCATGGTCGACAAAGCGACGAGGGCGCTGGCCAAAGCGAGCTACGATCGCTGCTGCCAGGCCCCCGAGTTCCTGCAGGCGTTCTATCGGAATTTCCTTGCCGCGTGCCCCGAGGCGGTGCCGCGCTTCGCGGGCACGAACTTCGATCAGCAGACCAGACTATTGCGCCACGCGATCGGCCTTTTGCTGATCTTCCCGAACCAGCCGAACACGGAGCCAAACCTTCTGGCGCGACTCGCTGAGCGCCACAGCCGGCGCGACCTGAACATCGAGCCCGCGTTCTATCGTCCGTTCGTCGACGCGCTCATCGACACCGTCAAGCAATTCGACGGCAAGTACAGCCCGACTGTCGAAGCGGCGTGGCGCGAGACCGTCGCGCCGGGCGTCGAGTACATGAAGTCAAAGCACTAGAGGGATTTCGACTTCGAAGCGCGTGCTCTCTCCCGCCACACTCGACGCGCGTGCCACTCCGCCGTGCAGATGCGCGATCGACGCGACGAGCGCGAGGCCCAGGCCCGTGCCGCCGTCAGGGGTGCGCGTGCGCGCAGGATCGGAGCGATAGAACGGCTCGAACAGATGGGGCAAGTCGGCAGCGGCGATGCCGGGCCCCGTGTTCTCGACGGCCAGACGCACGCGGTTCCCGGAAATGGGGTCGAGCTGCACCTTGATCGTGCCACCCGCGGGCGTGAACTGCAGCGCGTTCTCGAGCAAGTGATCGACCAGGCGACCGATGAGCTCGGGATCGATCAGCACGTCCGGTTGAGCGGCGCCCAACGACCGATCGACCGCCAGATCACGCTCCTCGAAGCGACGGCGCAACCGCTCGAGCCGGTCGGCGACGAGTCGTTCGAAGTTCGTCGGGACGCGCCGAGCGGAGACGAGTCGCGCTTCGGCTCGCGTCACGAGGAGCAGGTCTTCGCTCAGCTCGGTGAGCCGCTCGATTTCCTCGAGCCCGCTACGCAGCACGCGCTCGTATTCGCGCGGGGAGCGCGGAGCGCGAAGTGCCACCTCGATCTCGCCGCGCAGCGCGGTCAGTGGCGTGCGCAGCTCATGGCTCACGTCCGCAGTCAGGCGCCGCTGCGCCGCAAACCCGCGCTCCAGCCGCTCGAGCATGCGGTTCAAGACCGCGACCAGTCCTTCGTACTCTTCGGTGTCAGCGTGAGCGAGGATCCGCTGATCCAGCGTTCCGGTTTCGATGCGCGTAGCCTGCGCGGTGATCTCGGCCACGGGCCGGACGGCGGATGACGTGAAGTGCCACGCGCCCATCAGCGTGGCTGCGGTGCCGGCGACTACGATGGACGCGAGAACAAGCAGCAGGTCTCGACGCAGGGCGGCGGCAGGAACGGAATCCTGGAGTTCTCGCGACGCGGCCCAGTAAACCGCGGCCGTCGCCAGCAGCAGACCCGCCGCCATCGTTGCCGCAAACCGTAACGCCAGCGTGCGGCGCAGCGACCCCGTCACGCCTCCGCTCGATCAGGCGTCTGCAGCCGGAACCCCACGCCGCGGACCGTCTCGATCAGCTCGTAGCCGAGCGCCTGCCGCAGCTTGCGCCGCAGGTTGCCGACATGCACGTCGACCACGTTGCTCTCGGGGTCGAAGTGCATGTCCCAGACTTTTTCCAGCAGCTCGGTGCGACGGACGACCTCTTCGGGATGCAGCAGGAAGTGCTGCAGTAAATGGAACTCTTTGGGCGTGAGATCCAGGCTCTTCCCGTCCACCCGCGCCTTGTGCTTCAGCCGGTCCAGCTCCACGGGCCCGTAGCGCAGGAGCTCGGTGCGGCCCGCGCCGCCACGCCGCACCAGCGCCCGCACCCGTGCGAGCAGCTCGTCGAACTTGAAGGGCTTGGTGAGATAGTCGTCGGCGCCCGCATCGAGCCCGCGCACCACGTCCTCGGTGGTATCGCGGGCCGTCAGCATCAGGATCGGTGTGGCGCGCCCTTCCCGCCGGATCTCCGCGGCAAGCTGCAGCCCTGTCTTCTTGGGAAGCATGACATCCAGCACGAGCAGGTCGTAATCGTAGACGTGCGCCAGCATCGTGCCCTGCTCGCCGTCGCCCGCGACGTCCACGACATAGCCTTCTTCGCGCAGCCCCTGCTCGATGAACCCTGCGACCTTTCGGTCGTCTTCCACCACGAGAATCTTCATGAAGGCACGCTAGCAGCGGCGCGTTGAACCATTTCTAAAGGGGTCATGAAGGAATCTTTAGAATGAACGTGGCGCCACCGCCTGCCGTGTCTTCCACTGTAAGAGCGCCCCCAAGCGCCGCCGCCAGGCGGCGAGACACGGGCAGGCCCAGTCCGGTACCCAGCCCTGAATGAGGATCGAACCGCTCGAACGGCTCGAAGATGCGATCGCGCAGCTCGGCCGGGACGCCGGGTCCGTGGTCCATCACCGAGAATACCATGTGGCCCGCGGCCTCCTCCACGATCGTTTCCACGACCGCGCCTGCCGGACTGTGACGGATGGCATTGGACAGCAAGTTGAGAAGGATTTGCTCGAGGCGTAGTGGGTCAGTCCGAATCGTCTCCCGAGCCCCGTCGATGCGTGAAACGAGCCGCAGGCGCTTTGCGGTCGCGGTAGGCTCGCTGGCTGTCAGAGCGCGTTGCAGCGCGGGTCGCACCTCCACGTCGCGCATCACGGGGCGGACCTTCCCGGCGTCCAGCCGCATCAGGTCCAGGAAATTGTTGAGCAGCACGATCGTGTGATCGGCTGCTTCGTACACTTCCCGTGCGGCCTGGTCGGCCGTCTCCGGTGATTTCCGCCGCACCAGCCGCTCCGCCCAGCCGAACACGCCTGTGAGCGCGTTGCGCAGCTCGTGATTCATCATCGCGAAGAAGAGGTCGCGCTGGCGTTGCATCGTTCGGATCTGCCCCAGCAATTGCTCGGATTCTCCATACAGGCGCGCGTTCTCGATGGCTACTGCCGCCTGTGACGCGAGCAGGACCGCGATCGCCTCGTCTTCGTCATCGAACTCGCTCGCGCCGATTTTCTCGGTCAGATACAGATTGCCGAACACGCCGCCGCGGCCCGTCACCGGAACGCCGAGAAACGACTTCATCGGAGGATGATTAGGAGGGAAACCGTAACGGTTCGGATGGCGGTTCAGGTCCGCCGTGCGAATCGGCTTCGCTTCGCGGATCACGTGACCGAGGAGGCCGCGCCCGCGAGGCAAGTCGCCGATCCGGCGACGCGCGTCATCATCGATTCCGGACGTCACGAACTGCACGAGCGACTCGCGATCCTCTCCCAGGACGCCAAGCGCGGCGTACTGCGCTCCGACGACTTCGCGCGCGGCGGCCACGACTTGCTGCAACACATGGTCGAGATCGTGACGCGAGAAGATCGCAACGCCGGCCGCCAGCAGGCGCTCGAATCGCTCCCGTATGCGGGTCGCTTCGGGTTGTGGGGTCACGGGATCACGCGTCAAAATGCTTCAGGGCGCCTACAGTGACAATTCACCGTTTGGGCAGCATTCTTACGAGGACAGCGCGCGCCGCCGTCACGCGCAACGTTGCACTCCTCACTCATGAGGTGCCTATGTTGCGCTTCAAGCCGATCCCCATCCTGCTCTTGCCCTTTGCGCTCGGCGCCTGTGGCGCCTCCCGATCTCCCGTCCCCCTCGTCGGCGCATCCAGCGACGTCTCGGCACTCGCGGGCGAGTGGGCCGGCGACTACAGCAGCGCGGAATCCGGCCGTAGCGGGAGCATCAATTTCACGCTCAAAGCTGCGACCGACTCGGCCTTCGGCGATGTGATCATGGTTCCAGCGGGCCTCGGCCGGCCGCTCCAGCCGTGGCGCGGGGGCGAGAACATGACGGGCGCTGCGCAGTCGCCGACACCTTCGGTACTCACGATCCGCTTCGTGCGGGTCGAGCAAGGACACGTGAGTGGCACGCTCGATCCCTACGCGGATCCGCAGACCGGGGCTCGGCTGCTGACCACGTTTAGTGGCGAACTGAAGGGCAATACAATCGCCGGCACATATACGACTAGGTTGCAGTCCGGCGATACGCAGACGGGCCGTTGGTCCGTGCAGCGGCGCTAGCGAACTAGACTTTCGCGGTCGCCACCGCGCCGACGATATCCGTCTGGGAGATGACGCCCACCAACGCCCTCTCGTACTCGACGAAAAGGCGCTGCACGTTGAGGTACAGCATCTCCCGAGCGGCCTGCCGCACGTCGACGTCGGGCTCGATCGTCACCGGCCAGGGCGCCATGATTTCGAGGACGCACGTGTCTTCGAGCCGCTCGGTCTCGGCCTTGAGGATCTCGCGGGTCGAGACAACGCCGACCGCCCGGCCGTAGCGGTCTAGGACCGGCAGGGCCGACACCTGAGCTTCGGTGAGATCGACGACCGCGTCTGCGATCGTCGAGTCGGCGCTGATTGTCTTGAGATTCGTTTGCATCAGCTCGGCGACTTTCATGAGTCCTCCGTTATTGGGCCCTGAACATTCCCACCGCCCCCTTGGTCGCATCCGCGAATGCGTGACTGACGAAGGGATAGGTTCCCGCTTCGACGAGGTGCGCTTCGAAAATGGCGCCACCACCCACCGGGACGGTCACCGTTTGCACACCTTCGAGCGGGTGGGCGAGCGACCCATCGATGTACACGTGATCGAAAATCGCGCCGACCACGTGGAACGCTGAAAACCGGTTCGGACCCGCGTTCACGACGTACAGTCGCAGGGGCTCGCCGACTCGCACCTGGATGGGATGATGTGCGTACTCCGCTTCGCGGCCGTTGAACACCACGTAATCCGGCGCCAGGCCGAGCAGCTTTTCCCAGTCGATCGTCCGCGTGGAATCGGGGAGCGTCTTCGTATAGAACTCGCTCTGTACGAACACGAACTCCTTTGCGGCCGGCCGGCCCTGACGTGGATCGACGATAATCGCGCCGTACATGCCGTTCGCGATGTGGAGCGCCACCGGAGCGGTGCCGCAGTGATACATGAACGCGCCCGGCACACGCGCCACGAAGCGGTAATGGAGCGAGTCGTGCGGCATGAGATTCACGTACGCGCGGCTCGGCGCGATTTCCGCCGCGTGAAAGTCGAGGCTGTGCGGCATCGGCGCCTCGTTCACGAGCGTGAAATCGACCGTGTCACCTTGCGTGACCCGCAACACCGGACCCGGCACGCGGCCGTCGAACGTCCACGCATCGTACGTCACACCTTCGGCGATCGTGATTTTCGTGTGCTTGATCGCGACCCGCAGGCGGTGTACGCGGCTGGTCGAGCGCGGCGGAGCAGCCGGGTCGATCGGCGCGGGCTGCGCTCCCGAACCGACCGGCGCTTCGCCATGGGAGATGTCGGCGGGAGCGTTGCCTGCCGGCGTCTGGACCTCCTGCGTTCCCTCTTGGCGACAAGAAAAACCGCAGGCAACTGCGATCAGAACCGAAATGGCAAGACGACGGCGCATCCATGACTCCGTGGTGAGATGACGCGGAGCTTATCAGGCGACGGCTGGCACCTTCATGAAGGCGTGGTGACGGAATCCTCAGACTCGCGGGCGATTCTTTTGATTCTGAAGATCTCTTCACGATCCCTTCACATTCGCACCCACTGAGCGGTGGCAGACTTGGCCGACCTACTAGCTCGGGGCGGCCATGTCAAGCGGAACAACAGAGATCGCGATCGTGTTGGCGCTGCTCGCCGGCACCACGCGCACGGCACTCGCGGACGGACGCACAGGCACTGCTCGGCGGCCGGACGCAACGGCCATCGTCAGAGCCTACGAAACCTGGTACGCAAGCTCGGCGAAATTGCTCACCCCCACCTATGCCCGTCAGACCGGACTCGCGTGCAGCGCTTGTCACACGCATTTCCCGGAGCTGACGGCGACCGGTCGTGCCTTCAAGCTCAACGGCTACGTCTTCCGCCGGTCGGAATCGCTCGAGGGAAAGACGCCAGAGGGGCAGCAAAGCCTGCTGCTGAATCTCGTCGCGCCCGTGTCCTTGATGGTGCAGACCTCGTACACGAGCACGAAGAAAGCGCAACCCGGCACCCAAAACGGCGTCGTGTTGTTCCCTGATCAGCTCAGCATCTTCACGGGGGGCGAGATCACACCCCACGTCGGCGGTTTTCTCCAGATCACATTTGACCCACAAACGGGGCAGCTCGGCGTCGATAACGCCGATTTCCGCTACGCGACGCACGCGACGCTCTTCTCCAAGCGCACGACGCTGGGCGTCAGCCTCAACAACAATCCCACGGTTCAGGACATCTGGAACAGCACTCCCGCCTGGGGCTTCCCGTACGGGAGCTCCGCGGCGGCGCCGGCACCGGCAGCGGCGATCCTCGTCGACGGCACGCTCGGGCAGCAGGTCGCCGGCCTCACGGGGTATGCGATGTGGAACGATCGGGTGTACGGAGAAGCCGGCGTCTACCGGTCGGCGCCGGTTGGTGTCGCGCGACCACTGGACTCCACCGCGACGGGAGTGATCAGCGGCGGCGCACCATACTGGCGGGTCGCGCTGCCCAATACTTGGGGGCACAACTATCTGTCGGTGGGTACATATGGGTTGGCCGCGAGCGTGTACCCGGCAGGCGTGGCGGGGCCCACCAATCGATTCACCGATGTCGCGATCGATTTTGCATACATGCGGTCGTTCGGTCCGAACAGTTTTACTCTCGACGGCACGTGGATTCACGAGCGGCAGACGTGGACGGCGGGAGGCACCGCGAACCCGAAAAACACGCTGCGCACGTTTCGCATGGACGCGATGTACCATATCGGCACGCAATACGCGTTCACCGTGGCTCCGTTCGTCACATCCGGAACGCGCGATACGCTGCTCTACACGCCGGCGGCCGTCGTGGGAAGCCGAACCGGCAGCCCGGATAACCGGGGGCTGATCGCTGAGGTCGACGTGATGCCGTGGCAGAACCTGCGGCTACAATTCCAATACGTCGCGTACAACAAATTCAACGGCGCCTCGAACAACTACGACGGCTTTGGGCGCAACGCCTCCGACAATAACACGCTGTACATACTCACATGGCTGCTGTACTAGAGCGGCGCTCGGACAAGGGGTAGTGCATGAGATCGTCAACGCGAGAGATCCTGAACCGGACCGGCAGAATACTTTCCGCGGCGCTGCTCTTGGGGACCGTGGCCGCTCACGCGCAGAGCGCGACGAGTGCAAAGATCGACCCGACCTGGCTTCGAGCAGATACGTCCGCCAAGAGTGTGGAGTTCAAGCTCGTGGCTGGCCT
>Ga0070699_100002637_pt1 | contig 16019 bp, 8 predicted proteins | sample KBSK1503metaG_FD_65473 | JGI IMG/M metagenome (GOLD analysis project Ga0070699, IMG submission 65473) | Corn, switchgrass and miscanthus rhizosphere microbial communities from Kellogg Biological Station, Michigan, USA - KBS K1-50-3 metaG | ecosystem: Host-associated > Plants > Roots >...
GGCGGCTTGCTCATGTATGGCATTCCCAACATGAAACTCGACAAAGCGATCGTGCAACGCCGCGTTGACTTGCTTGCGGCCGAAGGCGTCAACTTTGTCACCAATACTGATGTCGGACGCGACTACCCGGCGGATCGATTGATTAATGAGTTTGACGCTGTTGTGTTGTGTGGCGGAGCGAGTCGTCCGCGCGATCTTGCCGTCGAGAATCGAAATTTGTCCGGCATTCACTTCGCGATGGACTTCCTGCGTGCTAATACCAAAAGCCTGTTGGACGGCGAGACCACGGGATTCATCTCCGCGAAAAACAAAGACGTGATCGTGATCGGCGGTGGTGACACCGGCACTGACTGCGTGGCCACGGCGCTGCGACACGGCTGTCGCAGCCTGGTCCAATTTGAGATTCTCCCACAGCCGCCTACTGAGCGCGCCGCGGGCAACCCGTGGCCGCAGTGGCCCAAGGTCCATCGCGTCGACTACGGACACGAAGAAGCGATCGCACTGCACGGCCGTGATCCGCGTTTCTTTTCGTTGATGACGCAGCGCTTTATTGGCGACCGCGTGCTCGAAGCAGTCGAGACGGTCGACACCGACTCCTCGTTCAGCGAAGTCTCGGGCACGAAGCGCGTGTGGCCTGCTCAACTCCTACTGCTCGCGATGGGTTTTCTGGGACCGGAAAAAGAAGGCCTCATCTCGCAACTCGGCATCGCGCTAAATGAGAAGGGGCTGGTTGCAGTTGATTCAAATAAGATGACAAACCTCCCCGGCATCTTCGCCGCCGGTGACATCGAACGCGGCCAGTCACTCGTCGTCTGGGCCATCGCCGACGGCCGCCACACCGCCGCCCACGTCAACCGATATCTCGCCGCTTCAACTAGTCAACGTTACGCCGTTGCGAGTCGTTGCTAAACCAGAGTCAGAGCTTTAACTAGTTTGGGAATTGGTCGCCGGCAACGTCCAGAAAATTGGCTCATTTCCGATGCTCCAATTGATATCTTCCGGCGCCAGACCTAGTTTGCCAAAGAGATTATTCCATATACGTTTCAAGGTTTTGAGGGTTTGCTTGTCGTCCTGAGAAGTCAGGATTATGTATACCTTCGTTCCCATCGACTTTAGGTTCTTATCTGGACCGGCAGCTTCGAAGTTCTTCTCGATGCGACTTTGGATGTCTTGAAGATGCACCGCTTCCTTACTATCGTCGGAAGCTTTTTCGAATTTTAATGGCTTGCCATCAAATGAGTTTTGACAATCTTCAATCATGTCGGAATAGAAATAAAGGCGTATCTCATATTCAGGATAACTGGACCTCGTACTCGCAATAATATCCGCCAGCGAATTCAGTTTGTTGGTAATACAACTGACGTGACCAGTCTCTTTGGCGATTGCGGAATGATAAGCATCTAACGAAGACTTTAGTTTTTCAAATTCAGTAGTTTGCTTAAGGTTTTTAATTTCTAATTTCTGTTTTTCGAGAACCTTCAGGTCCTGAGCAACCTTGATATCAGTAAGCTTTGGCAGAAATTCATAAATGCTCGGCTTGTTTGTCCCCCGATCGATCGAGAACAGGTAGAACTTTGATTCTGCCGGCAGATTCTGGAAGAGCTTTCCAATGTTCTCTTTTTCGCGCTTCGCAGTTTCGGCATTTATGCTTATCGTCAAATCAGTATAAACGAATGCCACTATGCCTTTGGTCTTATGGACTGGCGGCGGACATTGGGAAAAAATAACCAGGATGGCAAACAAACCAACGCGAAACGAGGTTGAGAGGATATGTCTGATCATAGTTAGTTCACCGTGTCCTGAGATTGTTGGAAAGTAAAACCAATCAGCGGGATATTCGGATCTGTTAAATTTCGGTTTCGCAAAGCCTCGGCCCTGGTAAACAGATCCCCACCGTAAGTCCATTCAGGATATAGATAGCCGAATTTAAAACCTGACTCATAACAACGAATGAGGTAGTTCCGTAGTTGATCGATCGTCTCAGGATCGGCCAACCAATTGATGAAGCCGCTATTTCTCTCCTCTTCCTCCAGCTTGACCCGAAATTCGTCCGTGGCTCTGATGAGCGTCTTGCGAGCCAGGGCGTTCTGTATCGCGGCTTTGAGCCTCGCGTACCAGTTATGAAAGCTGCTAAGAGATAACGATGCGCAGATACCACTGATGATGGGGAAGATCATCGTCATCAAGCAAAAAGTAAACAGGGTGGTGTAGGTAGGAGGGGCGATACCGTTCGCGACTATAACCTGGTACCGAAATGTGCCGAGAACGCCTATTGTGAACAGCAGAGTTAGCAGGATAAATAGTTTCACAACGAATCGACACCACCACAGCCGATTGAATCGAGCTGTGATCTGCTTTTTGTCGGTAAATGCTTCCGTAGGGATGTCTGCAACACCATTGTTTGCGGGTCGTTCAGTTTTTCTCAGGTTCCATTCTTCGTAATCCGTCGTCGGTGGTTCAGAGGCTTTCTTGAGCAAATTCTCCAGCGGTACGCCAATGAAATCGTCGTAGAAAATCTTGATGTAGATAGTGCAAAAGGCTACGCCAGTCGCCAAAAAGAACACTTCCCAATTGGAGGTCAGGACCCTGAAGAAATGAAAAAAACCGTCCGGTGTGCCGAACTGGAATAGGTCCCCAATGGCATTGTCCAGATCCATTTTCAGATTAAAGCCGTCCCTGGTCAGCTCCAGGGCCAAAGGAATATCAGCCAGGACCAGCACCAAAGCGACAAATCCGTAGATGCATCCCAGGACTAAAGAAAACTGTCTCGGGTTGTATTGATAAGCGCGTTTTAGCTTCTCGTAATAAGCGTTCTTATCATCGTAGTCTCGTTCTGCGTTGTCCTTGATCGTCTCCAGTATTTTTACCTGGCTGCTCAACTTCCGCTGATTGCTTTCGCATTCTTCGTCGATGAGACTCTTGGTAATGCGAACGTGCATCTCAGCCAGGTCGCCGATCTCCGGTTCACGCATTCCCCACAGCCCGGCGTAGTGACCCGATTTCATAAAATCCGCGCCGACGTCGATAAAACGCTTTAACTGAGCGTTTTCGCTGAAGCTGCTAGCCAGCTTCGCGAAGTAGTCAGGCAAGGAGTCGACCGCTTCGCCGAGCTTTCGGCGCGCCGCCGCAGCGCCGCTCTCGGGCTCCGACGTCTTCGGCTTGCCAGGAGACAAGATTGCTTCTTTGACGGCTTGATACTTCGCCTCATACTTCTGCCGAATGGCTTCATATTTCTGTTTAATCCAATTTATTACCGTTGCTACCATGATTACCGTTTCCATTCGAGGTGAAATTCGGAATTACCGTGTTCGTTTGACCATGCTTCCTGTACCAGTCGCCCAGCTCAAATCCTTCCACTATCTTCTGGACATAAAACTGCTCTCGCCAGCGCTCGCCTTCTACGTCGTCATGGAATTTCTTTTCAGAGTTCGCCGTCACCCGATGGTAGTTTCGCGAGCGATCTTCCTGATGTTTCAGGTCAGCAAGTCTATCTTCATAGAACTCGCCTTTACCTTCGGTTCGATAACGTATTTCCCTCTCTACAGATCTGATTTTGCTCCTCACTTCCTCGGCCTCTGACTCTAGCGCCGTCCACTCTGCTTCCAGCCTGGGGAAGGCGAGCTTCACATCGTCGGAGGCGGTAAGACCGGCCGGCTCATTCGGAGGACTCTGATCTGAAACCGATTCCTTTTTCTGCGCCGTTGCAGGAGTTCGCCACGGCAACACCAATTTCTTTCTGACCCATTCATTCAGATTCGAAAAGAATCGCTTCGGCTCGATTGGCTTCACCAACGGAGTACTGGCCGCTCGTCGTGTCAACGAGGTCCGATCCAACATCAAGTTCATGATTTCATCTCGGATCTGTATGAACTTGCGGTTGAAATGTGCATTCTCGCGAGGGGTTAGATAGATTTGCAGAGGTCTGGAAATGCGAATCAACTTGGTTTGAATGAAGTCGCAACTGGTTTCCAGTTGTCGCCGCGACGCTTCGAGACCTTGCAAACGTATTCCGTAGCCTAACGTAAACGCCGTGATGAGACAGCCGGCGGCAAAAAACATAAACGAAACTATCGACAACTTATTGCTCTCGGCTTTGAACGGATAGTCAAAGCCTGTCAGCGTGATCACTATCACCGCGATAAATGCCACGATGATTCCAAGCAATTCCAAATTCAGTCTGGCCCAGCGAATCTCAGGGTTTTGTTCTTTGTCTAATTGTTGCTGGATTCTGCGTTCCAGAAACATCGTTAGATAGACATATGAGATTCCGGCTGAAGCGATAGCGATAAGAAAACCTATGCCGTAGCCTGCTACCGACGCGTCCACACTCCTCATCGCCGACACGTCCGTTCCAAGCGAAACAAGAACAAAAACAATTGCAAGAAACAGCAGGAAAGGAAGTATCCGGATCCAAAAGGCAAAGAAACTCTTTTCTGCGATCTTCGCGGACACCGGAAGTTCATCGCTGGATTCAATGTTAATGGTGAAGGTACTTCCACTTTGATCGACATCGGTGAGCGTTTCGGCCTTCGGCTCGGACTTGTCTGCGGGATTGCGTAGTACCCATCGTTCATAGGCGAGCTGACAAAGCCATGAGACGACAAACATGAGGCTCAATAAGATAAGAAAGATCGTCAGCAAGATACCGGCGTAAAATAATTTCATCCAGAAGGAGGTGTCAGATGATTTGCCAAGCACGCTCGTGCTGAAGGTGAACAAGGCTTGAACAACGAATGAGAATGCACCACCAGAAGCCAGAAAATTAGCTTCCGCAAAAGATCCGAAGAACCCACCCGCCACAGTCGCAGATATCAAGCCGGCGTTATAGAGAAAAGCGGAGCTAAGAGAATGAAAGCCTTGGATGTTGTACAGGCCCAGCTTCTTGACAACCTGGTTATGTTCTTCATCGTATTTCTCAAAAAGCCTAGCCAAAAACGTCCTCTTATCTTCGAGCGCATGTTTTTGTTTATCGAAGATCTCCTCATTGAGATTCATTCGCTTTCTGACAACGTCTTCGAGCTCAGAATTCAATCGATGTAGCTCCTCGAAGAGGGCTTCTTGTCGATCTTTTATGAGCGTCTCTTTTTTGGTCCCAATCTCAATGAGGGCTTTCTTTATTTCCTCACGAAGCTCTTGCAAACGCGCATTGAACATGAGCAGCTCGTCTTTCAAGTCTTCGACTTGCTGTTCATATCGCGACAAGGCGATTTTGATCTCAGTTATCTTGCCGTCTGCGTCTGCCTTGCCGTTTCTGAATCGAGCGAGGTCCTCATTCAATTCTTTCTGAAGATTCGCAATATTCTGTTCAACTCTGCCGTGCAGCTTCTGGATAGCCTGGCGAAATTCCTGGTCGGACGATTTATTGAAAGCAGAGTAGAAACCCACTCTCTTATAGAACTCGCCGTCTATGCGAACTTCTTTCGCAGTTGGTTCTTGTGCAGTTGACGGCTCTTTGGGCTTCTCCGGAATTTCCCAAAGAAAAGCTTCTGATGCGGGCTGCTGATCCTTTACTGAAGGGGCAGAACTTCCGTTCTGGGGCATAGTTTGAACCATGAGATTCTAAGCCTTGTAAGAGAGTGGGCGTGGGACACGCGTAACTGTCAGTAGATCGGAACTAATAGGGCACCTCCAGATATCACATCTGTTCCAGGGGAGGGTTTTTCCCCAGGTCACTAGTATCTGGTTTGTTCCTTCATGCACTATGGGGTTCAGTTAAGAAGTATTACAAAAGAATCGGCAGGCTGTTCTTTTTTCGGGATGGGGAAGGGTTCTGAGGATTGGTCTAATTAACTACTTCAAACGGATACCGCGCAATGACTTCCGATTTCCCTTTCGAGGATACGCCACTCACGACAAAACGGTAGACCTTCCCGGCCGTTAGCAGCGATTCGGGGACATCGATCTGGAGCGCTTTGCCAGACGTTAGCTTCGCGGCCTTTAGGTTGGGCCAATCTTGCAGCTCCTTACCGGCCTCATTTTCGAGAGTGGCTTCGTACGTCCTGAAATTTCTCTGCGTAATCAACGCCAGTTCGATCGCCATGCTCGAAGCCTCGGGCGCCAGCTTCAGTTGCTGCATACCCTCACCTCGTGGCGCGGCTAAAGGCATCAGAACCGCGTACGCGGCCGCCTTCTTTTGCTTCTCCGGAGGAATAGCCTTCGGCTTGTTTTCTGCGTGGACCGGCGATGCTGTCGGCTCGATTGAGGGAGAAACTCTGAATTCGGGACTCGTGATGGTGCGGGGTTTATCGGGTCCGGCCTGAATGGGAGCCGGCTGCCTAGCTTCCCTGACACGAATAAAAATCAACACTCCAGCGGTGACCAATACCGCGGTAGCTGTCAGAGCAAGCGACACGCGTAACCATAGTGGTTTGGTATTAAACCAAGTGGGAAATGAAAACTTCTTGTCGTCAGCTTCGTTGAAATGTAACTGCAACACCCGGCTGATCTTCAGATTATTGCGACGGCCAGGCAGAGATAAAAGGTGCTCTTCAAACCGCTTTCTTTCATCAATGGAAAGATCACCGCGGATAAACTCATCGATCAAGTCGTCTTCTATTGACTCGAGCAATTCAAACGTATCGGGGTCTGCAAACGCCAGCTCCTCAATACGCCCCTGTTCTTCGGGGGGCAATTGTCCAAGGAGAAATCGCCTGGCTACAACATCATCTAAAACTTGGTCTTCCATTGCTTCTGAGTCGCAAACAACGCAACGCAATACTACATCCCTAGGCTAGGCTTTGATCGGGCCGCTCCCTTCAAGCACTCTTCAATGCACGTTTTTAGCTCTCTTCTGATCCGATGGGCACGCACTCGCAAACGGGGCAAGTCAATTTTCTGAGCGCGTGCCAACTCCTCCCGATTCTTTATCTTAATCGCCCTATTGCCGCGATAATACTGGTCGATCAGGTCGCTCTTGTCGGTGGAGAGTTCATGCATGCATTTTTCCAGACAGTGCAACTTCTGCTCTAAGTCTTCGTCGTCGTCTGAGTATGCAACATCCAATCCAATGGGCATCTGCACCTCCGGATTTTTGCCTTTCTCTTCAAGCATGATGTAAAAGCCCACCCGGTAAAAGTATCGTTCTTTCTCTCCCTTCCAGTTGGCTATCTTTTCAGGTGTTAACGTTTCGGCAGCTCTATCTAAAGTCGCGTCCGCCAATTTATCTGGAAAGGAGCAACCCTGGTGCTGAAAGTTTTTTATCAAAAGCGTGCGAATTCTTTGATACTCCTGCCCGGCCTCTTCACGATTCGGATGAAGCCAGTTCATTAGACGTTCGAAGCTCTCGGGCGAAAGATCCATCAAGGAGTAAGGTGTCGAGACGGCCAAACGGGAGTCGGGGCGTTACTTCTCGCTGGCTTGGTCGCGGCAAAATGGGATTAGCCGTTATCTTGCAAGGAAAGCTGCTGAATAATACGGGGAGCAAGCCAGCCGCACAATGTTTTTTTTCATTGATGAAGGATGAAAAACTGAATCCGCAGGCTCGGATGGGTGGCGCAGACTCTCGCGTTCCCACCTGCTGACGTGAGCGACTTGACGGTTGAACTTGGGCGGATGAGGCAGACATAAGTCCTGAAACTTGATCGGAGGTTTAGAAATCCAGCTAGTTCCATTCGCCTTGGAGGACAAATCCAGCCCAGTAAAAACTGGGTCGCCACTCCTCTTTCAAAGTTGAAATATCCAATTGCGCCCGCCTCAACGCTTCCGACGCAGGCATCTTCTTATCAAGCATATACGTATAAAAACGCTTCATCAGTTCCGCAGTCGCAGCGTCGTCTACTTTCCAGAGACTAGCAACCACGCGTGCGGCCCCGGCGTACATGAAACCCCTTGTTAGACCTGTTAACCCCTCGCTTTTAAGCTCTGGACCTATCGCTGTGTGGCAAGCACTGAGAACTATCAGATCAGTGGGCAGGTTCAAGTTGTAGATATCACCTAAGCGCAAAAAGCCCCGGGCAGGTTTCCCTTCCTGATCAACTAGTGAGAACACAAGACCTGTTAATTCAGGGTTTGCACTATCAAGAATTCCATGAGTAGCCAGATGAACAATCTTGAATTGTCTCAACTCTTCGCTGAGCGCCTTGGTGCGGCTCGCATCAAAATCCAGAGCTAATAGGGACGAGCCGGGAGCGGCCACCGCTACAATGGCTTCGGCTTCTTTTCTGGAGTTGGTCAAGCGCATCAAACGTAAGGAACCGTCGACTGAGCCAATATCGCCAGCGTCTCTGAAGACTTTGAGATATTGCGTATCTTTCTCGGAGACCGCGATAGTCGGGTTAACTTTCATCTCCGCGTGTACTCGCTCGTCCAGTTTGCTAAAAACCGGATCTGCAATGACTGCAACTGTCTTAGGAGCAGTGCGTCTCGGGTCACGGCGTATCAAAGCCAACACCGAAGCCGAAGGCTCGTAGACCACCTGATGATTGGCGATTAAGGGTGTGAGCGGTTGACCGGAAGCTGCGGCTTTAGTGTTCGCCTCACTAGGTACTGGCAGAGCGCCAAAGGGAACATACTGTAATGGTCCGTCCGCCACGACAATGATCCTTTTGAAGCCCAATCGCGCGGCAACCGGCTTAAGCACGAGGTTGCTCAAATCGAACGTTAGTTTGGGATAAGTAACCAACGCGTCACGCATCTTCAGAATCTGTTTTTGGATGTCACTGTTGGGCGCGGGCGGCTCGTGTACTTTAATCACCTTGAGGAGGGCTTTTACCGCTTCATCGATCTTCTTTCGATCAGGCAGGGTGTAAGGTCGAATGGTGTTGCGTGTGACAAACCATAAGTAACTGCGTTCGTCACCAACTGAGTATTGCAATAAACAAGTCTCATCATCCAACAATTCCTGGATCTGAGCGGGCTTAAGTGGTTGTGGTTGGGTCAGAGCCGCATAACGCGGACTGCGGGTACGAATCTCTGCTCGGGTTTGGTTTAACGAACGATTCAGGGCCTCCAGTTCTCGCTGGAGTGTAGCCTTTTGTGCCTCTTTGTCTTTCTGGGTTAGCAGTTCTTGCAGTAGATCCAACTTTCCTTCGATTTCCCTACGCTGCCTTTGCTCCTTCTCGAGCAGGAGAGGATCGACCCCCGTGCGAATGTCGGCCTGACTTTCGGTTAGCAAATCGAGGAGATTACGAGATCGCCCGCGTTCGGCAGCGAACAATGCCTGCTCCAATTCAGCTTTGGCTGTGACGACCTTTCCTTTCGCTTGCAGTGCATAGTAGAGCTGCATCCGAATATCAGCTTCGAGTTCGTAATAATCATGCCGCGCTTCGAAGAAGTTTGTGCGAAGCCGGTAGTTCGACGTGCTGGTGCGGACTGATTCGACTTTTGCCACAGCTTCGACAATTGCCTGGCGCGCCTCAGGAAATCTCTTCTGCTGCCGTTCAACTTTAGCCAACCCGTAAAGCGAAAGCGCTTCTCCAAGCGAGTCGCCCACGGCTTTCCATCGCTCCTGTGCTTTGCGATAGTCCCGCCGGGCGTTACCAGCTTGTTCTAACCAACTATAGAGCTCGGCAATCTGATTGAGCGTCATTGCCTGGCCTCTAATGTCTCCGATTGTCGTCTGCACCTCGAGCGCCTGCCCATAACGCGATAACGCTTTTGCTATTTCTCCATCTTTTTCTCGATTTTTGAAGTGTGCCATGCCTAAACGCATGAGCGTGTAGGCTGCGAACCGTTCATCAGTTCCCTGACTGAGTGACAGTGCCTGATCTAATTGTGCGAAAGCTTCGGGCAGATTGCCTAAGAGGATTTGCGCGTAACCGATGTTACTGCGCGTAACGGCTTCTTTCCCTGGAGTTTTCAATTCAAGCCGGAGCTTCAGCGCTTCCTCAAACTTTTCGAGCGCCGCACGTGGATCGTCAAGACCTGCGTACAAAAGACCCAGGTTGTCCAGAGTGATAGCCTGAAATGTCCGCGTGTCGGCGTTCGTTTGGCGATAAAGCGTCAAGGCAAGGTTGTACTGCGTCAAGGCTTCGTTTGGTTGAGCCCAGGTATCGTAGATCATGCCCAGACTATTATGAACAAAAGGCTCAGGCTTACATGGACCAGTGATCTGTTTGCAAAAGTTCAAAACCTCTTCAAACTGAGTGAACGCCTCGCCCAGGTTGCCGCCATCCAGGTTAGCCGTGGCGATGTTGTTCAACGTATTCATTTCCTGATCGCGAGCACCCAGCTCTCGCCATAACGCCCGCGCCAGCTTGAGGTGATCGACAGCTTCCCTGTTCTGACCCAGTCGGCTATGAAGCAGTCCCAGATTATTGCGCAACTGAGCCTCGCCCCATCGATCGCCGATACTGCGCCGGAGTGCCAGTGCTTCCTCATACTTCTCGAAACCTTTACTCAGATCTGAACCTAGCTCGCGATACGTGGCGCCCCATGAATTCAGCACATAGGCCTGGCCCGAGATGTCGCCGGCAGCGCGCAAGCGATCAAGTGCTGCTTGCAAATTTGTCTCTGATTCTGTGAACTGTCTGAGGTCACGGTAAAGATCGCCAAGGTTTGAGAGTGCATAACCCTCTTCGTTGGCATCGTCCAGTTCTCGCCAAATGTTTGCCGATTCCTTGTAGTAATCGATCGCGCTTTCCAAAGCACTGCGACTTCTCTGCGCGGTCAGTTTGGCGGCCTGAAAATAAGCCTGTTCGGCGATGACACGACGATCATCCGCGGCTGTCGCCAAACGCGGGGTCTCGAGCTTTAGTTCATAAGCTCCAGCAGGTTCGTTTTCGGCGCCGCACACGACGACGTAATGGGCGCCGCCAAGTTGCGCCACAGTGGAAACTATTTCTGGTCCAAACTTTGAATTCGGGCTGTCTCTTTGGAGCAAGAGAACTCGGTTCGGATCAAATAGCTTCACGACCACGTCGATGCCGGTTTGCTTAACCGAGACGTGCATATACTGCTCCGGCGAAAGCATCGCTTGAAAGACATGCGATTCTTTCGCCCGAAGATTACGTTTGACGACCTCACCCGGTGCCAATTGCTGCGCGCCGGTTTCAGTCGGACTGCACCCTTGCTCCTGGGTAGTTTGTGCCGACACGGAACCCGTGAGGAGTATCAACACACATAGAGCCAAGCAGTAATGCACGTTAGTACAGGCGTCAATTCTCCAGAACTGACGCCTGCAGTTGCGGTTCATGAATAGCTTTCCCATTGAGTTAGTCGCTTTCTGAATGTAAGGTGCAAGGTTTTCTAGTGCGACAAGTAGGGAGATAACTTAACCACTTCATTAGTTATCGTCCAGCTTTTGTGGGAGGCTAGTTGTCAGACAGTGCCCTTCACGTTTGTTGGCCCGTACCGGTTCCCGTGTCACCATCTCCTGGAGCCGTAGGTAACGGATCCAGCATTTCTCCGGTGTCTTTCGGGGTCGTGAGTGCCCGGGTGCTATAACGGCCGGTAAAAAGAACTGTAGCCGGCGTTTCGACTGCTTCCCCAGAAAGCGTCACGTTCACGTCTCCCCACTTGAACTCAAGTGCCATCGACCAGCGATGACCACCCGGCAACGGCGTATAGGTTCCGGTTACCGTCGAGAGAAGGTGGCTGTCTACGCCTTCCCAAACTTGACCGGTCACTATTCCGTTTTGAGTGGTAACGATAAAAACGAGTGTAGCCTCAAATGAAGGCTTACCTCGTTGTGAGTCTCGTTTTATTTCGATCGTCCACTCTTTGTTCTCTAGCATGGTTGTGTCAACTGAATGGTTCTCTACTGCTTTTAAGGAGTCAACGTTAATGCCAGCGCTGCTCACCGAACCAGTTGCGGCAGCGCTAGCTCTGGGCAAAGTCTGGCTAACGTTGTTCTCAAGTTCAAATGTTTCCATTGGGGATGCTCTCCTGTTCTGCTCGGATCAGCGCTTTTTGATATGAGTCAAGCACTAATCCGAGCGCCTGTTGTTCTGTATTCGCAAGCTCCGCCCTGCGCTGGGCGAATTGCGGTTGTCTAACGGCGCGTAACAACTCATGTATCTCGCAAGGTGAGGTTGAACGTCCCAGCACGGAAAAAGCGGCCTCCCCGGTGCGACTGGGATCGCCTTGTTGTTCCAGTAATAAGGTGAAATCCGCCAGTTCCCAGCACATGGCCTGAGCCATCTGGCACCGCTTGTGCAGCGGAGCCAGCCAGATTGCGAGATTTCCATAAAACTGCCCAATCTTGTCTGAGTCTGAATTCGGCGGCGCGGGATGAGGAAATCCTTTGAGGTTGATGTTTACGTAATGATGCCAACTGGAGTCTGCCACAATGCGACCAACGCCGGCACGATCACCGTCGTACGTGGTAACAAGACTAATCCTTTTACCAGCTCGCCTGTCTGTACCAAACGCCACGACACTGGGCTTTGGCTGGCCGTTTGGACCAGCCGGCCATACAACTGTATTCGAGATATCCGGAATGACCAGTGCTCCTTCATGTCGATGGTCTGGATAAATATCGATATAGCGTCCGGGGCGGTAAAAGAAGAGCGGGTGAGGTTTTCCTTGAAGATCAGGTTCTCCGTCAGCATTAACGAATTCATAGATCAACTTCTGAGGAACCCGATCGGTTTGAAAGCCGTCACTGGCAAGGGTGTTGAAACTGTCACCGGCGTTCGCCGATGGTGGGCCATCCCACTTGCGCAACTCTCCGGCTCTCGGAACACAACGTCCGATAGCGCGCCCGAGTCCGAGCAGCTCCGGCGCCTCGATGGGGTCAGCGCAGCGGCCTTGGCTATTGCGAATCCAATTTGGTGGAACGGGATTGTTGTGGTCTCCGGTCATTAACACTCCGCCGCCGGCTCCACCTTCCACCTTCATCCATTTTTCGATCGCATCAATCTCATCATCACCAAGTTCACTCTCAGGTCCGCCACGGAAAGCGCCGAGAGAGAATCTTTCGGTGTTCGCCTGGTGAAGTCCGAAAAACCAGATCTCATCGAACGGTTCGCCTGTTTTCTCGACTTCTCGAGACATTACCAGGTTGAGTTTGTTGTCGGCGTGATGATTGCAATCTGAGCTTCGACTCACCCACTTTATCGATAGATCGGCAAATACTGGGGCATGAGCCCTAAGCCGCCTGATCATCGAACCGAGACCCAGAAGATTTTTTCCGGCAGTGATAGCGCTGGGATCATCTGTGTACAACAAGATCTTTATTGTTGGCCTTTGGGCCAGACGCTGGGCTGTCATCTTTGTTCCTTGTTGTTTTCTCTTTTGCCTGAGCTGATTGCTCAATAACGCTTACTCACAACAGCAAGCCACTCAATCAGTATGGACAAGTTGACGAAAACATATCTTCCAACCTGCAGACTTTTAATTCGAACCGTAGATTTGTTGCCGAGAAATGATTTTGCGGGGTTCACCATTAGAGATTAAGGACCGGACAAACGAGACGGACTACGCGGCCGTGACTGACGGGTGTGCCGTCAAATCGGCTTCGACTTCGACAACTTCCGGGAGAAATCATGAAAGAGATTAACGACCAATCGCTAAACGCCAATCTCGCTGTTGATAAATACGACCGCGTGCGGCAGATAAGTCACGTCAACCAACCATGGGAGTCCAGCGAGCCCAGTCCCCTGATGGCGGCAGTTGATTACCTGCGCCACCAGACCGAGTTGTTCGGGGTCACCTCCGCCGAGTTACAGGACCCGCTCGAGAAAGTCTCCTTCGTTGATCCGAAGCAACAAGACGTTAGATATCGCCTGGGCCAGGAAAAATCACTCTTTGATTCCTCCACCGTCATCTTCAATCAAACTTTCTTAAACGTTCCGGTCTGGCGCGCGGCGATTACTCTAACCATCAAACACAATCCCAATCGGGTGTTGCTGGCAGAAGACACGAGCGAGCGCGGCATGAATGCTCCGTTGCCTTCGTCCGAAAAAATCAAAGAGCACAAAGAACTCTTCGCTCTCGCGGCGGCCGAACAACGTTTGCGTGTCCTCGGCCTTGGGGATCAATCAGCCGCGGCTGGTCTGGCCGAGAGTGATGCACAACCACGCACCGCTCCTTTCGTGCGACGCATACTCGGTCGCAATGATTCTACGGCCAGTGAGACTGCACCCAACGATGACGCGCGCGCGATTCGCGGCCGGTTTTTTGTTTACCACTACGAAGCGGCGAAACGTCTGGCGTCTAAAAAAACAGCGGGCGCCACGCCCGAGTCGATGAGCGAGACACCCACCGTCGAAAATCCGGCTAAGATGCCGGAACTGTCTCTGCCCCCAGTTGATCCGGCAATTACGGACGGCGCGTGGCGTGTTGTCTCCGAGTTCACTTTCACCTTAACCACGCCCGAATACGGCACGCTGAACTGGCGCGCACTCGTCGATGTCGAGAAGGATTCGGTGCTGCTGCTCGAGCCACTTGTTGCCGGCCAGCAAGGGTTCGTGTTCGTTCGCGATCCGATCACCAGCACGGGTGATTCAGCCATCACACCAAACCGCAACAACACAGTGCTCAATCCATTTCGCACTTCCGTGCAACTGCCTAACCTGAACGCTCCGACGAACGGTACTCAATCTCTGCGAGGTCGGTTTGCGGTAGTTGCAGAAGTCAACCAACCCGCCATTGCACCGCCAACAGTCCAACAGGGCACTTCGTTTGACTACAACGTGCGCACCAACGACTTCGCGGCGGTCAACGCTTATTACCACACCGATCGCTTCTTCACGCTCATTGAGAGTCTCGGCTTTCCAATTGCTTCATACTTCGACAACACCAGTTTCCCGATTCGTGTCGATCATCGCGACAACGTGAATCAAACCGGCAATACCATCAACGCGTGGTGCGTCGGCAACGGCGCCGGCGGCATCGGTTACGCTGGTTATGCCCTCAACGATCTCACGGACACTACCAACCCGATCGGGCGCGCCTGCGACTCCCGCGTTCACTTTCACGAGCTGGGTGGTCACGGAATTCTTTACGAGCATGTGGACCATCCGAACTTCGGCTTCGCACACAGCGCGGGCGACAGCCTGTCGGCGATCTTTCACGATCCGGAGACACGCATCACCGGAGTGAATCGCTTTCGCTACGCACCGTGGAACCCGGCGAACGATCGCCGGTTCGATCGATCGCCGGCGGATGGTTATGCGTGGGGAGGAACACGAGACGACGAGCAATACGGCAGCGAGCAGATTCTCTGCACCACGATGTTTCGCATCTATCAAGCGATCGGCGGCGACTCCACCGACCAAAAACAGAAGCAGTTTGCCTCGCGCATGGTGATGTATTTGATCCTGCGCGCGATCAGCACGCTGACGCCGGCTACCAATCCCGATAACGCGTTAGGATTTGCGAACGCGTTGATGGCCGTCGACCTGCTGAACTGGACCAGCGAAGGAGTCTTCGGCGGCGCCTACAACAAGGTCATTCGCTGGTCGTTCGAGAAGCAGGGCCTGTTTCAAGCAGCCGGCGCGCCCGTTCCAGTGGCGCAGGCCGGACAACCGCCCGCTGTCGATGTTTACATTGACGACGGCCGTGCCGGTGAATACCAGTACCAGCCAAACTTCTCCAGCAATCCTTCAGTCTGGAATCGTCGCGCTCCTGATGGTGGAACGACGCATCAGGAACCGATCGCAGGCGTCGCAAACTTTGCGTATGTAAGGATCAAGAATCGCGGCACAACGATGGCGCAAGACGTTCGCGTACGTGGTTTTCATCACCGCAACGCCGGCGCTACGGTTTGGCCGATCGATTTCAAACCGCTCACCACGACCGAGTTAACCGCCGGCACGCTTAAGCCAAACGGTCAGGAAACGAAAGTAGTTGGACCATTCGAATGGGTACCGAGTGCCGATGCGCTGGGACATGACGCGTTGCTGATGGCCGTCTCCGCGAATGGTGATCCGAGTAACATCGATAACTTTACTGCCGGCGAAGCAGTACCGGAGTGGCGTCTCGTTCCCAACGACAACAACATCGGATTGCGAAATGTGGTTCCGGCGCCGGCGCAGGATGCGCCTGAAGGACCAGGCACCGGGGCCGCGATTACGGCGCCTGCGCCCGGTACTGATGGCCGCAATGCGATCGATCAGTTGCTGCTGGGACTGGGATTT
>Ga0070699_100002639_pt1 | contig 16017 bp, 12 predicted proteins | sample KBSK1503metaG_FD_65473 | JGI IMG/M metagenome (GOLD analysis project Ga0070699, IMG submission 65473) | Corn, switchgrass and miscanthus rhizosphere microbial communities from Kellogg Biological Station, Michigan, USA - KBS K1-50-3 metaG | ecosystem: Host-associated > Plants > Roots >...
CAATCAACAGGATTTTAATGACCTGGCCGCTTCAATCAGGGTGCCAGCAGGTTTGGCGGTGCAGGTCTACGAACACGCTGATGAAGAAGGAGGCTACGGAGCCTGGGTGGACTTTCTCGAAGACCAGCCCGATCTCTCGAAATACAATTTTCAGGGCAAGATATCGTACCTGAATGTTTTTCTTAGCCGGAAAACGCAAGAGTCGCGTGATCACCGCGCCGGCAGTAGCGGGCGGTCATCCGTAACCACCGTTTACGAGCGGAACAGCATTCAAAACGGACGGTTTGTTCCGGGACACTGGGAAGGTCTGCGAGCGAGGGGAAATCCCGTCAATCCGAATCCGGTTGTCGCGCCACCGAAGCCGCCAAACGTACCGCTAAACGCTTGCACTATTTCGGGGCGAATCACAAACGACAAACCGGAGTACAGAACAATCGTCAATCTGCTTCGCGACGATGGTTCCAACGGCCTGGTGCTGTCTGTGCCGGTCGACACTTCCGGTAATTACGTTTTCCGAAACGTCCCGGCCGGGAAGTATCTGGTGCTGCCGAAGGGAAAATATCCGCAGGGTGAGGGCCGCACTGGTGGCCTTGCGCCGTTTGTAACTGATGGTGATGACCGTTTATCTTGCGAGCCAAATGGAAAATATACGGTGAATTTCGACATCCACTCTACGGAGGGTTAGCTCGACCTTTCCTTTTGCTGTCTGGCGTGCACTTATTCCGCGATGCTTGCCGCGCGAAAATCCGTCAGCTAGAATGACTGATTTTCGCTATGGCCATTGATCGCATCAGTGTAAGAGGCGCGCGCCAGCACAACCTCAAAAACATCAACGTCGACATCCCGCGCGATCGCTTCACTGTAATCACCGGCCTCTCCGGTTCCGGCAAGTCTTCCCTGGCTTTCGATACGATTTACGCCGAAGGACAGCGACGCTATGTCGAGTCGCTGTCGGCCTACGCACGCCAGTTTCTCGACCAGCTCGAAAAGCCCGACGTCGATTCCGTTGACGGACTTTCACCCGCGATCTCAATCGAACAGAAGACCGTTTCGCGCAGTCCGCGCTCCACTGTCGGGACCGTCACTGAGATCTACGACTACATGCGCCTGCTGTTTTCGTCAGTCGGCATTCCGCATTGTCACATCTGCGGTGCGGCAATCACGCGCCAGAGCGTCGATCAGATCGTGCAGAACGTGCTCGGACTACCGGAAGGCGAGCGCGTGATGGTGCTGGCGCCGATCGTGCGCGGTCGCAAAGGTGAGTTCAAAAAGGAACTGGAGAAACTCGCAAAGGAAGGGTTTCTGCGCGCGCGCGTCGATGGCGAACTGCTCTCACTCGACGAAGAGATCAAGCTCGACAAACGACGAAATCACACGATCGAAGCAGTCGTGGATCGGCTGTTAATCAAGACCGGCATTCGCGAGCGGCTCACTGACTCGATTCGCACCGCTTTAAAGTTGACCGGTGGCGCTGTGCTCATTTCGATTGTCGACGGCGAAGAGAAGCTCTACTCGGAACGGATGGCCTGTGTGATCTGTGGCATCAACGTGCCGCCGCTCGAGCCGCGCTCGTTCTCTTTCAACTCGGCGTACGGTGCGTGCAAACGTTGTCATGGTTTGGGCACCGTGATGGAGATCGACTCGCTGAAGTTGATTCCCGACCCGTGGCAGACACCGGAGCGGCTCGGATACATGGGCTCTCAGGACAAGCAGGGGTCCGGCTACCTGCGCAGCGCTCTACTCGCCGTTTGTAAACACTTCAACGCCGATCCCAAGACGCCGTACGCCGATTTGCCCAAGGAAGTGCGCGACGGGTTTCTGAATGGCGTCAGCAGCAAGATTAGTTTCAACCAGGGTCTGTATTCGTATCAGAACGACTGGAAAGGCGCGCTGCGCTGGTTGCAGGAGCGTTTGAGCGAAGCGCCCAATGAAAAGGTGCGAGTCGCGCTCGAAGAGCTCGTATCGCCGACGGTTTGCAGCGAGTGTAACGGCAGGCGTTTACGTTCCGATTCGTTGTCGGTGCAGGTCGGCGGCCGGGGGATTGCCGAATATACGTCGTTGCCGATTGAAGCCGCTGTAGCTGCTTTCGAGCACGTGAAGCTCAGTGCGCGGGAGGAACAGATTGCTGGTCCAATACTGCGCGAGATCAGGAATCGTTTGCAGTTTCTGCAAAAGGTCGGGCTCGGTTATCTGACGCTCGATCGCTCGTCGTCAACACTCTCCGGCGGCGAAGGCCAGCGAATTCGACTGGCAACGCAAATCGGATCGCAGTTGCGTGGCGTCTTATACGTGCTTGACGAGCCATCGATCGGGCTTCATCCACGAGACAACCAGAGACTTTTAGAAACGCTGGCGGCGTTGCGGGATCTCGGCAACACGGTGCTCGTCGTCGAGCATGATGAGGAAACGATCAGGCGCGCCGATTACGTCGTCGATCTTGGACCAGGCGCCGGCGCACACGGCGGGCAGGTGGTGGCTGTTGGCACAGCGGCGGACGTGGCGGAGAACCCCGATTCGATCACCGGACTATACATTCGTGGCGCTCGTAAGATTGAGGTTCCGGCGGAACGCCGGGCGCCGAACGGGAAGTCTCTGACGATTACCGGCGCGTTTGCGAACAACCTTAAGGAGATTGATGTTTCGTTTCCGTTAGGGTTGTTAACGGTGGTGACCGGCGTATCCGGATCGGGCAAGTCAACGCTCGTTGAAGACATTCTCTATTACGCACTTGCCCAACACCTCTATGGGTCATCGACAGAGCCGGGGCCGTACAAGACGATTGAGGGACTCGAACACGTCGATAAAGTGATCGAGATCGATCAGTCGCCCATTGGCCGCACGCCGCGCTCGAATCCGGCAACGTACACCGGCCTGTTCACGCCGTTGCGCGAGCTGTATGCGATGCTGCCTGAGTCGCGCGAGCGTGGTTACAAACCTGGACGTTTCTCGTTCAACGTCAAGGGCGGGCGTTGTGAAGCGTGTGAAGGCGACGGCATGAAGCGCATCGAGATGAACTTCCTGCCTGACGTGTATGTCCTATGTGATGTTTGTCGCGGCGCCCGTTACAACCGCGAGACGCTCGCGGTGAAATATAAAGGGAAGTCGATCGCGGATCTGCTCGACACTACAGTTGAGGAAGCTCTGCCGCTGCTCGAAAACATTCCCCAGATCAATCAAAAGCTACAGACGTTGCTCGATGTCGGACTCGGCTATATCAAGCTGGGTCAATCAGCCACGACTCTCTCCGGCGGCGAAGCACAACGCATCAAGCTCGCCAAGGAACTCTCGAAACGGGCCACTGGCCGGACCATCTATATTCTCGATGAACCAACCACCGGGCTGCATTTCGCCGACGTTCACAAACTGCTCGACGTGCTGCAACGCTTAGTGTCGCTAGGCAACACAGTTTTAGTTATTGAACACAATCTCGACGTCATTAAATCCGCCGACTACATCATCGATCTTGGGCCAGAAGGCGGCGAACATGGCGGTCGCGTCGTCGCCGCCGGCACCCCCGAAGAAGTCGCCCGCTCCCGCCGCTCCCACACCGGCCACGTCCTCCGTCCGCTTCTTAACGGCCGAATCCCCCGCAATGGGAACGGGCATAATTAGCGCGTGCTATACTTTTTTGGCCACGGATTTCACGGATGAAAGCGGATCGCTTTGCCCTCAATTTACGACGACAACCTGCACCCGCTCGAACTCGATAAAGTCAAGACCTATCCGCTTGCCTCACGCAAGAGCAAGGTTCAGCTGGAGGATTTTGCGAAGCCGCTGAGCGGTGATTCGTCGCTGGAGGATTTTCTCGCGAGTTTGCCGAAGGTGTTGGCGGTGCAGTCGCTGCGTGAGCTGGTTGAGCGAATGCAGCGGGCGCGTGAGCTAAAGAAACCGATCATCTGGGGGATTGGTGGCCATGTAATCAAGACAGGACTCGCGCCGTTGATTATTGATCTCATGAAGCGAGGCTACGTGTCAGGCATCGCTGCGAACGGTTCGGTGCTGGTCCACGATTCAGAGATCGCGATGGTGGGCTCAACTTCCGAAGACGTTGACGCCACGCTTTCCGAAGGCGAGTTTGGAGGCGCCGACGAGACGGGCCAATTACTTAACGGCGCCGCGCGTGACGGCGCGAGAGATCAGATCGGCTTAGGTGAAGCGGTTGGACGCGCGTTGCTGGCACAGAATCCAAAGCACCGTGAGTATTCACTGCTCTGCGCTGCTTACGAGACAAAAATTCCCTTCACTGCACACATCACGATCGGTGGTGACATCGCACACTTTCACCCCAGCTTCGACGGCGCCGCATTAGGAGCCACGACGCACACGGATTTTCGTTGTCTCGCGGAGTTAGTGAGACGAATGAACGGCGGCGGCGTTTATCTCAACGTCGGCTCAGCGGTTGTGTTGCCGGAAGTGTTTTTGAAGTGCGTGACAGTCGTGCGAAATCTGGGTCATCAATTGTCGGACATCACAACGGCTAACTTTGACTTTATTCAGTCGTACCGCCCATTGACGAACGTGGTGCGTCGCCCGACTGAGAACGGCGCCGGCCGTGGCTTTTCGATCACCGGCCATCATGAGCTCACCATTCCCTTGCTCGCCGCGCTGCTCACTCAAAATCGCGCTTGACCAACCGGACATTCTGGTCTATTCTCCTTCCTCTGAAATTGAAAACGGATTTCAATTTCGCGCCGTATAAAGAAAGTTCTAATTCAAGTCTTAGCCTGTTGGCGTTGGCCTTCATTTAGAAAGGTTTGGTCATGCTTTCGATCTTTTCTCGCTCCTCTTTGCTCATCCTCATATCAGCCATTTTGGTTTCAGCAGCATTTGCGCAAGCACCGGTTAAGAAACCGGTCCTTCGCGGCACAATCGTCGACGCAAATCGCGCGGGCATCCCGGGAGCGGACATCTGGGCCTCGGGCAACGGACTTCCCTCATCTTCCGTCGTCAGCGATCGTAATGGCGAGTTCTCGCTGACCCTCGATCCGGGCCAGTATCAGGTTCGGGTCATGGCTGAGGGCTTCTCCGAAACCACCGAGACCGTGAGCCTGATGGTGAATTCTCAGCCAGTTGAGATCGTCTTGCCGGTCGCTGCATCGAGCGCGATCGTGACCATCACGGACGCCTACGGTGTCAGCACTATCAACAGCGCAACCAGGACGCTGACGCCGCTGCGCGACATCCCCCAATCGATCTCCGTAGTTACCAAAGAGCAGATTCGAGATCAATCGATGTCGAGCGTCGCAGACGTCGTCTCTTACGTTCCCGGCATCACCTCACACCAGGGCGAAAACAATCGCGACCAACTCGTCATCCGTGGCAACAGCACAAGCGCCGATTTCTTTCTCAACGGCGTGCGCGACGACGTTCAGTACTACCGCGATCTTTACAACGTCGAACGCGTCGAAGCTCTGAAAGGACCAAACTCAATGATGTTTGGTCGCGGCGGTGGTGGCGGGGTTATCAATCGCGTGACCAAAGAGGCGGGCTTTACTTCCCTGCGCGAAATCACGCTGCAAGGTGGCTCTTTCGGAAACAAACGTTTCACCGGCGACTTCGATCAACCACTCGGCAACAAAGTCGCATTCAGAATCGATGGTCTTTACGAGAACTCCGGCAGTTTTCGCGACCACGTCGATCTCGAACGCTATGGCGTGAATCCAACTGCTACTTTCATCGTTGGTCCAAAAACCGCAGTCAAACTCTCCTACGAATATTTTCACGATGGACGCGTCGCCGATCGCGGTATTCCTTCGTTTCACGGACTGCCGGTTGACGTTCCCATCGAGACTTTCTTCGGCAATCCGACCAACAGTCGCGTGCGAGCTGGAGTGAATCTCGCTTCGGCGAACATCGATCATCAAGCCGGTCGTTTCAACATCCACAACCGCACGATGTTTGGCGACTACGATCGCTTCTATCAAAACTACGTGCCCGGCGTGGTCACCGCCGACAAAAATTTTGTATCGATCTCGAGCTACAACAACGCCACGAAACGTAACAACATCTTCAACCAAACGGACGTGACCTTCTCGGCCTCGACCGGACGCGTCCATCACAACTTCCTCGCCGGCGCCGAGGTTGGACGACAACTGACGGATAATTTCCGAAACACAGGATTCTTCAACAACAGCACCACGACGATTCTCGCGCCGCTGTCGAATCCGGTCATCAACACTCCGATTACTTATCGTCAGAACGCGACTGACGCCGACAATCACATCCGAACCAATCTCGGCGCTACCTACGTTCAGGATCAGATCGAGATCAATCGTTATCTACAGGTCGTGACTGGAGTGCGCTTCGACTACTTCGATCTCCAGTTCCACAACAATCGTAACGGCCAGAATCTGGGGCGTATCGATCGCTTGGTCTCGCCGCGCGCCGGTGTGATCGTCAAACCGGTCACAGCACTCTCAATCTACGCGAACTACGGTGTCGCTTACCTACCGAGTTCCGGCGATCAGTTCTCGCAATTGACGACCGTCACGCAACAAGTAAAACCCGAGAAGTTCAGCAACTACGAATTCGGAGCGAAGTGGGACGTCCGTCGCAACTTGTCTTTAACGACGGCGCTCTACCGGCAAGACCGAACCAACACCAGGGCCACTGATCCGAACGATCCCACGCGAATCCTGCAGACCGGCAGCCAGCGCACCAATGGTTACGAGCTGGGATTGAACGGTTTTGTGACTTCGAAGTGGAGCATCGCCGGCGGCTACGCTTACCAGGACGCCTTCATCAGCAGCACTACGGTATCCGCCGTCAAAGGCGCGCAAGTCGCACTCGTGCCACATCACACGTTCTCCCTGTGGAACAATTACAAAGTTTTGCCGCGACTCGCGGTTGGCCTCGGCATCATTCACCGGTCAGACATGTTCGCTGCCGTCGATAACGCCGTCGTTTTGCCGGGCTACACTCGGGCCGACGCCGCCGTGTTCTTTTCGATCACAGAAAAATGGCGGCTGCAAGCTAACTTACAGAATCTATTCGACACGCAGTACTACCTGAACGCGGACGGCAACAACAACATCTCGCCGGGCGCACCGCGCGGAGCGCGTGTGGCGCTGATCGCCAGGTTCTAGTAAACTTGCGCGCACCGATGGACGCTCAAAAACTGGAACACTTTCGTAGTCTACTTCTCAATCAGCTGCGCCAATCTAACGAACAGATCCGCACCGATCAGGCGGCGGCACTGGAGCTTTACGACGACGGCGTCAAAGACAGCGTCGATCTTTCAGTGCAGGACCTGAACAAGGAGATCGCGCTACGTCTTGGTGAACGCAGCTCACAGGTCGTGGCTGATATCGATCAGGCGTTGTTGCGAATCAAGGAGGGACGTTACGGGATCTGTGCGCGTTGCAGTCAGCCAATCGACGAGCGTCGCCTCGAAGCCTTACCCACCGCGCGCTACGACGCCGCCTGTCAGGCCGCGATTGAAAGCGCGAACGGCGAAGATGATCTGCCGACGCTTTAATTACGCCTTCGGATGTGCCTTGTCGTAAACCTCGACCAACTTCTCCATCGAAACGTGAGTATAAACCTGCGTGGTTGAGAGCCGCGCGTGGCCCAGCAGTTCCTGGATGTCTCGCAGGTCGGCGCCGCTGTCGAGCAGGTGCGTGGCGAAGGAATGTCGCAACGCGTGCGGACTGATGTTGTGCATGCCGGCGCAGAGGCGAATGTATTTATCAACCATCCGGCCGACTGAGCGCGTAGTAATCCGAGTTCCCTGGTAGTTCAGAAACATCGCATCCTCGTCGCGTTTTGAAACCGGCGCGTTGAGGAGAAACTTGTCACGCACGTTGAGATACTCTCGAATCGCCACGCCCGCCGGCTCACCAAATGGCACGATCCGCTGCTTCCTGCGTTTCCCCGTCACGCGCACGAGCTGATTGCTGAAATCGACGTCCCCCAGATTGAGTGTCGTCAGCTCCGCGACACGCACGCCGGTGGCATACATCAGTTCGAGCATCGCGCGATCTCGTTTGCCTAAGTTTGTTTCCGGATCGGGCGACTCGATGAATCTGATCGCTTCGTCGATCGAAAGATGTTTTGGAAGTTTCTTCTCGAGCCGCGGCGTGGAGACGAGCTTCGCGGGATTGAGCTCCAACATTCCTTCGCGCACCAGAAACTGAAAGAAGGTGCGCAAGGCCGCGAGCTTGCGCGCAACTGACGCTTTCTTCTTTTGCGCTGCATGAAGCGAAGCAAGCCACTCGCGAATCGTGAGATGGTCTATCGCGGTTATTTCCGGCAGCGTTCGCTGACCATTCTTAACCGGCGCGAGAAAGTCGAGAAACTGTTCGAGGTCGCTGGCGTAATTGCGTAAGGTGTGTGGACTGACGTTGCGTTCGTAACGCAGGTGTTCGAGGAATTGCTCGATCAGCTTTTCCATTCGTGGCTACCAGTCCGCGGCCGCAGCAGGCTTCGGAGCATAATAACCTTTCCGCGAACGCACGCGAACATCATTTCGTGATTTCACTCGCAGGTCGAGATTGTGCAAACGACCATCACGATGTTCAGCGTTCGGGTAGTAACTCAAAACATACTGCTGCGCGAGATCGGCGGCGATCTGATCGAAAGCGAGGTCGAGTTGCTCCGTAGTTTTGGGAAGATAGACCGCCCCGCCGGTTTGTCCGGCCAACTGCTCCATGCGTCGTTCGGCGGCGAGCGCGCGCAGGTTTGCGCCTTCATAAAGTCCGGTTTGGACCACGTAGATCTGGCAGTCGTCAGCCAGTACGTGCTGCACGACAAAATCGAAATCGCTGTGACGGCTGGTAGTTTCGATACCATCTGAAACGATCACCAGCACTCTGCGGCCGGTATATGGTCGCAGGTAAGTGGCCGCATCGATAATCGCGTCAAACAGTGACGTCCCACCTTCGGGCCGGCCAAACGTCGCGATCGTTTGTTCGAGCCGCATGACGTCGTGAGTCAACGGTTGGGCCAGACGACTATCGGTTTCGATTGAATAGATGGCAGCTTCGTCGTTCTTCCGCATCACTTTGCGGAAGAAGCGAATGGCCGCTTGTTTTTCAAACTCGCGCGCGGCGTCAAGACTGCCGCTGTTATCAAACAGCATTGCGAGACGCACGCTCGTTTCCGAACGCGTCAGCTCGCTGAGCGGTCGCAACTCGCCATCGACGCGCAGCTCAAAGTCGTCCAACTTCAAATTGACGATTGCAGTGCCGCGCTTATCGACCACTGAAGCCGGAATGGGCACGAGGTTCGAGCTGATGCGAACCACGTCGTCCGGATCGATTTCGTCGCCGGCAGTTTTGGAACTGGTGGAACCGGCACCTGGTCGGTTGGGATCGGCAATCGGGCGCGACGCCGGTTTGGGAGTCTTCCCCGGTTCCTTTCGTCTGCCTGACTGACTGCGCGCTGGCGAAGTGGTGCAAACACAACAGAGGGCCACGCTGAGCGCAATGACCAGTGTGTGTTTCAACCAGCCTGCGCCATCTCTTGTTTTGGGTGATTTTGCTCGAGCCACTCTGCCCATTCTTTCAAGGCCAATTCAACTTGCAACTCCCGGCGTTCCCGCTTTTTACGCACTTTGCGCCGCGCGGGTTCGGGAAGAGGAGGTAAAAGCGCAAAAGTGATGTTTACCGGTTGAAAGTTTTTTGTTTCCGCATGCGAAACGTAACGCGCCAACGCGCCGGTTGCGCTCCGCTCCGGTGCTTCGAGTAACGGGGCGCCCGCGGCGAGCCGCGCTGCATTGATGCCTGCGAGCCAGCCCATCGCCACCGACTCAACGTAACCTTCAACTCCCGTGATCTGTCCGGCAAAAAACAGGTTAGGACGCTCGCGCATCTGCATCGTTGCCTGAAGTACGCGCGGTGAACAGATATACGTGTTGCGATGGATTTGTCCAAACTGAAGAAACTCCGCGTTCTGCAATCCGGGAATGAGTCGCAACACTCGCGCTTGTTCGCCGTAGCGTAGATGATTCTGAAAGCCCACCAGGCTGTATGCGTCGGCCATTAAATTTTCCTGCCGCAACTGCACCGCCGCGTAAGGCTCGCGGCCGGTCTGCGGATCGCGGAGTCCGACCGGCTTCATCGGGCCAAAGCGAAGCGTGTCAACGCCGCGCCGCGCCAGTTCCTCGATCGGCAAACACGCCTCGAACCAGCGCGTCTCCTCAAAACGCTGCAACGGGACACTCGTGGCGTCTATCAGTTCCGCATAGAAACGCGCGTATTGATCTTCGTCAAACGGGCAGTTGAGATAATCGTCGCCGCCTTTGTCGTAACGAGCGGCGCGAAACGCAATCGAAGTATCAATCGACTCAGCCGCAACGATGGGCGCGATCGCGTCGTAGAAATACATCTGATCGCTGCCGGTGAGCTTCATGATCTCGAACGTCAGCGCGTCTGAAGATAACGGCCCGGTCGCGATGATCGTGATCTCATCTTCGGGAATATTTGTGACTTCCTCGCGGATCAATCGGATGTGCGGTTCGTTCTCGATGTACTGCGTGATCAGCGCCGCAAACTTCTCTCGATCGACCGCCAGCGCCGCACCTGCCGGAACGCGCGTTTCCGCCGCCGCGGCCAGCACCAGCGAGCCACCCTGACGCAGTTCCTCCTTTAATAAATAGGACGCTGTTCCCGGCTCGTCGGATTTTAAGGAATTGGAACAAACAATTTCCGCCAACTTGTCCGTGCGATGCGCGGGCGTTTGCTTCACCGGTCTCATCTCGTAAAGATTGACCTGCGCGCCGAGTCGCGCCGCTTGCCACGCGGCCTCAACCCCCGCCAATCCGCCGCCAATAATATTGATTCGATCCGTCTTCATCCGTTTCATCTGTGGTTAAGGTTTGGCGGGCGCATCAAGCTTGTAATCTTTCACATCGCCTGTGAAATGTTTGTAGTCACTCCACTCGATCGTCTTGTTGTAATCGCCGCCACCAAACAACAACACCTTAACCGAAAGATTGATGTGCGCGAAACGCGGCAGCCAAACGCCCTGCTCCATTCGTGTCTGCTCCACCACCAGCGCCGCGCCCGGCTTCAGCGACACGAGCAATCCGCCCGCCATCTTGAAGCCTTCCGCCAAACGCGCCTCGAGTCTGATTACCTGCTTATCAACCGGATCGATCCACACGACGCCGATCAGTTTCGCAACCAAACTCTCCTCACGATTCTGCGGCTTGAATCCGGGGCGCGGGCGGAAGTCGAAAACGATCGTCTCGCGACCTGCCAACAGCTCACGTCGCGGCGACACAAACTCACACACCTTCAGAAACGGCGAGATCTCAGTGCCTTCATCTTTTTTCTTCTCGCGTTCGGCGCGGCGTTGGGCCACCTTCTTCTCGTCTTTCTCTTTCTCACGTTCGGCTTTCGCAAACTCCTCCTGAACGCGCCGATCTTCCTTCGCGGCGCGCTCCGGTGAAAGCGGTACGCCGTTCTCGCTGATCAACTTTTCCACCGGCTCCCGATTCGGCAGTGGAAAAACTTCATAGACCTTCACGGTCTCCTTCTTCAGTTCGCCCTTGCTGCTGATCTCGCGATCGGTTTCAGTTTGTTTGAAAGCGTATTCCGCGACACGGTTTTCGAGCTCATCCTGGTTCTTCTCGACTTCGCGCAGCAACGCCGCCACGTCGAGACCTTCCGGCGCGCCAGGTGGATCGAAGACGCTGTCGTTGATGCCGGTATTGAAGGTGACACTCTGCAACAGCAGCGTCAGTTCGCCCGAGCCCTCGACGTTCATGCGAATGCGATGCGGCTCCTGAATTCCTTCGACCGCACGATACTGGTCTAAGACCACCTTCGTCTTCTTTACGTCGCCGGTAATCTTGGTGATGAGGCCGGTCTTCACGCTGAAGTAATACTGAAACCGCGCACCGCTGCGAGTTGAAAACTCGACGATGTAGGCCGGTTCCGAAGCGAGATCGCCGAGCGACACGACGCGTGCGAGCACATTGAGCTTTTTGAAATTGATGAGACGCGAGGAGTCGAGCGTTGCGCGAAGTGTGGCAGCGGCGCTTTCTGGACCAGTCAGAGTGCGCAGGTGTTTATCCAGGCCGAGTTCCCACGCAGAGCGCGGGTTGGTGGCGGAGATTATTTGTCCGTTGCCGAAGGTTAGTTCCCAGCGTTCGGAGGACGGCGGCTTTCGCTGCGTGCGTGCGGTGCCGACGGGTTGATCGTTGAGCTCGATGGTCCAGTTGTAAGTAGCGTCTTTGAGCGCGCTGACAGACTTCTTGCCACCGAGTGCTTTGAGATAGTTTTCGACGATCTTCTCGGCGGACGGAAGTTTCTTCTGCGCCGGCGTCTGATGAACGACGCCGGCTAACAGCAACACTCCAGCGAGGAATATCAATCTGGGGGAACGAAACATACTACGCAAAACTTTTACTTCTTCTTGGCGGCTTTGCGGGCAGCGAGTTTCTTCGCGCTCGCGCCTCGCGTTGCGACTGCAGCTTTCTTGGTGGCGGCCTTCTTCGTTGCCGCTCTCTTGGCCGCGGTCTTTTTCGTTGGCTTCTGGGCAGCCTTCTTAGCCGGCTTTTTGGCAACGACGGGCCGCAGTCCTTCAGTCTTCTTTTCCGGCGGCGTTCCCGGTATCAACTGGCCATCGCCCTTACCTTTTTGTCCGGCGAACTCCTCCTGATTCTCGGCAAACTCAAATTCATTCAAGGTCCCACCGCGAACTTTATATCGATCTATATTCTTCGTCGTATCCTTCGGCATACATCCCTCCTGCGGGTTCGATTTGTCCTGCTTGACACTGCAAACACGGCATTCGTATATTGCAACTGCGTTTTCCGCAACAGCTTTCTCGCCTTAGCCGGCTTAGCTCAGTTGGTAGAGCGTCTGATTCGTAATTAGAAGGTCGCCGGTTCAACTCCGGCAGCCGGCTCCAATAGAATCAAGTATTTACGGCCACTCGCGTGAGTGGCTGTTTTAGTGTTTGTGGCATTTTTGTGGCAGCGTGTTCGACTGCGCTTCTCAAGCTGTCATCAGAGGCATGCGTGTAGCGCATAGACATCTGAATATTCGAGTGGCCCAACAGTCGCGCAATCGTCGTTGCGTTACATCCTGCGTCACCTAATCGCGTCGCAAACGTGTGACGCAGATCGTGAAAGTGAAAATCTTCTATGCCTGCGTCGATGCATGCAGCCACAAAACCCTTTTTCACGTCAACCAAGCCTTCGCCCGCTCGCCTCTTAGCAATCCGCCTCGATGCGAACACGAGATCGCCCTTTTGAGTCTTGCGGTGCTCGATTAAGACTTCTCTGACTCTTTGACTCATCGGAATGATGCGATCACGTGCGGTCTTTGTATTGACCACATGAATGACGCCGCGCAAAAAATCGACGCGCGGCCACGACAGATTTAGCAACTCACCGCGACGCATACCCGTACCAAGCGCCAGAGCAACTAGCGGGTACAAGTGTTTGCGTCTTCCTGTGAGTTGTGCCATCAATCGCGTTTCCTCATCAGCCGATAAGTAGCGGTTACGTTGATTATCCACTCGCAGCTTTCGCACTTTGCGACACGGATTTGATGCTGCTTGCTCGAGCTCCACCGCGAGCGTGAAGATTCGAGACAGTACAGCAAGCTCCATGTTCACGGATGCCGGACTGCGAGTGGTGCCGCGCCTTGTGATGGACTGAGCACGATCACGTTTCCACTTTTCAATCGCCAGGGGCGAGACTTCACGCAACATCTTGCCCCTGAATATTTCTGCCCACTGGTTCGCAATGATCTCGTCATTACGCCAAGTACGCTTGTTAGCTTTGGCCCACGGCAAATACGTCTCACTTACAAATTCAGAAAAGCCCTGATTCCCAAGCTGTGACGTTCCGTAGGTACCCTGAAACACCTGATCGCGCGCCTTAGCTTCGACTTGTTCTGCCTGAAACTTAGTGCGCGCTTCCGGTATCGCTTCGCGATATCTGGCGCCTCTAATCTGAAAATCAAAATACCAGTGGCCACCACGCTTCTTAACTGTCAAAGGACATCACCTCCGTTCGGCGGTTGCAGCCACAGCGAAGGTTTGACCGAATAGTACCCGAGCCTTGCAGTCCTTACCAACGCTCATTTCTGTTTGTCCTTTGTCCACTCGACAATCTCATCAAAGTCGAAGCGCAAGAGCTGACCAACCTTGCGGTACGGGATACGGCCCTGAGACTTCATCACGTAAAGAGTGTTGATCTTAATGCCAAGAAATTCGGCGCACTGCTCCGGCGTCATCAACGACGCTGACGGTTGAAGGAGTCCTCTCGAAGTTTGTTTCTGTTCTTGTAGCATTCGTTCAACTCTCAGGCGCAACGGCAGCACGGCACTTGTCATACCATGCTGCTAATTCTGCTTGGTCCACATAAGACGGCTTAAGCTCCGCTGAAGATCTGAACAGCTTGGTGGTAACCGGGCGGGTGTCACAATTGTGACAGAGTGTGACACTTTGTGACGAAGTGTGACAGGTTGTGACACTGCGTTGGTCCTTCAGTTCTGGGCGGGTCAAAGGCGAGAGAGACAGTGCGCTTCGCGCATTTAGGTTGTTAGTTCTTGCGGTTCTAAAGACCTCGATCGCACGCCAGCTCTCACAACTGCCTCGCATCTTCCACGCTCATTCAACACGACTGGCGTCAGCTTTGCAGATTTGTGATCGGGCTTGGCGGGCCGTAAAGCCGTCACCGTTTATCTAACAAACGGACGCGCCAACTACACCGCGTCGAAGGTAGAGACTGAAGGCCATGGAAGACCAATCGAAGACGTTTACCTGGGAATGGGAAGACGGAGAAACCGGTGAGATCCGCACAATCGAAATTGCGATGCCTAACCTTGATCGTGACTACGATCCAAGCGAATCACGAGAGATCCTTCTCGACCGAAAGCTAGATCTGGACAACGTGGAAAAGCCTGATTGGGTCGAGATCATACCGCCTAGAAAACCTAACTGACGGAGTGCAAAGTGAGGACAAGAGACCTCCAAATCAATCGATGGAAACGATCAATTCCGATGACATCGCGAGATCATGAAATCGAACGGAGGTGCTTTGCACCTGATTTTATTTGACACGTCACCCCTTCGCGGGCACACGCAGCAAACTTAAAGTTTGCTGCGTCTACTTGCGTGGATGCTGGAGATCGCGGTTTGCCGTTTGCAAATGCAAACATCCTGTTTGCATTTGCAAACGCGGAATGGAGAATCACCGAGGAGTAAAGAGCATGGGAAAGCGCGTTACCGATTACCCGCACACGATCAGTTTTCGACTGACCGATGAGGCCTGGCTTCGCATCCAAAAAGAGATCGCCGGCAGCCAGCTGACCGCGCACGAGTGGTGCCGGAAGGCCGCCCTTGAGAGACTCAATAACCATTACGCTTTGTCCAAAGCTGAGCGTCTCTTATTGGAGCATTTCGTACGCGCGCAGTACCTGGTCACACAAGGTTTTCAATTATTAGCCGACGGCAATTTAACCGGAGATCAGTGGAAAAAACTCCGAGCTATTGCCACCGAACGAGCCGCCGAACTCACCGACAACGCGCTCGCGCTGCGAGCCAAGTTGAGCCGTGAACATACTAGATAATCTGTGCGCAAGCACAGGCATTGAGCTTGAAATGATGCTTACGGAGGCTGTGGTCAGAACCGGCTTTGGTACAATTTCAACATGACTCTAAGCGTGGACCAAATCCTCAAATCAATTGCATAACTGCCGGCGGCGGAGCAGGAAAGGATTCGTCGATGGCTGGAAGATAAGGGAGCGACGAACGGAGCAGGACACGGCTCACAAGCACACGCTAACCGTTCGGCAAAGTCGCTCAGATGGTTGGACGAAAACCGAGAAACTACCCGGGGCAATGGGTCGCACTAGATGGCGACCGGTTGATTGCCAGCGGACCGACGGCTAAAGAAGTGTATTCCAAAGCGAAGGCTAAAGGCGTTGTCATACCGTTCGTGGAACTGGTCACAGACCAAGAGCCAGTGCCGTCTTCCGGAGGGTGGCTTTCGTGAGTAAGCAGTGTGCTAAACTAAGCGGGTCGGTATTTGGTAACTATGCAAAGCCTGGTTGTTAA
>Ga0070699_100002640_pt1 | contig 16016 bp, 19 predicted proteins | sample KBSK1503metaG_FD_65473 | JGI IMG/M metagenome (GOLD analysis project Ga0070699, IMG submission 65473) | Corn, switchgrass and miscanthus rhizosphere microbial communities from Kellogg Biological Station, Michigan, USA - KBS K1-50-3 metaG | ecosystem: Host-associated > Plants > Roots >...
CGTATTGCTTGTTACAATTGCAGGCTGTGCTCCTGGCACCGACGTCACAGTTGAAGTACCTGAGACAACCATCAGATTGAACACGCCTGGTCCCAACCCACTCATCAATGAAGCAGGACCCAATGGGTTGGCAGGTGCCTTACAGGGCCTCTGGCATGGACTCATCGCCCCGGTCACCCTGATACTCTCGTTCTTTAACGAGAATGTCCAAATGTATGAAGTACACAATAATGGCAAAGAATATAATCTGGGCTTTCTGGTTGGCGTGGCGCTTGTGTTCCTTATTTTAGGAGTTACAGGGGGCAGATGGCGCTAAAGGCCAAACTAAATAAAAACTTTACGATCTAATTTGCCTCCAGCTATTTGTGCTGGAGGCAAATTCGGTTATATTTTCACTTACCATGAAAGCCAAGAATTACTTTCCTGAAACAATATTGGCCAAGATCCATGAGGATCGTATCCTAGGCATTCGCTCTGGCACCGGCACCGGTCATCGTGTAATCGGGATTTGGGCTGTCGTGGTAGATGGACGAGTTTTCGTCCGCTCCTATACCATGAAGCCGCGTAGTTGGTGGCGGACACTGCTCGAAGATCCGCATGGTGAAATCTTCGTTGCCAAACGCAAGCGGGGAATAAAGTTCCGCGGCGTGCAGGTGAAAAACGAAAAGATGAAGGAACTTGTCAGCGCGGCTTATAAAGACAAGTACAACACTCCAGGTTCCATTGGCTACGTGGAAGAAATGTCACAACCTCCATCGCGTGACACGACCACAGAATTGATGCCTATTTAGCCAAGTACACTCGATAAGACACAAGCCGATTTATTGTATAATGAATTTACCCAATTAATTCTATAGTTAATCGTTCAGGAGGTAGCAAGATGAAAAAGTTAGCCACTTTCGTTTTATCTGCGATCCTGTTTGTTATGTTGGCTGCCTGCGCACCCGGCGCAAGTGTGGAAGTGAATACCCCCACTACCAGCATGCAACTTACCGCACCGAGTGGCAACCCAATGATGAATCAACCCGATGCGAATGGCCGTATTGCCCGTGCTGGGGCAGGATTATGGCATGGCCTCATTTCTCCCGCCACTCTGCTGATTTCATTTTTCGACTCAAATATTCGTATGTATGAAGTCCATAATGCCGGGAGCGAATATGACCTGGGCTTCTTTGTGGGCCTGGCACTGATCATTGCCCTCTTAGGCTTCTTAATCCGCTTGCGTCGCTAACCATTGCATGATTTGGATATTGAACTAAACCAATGCAATTTTGGATCATTGTTGCTTCAAAAGATCACCTGCAACGTGGAATAGCTGGTGGGTTTATCCAGGCTAATCATGGAAAAGCTGCACCTCTAAAACGAATGCACAAGGGCGATTGGGTAATATTCTATTCACCCAGGTTGGAATATGGAAAGCCCGAGAAACTTCAATGCTTCACGGCGCTTTGCAAAATCACCGATGAGGACATTTATCAGCACGATATGGGTGGTGGATTTGTCCCCTTTCGCCGGAATGTGCAAATTCTGCCTTCAAAAGACGTATCGATTTTGCCATTGATCAAAGACTTGACATTCATCAAGGATAAAACTCATTGGGGCGCACCATTCCGTTTTGGAACTTTGCAAATCCCGGAAGAGGATTTTCGCTTGATTGCAGAGAAGATGGTCGAAGATCCAAATCTTTTGAAATAGCCTGTTGAAAAATGCCGATGATTAAATTCAAAACCCTTTTGCTTTCTTGCGTCTTGCTGATTTTGATTTTGCCCATCCAGGTGGCTTTTGCGGATACAGGCCCAAAGCCGACCATGGAATTTACCTTCAAGACAGATCAGCTAGATGGAGAACTGACGATCGTTTCAGGAATTTTATATGAGTGCGATCAAGCTGATTGTAGTGATGCATCCCCCTTGGAGGAATTAGGCCCGCAAAGGTTTACATGCGATGCACTCAGTTGTAGAGCTTTAGCCTATGGATTTGCTCCTTATCACAAACTCGAAATCGAATTCTCAGATGAAGAAACCCGCGAGAGCAATATCTTTGAAACAGCAGGCTTTGACTCAAAGTATACGGTGACAGTCCAGCCGAATGATCTGCTGGTGGAAGCGCAATTTCGCTTGGGAATTCTTCCACCCACGACCTTGGCCGTTATTAGTTGTATCTGTATTTTAGTTGTTGGAGTCATCGTTGTCGGTTTAATCATTTTCCTGGTTCGGCGTTCTCGGAGCAAGTGATTCGTTCCCTTCCTTTCACGCTCATTATAGAAGGCATAGTTTGTCTTGGCTATTCCATCTGGCAGAAGAAACCGACTTTCCCTATTCTTGGTACAAGTATTTTTGCAAACCTTATCACTCAATCCTTTTTGTGGGTCGCGCTAAGCCTTTTCTATCGATCCTATCTGCTCACCTTATTGATTGTTGAAGTTCTAATATGGTTAATCGAAAGCGCCCTGTTTTGTAGTGTTCGACTTAACCAGCTAAGCGTGGGAGAAGCACTATTATTAAGTCTTCTGATGAACTTGTCCAGTTTTGGGCTGGGATGGTGGTTGCCAGTATAAAGTTATCAAGATGATTCTCCTGTAACGAAAGCATTACGGTGGGAAATTTTGGCCGATTTTCTTTCCAACCCGTATTACAATCGACGAGTCATGTTGGGTTGAGCTAATCTTTTGAGCGATATTATTCATAGGAGAATGATATGAGAAGCACAAATTCAAAATGGATGGTTCCATCCATTGCGGCGGTGGTCGCGTTTTGTCTCGCCTGTGCCTGTTGTAGCGGGGTGGGACTGTATTTTTATGGGGACCAAATATTGGCTGGCGTCAGCAATCCGGAAAATACCGAAGTCCCCGTTATACCGCCGACCGTTATTCCAGCGACTCAGCCGTCGGGGAATACGTCTGGCTCTGCTGAATGGACGGTCATTGTGTATTCCGCAGCTGATGATGAGGTGCTGGAAGAGAACATGTGGTTTGACGTCAACGAAATGGAGTTGGTTGGGTCGAATCCGCAAATGAACATTGTTGTGCAAATGGACCGCTATTCACGTGCATTTACCGGCGATGGAGATTGGTCTGACACGCGCCGTTATCTCATTACACAGGATAACGACCTTGATCACATCGCCTCGCCGGTTGTTGAGTCGGTTGGCGAAGTAGATACAGGCGACCCCCAAACCTTGATCGATTTTGTCACCTGGGCGATTCAAAAGTATCCCGCCAAAAAATATGCGTTGGTCATGTCTGATCATGGTGGCGGTTGGACGGGCGGCTTCTCGGATATGTCAACTTCCTCGTACTCGGAGCTGTCCATCCCTGAAATTGTTTCCTCCATTGAACAAGTCCAACAGAATACAGGCATCGACAAGTTTGAGCTGATCGGCTTCGATGCCTGTCTTATGGGGCAGATCGAAGTCTTTGGATCCCTTTATCCTTATTCAAATTACATGGTTGCCTCAGAAGAGGTCATTCCTGGTTATGGTTGGTCTTATGCGGCCTGGCTGGATGAACTTGCCCAAAACCCTGCCGTCAATGGAGATGGGCTTTCACAATCCATTGTCTCCACCTATGTGATCAACGATACGCTTCTCACAGGCGGCAGAGCTTCCGCGGATGAAATTGCCCAGGAGGAATCAGCTTCCACGTTAAGCGCGGTCGAGAGTGCGCGCATCCCAGATGTGGTTGGCGCAATGAATGAGTTTGTTTCTGCCATGGCGTTGGTCGATCAAACCACCGTGGCTGAAGCAAGGACTTATACGCGCAGTTACTTTTCGCTTTTTGGCGAAGAGGTTTCCCCATCGTTCATAGACCTGGCAAACTTTTCCGAAATGCTGTCCTCTATGACCGATGACACAGACGTGCAGCGGACCTCGGCCCAGTTGCAAACGGCTATTTCTTCGGCTGTCGTTGCGGAAAAACATGGTTTGGGCATGTCTGGTTCGAGTGGGATCGCCTTCTACTTTCCGGATTCAGATTTATACAGTTTCACCGAATTGAACTCTGATTTTCCACCGTACTATGCAGAATCCTCCTATAAGTTTCTTGATCAATCCGTCTGGGATGAATTCCTTGCCTATCACTATACGGGTGAAGAGTTTGACCCACAGGAAGGCGAGACCACATCTCCCTCACGGACGGCTGAAATCATTGCTCCTGGAGCCTCCGAAATGACGATTGGGCCAGTGCAGATTTCCGATACAGAGATTAACGGCGATGAAACTGTGACCGTGACCACGACGGTGGAGGGAAATGTAGCGTACATTCATACTGCCCTGTATTTTTGGGATCCGGCAAGTGAATCCTATTGGATCGGAGACGTCTCATACTATATTGCTGACAACACGATTACTGTAGACGGTGTGAATGTGCCGGATTATGGGGATAGCCCAATCCAGGTGGAATATGAGTGGTCTCCCACGTTGTATAGCCTGACAGATGGTGAGCACGACGCGTTTGTTCTGCTTGAGCCAGCCGAATACCTGAGCGCCGATGGACACACGATCTATTCGGTCTATGGACAATATACCGATGTTCAGAGCAACACGCCTGTAGACGCAACTCTCTACTTTGATGCGGATGGTGGCTTTCTATATGCCTATGCCTTCCCTGATACCGATGAGAATGGCGCCAGCACTCCCGTGGAGCTTACACCCCAAGTAGGTGACCAATTCACAGATTATGTTCAGTTCTATACCTATGACAGCAATGACAACGCGACTTTTAGTTATGAACTGAGCGACGATGTGTTTACCTGGGGCGAAGAGGGCTTCTCGTTCTATGCCAGTTATCCCGTGGACGGCGAGTACTCAGTGGGAATCGTTGCGTACGATTTCGATAATAACTACGTTGCCAACTTCGAATTTATTAATTACACGCGCTGAAAAGATAAATAGTCAATTCCCTACATGTAAATGTTGATTACTCAAGACCAGCTTAAGCGAGACTGGTCTTGAGCATTTTAAAAGGATGAGATAAAAGCTTCTTGCAGCAGAATCAACTTCAAACGACGCGTGAAGCGTTTAGTTACTTCCAGGGAGCCAGGATGGCTGCGGTCCCTTCATCGGCAGCGTGACCCAGTAAGGGTAGTCCCCAGGCCTCCGAGATTGTTCGAAGCAGGGAATATGTAGTATAGGGCGTGTCATCCTGAAGGCCTTGTTTGGCCTGAGGTGAGATTAGAATTGTAGCGATGCGCCCGCCGGCATTTTCAGGTAAACCGCAGCATGATTTTTTTGTTTCACCTTCATCCCAGGTAAGGACAATCAGATAATCGTCGCCTTCGGCCTGGAATTCATTCACGAGAGCGGGGAGCGTATTTTTCAACCAGTCATCCGAGGTCTTAATGGTGCAATCATGCCCCGAATTGCAAATGTTGGGGGTTATGAATATGAAATCTGCCAGTTGATTGTTTGTGGCATCCGGGCCTAGATCAGAGAGTTCCTCCACGTGCGCAATGCAGCGTTCTTTATCATTCACAATGGATGTGAAATACATGAAGGGATTATGCCTGACAACATATTGCTTGTCCGGATCACTAGCGGCACAATCATCAGGCATGCTTTCCTGATACGTCATCCAACTACGGCCGCTTTGCTCAATTAGATCGGCGAGATTGGTCGCCGAGACGGGACAATTTGTGCAGTTTTTGGTATAGCCCTGCGTGTCGCCGCTGATGAGCGCAATATAATTTGGCAGGCTGGGGTGCGTGATGGCGTAATACTGGGTAAGTAATGTGTTTTCCTGAGCCAGTTGATTAAGGTAGGGCGCATCCGAATTTCCTATAACACTTTCGAATTCCCTGTTTTCAAAGATGATTATGACGATGTGTTTGAAGTTTGGGATTGGTGAATTGGGTGTTGGGAAAGATTCTGAAGGGGTTGGCACGCCAGCTATAGGAGTGGCAGTGTTGGCCGGTTGCATTGAACAGGCTGTCATGAATAGGACAAGCGTTAGTAGGAAGATATTTAGTTTTCTCATTGGGAATTTTTTCTCAAACTCATAATACCAATAAAAGGAATGCAAATTGCCAGTACTTAGTTTTGCTTAATTTATTAGACCTCTTGAAAAAATATTTTTTAGCTACCAATTTCACGGATTTTCTAGGATTTTTTCAAAAAGTCCGTGCGAAATTCGTGTAATGAAAGTATGAGGTGGATTTATTGTATAATGAATTCAATCCTGATTTACCTGTAACATAAATAGTTATTGGAGGTCATTATGTATACGCTGGCACCTGATGAAAAAGTGACGAAGGTTATGGTGTATTCGCCCAACAAATTGATCCACGGTGATTTGGTGACAAAGCAGAACACACGCGTCAATCTCCTGCCGCGTACAGGTATGCCAGGATATGCCCACTTCCTGAATACGTCCGTGCTGTTTTTTGGTGGCGAGCCGCCCAAGTCGCTGACCTATGCCGAATATTTTTTCCCGACCGAGCGGATCATTGGCTTTCATCTTTCCCCACCCGCAGTTGAACCACTGGATTATGACCCTGAGGAAGAGAATCGGGAGATGCAGGATGTGGAAATGATTCTGGGTGCATTCATGTTGAAAGGCAAAATCCGAATCTCCACGCACGTAGATTTTGTAGGGAACCTCGAAGCCGCGCACACGACCTGGCTCTCGGTTTACTTTGCAGAGATTACCAGCCCGTTCCTGCCACAGTTGCCTGCCATCCACATGTCGATGGTGCTCGTCAAGCCGACGCAGGTGAGTTTTGGAATATAACGAGAAGTACAACCCGCCGGGGTCTGTCCAGTGTGTGAAGAATACGACAAAATAGTTGGTGTTGCTTCAAGAATGAACCGCAGATGATGAGCCTCTGGTTTCTTTATTAACTAATGAGCGTATCGCACCCGGCCCACAGAAGAATCTGCTTAGTTACTTCTTGGCGTTAAATTTTTCCTCCCCCAAGTAGCGGAGATAAACTCTCCCCAATCGATGGATGTGATAGATCTAGGCTTGCTGTAAGATTGGAATGGATAGTCATTGCTTGATCAAATTGAACAGTTCAAGAGGTAGAGAGATGAAGAAAATATTCATTTTCGTTTTGTTTGCCATGCTGCTTGTCACGTTGGCGGCTTGTGCCCCCGGTGCGAAGGTGGAAATCAGTAAGCCGAATACCGAAATTCAATTCGATCCGCCGGGGCCCAACCCGGAAGTCGACGAGCCAGCGGAGAATGAACACGTTGCCGGTTTCTTTACGGGACTCTGGCACGGGCTGATCTCTCCGGGAACCCTGATCATCTCGTTTTTCAAACCTGAAATACAAATGTACGAGGTCCACAACACCGGACCGCTGTATAACCTTGGTTTCTTCCTTGGAATGGCACTCGTGTTTCTCATTTTAGGTTTTTCAGGAGGCAGAGGTAGAGGCAGGCGGCGTTAAAAGATTTACGAATAAACCGCAGGTTCATCACCTGCGGTTTATTGTTTTGGAACATGTTCCCCTCTCCCACGGGGACAGATGTGAGGTCCTTTCTCAAGCCATCGCGGGACACGATGATGGAATTGGTGGGATTTAACGAGATGTTTGGTTTCTTTATAGTCAAAGATTGTAAATGACGGGGTTTATAATCATCAAAAATCGTGTCACGTCTGCTCCATAAGGAGGTGTATATATGCCGCCTAAATATCTGTATAAATTTGAGAAATTAAATGTGCAAACTCTACGAAATATGAAGAATGCACAGATTTATTTCAATACACCAGCGAGTTTTAACGACCCATTTGATTGTTCGGCTTTGGATGTATCTGCCATATTAACTGATAGCAATGTGGTTGAAATTTTTAAAAGGTATTTGCAGGACAATAACACTCGTGTTGATTTTGAGATCAATTCAATAATAGATGTTCCTCGAAAGGATATTGATCAAATTCATGAAGCATTTGAAAAAATGTTTAGAGAAAACAGGACGAATTATTAAACAGAAGAGGATGTACTTGTTTTTCTGAAGTAAACGATAATATTCTCTTGTGGTCGCATTATACGGAGGGGCATAAAGATATATGCTTGGAGTTTGACACATCATTTCCTCTTTTTTCTAAGGCAAAAAAAGTAGTTTATTCTTCAGATTTCCCCTTGATTGATCCCCTTAAGATGTTATTTGGCAGTAAAGATGAAATTATTGAAGAAGTAAATAAACCGCTTTTTACTAAATAGGAGTGTTGGAGCTATGAAAAAGAGTGGAGGTTGTTCCATGAAGAACCAAATAAAGAATTTGGTTATCTAGGGGCATTAAAAGCTGTCTATTTCGGCTTATCTGTGAATAGTGCTGACCTTGAAATAGCATGCCTTACTTTGCAAGGGCAAAGCAAAGACATTAAGTTCTACAAGGCTTATAAAGATAAATCAAAATATTCCTTAGCTTTTGAAGAATTCAAGTATACCCCCTACATTGCAATTAAAAATAATTTGAGAGGAGTAGATGGAAGTTGAATTAACAAAACTGGAGCAGGAATTATTACTGTATTTTAGAAATTTACATGATGACTGGTTACAGATATATGTGGTAGAACAAATAAAAGTGCTGGCAAAATCATATTTTTATCCCCCAATTGGGGATTTCAGTATTACTGAAAATAGGGACAGAGATGAGCGTTATATAAGTTTGCGAGCTGAAATTCAAGCCGATCTAGATACCTATGAGGAAAAAAGATTTAGGAGCTTTGCTCGTCGTCGAATAAAAGAGCGCAAAAGGGATTTGATCTCTACATTTGATTTTAAATACTTACCGCTTAAAAAACGTGTCGAATTGTTAATCGAATTTGATATAGTGGATTAATTTGAGACATTCTAGTGAAGTTCTTGGCATCGTGAAATTTCCTGTGACAAATTTCAAATAATGAATATCGTATAATCAGCCCGATGTTTGAATTCCAAATCACCGCCAAAAACAACCGCGCTCGCACGGGGATATTTACCACACCACATGGCGACCTCATCACGCCAGTATTCGCACCTGTGGGTACGCAGGCGACCGTCAAGACCCTCACGCCTGAACACCTCAAGGAAATCAACGCCTCGCTCGTTTTGAGTAACACCTATCATCTTTACCTGCGACCCGGCGACGAACTTGTGCGCGATATGGGCGGCTTGCACAAGTTCATGCAGTGGGAAAGACCTATGCTCACCGACTCGGGCGGCTTCCAGGTCTTCTCGCTCGCGCAAACCCGCAAAATTGACGACGACGGTGTGACTTTCAAGAGTCACATCGACGGCTCGACGCATCGTTTCACGCCTGAAAAGTCCATTGCGATTCAAGAGAATCTCGGTGCGGACATTATCATGGCTTTCGATGAATGTTCCGACCCCAACGACCACGTCTACTCAAAACTCGCCATGGACCGGACTCATCGCTGGGCGGAACGTTCTGTCAAAGCGAAAACACGCTTAGATCAGGCTTTATTCGGGATTGTGCAAGGTGGCGTCAACTCGGACCTGCGGGCTATATCAGCGCAATTTATTTCCTCTCTCGATACGCCCGGCATCGCCATCGGCGGACTCTCGGTAGGCGAGACGAAAAAAGAAATGCACGACACCCTTGACGTAGTCACCCCGCTTTTGCCCGAACACAAACCGCGCTACCTGATGGGAGTCGGCACCCCTGAAGACTTAATCAATGGCGTGTTGTGCGGCATTGATATTTTTGATTGTGTATTGCCCACGCGCTTAGCCCGTCACCACTCCGCTTTTGCGCCCGAAGGACGCCTCAATCTCATGAACGCAACCTTTGCAAGAGATGAACGTCCCATCGATGAGACTTGTGACTGTTATGCCTGTAAAACATTCACACGGGCGTATATCCGTCATCTCATTGTGGCAAAGGAATTGCTGGCAGGTACGTTACTCTCAATTCATAATCTGCGCGCGTTGATCCGTTTGATGGAACAGATCAGAGTCTATATTGCAGATGGGACGTTTGAATCGCGTGTACCGGAGTTACTAAGTCAGTGGGCAAATAATGCTAAGAGGCAGAACGCATCACTCTAAGAAAGGTTGGGATAAATGACAACAATAAAAGAAAGAGACTGGAAAACAAAGTTTGTTGGTTTGCCGTCTTTGTTGAAATTTGTAGTGATATGTACATATTTTATAAGTACCATGAGCTTTTTGAGAGCTTTTATTGCAATATTGCAATTACAGCTTGATGGTTTTGCCTTAGCCTATGGATATCTAATCTGGGAACTTGCTGGAGGTTTGGTGGAAAAAAGTAATCTTGCTAGAGTTATCGCTATTCTCTGGTTTGGATGTAGTATTGTCTTTAGGGTTCTTCTTGTTTGGAATGGTGGAACAATATTTGTCGAAGACTTTAAAATATCTGGATTGAATTCTTTGTCGATTATTTGGGCAATTGCATGTGCCAGTTCTATTTTGATTCTATTACTCCCACAAGTCCGGAAATTGTTTTCAAATTCAACTCTGGAAGAAGTAACTCAATAACTTTCCTCTCAGTCTCCCTTTAGCATCATTCCGATATCTTCTACTGTACTTTGCTTATTGGGCTTGCCGACTTTCGCTACGATGCCGCACCATATTCCACGGACTACCCTGAAGCTGCTGAGTCCTCCAAAAAAACAATAACCCTTCCCACCATTTACTATTTCCTATTCACTATAACCATCCTCCAATTCCATTCTCGATTAAAATTCCTTCCTGATGTCCTATCTTAATTTTTCCCCTGGCGTCCCCGAATCCCAACTCCGCAACGCCATCCTCGAATGTGGACGGATCTGCTACGAACGCGGCCTCATGACCTCCAACGATGGCAATATCTCCATCCGTCTGGATTCAAGCCGCGTGCTCATCACTGCGGCGGGCGTTTGTAAGGGTCGTATGGAAGCAGGGGATTTGTTGATTATCGATATGAACGGGCAGGTCATCATTTCATGGAAAGGTCTCAGACCTTCCTCTGAAACCCCGATGCATCTGGAAGTCTACAAGCAACGACCCGATATCTACGCCGCCATCCATGCGCATCCCGTGTATGCCACTACGCTGACCGTTGCCAACCAAACTTTCCCCGATGATATTTTGCCCGAGGTCGCGCTCACCTTGAAAAAAGTTCCGATCACGGCCTATGCCACGCCCTCGTCGCATCAAGATGCTGAAGTTGTCCGCCCTTTGATTCGCGATCACGATGCGCTCCTGCTTCGTCAACATGGCAGTCTTACCGTTGGCCGCGATCTGAATCAAGCCCTCATCCATCTCGAACGCCTCGAACATGTCGCTCAGGTTTTCTGGCACGCGCAAATGCTGGGAACCGTCACACGCATTCCACCCGCTGAACTCGAAAGGTTATATAAGCCATGAGAACAATTTTTTGGGAAGATGACGTCGTCAAAATGATCGACCAGCGTATCCTGCCAAACGCGTTGGAAATTGTCACCTGCCAGACTCACGCCGAAGTCGCCCACCACATCAAGGATATGACGATTCGCGGCGCGCCTGCGATCGGTGCTGCTGCCGGATTCGGATTAGCACTTGCCGCGCGCGAATCCACGGCTCAGACTCCCCGTGACCTGCTCGCTGACCTGCAAGCCGCTTCCACGCTGTTACATGCCGCGCGTCCAACGGCTGTGAATCTCGCCTGGGCATTGACTCGTATTACGCGTTTCGCCGAAAGCCAGCCCAACCTCAGCGTGGACGATTTGCGCGCCGCCATCCTCACTGAGGCCCAGCGTATCGCAGATGAAGATGTGGAAATCAACAAACGCATGGCAGAACACGGCGCAGCCTTGATCAACGACGGTGACACGATTATCCATCACTGCAATACCGGTGCCCTGGCCGCGGTGGACTGGGGCACGGCGTTGGGCGTCATCCGCACCGCACATGAACAGGGCAAACGGATCCATGTCCTTGTGGATGAGACGCGTCCTCGCCTACAGGGTGCGCGGCTCACCGCCTGGGAATGTGAACAGTACGGTATTCCCTACGAAATCATCAGCGATAATATGTCGGGACATTTCTTGAAAGCGGGCCAGGTTCAAAAGGTGTTCTACGGCGCGGACCGCGTCGCTGCCAACGGCGATGTCGCCAACAAGATCGGCACGTATATGTTGTCGCTGGCCGCGCATGATAATAAAGTGCCAGCTTATGCCGTTGTCCCCACCTCCACTGTTGACCTGGCCCTCGAACACGGCGGTTTGATTCCCATCGAAGAACGCAATACAGATGAAGTCTTGGGCATACAATTTCAGGGTCAATCCGTTGCACCGAGTAACGCCAAAGCACGCAACCCTGCCTTCGATGTGACGCCGAATCGCCTGGTCACTGCCATCGTGACAGAGAACGGCGTTGTATACCCGCCATTTAACGTCAATTTGGCTACTGCTGTGAACGCAAAATAGAACAACACTGGAACCCTCGTGAATATTTTCCACGCCTTCGTCCTTGGTATCATACAAGGATTAACCGAATTCATCCCTGTCTCCTCCACGGCCCATCTACTGATCGGGCAGGAACTGCTTGGCCTGCCCGCCGATGACGCGATATTTTCCTTTCTCATCATCGTCCAGCTCGGAACGCTGGTTTCACTCTTTGCTTTCTACTGGAAGGATTTACTTTCCATCGTCAAAGCCACATTGAACTTTCGGCGTTCGACGCCCGAAAGAAATTTGGGCTTTTACATCCTTATCGCCACAATGCCTGCTCTGATTTTTGGCTATCTATTGAATAATGTGGTTGAAGATCTTTTCAAGCAGCCGATGCTTGGAGCGTCCATTCGTCTATTTGTTGTAGCGATACTACTTACACTTGCCGAATGGCTGACGAAAAAGAATCGCACGCTCGCTTCCATAACCTGGCTTGATGCGCTCATTGTTGGACTCTTTCAGATCATCGCAATTTTTCCGGGGGCTTCACGCAGTGGAACAACCATCAGCGGTGGCATGTTCCGTGGCTTTGACCGCCCCTCCGCTGCGCGATTTGCATTTCTTCTATCGGCACCAGTGATACTCATGGCAGGTGGCTATAAATTATTGCATGTGCTCCAGATGCAAAATCTTGCAGAGTTCCTGCATTTGCTCGCGGTAGGATTTGTTACCGCTGCGGTGGTAGGTTGGTTTGCCATCAAGTGGCTAATTGATTATCTGAGCAAGCGATCTCTGTATGTATTTGCTGTTTATTGCGCCGTTGCAGGATCAGCCTGTCTGCTTTCGATTCTTTTATAGTTATGGAACGAAAATTTCATCACGCAAAACTGCCAGATTCTTCAACGCTACTGTCAGGGCATACACCACCTGATGAAGTGGGGTTTCAATCCAATGCTTTACAAATCTGGTACAACAATACAGACCAAACCTGGGTTGAAGCCCCTGAGCCTGCTCATTACCACAAGGAAAGCGACGAGATATTTCTCGTCTTGCAAGGTGCTCTTCATGTGGAAGTGGATGGCGAGACTCATCGTGTGGGTCCACGCGAATTTTGTTGCTTCCCTGCGGGTCAATGGCATTCTGTCCTTCGCGTGGAACTTCCTGCCGAAACATTGATGATTCGCGCCCCATCCATAAACGACAAGGTATATTTGAAAAATGAACCTGACTCGCCTGCTTAAACTTCTCGTCGAAACCGAATCGCCCTCCCATGACAAAGCTGCTGTGAATCGTGTTGGCGCCATTGTTGTTGAAGAGATGCGCAAACTTGGTGGCCAGGTTGAAATTATTCCTAACGCTGAAACAGGAGATCACATATTGTCAAAGTGGGGCAGGGGCAAAGATGGAATTTTACTCTTGTGTCATATGGACACTGTCTTCCCTCTAGGCACGATTCAAAAAACCCCATATCGCGAAGAAGGTGACAAAATATTTGGCCCCGGCACATTAGACATGAAAGCGGGAATTGTCATCGTATTGGCTGCCATCGAAGCAGCCCAAAAGCAACGATTAAATCGTCCTGTCACACTGCTCTGCACATCCGATGAAGAGATCGGCAGTCACACTTCCCGTAAGCACATTGAACGACTGGCGAAAGAATCCGCGTTGGTGTTGGTGATGGAAGGCGCATTGCTCGATGGTTCGCTCAAAACCTGGCGCAAAGGCGTTGGCGGATTTTGGGTCACAACTCATGGACGTGCAGCGCATTCCGGTGGTGACCATCAAGCTGGACGCAACGCCATCGAAGAAATGGCTCATCAGATTATCACCATTCAGAAACTCACTGATTATTCCAAACACACCACGGTCAATGTCGGTGTCATTCAAGGTGGCACGGTCTCGAATGTTGTCCCTGAAGAAACCACCATCGAAGTCGATGTCCGCGTGATGCAACCGGGGGAATGGGAACGCATCGAAACTGAAATGAACAATCTCAAGCCTGTACTCGATGGTACCAGTATCAAAGTGACAGGTGGGTTGAATCGTCCACCAATGCCATTCGATGAAACTATGCAGGCCACGTTTGAGAAAGCCAGATCGATTGCAGCGAAGATCGGTATGAATCTCACTGCGGGTGGCACCGGTGGCGCGTCTGATGGAAATTTTGTCGCGCCGCTTGGCATTCCTGTGCTTGATGGTATGGGTGCGGTGGGGGAGGGTTACCATTCCGAACGGGAATATATTTTTGCTGCCAGCATGGAACAAAAGGCCAGGTTAGTTGCGTCCCTACTGCGCGAGTGGTAAGACATCTCAACTGATTGGTGAAAATTCCATGCGAAAAATATTGTTCTTCTCTTTGACTCTCTTTTCCCTTTTAATTTCCTCCTGTTCAACGGGCACGCCTCCGCCCTCTACGCTCCAAGTTGTTTCTGTCTACTCCAGCTCTGCTGCCGAACCTTGGCTGACGGAACTCTATGATTGTGCCGCGACTCAAAGCAGCGTTGTCCTCTCCCGCGTGGACGATTCAAACGCTGCCGAAATCATTTTACAAGTTGGCGAGCCTGCAGTTCTTTCACCGTTTGCTTATCAGATTGATAGTGAAGAGATTTTGATCGTCACGCAACATCAGAGCCCGATTCAAAATCTAACCCTTGAAGATGCGCGCGCGTTATTCATGGGGTTGGCAGACCCATCCGTGCACTTGTGGGTGTATGCGTCAGATGCGGATATACAACATGCGTTTGACCAGCTTGTGATGAACGGTGGAAGCGTGGCTTCATCCGCGATGGTGGCGGCCAATCCACAACAAATGTCCGATACATTGGTTAATCAACCGAATACAGTTGGTGTTCTACCTAAAAATTGGAAGGTGGGTGATTCACGTATCGTCTTCACGGCTGGGACTGTGCCCGTGCTGGCATTGGCAAAGAGTGAACCGATTGGTACTGTGAAAGAGTTAATTGCCTGCTTGCAAAAATAGTTTTGCTGCCAGAGATTGTATAATGGGGGTATTCAATAAATAGCACAAATTGAGGAGCATACATGCGAACTCCTTTGTGGACGCCTTCTGAGGAACGCAAACAACAAGCCAATATCACGCGCTTTATGGATAGAGTCAATGCGCGGTACAAATTAAACCTCGCCTCTTATTCGGATCTCTATAAATGGTCTGTGGATAACATACCTGAATTTTGGGCGCAAGTTTGGGATTTTGCAGAGATCAAGGCTTCAAAGCGTTATGATGAAATAGTAGAAGATCTGACTGTATTTCCTGGCACGCAGTGGTTCTCGGGTGCTCGTTTGAACTTTGCCGAGAATCTTCTGCGGTATCGCGATGACCAACTGGCTTTCATCTTCAAAGGCGAGACCCAAACTTCGAAACGCATGACCTATGCTGAGTTGTATGACTCTGTAGCACGGCTGGCTCATTCGTTGAAAGAGTTGGGGATTGGGGTGGGAGATCGAGTTGTAGGATATATGCCGAATCTGATTGAGACCGTGATTGGCATGCTGGCTACAACGAGTCTCGGCGGCACATGGTCGTCCTGCGCAACCGACATTGGACCCGGGGCGGCGATTGAACGGCTGGGACAAATTGAACCAAAAGTAATGATCACAGCGGATGGATACCTTTACAAAGGTAAAGCCTTCGATACGTTAGGACATGCCGTAGAAGTAGCACGGGGAATTCCTTCGCTGAAAA
>Ga0070699_100002641_pt1 | contig 16015 bp, 14 predicted proteins | sample KBSK1503metaG_FD_65473 | JGI IMG/M metagenome (GOLD analysis project Ga0070699, IMG submission 65473) | Corn, switchgrass and miscanthus rhizosphere microbial communities from Kellogg Biological Station, Michigan, USA - KBS K1-50-3 metaG | ecosystem: Host-associated > Plants > Roots >...
ACGCCGTAGAGCACGTCCTGCCCTTCGTTGCCGTTCTGATCCGCGAACACGGCGTCGGCGAACGCCTGGCCGTAGCCGGTCGAGCCCCGATAGTTGACCATCAGCGTCGCCCAGCCGCGCGCGGCGTACACCTGGTTCCTGAAGTTGAACGCCGGTCCCTGCTGCCCATGCGGTCCGCCGTGGATGTTGACGATGAGCGGATATCGCCCGTCCGGCGTCATGTCGATCGGCTTGGTGAGAAAGGCTTCGACCTCGAACCGGTTGTCGTTCGACACGAACGTGAACGACTCCACCTCGGCGAGCTGCCTGGAACGCAGTGCGGCGGCGTTCAAATCGGTCATCCGGCGCGGCGCCGACGATCCGACGCGGACGTACAGCTCCGCCTGATCCGACGGCGTCGCCAGCGCGTACGCGAGCGTGTTCTTCCGCATCGACATCGATCCGACCGCGCCACGTTCGCTGACGATCGGCTCCGGTTTGCCGCCGGCGATCGGAGCGCGATAGAGCCGCACGTTCCCCCGCTCCTGCACCGTGAACAGGAGCGCGGCCGAGTCGTCGGTCCATTCCGGCGCACCCTGCCGGTTGTCGATCGCTCCAATCTCTCTGCGGTTCGTGCCGTCGGCGTTCATCACCCACGCGTGGGTATCCTCCATCGTCGTCTCGCGATCCGTGAGGCCGCGTTTGGTGGCCTCGAACGCGATCATCGTGCCGTCGGGCGACCAGCGCGGACGATACTCGTTGCTCTCCGTCACCGTCAGACGGCGGATCGATCTGTCCGACAGCTTCATCGCGTACACGTCGTAGTTGAAGAACTCGTCGTCGTCTGCGTCGCGGTTCGTCAGGAACAACAACTCCTGCCCGTTCGGCGACCAGTCGATCGAGTGTTCGTAGTGGTTGCCGTCGGTCAGCTGCTCGATGCGCCCCGACGTCACGTCGACGACGAAAAGGTGCAGACGGCGGTTGTCGTTGAAATGCGTCAGCCCCTCGGCGGCGTCGGGTTTGTAGAGATACCGCGTGATGACGATCGGATCGCCGGTCGCGTCCGCCGTCTCCGGCCCGGGCACCGACGAGACGAACGCGATCCGTTTGCCGTCGGGCGACCACGCGACCGTGGCGCCGCTGCCGGGAAGCGGCGCGTTGGTTCCCGTCATCTCGGCGAGAAATCGCGCGCCCGATCCGTCGGGACGCGAGACGACCAGGCCGGTCTTGTCGCCCACGCGGCCGCGATACGCGAGCGACTGGCCGTCGGCGGACCAGACGGGGTTGCCTGACGAGTCGCGTTCGCCGCCGAGCCGAACCGTCTTTCCGTCGGCCACGGTCATCACCCACAGCTGGCCGTACGGCCGTCCCGGTCCGTCGTTGTTGTCAACCGTATACGCGACGCGCGATCCGTCGGGCGACACCGTGACGCTGGACACGGAGCGAAGCTTCAACAGGTCGCCGCTCTGCAATCGAGTCTGCGCGAGAGCGGCAGATGAGCCGAGCGCGGCAACGAGGACGACAAATGAAAGACGGGAAACGAACATCGGCACCTCCGGCGCGAGTATTCTAACGGCGAGGTCGATCAATGCGCCGCGTCATTGCAATGTTCGTGTTCGTAGCAATAGCAGCCGTACACGCTGACGATCGTCAAGCGCCTGCGGCCACGCCGACGACCGGCGAGCGCGCAGCGCGAAGCCGGGGAGGCGTCACGGATCAAGCGCGTGGGGGTGGGGCCCCACGCGCAACTGAAGAAAGATGGTGGTCTTACGTTCAAGCGCTCGCCAGCGACGACATGGCGGGGCGCAACACCGGCAGCCCCGGGCACAAACGCGCCGCAGAATTCGTCGCCTCCGAGTTTCGGAAGGCCGGCCTCGAACCAGCGGGTGCGGGCGGCTACATCCAGCCGGTCAAGTTCAAGACGCGACGGATCGTCGAACAGCGATCGAGCCTGGCGCTCGTGCGCAACGGACAGACCGAGCCGCTGACGCTCGGCGACGACGCCAACTTCAGCATGCGGATCGATCCCGCGCCGTCGGTCGACGCGCCGCTGGTGTTTGCCGGCTACGGGTTGCGCATCCCTGAGCTGAACATCGACGACCTCACCGGCCTCGATCTCGAGGGCGCCGTCGTCGTTCACATTTCGGCGACGCCGCGGTCGATCCCCGGTCCGCTGCAGGCGCACTTCGGATCGGCCGCCGAGCGCTGGAAAACCTACAAGGCGGCGGGCGCGATCGGCACCATCACCATCAGCAATCCCAAGACGATGGACATTCCCTGGGCGCGCTCGACGCTGGCGCGGCTGCAGCCGTCGATGAGCCTGGCCGACACCGCGCTCGACGATGCGGCGGGCCAGCAGCTCTCGGTGACGATGAACCCCGCGCGCGCCGACACGCTGTTCGCCGGCTCGGGCCACACGTTCGCCGATCTGCTCGCGCAGGTCGACGCCGACAAGCCGCTTCCGCACTTCGCGCTGCCCTCGCGCGTCAAGGCCACCGTGAGCGTTGAGCGATCGGACGTCGAGTCGCAGAATGTCGCCGGCATTCTTCGCGGATCGGACGCGAAGCTCGGCGACGAGTACGTCGTCGTCTCCGCCCACCTCGATCACCTCGGCGTCGGCGAGCCGATCAACGGCGATCGCATCTACAACGGCGCGATGGACAACGCGTCCGGCGTCGCCGCCATTCTCGACGTCGCGGCCCGGCTGCACGAGCAGAACCTCAGAGCATCGAGGTCGCTGCTGTTCATCGCGGTCACGGGCGAAGAGAAGGGCGAGCTCGGGTCGCGGTACTTCGCCGCGCATCCAACCGTGCCGCGCGCGAGCATCGTGGCCGACGTGAACACCGACATGTTCCTGCCGCTGTTTCCGCTGAAGACGCTGATGGTGCTCGGCCTCGACGAATCGGATCTCGGCGCCGACATCCGCGCGGTCGCGAAGAGCCTCGGCCTGGCCGTGCAGGCCGACCCCGAGCCGCAGCGCAACCGCTTCGTGCGCAGCGATCAATACAGCTTCATCAAGGCGGGCATTCCGGCGCTGGCGATGAAAGTCGGCTACGAGGCGAGCAGCCCCGAGGCCGAGATCGCGCGCAAGTGGACGGCCGAGCGGTATCACGCGCCGTCGGACGATCTGTCACAGCCGATCGATCACTCGGCAGCGGCGAAGTACGTCGTAGTCGTGCGCGATCTCGCGATTCACGTCGCGAATCGCAGCGACCGACCGAAATGGAATGATTCGAGCTTCTTCAAACGGTTCGCAAAAGCTGCGACCCAGTGATTCCACGAAACACCACGAAAACGTGAACCACACGAAAACCAATCATTTCTTTTCGTGAATCTCGTGTGTTCGTGTGTCTCGCGGCGAGCTCGCCGATCGGATCATTTCTTCGTCGCGAGAGGCAGATCGTCGCGGTTGCCCCATTCCTCCCACGCACCGTAATAGTTCCGCAGCTTGTCGTAGCCGATCAGGTGCAGCGCGAAGAGGTCCACCGACGCGCGCATGCCGACCTGACAGTACGCGATCACTTCCTGCGACGGCAGGATGCCGCGCTCCTCGTACAGCTTCTTGATCTCGTCGGCCGACTTGAACGTCTTGGCCTGAGGATCGAGCAGATCCTCCCAGTAGATGGGCACCGACGACGGCACGAAGCCACCGCGCCGGATGTTGCGGAGATCTCTCCCCTCGATCTCCGCGTCCGTCCGCGCGTCGACGATCTTCGTTCCGGGCCTGCCGATCGCCTTCACCACATCGTCGGCGGTCGCGACCCAGTGCGGCTGCGGCCGCGCGGTGAATCGCCCCGCCGCCGGACGCGTCGTGTCGGTCGATTCCGGACGGTGCTCCGCCGTCCACTTGATCCAGCCGCCGTTCATCAGCGCCACGTTGGGGTGGCCGAAGTAGTTCAGGATCCACCACAACCGCGCCGCGTAGATGCCGCCGCGCTCGTCGTACACGACGACGCGTGTGGCATCCGAGATGCCGAGCTTTGCCATTTGATCCTGAAACGCCGCGGGCGTCGGCAGAAAGGTCGGCGGCGCCTTCGCATCGCGAATGGCGACTGGCGCGAGATACACCGACCCGGGCACGTGGCCTCCGCCGAATCCGCCTTGCCTCATGTCGACGATGCGGATGCTCGGATCGGCGGCGTGCGCCGCGACCCAGTCGGTGTCGACGAGTTGTTCCGGATGCGCGTAGGTCATGGCGAGCAACGCAAGCAGTGGCAGCATGAACCAGAGTGTACCCGGACCTGGGTGTACAGTGGGCATCATGCCCGCCAACCTCTCCGCCGCGTCCGTCGTCGTCGCGGGCGCGGGGCTCGCCGGGCTGTGCGCCGCGCGCGATCTGATCGCGATGGGCGCGAACGTGACGGTGCTCGAAGCGCGCGATCGTGTCGGTGGCCGGGTGTGGACCGTACGTGAGGGCTTTGCGGAAGGACAGCACGCCGAAGCCGGCGGCGACATGATCGACGAAGCGCAGGAAGAAATCCGCGCGCTGGCGGGCGATCTCGGCCTGACGCTCACGCGCATCCTGCGCGGCGGTTTCGCCATCGTGCGGCCCGACGCGTCCGGCAAGCCACGCATCTTCTCGCGCGACGTGGCGCGCGGCTGGGACCAACTCGAACGCACGCTCGATCCGGCGATCCGGCCGTACCGTCTGGCCGAGCAGCGGTGGGACACGCCGATCGCGACGGCACTCGCCCGCCGCTCCGTCGCGGGATGGCTCGACGAAATGAAGGCGGACGCCGATCTGCGCGCCACCGCGACAGCCATGCGCGGATTTTTTCTCGCCGACCCCGAGGAGCTGTCGCTGATCGCGCTGGTCGACCAGTTTGCAGCCGACAACTCCAACGTCACCTGGACCATGTATCGCGTCAACGGCGGCAACGATGCGCTCACGACCGCGCTCGCCCGGCCGCTCGGCGATCGTCTTCATCTCAAGACCGAGCTCGTCGCCGTCTCGCATCGCGGACGCTCGGTGCGGGTGACGGTCAAGAATTCCAAGTCCACCGCGCAGATGACCTGCGACTACCTCGTGCTGGCGATGCCGGCGACGATCGTGCGCCGCATTCCGATCTCGCCGGCGCTTCCGGCGCAGCAGCACGATGCGATCTCGCGCTTGAAGTACGGACGCGGAACGAAAACGCTCCTGCAGTTTTCGCGGCGCTTCTGGCGCATTCCCGGGCGTCCGCGCGCGTTCGGATCGCCGCTTCCGTTCGGCGCGCTGTGGGAGGGCAACGAGGAGCAGCGCGGCCGCACCGGCATCCTGACCCTGCTCGCGGGCGGCACCGCCAGCGATCTCACGCAGGCGATCGTCGCGAAAGAGGGTCCGCAGGGTCTCGTCCGCACCCTCGAATTCCTTGGCGCGCATCGCGCCGAGCTGATCGCGTCGCGGCAGATTATTTGGGAACACGATCCGTGGGCGCGCGGCGGCTACGCGTTCTTCGATCCCGCATTCGACCCGCAGCTTCGGCCATGGCTGTCGCGGCCGTTCGATCGGCTGTTCTTCGCCGGCGAGCACACCAGCCTCAGGTGGCAGGGCTATATGAACGGCGCGGTCGAGAGCGGACGGCGCGCGGCCGCCGAGATCGCCGCCGTCCACGAAATAGGGCCGTCCGACTCGCCGGAGAGATGACGCTCGCTTCGACTACCCGCGGATCTTGCCTCCGCTCGTCGGAGGCGTGCGCGTGTCCGTATCGGGACCCTGAGCCTCTCGAGGGGTCGAAGGGTCGCGTTCACGCGCGACGGCCTGCTCGCGGCCGGCGCTTTCGCGGTCGCCCGAGACAGGCATGAACTCGTTGGCGAACGTGCGCGCTTCCTTCGACAGCGTCCTCGCGCGATCCGGCGGCACGGTGATCCACGTGCCGGTCATGAACCATTCGAGACCGCTATCGGGTCGGCGCAGCAGAAAGCGCGGCACACCCGCCTCGCGCGGGAACACGTCGAGCAGATGCGCCTCGTAGGTGAGCATATCGGCGTCGCTCATGGCCTGGAATTCGTTCGCATCGAAGGGCGGATAGCGCTCGGCGATCTCCTTGGAGAGATCGACGCGCAGCACGCGCGGCGCGTCATCGAACCGCACGGCGTCGATCGGCAGCAGATATCCGCGCTGCGCGAACAATCCGGCGCCTTTGACGACGACGTAGCACGGCTTGTCGGTACCGGCTTCGACGATCAGACCGTCGAAGGTGCCGAGGTTCTCGTCGTCCTCGTTGCGAATCGGCAGGCGCTCGCGTCCCCGGCCGGTCGTCGCCGCGACGAGGCGCAGGCGGCCGGTCGAGGGCGGCGCCAGCAGATCGATCTCGGCGCGCGCATCGTCGTTGATGTGCGCTTCAGCGATTGCGGAAAGCCGGCGGTCGGCGCGCCCCTCGTCGTCGAGCGTCTCCTGCAGCAGCCGCGCCTCGTCGGGACGGTTGAGCCGGCGCGCGTACGTGCGGGCGCAGCCATACGCCGCAATCTCGTAATGCTCGATCCGCTGCGCGACGCCGATGATCGCGGCGTCTCGCGCGTCGTCTGTCGTCACTTCATTCAGGCGGTCGTCGGCTTCTTGAACAATGCCGGCCAGGCCCGCGCACGGCCGCGCCCTCCGCCGCTCCCCCCAGTGCGTGAAGATCAGCTCGAGGCGCTCGAGATGGAGCCGCGACTCGTCGCAGTGTTTGTTCAGCGCGTCGCGCAGTTCCGGCGCGCGCGTCCGCTCGACCAGCCGCGGGAGCGCGCGCAGCATCTGCGTTTCGGCGTCGTACAGGTCGCCGAGCTCGTCGAGGTAGAGATCCCGCAGCGATCCGATGGGCATGATGAGCCCGAGTACGCAAGCGTTGTGCCTGCGTTACTGCCGACGTGGCGATCACTGCGGTATGCTCGATGGGATGGCTCACCAGAACCCGTCCGATCAGGAACTGCGGCAGCTGCTCATCGATGCGACGACCATCGCGATGGTCGGCGCGTCGTCGAACCCCGACAAGGCGTCGTACGGCATCATGCAGAAACTGCAGAAGGCCGGCTACCGCGTCATCCCCGTGAACCCGCGCGAAACCGAGATCCTCGGCGAGCGATCGTTTCCGTCGCTCGTCGACGTTCCCGAACGCATCGACATCGTCGACGTCTTCCGGCGGCCGGAAGACACGCCGACCATCGCCGACGAAGCGGTGACGGTTGGCGCGAAGGCGCTGTGGCTGCAGACCGGCATCGCCAACGAAGAAGCCTCCGCGCGCGCGAAGGCCGGCGGACTGACGGTCGTGATGGATGCGTGCATCGGCTCGACGCACTCGCTCCTTCGCATCCCTGGGAAGGCCGGACAGACTGACCCGAGCGAATGTGCCGCGAGATCAGCGCGACGGCAGCCGAGCGGGAATCGGCAAAGATGATCTCCGATTATGGATTATCCGATATCGCACCAACGGCAAGAGCGAACGAGCGCGCGATCTCGCTCGGCTGAAGCCTCGCGCTCCAAATTAGTCGGAGCGCGCGGTTGCGTCCAACGCTGGAGCGCTAGGCTTTAGGCGAGCGTGCGCGTTCATTCGAGCGACTCGATCGCCTCTTCGAGCTTCGTCACGAGACCGTCGAGCTGATCGACCACGGCGCGGACCGTCTCCGCCTTGCTCAAATCGACGCCGGCGCGCTGCAGCAGCGGCATCGGGTGATCGCTGCCGCCCGACTTCAGCAAAGTCAGGTAGCGATCGATCGCCGCGGCGCGCTCCGCCTCGGATCCGGTCGTCAGCTGTTTCATCAGCTGCGCGCTCGACGCGAAGCAGGTCGCGTACTGATAAACGTAGTACGGCGTGCTGTAGAAATGCGGGATGCGCGCCCACGTCACGCGCGACTCCGCGTCGTAGTCGATCGCGTCGCCGTGATACGCCTGCAGCAGGTTGAAATAGATGTCGGCGAGCGTGTCGGCCGTGACCGGTTGTCCTCCCTCGACGAGCCGGTGCGCCTGCAGCTCGAAATCGGCGAAGAGCACCTGCGTGTAGAAGGTGGCGACGATGCCGTCGATGGCGTGCTGCAGCAGCACGATCCGCTCGCGATCGTCGGTCGCCTGCTCGAGCATGTACTCGAGGAACAGCATCTCGCTGAGCGTCGAGGGCACCTCGGCCACGAAAATCGTGTAGGCCGAGTACACGAACGGCTGGTGCGCGTTCGACAGCAGCGTGTGCATCGAATGGCCCATCTCGTGGGCGAGCGTGAACACCGCATCCAGCGTGTCGTTGTAATTCAGCAGCATGTACGGATGGACGCCGTATACAGGCGCCGAGTAGGCGCCGCTGCGCTTTCCATGATTCTCGTACACGTCAATCCAGTCGCCGAACAACACGTCGCGCAGCTCGGTCCGGTACTGCTCCCCGAGCGGCGCTACCGACGCCGGCAGCCAGTCGAGCACGTCGTCGTACGGATACTTGCGATCGAAGTCGACGAGCGGAATCGTCGTGTCGTACATGTGGTAGGTCGTGAGCCCGAGCACCCGTTTGCGCAGCCGGTGATACCGGCGCAGCGGCTCGGTGCCGGCTTTCGTCGCTTCGATCAGGTTCTCGACGACCGCCGGTGGAATGTTGTTGCCGTGCAGCGCCGCCTCGAGCGTCGTCCGGTAGTCCCGGGCCTGCGAGTGGAACCAGTCGCGCTGCATGACGGCGTGATACAGCGACGCATAGGTGTTGACGTTCGATTCGTACAGCCTGTGGTACTGGGTGAACGCCGCCGCGCGATCGGCCTGATTCCGATTCGTCGCCAGGATCGCGCGGTACTGGCCGTAGGTCAGCGTCGTCTCGGATCCGGACGGCAGCTTGATCGTCGGATGCTTGAGGTCGGCGGTCGAGAGCGCGGCGTACGCGTCGTACGGCGCCGACGAGAAGCGGCTCGACAGCGAAAGCAGATGCTCCCCTTTCTCGTCGAGGACGTGCTCCTGCTGGCGATACAGATCTTCGATCGCGAACCGATACACGGTGAGCTCGCGATCCTCGTTCATCCACTGCTGAATGGTGGGCAGAGGAATCTGAAGCAGCTCGGGATTGAACCACGCGCTCGCCTGGCTGGCCTTCGCGAACAGAATCTGCACCTGCTGCCGCCGGGCATTCACCTGGTTGTCGCGTTGATCCTCGTCGTACCTGAGCGACGCGAAGTACCACACCTTGTAGGTGAGCTGGCCGATGTCGTCGGACAACTTCATCGCCGCCAGAACGTACTGCGGCCCTTTCGCGAGCGTTCCCTGCAGCGCGGCATAGGCCCCGATCTTCGTGTCGAGCTCGTCGTACGCGGCCTGCCACGCGCTCCAGTCGCTGAAAATGTGCGCCAGGTTCCACTTGAAACGATCAGGGATGTCTATTCGCTCGCGTAGCTGAGGCGCCGCGGGCGCTTCGGCCGGTCCGTAGGAAGTCATCGGGGAATCATATAGCGGACCGGACCTGATCTTGCTCATCGTCCCGCGGGAGGAGGATGCGCATGGATCACCCACGAGCGTGGCTGAGGTATGTCGATGGCAGCGATCTCGACAAGACGAACGTCCCCTTCGACGGCATGGACGTCGACGATCCGTCCGGCGCAAAGCTCGGGGAGGTCGACGGGTTCGTCGTCGACGTCAACTCCGGCCGACCGTACCACGTCGTCGTCAACGGCGGCTGGTTCAAATCGAAGTACTTCCTGCTGCCGGTCGGTCACGTGCGGCTCGACGCGGATGCGGGCAGGATGACCGCCGATGTCGTGCGCGAGCGTGTCAGCCGTTATCCGGGGTTCGATCGCGACAAGTTCGACGAGCTCACCGATGCCGAACTGCTCCAAATAGATGACCAGATGGTCGGCGTGTGTTGTCCGAACGAGACGATCGACCGATCGACGATCGAATCGCGACTCTCGAGCTCACCGCACTACCGGTACCCGACGTGGTGGGAGGCCGACTATTACAACCCGTCCCGCGGCGCTCAGGCGGGGATGACCGGGGGCGCTTCGTATCCCTCACGGAAGTAACAATCAACAATTGACCGGTGCCTGCGGAAAGGCGCGACGGACTTCGTCGCGTGTCACCTCCCGCCACGATCCGGGCTCGAGGTCGCCGATCTCGAGCCCGCCGAACTGCACGCGCTTCAACCTGGTCACCTCGTGTCCGATTGACGCGAACATCCGCCTCACTTCGCGGTTCCGTCCGCTGCGCAGCTCGACGACGAGATGCGACTCGCGCTTCGACGTCTTGCGCACCTCCGCCCGCGCGGCCGGAAGCCGCCGCGCCTCGTCGGCCGTGACGTCGCCGCGGACGGTGACGACGTACACGCGGGGCACTTCGTTGACGGGATCGGTCACCCAGTTCGCCAGCTGCATGTCGGACGTCAGAAGCAGCAGACCGGACGTCGCGAGATCGAGGCGGCCGACGGCATTCAGTCCCTGCGCCGCATCGCCGAGCACGTCGTAGACCGTCAGCCGACCTTCGGGATCGCGCCGCGTCGTGACGACGCCGCGAGGCTTGTGAAAGAGAATGGTGCGCCACGCCGCTTGCGTCCGCGGCTCTCCGTCGACGCTGATCCGCACTCGTTCCGGTACCACGAGATGCGCCGGATCGACAACGAGCCGTCCGTCGACGCGCACGCGACCGGCACGGATCGCGATGGTCGCCTGCGAACGGGACAGGATGCCGAGCTTCGAGAGCGCGCGAGTCAGTTCGGTCTGGTGCGCCTTGTGGGTCGGGTGGGTCGCGTAGGTCTTGTGGGTCGGGTGGGTCTGGCGGGACGCGCCCGATCTATTGCTGCGAGGCGTGATAAATCACCCGCGAGATGTCGGCTGCCAGCGCGCTGCCATCGCCCGTTCCTTTCGGAGCCGCGACGCGGGCCGCACGTATCATCGCGACGACGAGAAGCGCCGGGCTGAGGGCGGGGCGACCGGCTTCGCCGGAGCATTTCGTCAACACGGACCCGATTTTATGGCATGTTGTGGACATGCCACATCGACGCTCGGCCGACATCTCGCCGAAGCGCCTCGGCATGAGCGGCGTGCTCGTGCTCGCGGCCGTCTCGTGCTCCGCATGCTTCGAATCGACGACGATCCTGCGCGTCAGGAACGACGGCAGCGGCACCCTTCAGCAGCGGACGATCGTCAAGCAGGCCGCGCTCGCGCAGCTCCGCACCTTCGCGGCACTGGGCGGTGGACGCGCGACGCTGGATCCGCTGTCGGAGGATCAGGCGCGGCAGCTCGCGACGTCGCTCGGCGCCGGCGTCACGTACGTGTCGTCGACGCCGCTCTCGAACGCCGACGGCGAGGGACGCGAAGCCCATTACGCGTTCACCGACGTGTCGCAGCTGCACGTCAGCGAGCAGCCGCAGGCGCCCGGCGGCGTCACGGTGCGCACGCCGGGACTCAGCACCGACTCGCCGGCGATCACGCTCTCGCTGACGCACGAGCCGGGCGGCAACGCCGTGCTTCACATCTTCATTCCGCCGCCCGCGATCGTCGGCGGGGCGAACGGCTCCGGCGGCATCAACCCCGCGGTGTTCGAGCAGCTTCAAGGTCTGAAAGCGATGCTCGCCGGCGCTCATCTGCTGATTGCGATGGAGCCGGAGGGACAGCTGGTGCGGACGAGCAGCCCGTACGTCGACGGGCAGCGCGTCACGCTTCTCGAGGTGGATCTCGATCGCGTGCTCGCCGACGAGGCGTTCCTCGCCCGGCTGCAGGCGGCAAAGACGCCCGACGAGCTGCGCGCGGTGACGAAGAACGCGCCCGGGCTGAAGATCAATCTCGATCCCGAAATCACCGTCGAATTCACCGGTCAGCCGTGACACTCTCTTATTCGCGTGGGGCCCCACCCCCATTCGGCTCGCTCGCGCCTTTGCGCTCGCTCGTGCCCGGCGCTCGCGCCCTCTGCAGCTCGACTTGACTCATCATTTTAGTTTCAACTAAACTCGCGGCCATGTCGATGGAGCCGGCCGTGCTGGCCGTCATCGCGTCACCGCGCCGCCGGGAGATCCTGCGTCTGGTGTGGGATCGCGAGCTGTCGGCCGGCGAGATCGCGCAGGCGATGCCCGACGTGACGTTCGGCGCGGTCTCGCTGCAGCTGCGCGCGCTGGCCGACGCCGGGCTCGTCGAAACGCGCATCGAACACCGGTACCGCTTCTACCGCGCCAACATGGAAAGGCTCGCGCCGGTCCGCGAGCTGCTCGAGGGGATGTGGAGCGATGCCCTCTGGCGACTGAAGGTCGCCGCGGAGCTCGAGCAGACGCGGCGCGGTCCGCGTCCGCAGGCGTCGCGGCGGCCGGCCCCCAAGGCGATGAAACGGAGGCAGAAGAAATGAACGTCCTGGCACATACGCTCGATCGGACGATCGTCATCCGAGCGACGCGCAACATCGTCTTCAGCTTCTTCACCGACTCCGCGCGGTGGGCTGCATGGTGGGGCGCCGGCTCGACGATCGACCCCCGGCGCGGCGGGCGCGTGCTCATCCGGTATCCCGACAGCACCGAGGCCGTGGGCGAGATCGAGGAGATGGCGCCGCCGGATCGACTGGTGTTCACCTACGGCTACGTCAGCGGTCAGATGATTCCTCCCGGTGGATCGCGCGTCACCATTCAGCTGGTGGATCACGAGGACGGCACGCGTCTCCATCTCAGACACGAGTTCGCCGACGCCGCGACGCGCGATCACCACGTGCAGGGCTGGCGGTATCAGCTGTCGCTGTTCGCGAACGTCGTCGCCAACGAGGTCAACGCCGGCGCGGCCGCGGCGGTCGATCGCTGGTTCTCGGCGTGGGCCACGCCTGACGATCGCGAGCGCGACGCCGCGCTCGCCGCGCTCGTCACGCCCGGCGTCCAGTTGCGCGATCGCTTCAGCGCCATCGACGGCGTCGCCGAACTGGGCCCGCACATCGCCGCGGCGCGGCGATTCATGCCGGGCATCCGCTTGGAGCGCAGCGGCGACATCCGCCATTGCCAGGGCACGGTTCTCGTCGAATGGACGGCGACGGCCGCGGATGGACAGCCACGCGGACGCGGCACGAACGTGTTCGTGTTCGGATCGGACGGACGCATTCGGTCCGTTGTCGGTTTCTGGAGCTGAAGGAGCACAGCATGTCCAACCGTCACATCGTTCGGGTTCTCTCGATCGCTGCGGTCGCGGCCGCCGCGCTGGCGCCGGTCGCCGGCGCGGAGCAGCCGGAAACCGTGATGATCACGCTGCGGCCGAAACCTGGCGCCGAGCGCGCGCTCGTGCAGACGATCGCGCGCCACTACGAAACCGCGCAGAAATTGCATCTGCTCGGCGAAGACACGCCGCACGTCACGCTGCAGGCCAGCGACGATCAGGACAAGACCTACTTCGTCGACATCTTCACGTGGCGCGACGCGGACGTTCCCGACCACGCGCCGAGCGAGATTCAGGCGATTTGGAAAGAGATGAACGCGCTGGTCGAGACGCGCGGCGGACGGCCGGCGCTGGACATCGTGCCGGTCAAGCCCGTTGCGCTTACGCCAGCGAAATGATTCTGATGCTTGGCGTGCCGTGATCGATCGTCAGCAGCGCCACGCTGGGTTGGATGTCGAACCGGCGCGGCCCGGCGGCGCCCGGATTCACCGCGAACCTTTTCTTCTGCTCGCGGGTTCGTGAACCCCGACGCCGCGCGCTGTCCGCGGGCGCCGGCATGTCTTCGTAGATGACGGCCCGATGTGTGTGGCCGAACATCACGATGTCGCCGCCGTAGCGGGCGAGCACGAGCTCGGGCGTCGGTCCGCCGAGCTCGTGGCCGTGGCTGACGTGAATGGTCACACCCTCGATCGTCACCATGCGCTCCCGCGCCAGCGCGGGATCGTGCGCGTCGTCCACGTTGCCGAACACGGCGTCGACCGGCGCAATCGCCGCGAGCGCGCGCAGGACCGCTCCGCCGCCGACGTCGCCCGCGTGGAGAATCCGCGACACGCCGTCGAACACGCGCGCGATTTCGGGCCGCACCAGGCCGTGCGTGTCGGAGATGAGCCCGACGACGTGCTTACGCATCGCCGGTCGTGGCGGCCCGTTCGGGCAGATCGGCCCGGACCGCGTCGCCTTCTTCCTTTCGATAGTGACGCAGCCGCGGCGTCGTCGCCGCGACCCATCCCGTCGCCAGCAGGCATCCGAGGCCGCCGCTGACGACCGAGACGGTCGCGCCGAACCAGTTCGCGACGAGGCCGGCTTCGAGCTCGCCGAGCTGCGGGCCGCCCATGAAGAACACCATGTTGACGCCGGTCATGCGGCCGCGCAGGCGGTCCGGCGTTTCGAGCTGACGGACGACGTTGCGGATGATCATGCTCACCGTGTCGGTGGCGCCCGTCATCGCCAGACAGAAGAACGTCAGCCAGAACGATCGCGAGAGCCCGAACACGACGGTCGCCAGCCCGTAACCGGCGACCGACCAGAGCAGCGTCGGCCCGCGCTTCTCGATCAGCTCGGTCATCGGCACCATGATCGCGCTCATGACGACCGCGCCCGCCGCCGGCGCCGCGTAGAGCCAGCCGTACCCTTCGGCCCCGACCTTCAGGACGTCCTGCGCGAAGATCGGCAGCAGCGCCATCGCCGACGAGAAGAACGTCGCGAAGAAATCGAGCAGCATCGTCGATCGGATCAGCGGTGAGCGGAAGACGAACCGCAAGCCCTCGACGGCGGCGTGCCACGACACGTCGTCGCGCGCCCCGGGCTCGGACGGCTGGCGCTCCGGAACATCGCGCATCAGCAGCAGCGCGACGATGACGAACGCGAACGAGACGGCGTTGGCGACGTACGCCCAGCCGACGTGCGTCGCCGCGATCAGCAGGCCGCCGAGCGACGGCCCGGCGACCGAGGCGGTTTGAAACATGATCGTGTTCAGGCTGATCGCGTTCGGCAGGTGCTCGCGCGGCACGAGCGTCGGCACGAGCGCGTTGCGCGCCGGCAGATCGAACGCGCCGACGGCCGACCCGAGCGCCGCGAGCACGTAGAGCAGCCAGACGTCGGTGATGTTCAGGAACGCAATCGACGCCAGCGCGAGCGCGACGAGCGTGGCGGCGGTCTGCGTGAACAGCATCAGCCGGCGGCGATCCCAGGCGTCGGCCACGACGCCGCTGATCATCGAGAACACGACGACGGGCAGCACGCGCACGAGGCCGACCAGGCCGAGCGCGAGCCCTTTGCGCTCCGGCGTGACGAGCAGCGACACGTGCCACAGCAGCGCCGCGTTCTGCATCATCGAGCCGGTGAACGACACGAGCAGGCCGATCCAGATCAGCCGGAAGTTCCGGTGTCGCAGCGCGACGAAGGACTGGCGGGAGATCAATGCCCGAGAATCCGATGCGGCCTGTAACACTCCTCGAGAAACCGGATCTCCGCCTCGTCGAGGCGGATGTCGAGCGCGCCGACGGCTTCGTCGAGGTGGTGGAGCTTGGACGCGCCGACGATTGGCGCCGTCACGCCCGGCTTCGACAGCAGCCACGCGAGCGCGATCTGCGCCGGCCGCACGCCGCGGCGCGCCGCAACCTGCGCTGCGCGATCGGCGACGGCGAAATCGCCGTCTTCGTAGTACATCTGGTGCGCGAACTCGTCGGTCTTCGCGCGAACGGTCTCGCCGCGATCGGCGCGGCGTCGATTGCCCGCGAGAAACCCGCGCGCGAGCGGACTCCACGGAATGACGCCGATCCCCTGATCGCGGCAGAACGGCAGCATCTCGCGCTCTTCCTCGCGGTAGATCAGGTTGTAGTGATTCTGCATCGTCACGAACCGGGTCCAGCCGTGGCGGTCGGCGGCGTGCAGCATCTTCGCGAACTGCCACGCGTACATGCTCGACGCGCCGACGTAGCGCGCCTTGCCGGCCTTGACGATGTCGTGCAGCGCTTCGACCGTTTCCTCGATGGGCGTCGTCGTGTCGAAGCGATGAATCTGATACAGGTCGACGTAGTCGGTGCCCAACCGCTGCAGCGAATCGTCGATGGCGTGCATCAGGTGCTTGCGCGACAGTCCTTTCGCGTTCGGATCGTCGGTGAGCGGATAGAACGCCTTCGTCGCGATGACGACCTGGTCGCGCCGGCGCAGCGCCTTGAGGGCCCGGCCGAGCACGCGCTCGCTCTCGCCCTCGGAGTAC
>Ga0070699_100002642_pt1 | contig 16015 bp, 16 predicted proteins | sample KBSK1503metaG_FD_65473 | JGI IMG/M metagenome (GOLD analysis project Ga0070699, IMG submission 65473) | Corn, switchgrass and miscanthus rhizosphere microbial communities from Kellogg Biological Station, Michigan, USA - KBS K1-50-3 metaG | ecosystem: Host-associated > Plants > Roots >...
GCCCTTGCCGCCCTCGCCATCCTCGACGGCCTGCCGTCGAAGCAAGCCGTCAGCTGGATCCGGGCCAACTACAACCACCGCGCCGTGGAAACCCCGTGGCAACGACTATGGCTTCGCACTGTCCAGTAACCAACACGAGCCGGCTGAAGCACTTCCGCGCGGTGACTCACCGTTGCTCTCGCGGCAAATGGCCAGGAACGCGCTGAGGCTTGTCCACCGCTTTCAGGATGTCTTCTCCTATGCCACGCGTTCTAAGTACGCCAATCGCAAACCATGATGCAGCGAGCACTTCATTACGAAGACGAATCTCGAGCTTCCCGCCGTGCCCTACGAAAGACGGCTCGAGGCATCCGGATCGATCGCCTAGGGTTCTCCTTCACGAGTACGCTCGGGCAGCGTGACGCGAGTCGACGGACCATCGTTAACCGGACAGGCTCCCGACGTGTGGGTGTCGGTTCTAGGCTAGACACGAATCGCCGTATATGTCAGCAGGGGGTGGTTTCACCCGATGCCTACGCCCCGTCTTTCGCGCAGATCTCCAGCGCCTTATGAAGGAAGGCGCGCAAGTTCTCGATGTCCTTGGTCGAAACGAGTTCGAGGAGTCACATCTGCCTGGGGCCGTCCACATCCATCTGAGACAGACTGACATGTTAGGGACCGTTCGCGGCCTCTCGAGATCAGCTGGCAAGGGGCTGGAGTAGCACGCGCGATTAACGAGATGAGCAGGTCGCGCAAGCGCCTTCGGATCGGCGCGTGTCTGTCTCTCAGCGGCAAGTACTCACGCTTTAGCAGCCAAGCGGCGATGGGCCTGAATGCCTGGCGCTCTCTGGCCAAGGATGTCGAGCTCATGGTGGAGGACGATGGTGGGGATCCTGGCCGGCTGGGAGCCTGCATCCGTCAGCTGGCGCGTAGCTGCGACTTGCTCCTTGGCCCCTATTCGACTCAGTTGATGTGGGCGGCGGGACCGGCCGTCGCTGAGACTGGCGCCCTGCTCTGGAACCACGGCGCGGCAGGGGACGACGTGCAGGCCGCCTGGCCCGGTCGCGTCGTGTCCGTATTGACGCCCACCAGTCGCTATACGGCACCGCTGCTGCTGCGGCTCGCTGACCAGGTGGTCCGAGCACCGCTTTGGATCGCCGAAGGTCGGGGCAGCTTCGGAAAGCAGGTGGCGGCTGGCGCCCAAAAGTTGGCGCTAATGCTCGGACTGCATGTTGAGCGCTTAGGAGCGGAAGATGTGCTCCCCTCGGTTGAGTCCCCTGAGCCGTGGGACCTCCTTTGCGCCGGCTCCTTCAAAGAAGACGTGGCGATGGTGAAGCATGCCCGTAGTCTCGCGTGGCGTCCGCGAATCTTGTGCGCGATCGCCGCCGGCGTGAGCGAGTTCGGCGCCGCCGTCGCTAACCCTGAAGGCGTGTACGGCATTGCCCAGTGGCTACCCGGACATGTCACCGCTCCCGTCATTGGACCGGCCGAGGCTGACTTCCTTGCTGCTTATTCGAGGCTGAGCAGCGAGACGCCCGATTACACGGCTGTGCAGGCGGCCGCCGCAGCAGTCCTTGCGACCCACTGCGCAGAGCTAGCCGGAAGCGTGGAGCCAGGCACTCTTTGGGAGACCGCCGCACGTCTGGACACCCGTACGTTGTTTGGAGATTTCAGGATCGATCCCATAAGCGGCGTTCAGTCCAAACATGAGACCGTGCTGGTCCGGTGGACCCCAGACAGGCTGGCAGCAGCCGATTAGGCTCCGGATCTGAGAGGGAACGCGACCGCCTCCTCCCAACTCAGCGCCGCTCGCTTGAGAAGACGTTCTGCGCCGTGACACGGAAGTGCGCGCCGCAGTGGCGTCGACATGCTCGCCCAGGATGCATAAGCCCTCGCAGAAGACGTGTTCGCCGGACCGGCACCGGTCGCAGTCCCGGCAGGCCACGACCCGGTAGATGACGCGTGCCGTTAACCCCGGTCCGTCAACTCAATTCCGTCCGGTCGAGGTGGTGGCAAAGGAAGGTCGCCAGGCTTGGGGGCCAGGAGTTCCACTTCCCGCACTCGTTCCGGTTGTCCTTGCTGGGAGGTGACGGAGACGGCTTAACAGCACCGGTGTTCCTCCGTCGATCGCCTCGCGAAGCGCATCGCGAATGTCGGCCAGATGCGAGTCGTCGACCTGGTCCGCGTTGCCTCGGCTCGATACCTGCTCAAGCTCTTCTTCGCGGCCTCGAAGCTCTCGGAGCTGAGCGCCGAGCTCTTGGAGGCGAGAACCGCAGTCCTCGTGGCCATCGTGCCCGCCTCAAACGCCAGGCGGTACGAAGGCAAGTCGACCGGTTGGATTTGATTACGCAGCTCTCCTACTTCAGGGCTCAATCGGGGCCGGCCCAACTGATGGCCTGAGCGCCAGCGCCAGTAGAATCGCCAGCCTCGTCGGTGCCAGCGCACGATAGGCTCGGGACGGACCAGGACGAGATGCCCCTTCGAGTGTGGTAGAGGCTCCGGACCACCAGCCAGAAGAACTGATCTGTGCTCTTGAGGTCAGGGCGAGCATGGGATCGGAGCGCGACCTTGGAGTTGGTGTCGCAGGAGCAGGTTCTCGACCACAAGCTCGTGTGGTCTGCGAGAGAACCTGGCCAGTGTGGGGAGGAGGAGGGCTGATTATTTCGAGCATCGTGACTGGGTCGCTGATCTCGCCGGATTGAGTTTTGCCCTCCTACACCGCACGGCCCGGCTCGTGGTAATGTTTCAAACATAAGTTCAAAACGATCAGTCAAAACTCGGGCTAAGGCGACCAAAGCTGCCGGCGCCCGACCTCGGCTGGCTCGGCGTCGGGCGGTGGCTCGTCGGGGGATCGGAACGCGAGAGCGCCTGATCGATGCGGCCCTCGCCACCCTCAACGACCATGGTTTTGCCGGCACGACAGCACGGGCCATAGCCGTCGCAGCCGGCACGAACCAGGCGTTGATCTACTACCACTTCGGCGGTGTCGACCGCCTCCTCGTCGCCGCGCTCGAGGCCACGAGCCGTGATCGCCTCGCTCGGTATCGAGTGGCTTTGAGTGAGGCGGCCAGCTTGCCCGAGCTGATCGCGGCGATGGTCGGCCTTTACTCGGAGGACGTAGCCACCGGCCACGTGACCGCCGTGCAGGAGCTGGTGGCTGGAGGATCATCGGTGCCCGGACTTCGCAAGGAGATCGTCGCGCAGATGGAACCTTGGTTCGCCTATGCCGAAGAAGTCCTCGGGCGTTTCCTTGCCGGAACGCCGGTCGAGACTGTGCTGCCCATAAAGGAGATGGCCCTCGCCGGCGTCGCCATGTATCTGGGCATAGAAACGCTGACCACTCTCGATGGCGACCGTTCGAAGGCCGACGCCCTCTTCGATCTCGCGATGCGGCTCGCCCCCCTCGCCGATTCCTTCTTGCAATCCGCCAGGCCATGAGCCGCCTGGACGTAGTCACGGGTGCCTTCAGCTATACCGGTCGATTCGTTGCGCCAAGGCTCATCGCCCGTGGACGCCGGCTTCGAACCTTGACCAACCATCCGGATCCCCCAAGCCGGCTGAGCAGCCAGTGCGAAGTCTGGCCCTTGGATTTCGAGCGGCCGGAGCAGCTTTGCGAATCGCTGCGCGGCGCCGACACCCTGTACAACACCTACTGGGTCCGATCAACGTCCGGAGTTGCAAGGTTCGACCAAGCGGTCCGCAATTCAGGGCTGCTACTGGAGGCGGCCAAGAGGGCCGGAGTTCGCCGGGTTGTACACATCAGCATTGCCAATCCCACCGACTCCGACACGCCTTATTACCGGGGCAAGGCGCGGGTGGAGGAGCTTGTGCGAGCGTCGGGACTTGCCTACGCGATCGGTCGTCCGACCTTGCTGTTTGGGCACGGCGACGTCCTCATCAACAACATCGTGTGGTTCCTGCGCCGGGTTCCCATCTTTGGCATTCCAGGCGATGGACGCTACAGACTCCAGCCCGTGCACATCGAAGATTTTGCCGATCGTATCGTGGATGCAGGGCTATCCCAGGAGAACCTGATCTTCGACGTTGCAGGCCCTGAGATCTTCACCTTCGAGGAGTTGGTGCGCACCCTGATTCACGCCATTGGGCGGCGCGTGCTGGCTCTGCACGTTCCGGCTGGCATCGCTGTGGCGGCAGCCTCGATGGCAAGCGTCGCGGTTGGTGAGGCCGTGTTGACGCGTGCTGAACTGGATGCTCTCATGGCCGATCTGCTGGTCTCGCGTCAGCCATCAACCTGCCCGACTCGGTTTACGGACTGGGTCCAGGCCAACCACGGCTCCCTCGGACTAACATTCGCGTCCGAGACGCTGCGGCGGCAACGTAGCCAGGCCAGGTCGCGCACATGACGACGGGACAACCGTTTCCGGTGCTGGTCGGACACCTCACGCTGGTCGACTTGCTTCTCTTGCTGGCGGTCGTCGTGGTGGTACCGCTCGGGCTTCGCCTTGTGCCATTGACTGGGCTACACGCAACGCGCGTCCTGCACGTGGCGCGGCTGGCCCATCCCGTTGGTGCTGCGACCGCGATCATCGCTTTCTTACTCCCGACGAGTTCGCCCGCTGGGATCGTGGCAGCGGGTTGGCTCATTGTTTGCGGCATTGCCGGCCTGGCCGGCTTGACAGAACTCGTGGAGACGCGCTCTGTGCATCCGTCACATCTCGTGCCTGCAGCCGCGCTCGGCTTCTTGACCGTGGGTGCTGCGTGGCTTGTGGCATCGCGCGCCGGCATTCGGCTCGGATTCGATCCGCCGATCGTGGAGTTGACCGCAGTGCATTTTCACTACGCGGGATTCGCTGCCACTTTGATGTCTGCGCTTGCGCTGCTTGCCCTGCACGACGCCTCGCAGCAGCGCAGATGGGTGGCTGCCGGCGCCGGAGTCCTCGTGGTCGTGGGCACGCCGCTCACAGCTACCGGCATCGCAACCGGCATTTCGGTCCTCGTTGTCCTGGGGCCTATCCTTTTGGCAACCGGGGTCCTGACTACAGCGGCGCTCACGGCATTCGTGATTGCTCCGTTGGTGCCCGCAGGCTCCGCTCGGTGGTTACTGCGCATATCCGCCGTGGGGGTCGTCGTGCCGATGCTCCTCGGAGTGGACTACGCGGTGGCGCGAGTTACTGGCGCGCCGGCGCTCGATCTGCGGACAATGGCTCTCATCCACGGCGATCTCAACGCGCTGGTTTTTGCACTGCTTGGCTTTTTGGGCTGGACCCGTGCATTGGCTTTGCGCCCCGCGGGGGTGCCGTGACCGAGCCCGAGCTCGTGCTCCTCTTCGATGGGACTTGAGGAATTTGAACCAGACTGGCGCGCTGGGTCCGCCGACGTGACAGGGCCGGCCGTGTGTTGGTCTTACCCAATCAGCAGCGAGGAGTATTGGAGCGGTACGGGATCAGTCGTGTCGATGCCGATAGTTCGGTTTGGGCCCTCACTCGCGACCGGCGGCGGTGGGAGGGGCCGGCCGCAATCAATCGTGTCTCACACGAGATCGGCCGTCCTTGGTCGGCGTTGGCGAGTCTTAACCGACTGGCGCCGATGGCTGCGATAGAGGAGATTTTCTACCGCTGGTTCTCGCGGAACCGCGCGAAGTTTCTCCGCCTCGGCGTTCGCCCGGAATGCGGCGATTCCGACTCTGATTGCGAATGAAGACCGGGTGTGCGGTTCGAAAATCAATCGTCCGGCGCTAGCTTCCTCAGTAAGGCGCGGCTCACGGGCGTGAGCGGCGCCGAGGGTGATCGGCCGACCGACGATCGTCGGCGGGTCGCGTTACGGAAACCCCGGCCCACTCCAAATCGAACTCATCGCGAGCCTCCTTGGTAGGTTTGAACGGCGTCGGCGATTGGTCTGACAACCATTCTGACAACGGTTCGGGGACGGCTCGCAGACACCAACGCGGGGTACTTCGTCCCTGGAGAAAGAATCTCCAGCCGGACAACGTAGCCCAAGCACGGTGGATTGCCGGAGCCAGTGCATTGATCGAAGGAGCTACCGCTGACGATGATGCGGGCCTCTCCGGGCGAGGCATTCGCGGGGATCGTGATAGACGAATGGAACGACCCATCAGCGTTGACGGGGTAACTGCCGAGGTCCATCAGCGATGCACGGCCGACAAAGCCTAAGGTCAGGTGATACTTCTTGCCAGCCGGGTACGACCCGTGGCACTTGAAACCATCGCTGGTGACGGTTACAGCTGTGCCGGCAACAACTCTTGACGGGTCAACGTGAAGAGGCTCCGGTAGACAAGGCGAGCTGCCCGGGACCGGAGATGAGCAGGCGGGTAACCCGATCGTAACGGCCATGAGAATTCCTACCGCCAATCCACGCGCAATCACATCAGCCACACCTAGACATCAAACGCGCCGAGCCTAGCGCTTGTAACAGTCCCCCCTGGGCAGGCAGTTGCGAGACCAAGAATTACAACGTTCAACGGGGATGCGCCGGGCATTCCACGGCCGCGGCGATTAGTCTGCAACTAGACAGCGATCGCCGACGGGTCAAACCGTGACGCTAGCGAGTACAGGAAGGCATCGGGCGCCTGGTCTACCTCAAGAATCACCAGGCATTGCCAGCCACTGGTGCGGCGCCGCACCGCCAAACATCACGTCCGGTGCACCTCCAATCGCTCTGGTCGGGATCGTAGGTCCTCGTCGCGACGTGACCGCGCCCGGTCACTCCGGAGCCACCATGCTCTGAGGCGGGCTCCGTGGGCTGAGGTGTTCCGATTTCGCCGCGGCCGGGGACTGCCACTAGTGGTCCATGATCAGAGGCAATGCGGATCGAGTGCGCGCACTTCCACTGGGCCCCCACCATGGCATCAATCGTCTTGGCTTGCGCATGCGTCTCGGGCGCCGCTATCCCCGCCAGCAGCTCGGCGCACTTGCTGGCGGGATGCACGGCAGCGTTCGGTGTGGCTCAGGTCGAGCGCCTTCTCAACGTACTCGGCGGGGGTGACTCCTCGGCAGTCGAGAAGCTCATCGTTACACCGGACCTCGGTCGAGACGGTCTCGAGATGACTCCTACCCTCCAGGACTTCCTAGTTCACGGGGACGTAAATAGCTCTTCGGACATCGTGGTTCACGATCCGTCGGACTTGGATCGCCTTGTTCACGATGCTGCCGGGCTTCACTTCGAGCTGCGCGGTACCCCAGCAGCAAGTGCGGGCGAGCGGCTTCAGACCGGACCCGGAGCTTGGACAGGCCCCGCGGTTGATGTCGGACCAGTCCTTTGGCGTGCCTCGGGTCCCGCCGTGGCAGCTCATCACCACCAGTTCATCCTTGGCGGGGGCAAGACACTCGTGGAGTGTCCATCCGGCCTATTTGGCAGGGCCCTGTTTTCCCCGCAGACTTTTGCTTGACAGAGGGTGGTCAGCCCCGGCATCAGGTTGCTTCGCTTAGGCTCGGGAAAATCAAGCAAAGCAACATGACGATCAGATCGAGATGGAGTGGCCTTGGATGGCTGCGGCCCGGTTCGCGTTACGTAAGCTTCGGCCCACTCGATTCCCACAATAAGAACTCAACTCCAGTTCAGGGTGCGCACGCGGTGTAGCGAACTGGCGGCCCCCGCCGGCGCCTCCAGGATGATCGACGTGGACGACGAGGTCCTCACGGACCTTGGGAAAGATGTTGCGCCTCTCGCAGAGATGGCAGAGTTTAGGCGCGGCGATCTTCTCGACCGCTCCTTCGTGGTCGGGATCGTTCTCAACGGTCTGGATGGGGTCTCGTCAAGATCGTTCTCGTGGCCGCGCTTCTTAGGAACAAGCTGTGGGCCTATCCGTGGATCATCGCGATTGTCAGGGTGTGCAGGTCTCTGATAGATCGGGCTCTTAGCCCGCCACTATCAATTGGACGAAGCTCCATTCGGCCGCTCGGACGGTTGATTCCGGACGCCCAGGAATGCCACTAAGGCGCCAACAATCGCGATGACGACCCCAGCGCCCATCGTTGCCCGGTAGGCGTTTATCGAGGAACTCTGAAGGACCGGCAACAGCTCAGCTCGCAAGCGGGTAGAAAGCGGAATCTCAAGAGCAGATGTGGGTCGGTCCCTCACCAACTGGATCAGGGTGGCGGCGTCGTGACCCGCGCTGATATGCGCCATGTCCAGCCAGCTGCGGAAGACTTCGGCGAAGAGCAGCCCCAGGACCGCGACACCAAGCAGCGCAGCGACCCGAGCAGCCAGATCGTTGACCCCGGACGCGATCCCGCTCTGCGAGTCCGGCACCGAGCTGATTGCCGTGTTGGTCAGCGGCGGGACCGTCAACGCGAGACCGAAACCGAAGACCACGATCCCCGGCAGTACATGAGCAACGTAGGAGTCGCCGGGTTTGAGGAATGCGAGTAGTCCCAATCCTGCACCGGTGAGCAGGATGCCGATTGTCATCGGTAGGCGCGGCCCGGCGCGTACTGCCAAGCGCCCCAAGCGGGATGCCAACCCGATCATGAACAGGGTGACAGGGAGCGTTGCCAGTCCCGCTGCCAGGGGAGAGTATCCGAGCGCGGTCTGCAGATAGATCGTGAGGATGAAGAAATTGCCATTGAAGATCGCGTACAGGGCGAGGGTGGCGCCATTTGCGGCGCTGAAGTTGCGCGAACGGAAGAGCTTCAGCGGAAGCATGGGCGACTCCGTGCGCATCTCGCGCAGGAGGAATCCAACGACGGCGATGACCCCGATTAAGGCGGAAAGCACGACCACGGGGTGAGTCCAACCATAGGCTGGCACCTGAATCACGGCGAACGAGATTCCTGCCAGACCGAACCCGGAGAGGACAGCACCACGGAGGTCGATCCGCCGCATTGTTGTGTCCGGGTTCCGACTTTCCTCAATCGCCAACATGGCGATGACCATCGCTGCGACGACCAGAGGCAATCCAAGAAAGAAGATCGACCGCCAGGAGAGCGCGCTGATCAATACTCCCGCCACTAGCGGACCAATCGCGGCTGCCACAGCACCCCACGACGCCCAGGAGCCGATCGCGGCCCCTCGCTCCTCGCCTTCAAACGTTGCTGCGACGAGAGCCAGTGTGCTGGGCATCACCAGCGCGGCTCCGACTCCCTGAACCAGACGAAACGCGATCAATACGCCTCCCGTTGGCGCTAGACCACAAGCAAGGGATGCAAAGCCGAAGAGGCCCAACCCGAACACGAATACCCGGCGGCGGCCGAACGGTCGGCGAGCGAGCCAGCCACCAGCAACAGCGCTGACACGGAGAGGAGATACCCATTGACGATCCATTGCTGGCCCTGCAATCCGACGCCCAAGTCCCTGTTGATGGCGGGCAGCGCAAGGAAAACCACCGTCTCATCGAGGATCGTTATGTTCAGGCCAAGGATGGCCGCGACGAGAGTCCAGCGTTTTCGAGCGTCTGCGTTAATCCTTGGTGATCTCAGCGGGTTATCTATCTCCTACAAGCCCGGATCGCTCTGGCTAAAAGCCGGCTCGAGCCTCACGCTCATTGATCGCTCGCGTAGACCAAATGTAGGCGGCGGCGAGCGCAGCTAGACCGAGCGCCACGCTCGAGTACATGATCAGCTGCACGGCCTGCATGTACATGCCCCAATAAAGGACGACGTTCGTCAGCGCTGGCCAATGCAGGAGTTCCGTGGACCCTTGATCCGCGTCGATCAAGGCTCTAACCGGGCCCACAACCACGACATGTTGTATCTGTGAGTCCCCAGACCGGTGATTCTGAGTTGGAAGACTCTCGTCAACCTTTGTCACCCTTTCACGATTTGCGGACTTGCCTATTCGTCGGTAGACGGCTCCGGTGATGCCGCGGACCCGCGCGCGTGTGCCTGAACGTCCTTCCAATCCGCCTTCAACGACTGGCGGTCGTGCGTTAGCATTGGTGGTCGGCGCTGGAGGGCGCCCCCGGGTCCGCGGGCAGGACAGAGTCCACCTCCGTTCGATGAATGTGATCCTGGCGATCTCCTTTGGGGCCTGGAACGCGGACCGCAGGCTAAGCAAAGGAGACGTCATGCAAAACCTTCCGGCTCGACCCAACCTCGACCAACTTCGCCATCAGGCCAGGGAGCTCCTGCGCGCTGCTCGCGCCGGGGATGGTGCCTCGACCAAGCGGATCCATGCGGTGTCCAACCGGTTGACGCTGACAGCGGCTCAGCTTGTCGTGGCGCGCGACTATGGATTTTCCAGCTGGTCTCGGCTTAGGGCTGAAGTAGGAACCCGCAGTGCGGACCTCGCTCAGAAAGTGCAAACATTCCTGGAGGCGAGCATCCGCGACTCCACCGGTAGGGCTGCGCGAATGCTTGCCGCCAATCCCGAGATCGCTGACTACAACTTCGCTACCGCGGTGGTGCTCGGCAACGTTGACCGCGTGCGCGAGGAGATCGAGCGTGATGCGGTGTCGGCGACCCGGGCCGATGCCCGCTCCGGCTGGACACCGCTCCTAGCGGTCTGCGGCTCCCGGTGGCATAGCCTGGACCCGGCGCGGACGGACGGACTGCTGGCTGTCGCCCGTCTTTTGCTCGACGCTGGCGCTGACCTGACCAAGGCCGGCGCGAGGCGTGGCCAGTACGATGTCTGGAGACCGCTGCCCTGTGCAGCCGCCACCGCGAGCGCGGGTTTAGGCAACGAACAGATCATCCGGCTGCTGCTGGAACGCGGTGCGATTCCTGATGACAACGACTTGTACTTGGTCGGGTTTGCCCGCAACGCCCATCGGTGCCTCCGCTTGCTGCTTGACCACACGCCGAATGTGGCCGACGTTGTCAAGACTGCACTCTCCGCTCCGATCAGCATCGGCGACACAGACGGTGCCCGCCTGCTGCTGGAGGCTGGCGCCGACCCCCGGCAATATGTCGACGATCCGCCTTGTCCTGCCGTATATGCAGCAGTCCGATCCGCCGGCTCGGCCGAGCTTGTCGAGCTGCTGCTGGCCCATGGCGCGGATCCGGACGCGCCCGGGCCGGACGGCCGATCGCCGTACAGCCTTGCCGTAAGCCTGGGCAGAACCGACTTGGCCGAAGTGCTACGCCGCAACGGCGCCAGGGGCGAAGCCACCGTTCACGACAGGTTTCTGTCAGCCTGCCTGCGCGCCGACTCCGACGAGGCGCAGCGGCTGCTGCGGGAGCATCCCGGCCTCATCGACCAGCTGACGGAGGCGGAGCAAGGCGCCGCGGTGGTTCGGGCCGCCGAGCGCGGCAGCACGGCCTCGATGGGGTTGATGCTCGACCTCGGTTTCCCCGTCGGGGCCCGCGGGGGCGACCACGGGAGCACCGCGCTGCATTCCGCCGCCTACGCCGGGAGTGCCGAGACTGTCCGATTCCTCCTAGATCGCGGTGCCGACATCGAGGCCCGCGACACCTCCTGGGATAGTAGCCCGCTCGACTGGGCTGCAGTCGGTTCCGGGGAACGGCCCAAACTCAACCCCAGGCCGGACTGGGTCGCGACGGTGCGAACCCTGATCGAGGCGGGCGCCTCGCGCGAAGGTATCACCCTGTCCCCCGATGACCTCAAGCCACCTAGCCCCGAGGTTGCGCAGCTCCTCCGAGCCGACGCCGTCGGCGGAGATCACGGAGAGGAATGAAAGTGTGCTTCAAGACGAGGCGGGCGCGCGCGATCACCGGCGAGGGGCCTCGATGCCCTGCTCGATCTTGGCATCGGCTCGATCCGTGATCGGAACCGGCTCGCCGTCGAATACACCCGGTGGGTTCGCATTGTGGGAACTTAGGTCCACCACAACATCTGGTGACCCGATATAGGTCGACCACGGGATGCGGGCCCTGCAGGGATTGATCCAAATCTAGGTGGATCATTTCGGATCATTCCGCGACCGAGGGAGTCGACCGCGATGGTCGAGCCATCGCTTTGGACCTTCGCCGGGAGATCACAGCCGTGTCACGGATTCGCGGAACCAGGCGGATCCTAGAGGACACGAGAGGACACTACGATCCTCCAATTCCGGTACGGGAGTGCACCAGAAGACACGTCGGGGCACGCACGGCTACGCCATGTCGGGGGTTCTGGACCGTGAGGCCCAGGTTCAATCCAGGGTCCCGGACTTTTTCCGACCTAAGTTTCCGTTATTTGAACCAGCCGCGCGGACGCTATTGCCCTTGCGCTATATCGGTCAAGCGTGGCGTTGGTCTGAGCTGAACCCGACCGAAGACGATGAGAATTACGGCCACGGCAATGATTAGAGCGAGGTAGAGCACCAGCTGCAGCGTGGTTCCGGTGACCTGCGGCAAAAGGGGAAGGAAGACGTCGCTAGCGTTGAACGAGGAATGAAGGATCGACACCATAAGCAGGCTGCCACCAGTGCTGTTGAAGATCCACGTGAAGAGCATCGAGGTCGACACCGTGCCGGCCAGGAAGATAGGGAAGGAGATGCCGCTCTGCACGGCCTGTAGATAGAAGAAGTCTGGCAAATGCCAAATACCCCAGAGGAAACCCACGACAAGGCTTGCCAAGAGGGGGCCCCAGCTTCGTTGCAATCGCGGTAGCGCGAAACCCCGCCACCCGGTCTCCTCGGGGATGCTCGTGAGAATCGAGAAAACCAGGAAGGGCGGGACCAAAAGCCACGGGCTGAGGTTCCGGGGAAGCTGGGGGAAGACATTGTGGATGTAGCTGGCGCTCAGGTCGGGGCGGTGGCCGGTCACTACGAAGCTGAGAACAACTGCGACCAGCGCGAGCAGCGGGAAGCCGAGCACGACAAGTGCGTACCAGCGAGGCGCCACTCGCCACGCCAGTAGCGAGCGGAGAAGGCGCTTGAGCTCGGCCGAGCCACCCTCCCTCCACGACATCAGCATCGCAGCCAGCATCGGCGCGAGTGGCGATAGGAAGCCGACCGCTCCTGGTACTCGTACGTTGATGAGGCCGCGGCTGGCGGCGGCTTGGGGGATCACGATCGCCCAGGACACCGCAAAGGCTAGAAGATAGAACGCTGCGACCGAACGCAGTGAAGGGTTCTGACTTCGCACCCGCAGAACTTTCGCACGGTCTCGGGCCTACGCGGTGAATTCGAAGGGGTTCCGCGAAAAGAAAAGGCCTATTTGACTGGCGGTCAGAATCCGGGCTATTCGAGCCCCCAGTACCGAACGGGAACCCGATCGACGATGTTGTGGGAGCAATACCGTATCCGCGACGCGCTGAACATGTCGACGGACCGACGCGGTGTCGACGCCAGGTTGGCGGCACGGCCCAGTTCAGCCGCCCCGGGTCCCGCCCAGCATCAGGCCAGCGCGGCCCGCTTGATCGCCTCTCGGAAGCTGCCGAATCGGCGCCGGATGGTCTTCTCAGACGGCCGCATTGCGGCCTCAGTCCAGCTCTCGGCGGTCGGGATCGAGCCGTGCTCGGCCACGAAGTCCCGAAGAGCCGCGACAGATTCCTCAATCCGAGTGTCAGCCAGGGTCCGACAGTAGGACCGCCTCGCCGTCGAATACGCCGGGTAGGTTCGCATTGTGGGAACTTAGGTCCACAACTCTAGAACTGACGGAGATCACTGACACTGGGGCCTCCAAATCCACCTGAGGAGGAAGCCCAGTTGACGGAACGAGAACTATCCAGGGGAGCAGCTCGGCGACTCGCCATCATTCAGCACGTCGAGGAGGTCAGCGGCAACGTCGCTATGACCTGCCGCTACTTCGGGATCTCGCGGCACACCTACTACCGCTGGCTGCGCCGATATGAGGAGCTGGGGCCCGAAGGCCTCCGCGAAAGGTCGCATCGGCCGCTGGTTTGCCCGCACGCGACCAAGGCCGAGGTGGTGGGCAAGATCATCCACCTCCGGCAGCACTACCACTTTGGCCCAGCCAAGATCGCGATGTATCTCAAGCGCTATCACGACGTCTCGGTTAGCCCTTCTGGGATCTGGCGGATCCTGAAGCGAGCCAACCTGAACCGGCTGCCGGCGTCTCAGCGCTACAAGCGCCACACCGAGCGCTGGAAGCGCTACGAGAAGCAACAGCCTGGCCACGCCGTTCAGATCGACGTCAAGTTCATCGAGCCCATCAAGGGAGTGCGCAAGAGGCACTACCAGTACACCGCCATCGACGACTGCACTCGCCTGCGCGTCCTGCGGATCTACGAGCGGCTGGATCAGAAGACCGCGATCAAGTTCGTCGACTACGTCCTCGAGCAGCTGCCCTTCACTGTGATGAGGGTCCAGACCGACAACGGATCCGAGTTCCAGGCTGGCTTCCACTGGCACCTGCTCGACAAAGGCATTCAACACATCTACATCCGGCCATCGACGCCGCGGCTCAACGGTAAGGTCGAGCGGTCGCATCGCATCGACGACGAAGAGTTCTATCGGCTGCTCGCCGGCGAGGTTATAGACGACGCCAAGCTCTTCAACACCAAGCTCCACGAGTGGGAGCGCTTCTACAATTTTGCCCGGCCCCATGGCGCCCTCGGAGGCCAGACCCCCTATGAGCGCCTACGGCAGTTGACCAGGCCCTCGGTGTAGGTGAACACCGTCAGTCCTACACCCCTCGGATCCACAACCACAACATGTAGTAGTCCACCACGGAAGATCGAATCCAAGCGGCCGGCCGCGAGCAGGCGCGAATCGCGGATAAGTGGTCTTCAATCCTGAGTGCTGCTTGTAACGTGGCGCCTTGACGACGTACCAGACGACGCTAAGGCGGCCTGGAATTAGGATCGCAAAGCTGCGCAGGTACGGGGACGAGGTGCTGGAGATCTTATCCGCCGAATAGGACGTCAGCTCGCCGTCATTAAATAGAGCCCGGTGACGAACGCTGCGTCGAACAGCCAGTGCGCCATGACCGCCCCGGCCAGATTGTGCGTGCGCAGACGCACGAACGCGAAGATGAGTCCGCCGGCGAACAATCCCGCGACGGCGAGACTAGTGGCCAGAACGATCCGCCCCGGGCTCGTGAAATTGGTCAGGGCTAGCGTTTGCACCTCAACCACCACATGCCAGGCGACAAAGATGGCCGACGTCACAAGCGTTGCGCGCCATGGCGTCAGCTTCCGTATCAGCAGACCCAGCACCAGCCCGCGAAATGCGAGTTCCTTGGGAGTCGCGGTTAGCAGTGGAAGGCCGACCAGGGCGTGAGTCAGGACGGCTGACGTCGCCGCTCCGTGCAATGGCTGGTAGGTGATCGGAGTCCCGAGGAGAGCGCCAAGCTCGAGCGCGAGGAGAACCACCGCGGCCAGCCCGACCCCAATCCCCGCGCCGATCAGAGTGGATCGCAGCAGATTGGTCCGGCCGATGCCTGCTTCCGCCCAGGTGAGCCCGCACCAACGAGAGGCCACGATGACGATAAGCAGCGTGCCGGCCGTCTGGGCCATGGTGGCCCAGGAAACGGTGACGACGTTTGGGCCGGCCGCAAGGCCGGCGGCGTTGCCGAAGAGGATGAGGATGGTCGCGATCACCGCCACGCGCCATCCCCATCCCGGTCAGCTGTGGAGTCCCGTGAAGCTTTGCGGATTGATCATCAGATGCGCTCTCAAGTCTGAGGGTCCGGAAATTGTCGGTTCTCCGCTAGATGTTGCGGCTCGAGTTCGCCCAGAACATCAGGTCGGTTCCATGCGACCCGACCACGCTGCGGCCGGCGTCCCCGGGCCAGATCACCACGAAGAAGAGCAGGTCGCCGGCGTGGATACGGCATTCAAGCTCCCAGTACCGAACGGGAATCCGGCATGCCAGTTCGGGCCCCCGGGTCCGGCCCAGGATCAGGTCAGCGCGGCACGCTGGATCGCCTCTCGGAAGCTGCCGAATCGGCGCCGGATTGTCTTCTCAGACGGCCGCATGGCGGCCTCCGTCCAGCTCTCGGCGGTCGGGATCGAGCCGTGCTCGGCGACGAACCTCCGAAGAGCCGCGACAGCCTCAGCGATTCGGGTATTGGCCATGTCGGGCAGTGGCACCGCCTCGCCGTCGAATACGCCGGGTGGGTTCGTATGGTGGGAAGGTCCACCAAATTTTGAATTCATCTATGAAGGAGCTGAGCTTGTCAAGCCCCTCTTCCAAGTTCGTAAGCGTTGAGCGTGACTATTCGGTAGGCGTGTCTGAACTCCCGCCGCGCGGATGATCGTCCGGGTCTTTCGC
>Ga0070699_100002643_pt1 | contig 16011 bp, 12 predicted proteins | sample KBSK1503metaG_FD_65473 | JGI IMG/M metagenome (GOLD analysis project Ga0070699, IMG submission 65473) | Corn, switchgrass and miscanthus rhizosphere microbial communities from Kellogg Biological Station, Michigan, USA - KBS K1-50-3 metaG | ecosystem: Host-associated > Plants > Roots >...
CTCTGCCGCGTGCCGGCTTCGAGCGCGTGAGTATTGGCATCACGCTCTTTGGGGGCGGGGACCTCGACGATGAACTTCGCGCGATCACGCCTGGAGGGCGAACGTTCACCGGGCTGTTCGAGACCGCGCTTCGAAACTACCGCGATGATCCTCGCGCGATCTTCAACTATGCCGTCACGGGGAGGGGCGTGGAACACATCGAGGGTACGGTTCGGCGGATCCGAGACAACGGCAATCGCGTGACGTTCAACCTATATAGCGAGTACCACACCGATACGCCATTGCAGCATTCACAAGAGCGACGGCTACTGGACGAAGTGCTGCGGGTGGCTGGCGCCTATCCGGATGCGGTCGTGGCGCACCCCTACTATCTTCGCGCGCTCGTCACGGGCGGGACCGAGTTCGGGCGCTTCGGTTACGACGTCTGTCCGAGCGTCAGCTGGGACCACCCCGGTCACGCGGCGCGCCGGGCCAGCGCCAACCCCACGCTGCCCTTGTTCAATGTCTACGGGGCCGATCTCCAGACCGTCCAATTCTGTTGCACCTCGGGGCACTGCGAGGGCTGCCGGGACAGTCAAGCTGTCCAGAGCTGGCTCCTGGTGAGCGTGCGACGGTTTCTGGACTCGGAGGAGGGGCTGCGGACCTGGGTCGAGCTGGCAGAGAGCTACTGGCGTCAATTCGTGTGGTCGCCGTACCACGCCCTCTCCGCGGAGCCGTTCTTGATTGGCGAACCGTAAACGCGCATTCTAGGCCGGGCCGATCAGGTCGCCCTCTGTCGTGCCGCGGAATCGCTGCGCGCACCTGGGAACAGGGGCGGCTGTTGGCGTCACCTCTTCGGCCGTCAGTCACTCGCAATTACGGCGAATGGCAAGGGCCTGATCTGATTAGGATTTTCCTCGATGCGGCTGTATCGAACTGGGGACGTTGATCCGCTCGAAGTGGCCGCCTACGATCTCGCCGGGCACATATATGGAAGATCGGGTCGCCCTGCTACGCGACCTCGAAGCCTTCTTCTCTGAGCATCGTCGGTGCTCCGGTCTGGGGTTCGAGTCCGGCGGAGAACAAGACTGGGTCGTGATCGGCTGCAGCTGCGGTGCGATGATCGCGCGGCAGATTCCGGACGAGTCCTCGGATCGTTGAGTTCTGAGTGCTCTCGGAGAACGCGTGATCGGCGACCGTACGTAGGGGAATCGGATGCGAAAATCCATTAGCTATGTCGTCAGCGAACTCATCTCATATCGCGAAAGTTCAGTAGCCGCGACAAAACAGTTCGTGAAGTGGAAGCACAACGAGATCTTGTGTCCTCGATTGGAAGCGCAACTGAACAGAATTCGGGACGGTTTTTTGAAGTATTCCTCCGTCGCCTATGACGTTCAGGGCCCGCGCGACCAGGGCACCGACGTTCTACTTCGCTATCAAAGCGAAGACGCCAATCCGGATGAGGACGCTTGCTTCATGGCGTTTCAAGTTAAAGGCGAGTGGGATTTACAGCAAAAAGACTATCTTAAGACACTTCGTTCACAGGCCTTTGAGGCGTTGTCGGAGTACGGGAGCAGCCTCGAGCGGTATTACGTTGTTTTGTGTTTTGATGCCCGGGCCTATCGTGAGCAAATACGAGCGATTAACAAGACGCTGTCTTTGGACCCAAGAATCGTCGTCGTCAATCCACGATATGCCCTCACGTTTCTTCGTCTTAGTGAGTCCCGGATTGTCTCACTCGTTGACGGGTTGCTTCGGGAAGAGGACGAGGTGTTTAGATCAGCGAAGGCGAGTATCGCGTCTATGCCACCCACGCAGGTCGCAGTGCTTCTAGCGGCCACGTATGAGGCGGTCTTCGGTTACGGCGGGCGCGATATTCAGCTCCGTCAGGTGTCCTCAAGTACCTTTGTGCAAAGAGTCTTCGAAAGATGTCCAGACTTTTCGAAGGACACTTGGAGCAACTTAGAAGACATAGGGTTTGGCGAGCCCGACGACGAAGACGAGTTGGATTTGACGGACTACGGGAGGTCTTATGACGAGAGATTCGCGGACGACCTCGACGTGCTAGTCGATCTAGGCGAATTTGATCTTCGTCGAGGAGAGGAGACGGTTCGAGTCAATATGGAAAGCGTTAGACCAATTCAGGCACTACTTTTGGACGGGAATATTCGATACGGATATCAGCACGACGAATTGCTGAGGTTCGTCTTCGGACTTCTTGGAGTAATGGAAACGTTTGGGGCCGAAGGCCTGGACGAGGTCGAGGATCCGACTATAGGGAGTTGATAGGGGCAACGCGATGTCCAATGGACAATCAGTTTCTCGATGATGTTTTTCTGAGGACGTGCCACCTAGAAGCGGGTGCGTGAAGGTCTGACTCCCATGGTCCATATCATCGCCTAGCCGTCAGTGCGACGTCCTATCCTTGCACGACCGGCCGGATGAGCTGGGCGACGTCGCACAGGTCGCTCGAGCACAATTAGGGGGGCGATGTCCACCCCTCCACGGTACCGGGACCGGGCGGGCGAATGGGACCCTCGAGCAATGCGCTAAGTTCAGATTCGTAGATCAAGGTTTTAGCCCTGCCACGCCCCGCGCCCTGGAGAGAGAAAGGCCTTAAAAACATTGTCGAAAATGTCTTATCTGTATTAGAAGCGCCCTTTTGTGTGGTAAGTTCTTTACTTGATTTAAGGTTAAGTTTCAGGCACACTCGCAGTCGTGAACAGACCGACGGGCCGAAAAGTGATGGTCTCAAAGCGCGGATCGGAGGCGTACGCGCCAGCCCCATCCAGGACGTGGCGGCCAAGCGTTCTGGAGAGTCGATGAATGACTCTTGAGGAGATCAAGTGCCTTGTCGTTGCGGGTCAGTACAGGTTTTCAGGCAAGGTTTTGGAGCTTCTCACTGAGGGCCATTACGAGCTGGAAGATCTTGTTCACTGCATCCTCTCGGCGACTGAGATCTACAAGACGGAGCGAGATGAGCGTCGTGAGTCAGTCCACGGGATGAAATACACGATCCTGGGGTGCGATACGTACGGATTGGCCTTCTACACTGTCGGCAAGGTGGTGAAGGCAAGCGATGGCCGCTACTACTTCTTCATCACAGCTCACGCTGCAGACGAAGACTCTTAACGAGGTGATGACGATGAATCGCGCGGCCCTTTTCGAGTACACCTGCCCAGAGTGCGAGATTGGAACAGTCGAGACCACACGCGTGCTGAACTATCAGACCAAGGTCAAGGGCTATCCCTTTGTCGTTGATGAAGCGTTCATCGGGATCTGCAACAACTGCAGTGCTGAATCCTTTGCTCCGGAAGAGCTCAAGCGCTGGGAGAACCTATTCTCTCGTCGTTTAGAGTTCCAGCACGCCTTCCTCTCGCCTGAAGAAATCACCGAGTTGCGAACAGAGCTGAAGCTGTCGATGGAGGATTTTGCTCGTTTAATCGGATGCACGCGGCAGTCGATCTCCGCCTGGGAAAAGCCGAAGCGAAGCTCAGCACCCTCTCGAATGGCAGATCTTCTAATGAAGCTGTTGCGCCACTCCCTCCGCGAGGGTTCGGTGAACATCTTGGGCTTCCTCCTTGAGGAGGCAAAAAAGTGGGGTGTCGTAATCGAGGTCAGACAGCGATCAGCAGAGCGGAGCCAGCTACAAGTGATCCTGCGTCCTCGAGACAGGGCGCGGTCGACTCGGGCTGCTCCCGATACCGCAATGCCTCTCGCGGCCAGATCAGAAGCGCAGGGGCAGTTTCCCGTCGAAATGCAGAGCGACGATGGTTCAATCTTGGGGACGTTGGAATACGATTACCAGTCAGCGGCCTTGTCTCTGCACCTTGCCAGCGATCTCACTTTGGGGAGTCCTTTTGACGTCGAAATTGAAACGACCGAAGGAACGCGAATCCAGGGCACCGGTCGACAGACCGCAGCGGACCGACTCATTCTCCAGGAAAAGACGAAGAACCTCACACGGAAGATTGCATCGGTAAGGATTAGTCGACCCGACCCGCCAGGATCATGAGCCAAAGATTAACTCGAGACCTTGATCGCTTACTGCGGCAGGTTTCCTACCCTATTCAAGGAAGTGCCGCAGTCCTGCCATCCTCGAAAGTTGAGCTATTCAACGAAATCTGCGACCTCGTTCTCGAACCGACAGAATACGAAACGCTCTGGGATGAACCGGTCCTTCTTCAACTGACTGCTCTGTTCGAACAAAAGCCGCCGGAAGCCACGACATTCGGTCTACACGTCGATAGGATTAGAGAGCGGTCCAGGCTCGTTACGCGAATACACGATTTGTTGTATGCCGTCCTGGATACTGACGCGACCCCAGACAAGATGTTTCAGGCGCTGAAGCCCCTATCCGATGCAACAGAAGAGACCCTGGCAAGACTTGAGTCGTCCGACCGTATGAAACTCGTCAGAGAAGCTGACTGCTCCCCTTCAGAGAAGGTGGAATCGGCGATCCACTTCTTGCGCGATGACCTGCATATCCAGTTCGCCGATGACAAAGCAATCGACTGCTGCATCGAGGCTCTGAGGCAGCGGGAGGGCATCGGCGTCGCAAATGCTCTGTTTGTGGGCCCCGATGCCAAAGGCTTTATCATTCCGCTTCAAGTGCAGGTGTCGCCGGGAAGTGGGCAGGTTCACACCGTCGTCCACTCGGGCGACGACTTCCAAAAGAGTGTCGAGCGAGCTCGGCTCGCCATGCTCGCCTTAGGGTTTCTAACCGATTCTCAAAACGTCGTTGCCGCGCTTGACCTGACCGAACCCATCTACACCGGCCCTTCGATTGCACTGTCGGCAGCTGCCGCCATATATGCCTCAGCTCGGCAGATGACGATCGACCCATTTACCGCCTTCACCGGTGACATCATCCTGGACCGAGGGAAGTGGCATGTCGGAGCTGTCGGCGGTCTTCGGGAAAAGCTCGAAGCTGCCAAACAACGCGGCTCCCGAAGGGTCTTTATTCCTCGGGCTGGATCGGAAGGGCTCAGCCTAACTCAGTGTCCCGATCTGAGGGTAATTGCGGTAAACGACCTCATCGAGGTGTTCCTGCACCTTGAGGCTCGTCTCAGACGGTTGCCGGGAACCTCGCCGCAGGTGAAAAAGATCAATGCTCTGCGTTCCTTTTCAGAGGCACACGGTTGGGAGTTGTCTGCAGCAGAGCCTATTCAGGATGGCGTTCAGTTTTCTGTCCTGCCGCTGCACCTTCCCGAGCTGAAGGTAAACATCTACAACACCGGTTCACATACACCCAAAAGACACGAGCAGCCAGAATACCAAGAGCTTTTAGATGAACTTGCTGCCGCCGGCGAGTCGCGCACCCTGGTGCGGAAGGTCGAACAGAAACTCAATGTCGCGGATGCAGCGCTCAGGGTCAGGATTCGCGAGGGCCTTGAGCGCCTGGATCCTATGGAGCGGAAACAAGAGCCGTATTGCGACTACTCAATGAGGCTCGAGCGCGGACCAGAGCACCTCGTAGTCAAGCAGTATGCCAAGGGGACGCTCCAGATCCAGGGCAGCGCGGGCGATTTGTACCGAGAAGTCCTTGAGGTTATTGTTCCGCAGTACAACCTTCACTACCCCAAGGCTAATCTTTCGATAGACACGCTGCTCCAATCCGGACCGACGGCTCCTTCTGCTTCGCGAAGCCAAGCTCGGTCGCCAGAGAGTGCTGTACCGCGAGTCCAGGAAATTCCGCTACCATATATCGGTACCGACGAATCTGGCAAAGGCGATTATTTTGGCCCGCTCGTGGTGGCGGCCGTAATTGCTGATACCGTCACTGCCCGCCAGCTCGAGAATATCGGAGTTAAAGACTCGAAGCTTTTGTCGGACAAGCGGTGTTGTGAATTGGCTGCTAAAGTTCGCGAAATCTCCAAGGGAAAATATCACGAGGTTGAAATACTTCCAGACCGATATAACGAGCTCTATGAACAGTTCAGGAAGGAGAAGAAGAACCTGAATCATCTTTTGGCATGGGGTCATGCTCGGGCTATAGAAAGCCTGCTCGAGCGCTTTGCCTGTAACGATGCAGTTGCCGATCAGTTCGGAGACGAGCACTACATACTGTCGCGACTGATGGAGAAAGGCAGGCAGCTGCGTCTTGTTCAGATGCCTAAGGCCGAGCAATTCATTGCAGTCGCAGCCGCATCAATTCTGAGTCGTGACCGATTCTTGGCGCGGCTTGAGAAGATGAGTACGGATTACAACCTCGATATCCCCAAGGGCGCGTCGGACGCCGTGATCGCAGCCGGAAAGCTCCTCGTCCAGTCGAAGGGCGCAGCCGAGCTGGGCAGAGTGGCGAAGCTGCACCACAAGACAACAGAGAAGATTCTCAAAGGTTAGATGAATGAGTACACCATCAGCGGTGAGTGAAACCTGTACCGAGGCGGAGGTCCTGAAGACCGCGCACGAACGGGAACAGAGAGGGCAATGGCGGGACGCAGCCGCAATAATTCTGACCTACCAGAAGTCGCACACGCTCTCGACGGAGGCCCGAGCCAAGCTGGCGTACTACCTGTCGAGAGGCGGGACCTGCCGTGAGGCGACCGAGATCTATCGCGCCTTGTCAGCGGAGAATCCAAGCGAAGCGAAGTGGCACTACGGACTAGGCTATCAGTTCCACGTTCAAGAGCGCTGGCGGGAGGCGATCGACTCGTATGAGCGAGCACTTCAGCTTGCTCCGCGATTTCTTCGGGTCGCCCGAAGGTTGGGGGAGGCCTACGTTGCATCGGAACAGCCGGAAAAGGCGCTCGAGGTACTTCGCAAAGCAATCAAGGCGTACCACGAGTTGGGTGTAAAGCAACGTAACGAGCGCCGCGACGACTACGCCAAGCTTTGCGCTTCAGCCGCTCGTTGTTTGCTTAAGACCGACGCCGACATGGCGGAGGCGTTGGAGTTATTCCGCGAGAGCGTAGCGATTGAGCCAGACAACGCGGACAACTGGTACAGGCTAGGTAGTCTACAGCTTGAAAAGGGCAAGATTGACGAGGCTTTCGAAAGCCTACAGAAGGCGGAGAAACTCGCTCCGAAGAAAGACTACATCATCCATCGCCTGGCCCAGGCTCATCTCAAGAAGCAAAACCCTGCCGCGGCATTAGCGAGCTACGAGCGAATCGCGAGCCACCGTCGGGTTCCTTATATTCTGCACGGCATGGCACAGTGCGACCTTGCGCTTGGGCGGACGGAGGAAGCAGCCAGGAAGCTGTATCGAGCAATCCGCCTCGAGCCGGACAAGTTTTACCACCACTGGGATTTCGGGTGCGCTTTGGAGCAGCTCGGAGCAACGAAGCAAGCTCTGGAAGCGTTTGAAGCGGTGAACAGAGAGTTTCGACGGGAGTACGGCAAGGATTATAGGAAAGCAGAAGACAAGATTAAGAATCTCCGCGCCACTGCCGGGGAGTCTAAGACCATTGTCTTTGAAGAGCGGGCGGCCGAAGTCGCACAAATTCATAGTGGGAGAGTCACTAAATACAATCCTCAGCGAGGGTTTGGATTCATCCGCGATGACAACGACGCGAGGGAAGTATTCTTTCATATTTCGGCGATCAAGGGTCGTTCGGAACCTGCAATCGGGGCGAGGGTTCGGTACGTCCGAGAGCAAGGACAGAAAGGACCACAGGCAACGAAAGTCTCTCTCGTATGAGAGCGTCATGGATCAATCAGTTTTGGGGACGCGGCCCGAAGCGGCGACATTTGACAAGACCGCCTTGTAACCTATGATGGAATAAAGCCTGTTTCTAGTCCTCACGTTCATCTCTGCCCGATTTTCTTGTCGTGATATAGCTTGTACGGTGCGCCATCCGGCATCCTTTTTTGGTCCGTCAATAGGCCCCGATTGAGGGGCCTTCGTAATTTCACCCGATTACACAAATCTCGAATCACGATGACCCCTCAACCCTCGTTAGAAAGCGAACGCAAAACACGAAAGAAACGCATCGATCCCCGCCTGAAGCAATGGGGCTGGGATATCGTGCCCTTCAATCCGTCAAAACCGCTCAGTGGGTACCGGCATCACGCGATCGAAGAGTTTCCGACGGCGAATGGTCCTGCGGACTACGCCCTAGTCGTCGATGGGAAGCTCCTCGGCATCGTCGAAGCCAAGAAGGTGACTCTTGGCCCCCAGAACGTCCTCACGCAGGCCGAGAGGTATTCCAAAGGCGTGGACGCTAACACTGGATTCAACTTCAACGGATACCGGGTGCCGTTTCTCTGCTCGACCAACGGCGAGGTGTTCTGGTTCCAAGACGTCCGCCACAAGCTGAATTGTTCCCGTAAGGTCGCCGGCTTCCACACGCCGGCAGCGTTAGGCGAGATGCTCTCGCGTGACGTGGAGAGCGAAGTCGACTGGTTTGCGAACAATCCGAATCGCCATCAGCGCCTGCGCCCGTATCAGATCGATGCCAATACCGCGATCGAAGAAGCGATCGCGAAGCGCAAGCGCCAGATGCTCGTGGCGATGGCCACGGGCACCGGCAAGACGTTCACCCTGGTCAACGAGGTCTATCGACTTCTGAAATCGGGTGCCGGCAAACGGATCCTCTTCCTCGTTGATCGCCGGGCGCTCGCCGCTCAGGCGGTCCGCGCCTTCGCCTCATTTGAGCCGGAACCAAATAAGAAGTTCGACAAGCTCTACGAGGTCTATAGTCAGCGGTTTCAGAAGGATGATCTCGAGGAGGATGAGAAGTTCGACCCCAAGGTCCTACCGAAGTCCTATCTCGAGAACCCGCAGCCGAAACACACGTTTGTCTATGTCTGCACGATCCAACGCATGGCCATCAACCTCTTCGGCCGCCAGGCCGTCTGGGGCGGCGATGAAGATGTCGAAGATGACGCCGAGCAGCTGAAGATCCCGTATCACGCGTTCGATGTTGTCATCGCGGACGAGTGCCATCGCGGGTATACGACTGCCGAAGAGTCCGTGTGGCGCAATACTCTGGATCATTTCGACGCCACCAAGATCGGGCTGACCGCGACGCCGGCCGCCCACACCAAGGCATATTTCAATGACGTGGTCTATCGCTACGAGTACGCCCGCGCAGTCCGCGAAGGCTACCTCGTGGACTATGACGTCGTCACGGTTAAATCCGATGTCCGCATGAAGGGTGTCTTCCTGAAGGAAGGGGAGCGCGTGAGCGTTGTGGACCCGGAGACAGGCCTGCAGCGGTTGGACGAGCTCGAGGATCAGCGCGACTATGTCCCGCCGGAGGTTGAGCGCAAAGTTACCTCACCAGACTCGAATCGAAAGATTCTGGAAGAGGTCAAGAAATATGCAGCCGAACACCAGCAGAAGTATGGTCGCTTTCCAAAGACGCTGATCTTTGCCGACAACGACCTGCCGCATACCTCCCATGCGGATCAGCTCGTTGACTTGGCCGTCGATATCTTCGGACAGGGGCAATCTTTCGTACGAAAGATCACCGGCCGGGTAGACCGGCCTCTCCAGCGGATCCGGGAATTTCGGAACCGTCCAGAACCCGGTGTCGTGGTCTCGGTGGACCTGATGTCGACGGGCGTCGATATCCCGGATCTCGAGTTCATCGTGTTCCTTCGCCAGGTCAAATCACGCATCTTATTCGAGCAGATGCTTGGCCGGGGCACACGAAAGGGTGAACGGCTCACCGACAAGTCCCACTTCACAGTCTTCGACTGTTTTGCGGGGACCTTGCTCGAGTACTTCCGGACGGCGACGGCAATCACGGCCGAGCCCCCGGACAAGCCGGCCCGCACGATCGCGGAAATCATCCAGAATATTTGGGTTAACCGGGACCGGGACTATAACGTCCGGTGCCTCGTCAAGCGCCTCCAGCGGATCGACAAAGAGATGTCGGGCGGAGCGCGCGAGCGGTTTGCCGCCTTCGGGGTTGCGGACCTGGCCCGCTATGCACGAGAGCTCCCCACGCAGCTCCGGCGCGACTTCGCCGGGACGATGACACTCCTCCGAGACGAGGCATTTCAGGAGCTCCTGGTCAACTACCCACGGCCGCCCCGGAGCTTCATCCGGGCAGACGCCTACGAAGATGCGGTCTCGTCGGAATGGCTGATCCGCGGCGCTGACGGACGGGAGTATAAGCCTGAGGACTACCTCCAGGCATTTGGGACCTTCGTTCGCGAGAACAGCTCCACGATCGACGCGATCAAGATCCTACTGAACCGCCCGAAAGACTGGGGCACCGAGGCACTCGCCGAGCTCAAGACTAAGCTCCTGACTGCTCCGCAGCGCTTCACAGTGGATGCCCTTGAGAAGGCCCATAAGCTCCGTTATGACAAAGCCCTCGTGGACATCATCTCCATGGTGAAGCACGCTTCACGCGATCGAGAGCCGCTCCTGACGGCCGAAGAACGGGTTGGGAAAGCCTTCGAACAATTGACTCACGGGCAGGAGTTTACGCAGGACCAGCAACGGTGGCTCGACCGCATCCGCCAGCACCTCATCGCGAATCTCTCGATTGATCAGGAAGACTTCGAGAATGTACCGGTGCTTCAAAGTGCCGGCGGCTGGGGCAACGCAAATCGCGCATTCAAAGGAAAGCTTTTGCCTTTCCTTCGAGAGTTTAACGAGGCGATCGCTGCATGAAAGAGATGACCGACATCGTTCAAAAATTATGGGGATTCTGTCACACCCTACGCCACGACGGAATCGACTATGGCGACTATATCGAGCAGATCACCTTCCTGCTCTTCTTAAAGATGGCCGACGAGCGGGAATTGAAACTTCCCAAAGGGTGCGACTGGACCAAGCTGAGGGACAAAAGCGGCACGGCGTTGCTCGAGCACTACTCGGAGGTGCTTCGGACACTCGGCAAGACGCCCGGAATTCTGGGAGACATCTATGCCGAAGCCCAATCGCGATTCAATAGCGCTGTCAATTTGAAGCGCCTCATCAATCTAATTGACGAGACCGAGTGGACGAGTCTTGGTGTTGACGTGAAGGCGGCTGCCTACGAAGGGCTCCTTGAGAAGGCGGCGAGCGAAGGCAAGAAGGGCGCCGGCCAATATTTCACGCCCCGGGTTCTTATCGATTCAATCGTCCGTTGCATGAAGCCGGATCCACGCGCAAGTACCGATTTTACGATCTGCGACCCGGCCTGCGGCACGGGGGGATTTCTCGTGTCGGCATACGAATGGTTGTTGCAGGAAACGAAAGGCGGCGCACTCGACCGTGCTGTGGCGAGACGCGTGAGAACGAAGACTTTCTATGGCCAAGATCTCGTTGCTCGACCTCGGCGTCTGGCGTTAATGAACCTCTATTTGCACGGCATCGAGCCAACAATTGCCCTTGGTGACACGATCTATGAGCCCGCAACGTCGCAGCGCTTCGACGTGATCCTCACGAATCCACCGTTTGGGACTCGAGGGGCAAACCAGGCTCCGGATCGCGACGATTTCACAATCTCGACGTCCAACAAACAGCTCAACTTCCTTCAGCACGTCCTGACGATCCTAAAGCCTGGCGGGCGAGCCGCCGTTGTACTGCCGGACAACTGCCTTTTTGCGGACCAAGCTGGAGAAGTCTTCGAGATCCTGACGAAAGATTGTTCGCTCCACACCGTCTTACGTCTCCCGCGAGGTACGTTTACGCCGTATAGCCAAGGCGTAAAGGCAAACGTCATCTTTCTTACCAAGGCCTACGCGACAGAAGACGTGTGGATCTATGACGCCCGAACAAACGTGCCCGGGATAACCAAGAAGGATCGCCCACTCTCCCCGGAACACTTCACCGAATTCGAGAAGTGCTATGGCAAGGACCCCAATGGGCAAGGCAAGCGTAAGTCGGGCGACTCTAAGGACGATCGCTGGAGAAGCTTCAGTATCAGCGAAATAAAGGAGCGCGAGTTCAAACTCGATGGCTTTAAGTGGCTGAAGGAAGAGTCGCTCGAAAACGGTGACGATTTGCCGGAGCCGGAGGAGCTGATCACTGACGCCGTGGCAAAGCTCGAGCAGGCGGTCGCTGGTCTCGGGCGAGTGCAGAAACTACTAGAGAACGGAAACGGCTCCGGGGCGAAAGCCGCCAGGACATGACCGACGAGCTACCAGTCGGATGGGTTTCCGCTTCGCTCTCGGAGATCACTTCCACAATTCAGTATGGTTACACCGCATCTGCCGAGCAGAAGCCGCATGGTCCGCGCTTCCTACGCATCACCGACATTCAAGACGGACGCGTGGACTGGGATAGCGTACCATCATGCGAAATCAACAGTGCAGACCTAGCGAAGTATCGGCTGGCCGATGGAGATATAGTCTTTGCACGAAGCGGCGCTACTACGGGAAAGAGCTATCTCATTAGACAGTGTCCCAAGGATGCTGTATTCGCTTCATACCTGATTCGTGTACGACCAACCGAGGCGGCTGACCCCGCGTTCCTGAGTTTCTATTTCCAGACATCCGACTACTGGCACTACATCGCGGGAAACACTGCTGGGAACGCTCAGCCTAACTGCAACGGATCGAAGCTGGCCAAACTACCAGTCGTGCTGCCCCCGCTAGCGGAGCAGCGTCGCATCGTCGCAAAGCTCGACACTCTGATGGCCGAGGTGAATGCGAGTCGCAAGTATCTCAACAACGTCCCCACTATCATCAAGCGCTTCGGCCAGTCTGTCCTTGCTGCTGCGTGCTCCGGTCGCCTCACTGCGAAGTGGAGAGGGGACGACAGCCTCGTTGAGGACTTACCTGCACAATGGCGTCGGGTAGCGCTCGATGAACTGGTCCCTCCCGACGGCATTTTCGATGGTCCTTTTGGTTCGAACTTGAAGTCATCCGACTATACGCAGTCAGGCGTCCGCGTCATTCGTCTGGAAAATGTCGGAGTGCTTCGTTTCAATGGCGAGAAAGAGAGTTTCGTTAGCCTGCGGAAATACGAGGAATTAAAGAGGCACGCTGTAGATGAGGGGGACATCATTTTCGCATCTTTCATAGATGAGGAGATTCGAGCTTGCTTGATTCCGAAGCTATCCACTAAGGCTATAGCTAAAGCTGATTGTTTTTGCGTGCGACCCAAGGCAGACGTAGTTAATCGAAAGTACCTACTATTCCAGCTTGCGAGTCAAGAGTCCTACGATGCGTTATTTGAGGGAATTCACGGTGCAACGCGACCACGAATCAACACGAGTCAGCTTCGGATGCTCATGGTCAGGATGTGTCCGCGCGCTGAGCAGGAAGAAATCGTGCGTCGCGTCGATGCCCTCTTCGCACATGCCGATGGTATAGAGAAGGAAGTAGGTGCTGCCACCTCCCACGCGGATAAACTCACTCGCTCAATTCTGGCGAAAGCCCTCCTTGGCGAGCTCGTCCCGACGGAAGCCGAAGTGGCCCGACAAGAGGGCCGCGACTACGAGTCGGCGTCAGCTCTGCTCGAGCGGATACGATCGAGCAAAGCCGGAGGCTATGGGATAGCATCGGCTGGACCGCGGCCACGAAAGCGCCGCGTGGCGCCTCATCAGTAGCCGGTCCGGTCCAGATCGCACGGACGTCGTGCATCTGCCGAATTTGACAGGGAATATCAGCCATTGTAAGCTTACGACATGCGAACGCTAGGAGAACGAATCCGTGAGTTGCGAGAGGCGAAGGACCTCTCGTTAAGAGAATTCGCAAAGAAGCTGGGTGGCCTATCGGCTGCCTTTTTGTCGGATGTGGAGCTCGGTCGTCGCCACCCATCAGATGCAGTTCTCGCCAGCATGGCCCGGGCGCTCGACACGACGGTCGATGAGTTGAAGCGGCACGATAGCCGTCCCCCAGTTGAAGAGCTCAAGCGTCTCTCGAGCAAGGACCCCGCGTACGGATTTGCGTTTCGGAAATTGGTCGATGAGGACGTCAGCCCCGAGGAGCTAATGAAGTTTCTCGAGAAGCGCCCGGATCGCCGAAAAAAGCAACAATGAAAACATTCAAACAAAAGGGCGGCCCGTTCAAGGAGCGTCCATACTTCGACTTGCAGGATATCGAGCAGATCTGTGCCGATGAGCTACGGGCGTTGAATCTGCTGCCCTCGGATCCGGCCCCGATAAGGATCGAACGATTCATCGAGAAGCGGTTCGGAGTGAGCCCGGTCTACGAGGAGCTTCCGGAGGGGGTGCTCGGGTACAGCGAATTTGGTGCGAAGGGAGTCAAGGCCGTCGTGATCGCCCGGGCGCTGGCCGAGGATGAATCGACGGCGGCCGCTCGACGCGTCTCCACCACGTTGGCGCACGAAGCCGGCCACGGCCTCTTACACGCCTATTTGTTCGCTCTCGGCGCGCCGCAGCGTGGAATTTTCGGGTCCGAGGTTACTGAGCCCAAAATTCTCTGTCGGACAGTGCCACTGTCCGGCGTCGCGACGGGGCAGAATAAGTATGGCGGGCAGTGGTGGGAGTTCCAGGCCAACCAGGCAATTGGCGCCCTGCTGTTGCCACGCCAACTAGTTGGGAAAGCGGTCAAGGCGATGCTTACGCCGGTCGGTAGCTTAGAGGTGGCGCACAGTCTGCCGACCGAAAACCGCGAGAAGGCTGCGACCCTCGTAGCTGACGTCTTCGATGTGAACCGGGTGGTCGCCCGGATCCGGCTTCAAGAGCTCTACCCTGTGGATAGGGGACAGTTGACACTCTAAAATTTTTCCCTAAACTGTAAGCATAGTAAGCTTACAGATAGGGTAACTGGGCCAAAGGTCGGTAAGCGAAAACGAAAGGAAAGGTTTCACATATATGGCAGACCACAAGCAGTTCAAAATTATCGTGAACGGCACGCAACATACGGTCTCGACCGAGGTTTTGACCTTCGAAGCCATCGTCGACATCGCATTTCCGGGACACCCCACGGACCCGAACGTCGTGTTTTCGGTGACGTTCGACAAGGCGGAGAGCAAGCCGCATCAGGGGACGTTGGCACCTGGAGGGAAAGTGACCGTCAAGAACAATACCGTCTTCGATGTCACACAAACTAATCGATCGTAACGATGATCTGCGGCGCCTTCGCGCGGAAGGCTATGACATCGAGATTCATGCGGGGTACCTGGTCGCCCGGGACATTCCGTATGTAAACCAACGGCGCGAAGTCGCGCGCGGGATATTGGTCTCGAGTCTGGATCTGAACGGCGAAGTAACGATTCGACCATCCGACCACACAATGAAATTCGTGGGTGACTATCCGTGCACCAGCGAAGGGCACCCCATCGAGGCGATACGGCATGCCACTCAGGCGTTTCCATTGAACGAGCGCTTGACGGCGCAGCATTCTTTTTCGAGTAAGCCACCGCGCGGTTACTACGAGAATTACTACGAGAAAGTGCAGACATATGCCGCGATCCTGTCGGGGCATGCGGCGAGAATTGACCCCACGGCCGACCCGAAGACCTTTCGGGTGGTGGAGCCACAGAACGAGGATTCGCCGTTCAACTACATCGATACGGCGTCGGCACGGGTTGACATCAACATGATTACGCGAAAGCTCGCCGTCGAACGACTTGCGATTGTTGGGCTCGGCGGTACGGGCTCGTATGTCTTGGATCTCTTGGCAAAGACGCCCGCGAAAGAGATCCACCTCTTCGACGGGGACAAGTTCTCCTCGCATAACGCGTTCCGGGCACCGGGCGCCGCCTCAAAAGAGGCTCTCCAGAAGCAGCCGTTCAAAGTGGAGTACTTCAAGGAAATCTACGCGTCGATGCATAAAGGGATTATTGCCCACGCCGAGAATATTGACGCCGGTAACGTCGAGCAGCTCCGCGGGATGGCGTGCGTGTTCCTGTGCATCGGCGCTGGCGAGGGTAAGCGATTTATTGTCGGCAAGCTCGAGGAGTTCGGGGGGCTTTTCATTGATACTGGAATCGGCCTCTATGCCACGGACGACACCCTCGGCGGAAAGGTCCGCGTGACCACGAGCGAGCCGGCCAATCGCGACGCGGCGCGCGCGCAGATGTCATTTGCCGAGAATGATGCGGACAACGAGTACGACAAAAACATCCAGACCGCTGATCTGAATGCGTTGAACGCCACGCATGCGGTGCTCCGGTGGAAGAAGCTGCGCGGATTCTATTTCGATCACACGTTCGAGCGGTCGAGCATTTAC
>Ga0070699_100002645_pt1 | contig 16006 bp, 13 predicted proteins | sample KBSK1503metaG_FD_65473 | JGI IMG/M metagenome (GOLD analysis project Ga0070699, IMG submission 65473) | Corn, switchgrass and miscanthus rhizosphere microbial communities from Kellogg Biological Station, Michigan, USA - KBS K1-50-3 metaG | ecosystem: Host-associated > Plants > Roots >...
GGATCGAAGAGGAAGATTTTGATCAGCGCCGCACTGCAGCGTTTGGCCGAAGCGATCTTTTCGCCGAGGGTGAGCTTCTCGACGCGAGCGAGGAGGAGAGTATCGACGGCCCTTCTCACCGTCGCGGGAACCTTCACATCGACGGACACGCGGACGAGATCCGCCCAGTAGAGGTAGTGGATCAGCTTGACCGCGTGGGCCTGCGGCGTCTGCCTGTGCTCGACCAGCGCGACGCGGACCGAGTAGAAGCCGGTGAGCCGCAGGTTCTGGGCGATAGCCTGGAGGATGGCCGGGTTGACGTAGCGATTGGCGACGATGGCGAGGGTCTCGTCCTCGAGAAGGTGAGGGAGGTTCTCTTTCACGAAGGCCGAAAGCTCGTCGCGCGAAAAACCTCTGATGTCATGAGACGATGGAGTAGAGCTCATCCGCAGAAATATTATTGTGCTTTAGATCTCGCTGATTATAATGAGCCGTCTTCCGTTGCCAGTGAACGATCAACAGTCCAAGTTCGAATCGCTTCTGGCCCGTTTGGCGGGCGCCAGAGTACTGATTCTGTTCATCTTCCACGCGCTTGTCTTCGCGGCGGCCTACGCGTTTTCTTATCTCCTTCGTTTCGAATTCAACATACCGCCCGAGTACGCGGTCATACTCAAGTCCAGTCTGTTGGTAGTCGTGGGCATCCAGCTTCTGATGGGGGCGATCTTCGGCTTCTATCGCGGATGGTGGCGGTACGTTGGCATGGCGGATGTGGTCCGACTGGTCTTCGGCCTCTCCGTTGCGACGGCGATTCTGGTGGCCATGTGGTACGCGGGACCAATTCTCGGCTGGCCGGAGCGATTCACGCGCTCGCCCCGCGGCGTGCTGCTCATCGATTGGGCGTTTTCACTTCTTTCCCTGTTCGGCACACGCGTTTTGATCCGCCTTGGACGCGACCGGCTGCGTCCCGGCGAAGCGGCGGGCTCGCTGAAGCGCGTGCTGATCGTGGGGGCGGGCGACGCGGGAGAAACGTTGGCGCGCGAGATTGAACATCGGCCACAGCTAGGCATGAAGGTCGTTGGCTTTGTCGACGATCAGCGCGCCAAGTGGGCTTCCCATATCCGCGGCATCAAAGTGCACGGCCCCATCGCCAACATTGGCACGATCGCCGACTCCCTCGGTGCGGATGAAGCATTAATCGCCATTCCCAGCGCCTCCGGCAAACGGATGCGCGAGATCATCCATCAGCTCTCCGAAGCGGATCTGCAGTGCAAGACCATTCCGGGTATCGATCACCTGGTCAGCGGCAAGGTCCATGTGACACAGCTCCGCCCTGTGAACGTCGAGGATCTGTTGCGGCGGAAGAAAATCGATCTGCCGGGCGATCCGGCGCGCGCGCTCTTCAAAGGAAAGCGCGTGATGGTGACCGGAGCCGGCGGGACGATCGGCTCCGAGCTCTGTTCGCAGGTGATGCAGTTCGAGCCGGAGAGTGTCGCGCTTGTGGAGCGCTCAGAGTACGCGCTCTATGAAGTGCGGAAGCGCCTATCGCAGGAGGTGGCGTGGGCAACGTCGAAGATCTCCTGCAATCTGATCGACATCTGCGACGGGGAGGTCGTCGACGAGCTCGTTGCGCGCGAGCGGCCACAGATCGTTCTGCATGCCGCGGCTCATAAGCACGTTCCGCTAGGGGAGGAGAACCCGCCGGAGTACTTGCGCAACAACACTCTGGCTACGCGCTCGCTGGCAGAAATCTGCGATCGTCACGAAGTCGAACGATTCGTGTTTATCTCGACGGATAAGGCAATCAATCCGACCAGTGTGATGGGATCTACGAAACGCGCTGCGGAAATCCTACTCCTCGATCTTGCGCGCAAATCCGCGATGAAAGTGACGATCGTCCGCTTTGGAAACGTGATCGGATCGTCGGGCAGCGTGATCCCCCTGTTCATGGAACAGATCGCTGCGGGCGGGCCGGTCACGGTCACCCATCCCGACGTGACGCGCTATTTCATTCGCATATCAGAAGCAGTCTCGCTTGTCCTGCAAGCGGTCACCCTCGGCACCGATGGACAGATCTTCATGCTGGACATGGGTGAGCCGGTCAGAATCATGGATCTGGCCAGGGACATGATTCGGCTGTCCAATCACGCAGAAGAGATTGACATCGTTTTCACCGGCCTCAGACCCGGCGACAAGCTATCTGAGGAGATCCGGCTCGAGGGCGAGTCGATTCGTTCGACCGCTCACCCCCACATCGTCGTTACAGAAGCACCGCAGCCCGAAGAGACATTTGTGCGCCGTTGGATTCTTCGTGCAATCGCGGCGGCGCAGCCGAGCGAAGCGATCGACGCCTTGCAAGGCCTCGTCCCCGAGCTTTCGCGCCTGGGCAACGGTGTTCAGCCCTCCGCTCTGGTCGAACCATCCGTAGGCGTACTCATACCGAGTCCGCACGCGGGATGAAGAGCGAAGCACGGCGGGAATTGTCGCGACCCAAAGAGCGCAGTATTTGCCGCCTCGGGTGGTCGGTCGTCTGCCTGTTCACAATCGCCATACCCCTCTACATATCAGGCTCGGGCGAAGATGTCTTCCGTCTCCCCAAAGAGCTTCTCTTTCGCCTTGAAGCAATCCTGCTGACAGTCATCCTAGTGGTCGCGATGATCACGAATTCGATTCGTCGTTCTGACTGGCCACAGAATCTACCGTTACGGATCGCGATCGCGGTGACGACCGCCGCCGCAGTAATCGCCACAGCTGCATCCACCAACCGTCCGTTGAGTCTAGAGGCCCTCGGCTACTTCTTCTGTGGTCTCGTGATCTTTATCTCCATTTACATGCTGGTCGGTGTGTCGAGAAGCGCTGCCTCGGTGGTGGCAGTCGGAACGGCCGCATCAATTGCAAACGCGCTGCTGGCGATCATGCAACGACTGGGAGTTTGGACTCCTTTTCATTTCGAGGATTACATCGATCAACGGATGCGGACGACCGCTCTTCTCGGTAATCCAAACGACGCCGGGGCATTTCTGGCCGTTTGCGCAGCCGCCGCCGGGGCGTACGCAGCGTGCCGTCCCCGCTCAACGACAGCATGGATCATCGTCGCAACTACGACCGCCGGCGTGCTTGCCACCGATGCACTCACCTCGATTGTCGCCCTCGGCGCCACTGCTCTCGCGCTACTTTATCTGATGCGAGATGGACGTCGTATCGCTGGCATCGCTCTCCTCATCGCCGCGGCCGCAGGAAGCTTCATCGCGGTTCCGTCGCTTCGCTCCCGCGTCCGCACCGCCATTACCACGGTAAAGCGGCACGATTATCAGACATTGACCTCGCAGCGTTTTGTGCCCTGGAATGCAGCATTGCTCATGTTTCGCGATCGACCATGGATCGGCCTCGGACCGGGAACGTTCCGGTGGCATTACCTTCCCTACAGGCTTCGCGTCGAGCGACGCCATCCCGATCTGTACTTGAAGGACGTCAGCAATTTTCGAGAGGTACACAGCGATCATCTCCAGATCCTTGCGGAAGAAGGACTGGTCGGATACATGGTCTTTCTCGGGAATGTTGGCTTGCTCGCTGCGCAGTCGTTCAGACAGCGAAGCGGAGGCGACCGATCGGATGAGCGGCGCAGTTTTGCCCGCTATGCGGCTTTCCCCCTGGCTACTGCGACCCTCTTCCTGACAATCGCCGGTTTTCCGCTGGAACTGTCGGGCGTGCTGACGCCTCTCCTCTTCTTCGGTGCGGTGATTGCGCGATGGAGTGACGGTGAAAACCCTCTTTAGAAATGCGGCCGTTGCCCTGGTGCTGCTCCTCGCGGCCCTTGCCGTCGATCGCTGCTTCATCATCCCATACCGCTGCAATATCATCACGAAGCAGGTCACGGATGCGATTCGTTTGATCGGCAGCATTGATGCACCACAGTTGCGGGCAGCCGAGCTCGCGCGCAACAATGCCCAACGGATGCAAGCATGCGTGGCATCGTGTCCGGAGAATGTAGCAGCGGCGATGGATCTCGCGGCCTGCTATCGCATTCTTGGTCAGCACCAAAAGGCGATCGCTGCCTACAACTCTGCCTTGAGAGTTGATCGGCGTCCCGAGTTGTACCTGAACCTCGGTCAGGCGCAGATCGAGGCCGGCGACAAGCGAGAGGGCTTGCAGAACCTAATCACCGCGTGCCTCTACAATCCTGCGCTGCTCGACGAGATTGGCGAACAGCAACCTGAAGTGCGCGAGGCCGTCGGACGTTATCAGATCCAACTCGAGGAAACCGCGCGCCACAGCCGCTGATCGCGATGCCTCTCCCGATTGCAACGCTGTTCTTCGTCGTCAGCATGGTCACCTCCGGACTGGCCGTCGCTCTTGTGCGGGTCGTAGCTGAACGTCGCGCAATTCTCGACCGCCCGAACGAACGAAGCTCACACGTCAAACCAATGCCGCACGGCGGCGGAATCGCCGTTGCGGTGATTACCTTGATTGCTCTCGCCGCCGAAGCGCGTCCGCCGCAGCCCGCGCAAGCGTCGCTCGGCCTGGTGACCGCTGCGGCCGCGGCAGTCGCGGTCATCAGTTGGGCCGATGACATCCGGGGGGTGTCGACAATCATTCGGTTGATGGTGCACGTCGCAGCCGCTGCCGCTGCTGTCACGGCATTCGGTCCGCTTCGAACCGTTTACCTCGATCGCTCCATACCCCTCGGCGCCCTCTCGGTACCTTTCACGCTGCTTTGGATCGTCGGGTTCACGAATGCCTACAACTTCATGGATGGCATCGACGGGATCGCAGGCAGCCAAGCGATCGTCGCAGGTCTGGCGTGGACATGGGCGGGGGCGCGCGTTCAACAACCGTGGATCAGCGTGGTCGGCATCACGGTGGCCGGAGCTGCGGCGGGCTTCCTCATTCACAATTGGCAGCCGGCACGTATTTTCATGGGCGACGTCGGAAGCGCCTTTATGGGGTACATACTCTCAACTATGACCGTCGCCGCCGCGCGCAGCGACGCTCGCTTTTTTCTGTTTGGCGTGCTCACCGTCTGGCCTTTCATCGCGGATACGAGCTTCACCCTCGTGCGCCGTTCGTTTCGTCGCGAAGATTTGTTTCGCGCACATCGGACACATGTCTACCAGCGGCTCAACCAGATCGGATGGTCCCACGCTCGAATCGCCTTCTTGTACACCACGCTGAGCGCACTCGGCGCAATCGCCGGTGCGGCAATGATCGAAGACGTGCCTGGCGCGCTGACAGGAGCGATCGTCGTTGTTCTCCTGTCGAGCGCTATCGTTTGGTCAACACTTGCGGTCGCTGAGCGACGACGCGCGACGCTGATTGGATGAGCATCGCTGCGGTCGTAGTCACCCATAACAGCAGCGATTGCATCAAAGAATGCCTGAATGGACTGGTTGCCAGCCCGCTCGTTACAGAGATCGTCGTTGTCGATAACGGCTCCACAGACGAGACCGTGGCCACTACACGCGCGCACGATCCCCGGATCCGGATCATGCCGTTGGAGAACAATCGCGGCTTCGCCGCAGCCGCGAACGCGGGCGCGGCAATCGTTGAAGCTCCGACTCTCGCCTTCGTCAATCCTGACGCCACCATCTTACCGGCCGCAGTTGAGGTCCTTCTCCGTACGCTGCAAAGCAACGCCACTGTTTGGGCCGTTGGTCCGGCTCTTCTGAATGACCTCGGGCTTCGCGAGCATTCGGCGCGCGGGTTTCCGTCCGAGTGGAGTACTCTGCTCAATCGCCGCTTTCTGGAAATGTTTCCCCGGTCCCGCAACCGCGAGCTACGGCGTTTTCTGATGCTGGACTCAGAGCGAACAAAAATTTTCGAGTGCGATTGGTTATCGGGAGCTCTTTTTTTCATCCGTCGGACGGATTTCATCGCCAGCGGAGGGTTCGACGAGAGATTTTTCATGTACTACGAGGACGCCGATCTGTTCCGTCGCAGAGCCAGCGGACGACCGGTGCTCTTCGTCGGCACTGCTGTCGCTAGTCACGCGATCGGCATGTCATCGCGTCGGATTCCGATCCGTTCGGGGCTTTGGCGTGTCCGAAGCGCGTGGCGTTACTACCGGAAACACCTGCGTCGCGGTGTGCGCACGGACGCGATCTATCTGATCGCTACCGCGTGCGGCGTGCTCATGGAGATCGCCTCGTTCGTTCGGAAAAGAACGTGACGACCGCTCTGGTCACGGGAGCGTCCGGCATTCTCGGCCGATTGCTCGTCAGCCGACTGGCAAACGAGGGAATTGCCGTACGAGCAATGATTCGACCAGAGTCTGTGACCGGCCATTTCCCTCCTGATGCGGCGGTTCTACGCGCCGACATTCGCGACGAAGCCGCTGTTCGACGAGCAACCGAAGGTGCCGACGTCGTGTTTCATCTTGCCTCGATCGTTCACGCCGCCGGTCAGGAGGAGCGCCCTTTCCCGGAATATGTGCAAGTGAACGTCGAGGGCACGACCAACGTGGCCGCCGCCGCCGAATACTTCGGCTCGCGACTCGTCTTTTTTTCGACAATCAGCGTCTATGGTCAAACAGGCAGGGCGATCGCGGACGAAACGACGGAATGCCGGCCTGTCGGAGCCTACGCATCGACCAAGCGAGAAGCAGAACTGGTTGTACAGCGGCTAGGAGAGCGCGGGACGATCCTCCGTTTAGCCGCCGTCTACGGCCGATCGATGAAAGGGAACTATCCGCGGCTGGTCCGCGCGATTCGACAGCGAAGATTTGCTCGGATCGGGCCCGGCACGATCCGAAAAACGCTCGTCCACGAGACGGATGTTGTCAACGCTTCCATTCTCGCGGCATTCGCGCCCGCTGCGGGCGGGCAGGTGTACAACGTCACCGATGGAACGACGCACACGATCGATGAGATCGTCGATGCGATCGCCGCTGCGGCCGGAGTTTCACATCCGCGACTGAAGATCCCTGCCGTGGTCGCGCTGCTTAGCGCGCGCGCACTGGATGCGATGGCTCACCGCGGCGCGTTCGACGCGCTGGAGAAATACCTGCAGGACGTCGCTGTATCGGGCGACAAGATTCAACGTCACCTTGGCTTCGCACCATCTGTGGATCTGTGGATCGGGTGGCGTTTGGCGCTGGGCGCGAGCTCTAAAGCATCGAGCGCTGATAGAGATCAATCAGCCGATCGGTGATGACGTCCCACGAGTAGTCGCGGACTGCCAGACGGCGACCGGCTTCTCCCATTTCCCGGAGTCGCTTGCGGTCGCCCGTGAGTTCCTCGAGAGCCCGGGTCATCGCCGCGACATTCTTCGCCGCTGTCACCCCCGCCCCCGCCCTCTCCGCTTCGGGAAAGTTGCACTCGGGGGAAAGCATGACGGCCGTTGAGTGCGCGAGCGCTTCGAGTGTCGCCATCGACAGCCCTTCGCCGCTCGACGCGAGGCTGAACAGATCGGCCCGATGCAACAGGTCCGACTTCACTGCACCATCGACTGCGCCAGTGAACAAAAGGCGCCCGGAGAATCCGTCGCGCTCGGCAACGGGGCGCCAGCGGCGCTCTGCGTCGCATTCGTCGACCCCCGCCAACACCAAAAATACATTCTGGCTTGTGCGCCGCATCGCGGCGAACGCGCCGATCAGCTCGTCGATGCCCTTCCAAGGGTGAAGCCTGCCCAGGAAGAGAATCATTACTGCATGGCGTGGAATGCCGAAGCGAGCCTCGGCGCGCTCCGCCGCGCCGACGTCAGGTTGTGGGACATCGACGCCGTTCGGAATGATCTCGCATGGCGTATCCGGCGCAAGCGCTCGGAAGGCGTCGCGCTCGGCCTCGGTTAGCGCCACCAGCGCGGTCGCGCGCCGCATCACCGGCTTCTCAAACAGCGTGAGGTAGAGTTCCTTCTTTCGCCGCCGCCGTCTCAGATGCGTCGGGAGATAGATTCCGCGCTGGTGGTACAGCAGCGGCTTTCCGTGTCTCAGCGCCGAGCGCGCCGCCGCGTACGTCGGATACACGAATGGCATGTGCGTATTGACAATGTCGTGTCGGGGGGTGAGTTCTTCGAGAGCCGCTTTCATCTTGGGAGCGTACGCATAGCCCATCGAGCGCGATAGGTACGGCATGAACGGAAGCCATTTGCGCAGCGCCTCTTCCCGGCGGAAGTAATGAACCGTGACTCCGGCGACGTCGACCGATTTGTCGAACGGCACATCGATATCCTGGTCCAGATTCGCATTCGTGGTGACGACTGTCACCTCATGTCCCTTGCGGACGAGTCGCTCGGCCGCAGCGGAGACGGAGGTGATCGGGCCTCCCATTCGATACGCGGGTTTGTAAGCCGGCGTAGCGTAGAGGATTCGCATCAGCGCGTTCCCCGTGCGATGAGCTGCCCGCTGCGAAACACGCTCACGTCACGCAGCCCCGCCTCGCGCGACCACGATCGCAACGTCGCCTCCGACTGCGGCTGATCGTACGCCGGGCCGAACATGTCGAATGTGTCGAGGACAGCCCACTCACGGATCTGCTGCCGGCTCAATTGAGGGAACGCCGGCCGATGGTTCACCACCGGCACCGCGTACCGCAGCTTGCGGCCAACGAAAGGCAGACGGCTGATGATGTCGCTCACCGGCAGCAGCAAAGGCACGAGGCGCTTGACGATTCGAAACAGCCGGGGCGGCTCGATACGCTTGGTAATCGGCCGCAGCCAATATTTCGGCCATAGAAGGTTGAGCCGCAGCTTGGGATAGACATCCACCGTCAGCTTTCCGCCTTCTCTGAGTTGCGGCGGAAGTGAGAGAAAGGCCTTCTTCACATCGGGAGTGTGCTGAATCACGCCCAGGCAGTAGACGTAATCGAACTGCGCTGGTCTGAAAGGCAAGCTGTACACGTCGGCCTGTACCACGTCGAGACGCGGATGGGGACCCAGATTGGCAAAGCAAGCGTCGACCGCCGAGGAGTAGTCGACCGCGACGAGGCGTGCGCCGGTAGACAGCGTGACTTCAGCAAATCGTCCCGAGCCGCAGCCGACGTCGAGCACGCGCTTCCCGTTCAGCTCCTGAGGAGCCCAGCCGCTGGAGGAAAACAGTCGCTCTCGAGAGATTGGAAAGCCGATGTGGCTGTCGAGTTGCGTCTTGCGGAAGCGATTCCACTGGAAGCCGAAGTTGCCGGCGTAATTGTCAGCGGAAACAAACCGCGGAACCGAACGGACGATCGGAAAGGAGTGTGAACACACCTGACATGTCAGCGCGCCGCTTTCGATGTCGCCGAGCTCCTCGTGCGCGCGAAAGACCGCCAAGGCACCGCGACAGTTCGGGCACGCCAGGACTTCAAGGAGATCGACATTCATACCGCCATTAGAATGACGGGCGATACTCGCGGCGCCACAGCTCGAAGATCGTGAGAGCAAAGATGCGATGGCTATTCGTCAGTCCAAGCTCCTGCCCGGCGACGAGTGCGCGGATCGTACCGCGGTCGAATAACGTCGGATCGGATTCCGCCAACACATCGCGCATATAGTTCCCCCAGTCGCCACGGAACCACTTCGTCAGTGGGATCGAGAAACCGTGCTTGCGCGTGACGTCCAGCTGCGGCGGAAGGATTCGCCGCGCGAGCTTGCGCAACAACACTTTTCTCTCTCCCTTCCAGGCGCGCAGCCGATCAGGGACGCGGCCGAACGCGAACTCGATAATCCTCGGATCGAGCAACGGCGCCCGGACCTCGAGCGACGCCAGCATACTGGCGCGGTCCACCTTTACCAGGATGTCGTCGACCATGTACGCCCGGAAGTCCATGGCCATTGCACGCTGCACAGCTGTGTCGCCGACGCTCAAGCCGATCTTCTCCTCCTCCGCTGTTTCATCGGCGGCGATGCCAGAGTGCACAAGGAGTCGCTGCCGCGCACTGACATCGAAATAGAGGTTCGCATGGGCAATGCTCCAGTCGATGTCACGCGCGCTGCCGATCAGGTAGTTGCGACCGCGGACGCCGAGTGGAAGCGCACGGCCGATGGCACTTGCCATACCCCGCAACGCGGCCGGCACCATGCGGCGGAGCATGTCCTGCCGCCGAACCCACTGGTAGTGAAAGTAGCCACCGAACAGTTCGTCGCCGCCGTCACCACCAAGGGCTACTTTTGCGTCGCGGCGGATCAAACGTGAGACGAGATACGTCGGCACCATCGAGGAGTCGGCCATTGGCTCGTCGTACTGGCGCGCCAGGTCCGGCAGGAGATCGACCGTGGCCGGTTCCGCCGCGACTTCCACGTGTTCGGTGCCGAAGTGCTCGGCGACGAGGCGCGCGTGCGGCGACTCGTCGAACGGGCCATGGCCGGGAAAGGAGATGTTGAACGTCCGCACCGGCTTGGACGAGACGCGCGCCGCCATGGCCGTGATGAGGCTGGAATCCACGCCCCCGCTGAGCATAATCCCGACCGGCACGTCAGCGATCAATCGGAGGCGCACTGAGTCGAGCAGCAGCGACTCTAGCTCGTCTAACAGGTCTTCTTCGCGGCGCGGGTGACCATTGACGGGCTGCGGCAGTGACCAGTACGGCCAGACGCGCACAGCGTCGCCGCGAAGGTCGTACGTCATCGCGCAGCCCTGCGGCAGTTTGCGCACGCCTTTGAAAATGCAGGAGCCGCCCGGCACGTAGCCGAACGCAAGGTACTGATTTAGCGCAAACGGATCGACAGCGCGGGCGAATGCCGGGTCCTTCATCATCGCCTTCAATTCCGAGGCGAACACGAACGCGCCGTTTTGGTGCCGGTAGAAAAGCGGCTTCTCTCCGGCACGGTCGCGCGCGAGGAACAGGCGGTCTTCATCGAGGTCGTAGAGTGCGAAGGCAAACATCCCGTTGAGTTTCTTGACCGAATCGAGGTCCCACTCGCGATATGCCTCGATAATGACTTCGGTGTCGCTCGCGGTACTGAAGACGTGGCCGAGTGTCATGAGCTCCGCGCGCAACTCCTGGTAGTTGTAGATCTCGCCGTTGAAAGAGATCCAGAGGCGGCCGCTCCGGTCGGCCATCGGCTGGTGGCCTGCGGGCGAAAGGTCGATGATGGAGAGCCGCCGATGGCCGAGGGCCACTCGTCGGTCGGCCGAGCACCAGACTCCCTCGTCGTCCGGTCCGCGATGCCGCATCGTCTGCGCCATGGTGCGCACGATTTCGGCGTCGACTTCCGGGCCGTTCGGCCGAACGATCCCGCAGATTCCGCACATTACGTTCTTCTCCTGACGACGCTCTCATAGACTTCGGCGTATTGCGCGGCGACATCGTCCGCGGAGCGCGAGGCGACAACGGCGCGCGCCCGTTCCGCGCGCGCCTGCGCCTCGGCGCGATCGCCGAGGGCGGCGAGTAGGCCCTGGGCGATCGACTCCGGCGAGGCAGCGTCGACCAGCCAGGCCGACTCCTCGTTCACCAGCGCGCGATGCGCAGGGATGTCCGAGACCACCAGCGGCGTGCCGCAGGCGATCGCCTCCAGCAACGCATTCGGGTTCCCCTCGAAAACGCTGACGCCAACCACGACGGCCGCTCGTTTCATCCAGGCCCAGACGTTCGACACGGTGCCGAGGAACAGCGTGCGGTGCGTGATTCCCAGAGCGGAGGCTTTCTGTTCAATCGCGGCGCGGAGCGGGCCGTCGCCGCAAAAAACTGCCTTCGCCGACCGGCGAGGCATCACCATCCCGAGCGCGTCGATAAGGCGATCGAGGTTTTTCTCTGCGCTGAAGCGCCCGACGTAGAGGATGACCTCTTCGTCATCGCCGACGGCGTCGACGTCTGCCGCGACGCGATCGATCTCCGAGAGTGGTACGACGTTCGGAATCACGCGGATGCGCCCGTCATCCACGCGATGATGCCAGTACTCGCGCCCTCCTTCGGAGTTCGCCACGATCGCGTCCGCGCGCGCGCCGAGGTGGGCGCGCGCGGAGTTCAAAGCGCTGGTGGGATACGCGGCAGCGGCACTGCGCTCGCACAGGACCCACGGTAGGCGCGTCAATTTCGCCGAAGCGCCGCCGAGAATGTCCATCTGCGTCAGCCAGGTGCTGACCACGTCGGGGCGGAGGCGTCTCATGAGACCGATCATGCGAGGCACGAGAAGCGGGTCGTACTTGCCGAAGGCGCGCAGACGGTGCGGCATCACGCCCGCCAGCGCCAGCGGCGCGTCGTTTTCCGCCGGGAAGACGGTGGCCACCTGCACGTCGATGCCCCTTCGCCGCAGCCCCGCGGTGAGTTGCACGAGTTGTCGTTCGGCACCCCCCATCCCCATCCGCCAGATGCAATGCAGGACGTGCATTCAGGCGCCGATCATGACGGTGGCGCCGCGGACGCCCCGCCGCGAAACAAGACGCGTCAGGAGCATGACGATTCCGATCGGTACCAGGAACTGATAGATGAACCACCCAAGGAGCGGCATCGTGGTATTTCGAACGCAGTTGTAGGACCACATCGTCAGCCAGATGTACAAAGCGAGCGTCCCGGGACCGAGCACGCGCCGCGAGAAATGACGGTGCAGGAGCCCGAACAGCACGCCAAGGAGGACGCCGCGGATCGCCAACTCGACCCAACCCCATCCGGTGACGGCTTCCGCCACGACGCCAAATGCCATTCCTCCCCCGGTAGCGTAGTAGGTCGGGTAATACGTGATCACATACCAGTCGGCCGGCATGCCCTTCGGGAACGGGAGGAGTTGTTGCGGGATGACCGCCAGCAAATCGGTCAGACGCAGTTCCGGATGGCCGAGCAGTGCTCCTTGTGCCTGCTGCACGTACTTCAGATCGAAAACCGTGGCGAAAATGGACTCGAACTCGTTCGCCACGCCGAACATGCCGGCGCTCAGTCCGTGCGACGCCCGAAGGGCTCCGAAAGCATTGAACGCGATGACGCCGACAACGGCCATCACCACCGCCGATCGCAGCGAAATCGGCCTGACCAGGTGGTGATACAACATCAGCGCGGCGAACGCGAGAATGAAAAAGCCGGTGCGCGAGCCGCGCGCCGCCCAGACCAGGTAGCCGAACGTAGCGAACCACAAAAGAATGTAGACGCGCGTTTTGGAATAGTGTGCGAAGAAACCGATGAGAATGAGAATCGACAATGTCGGCAACATTCCTGCGCTGCTCGTGTACACCTGCCGGAGCAGTCGCGGCAGGTTGCGGATCGCGACGTAGGTGCCCTCGTAAGTACCTTCATTCAAGGTCAACCACTCTTCACAGGCCATGATGAACGCTAGGATGACGCCGTAGAGCACGACCGCGACGACGAGCAGTCGGATGCTCGCCGGCCGCGCTCGAAGCGAGGCGTTCCGGCCACGACACAGACGGTACGCCAGGCAGAACGACGCCAGGAAGGCGGCGTACCACCAGCCGATGGTCGCGATCTGGCGCGGTGTGGGCTGGCCATTGAACAACCGCAGGTCATTCAATGGGGTAAACGTCAGACCGTTGACCAGATAGCCGATCATCGGATAGCAGGCATAGATCGACACCACGGCGGCGAAGAAGCCGCCGATCTCGAAAAACGGCGCGGCACCGTTGCGAACGAGCGAGAGCTCGAATACGATCGCGATCGCCGCAAGCACCAGTAGCACGACCACAACGGGGCGATTGTCGTCGTCGGTGAGCATTCCGACGACCACGGCGACCGAAATTGCGCTGAGCAACCAGAAACACGCCCAGAGCGCCCTGTGGCTCGCGACGGCGAGAGCGGTAGATCGGCCGGCAAGGTCAGTTCTTCTGGAAAACGAATTCATTGCATCCGTGACTGCCGCCGCAGGTCTTCAGCTTTCGCAGCGTGAAACTTCGGGCAAGGACACCCTCAACGATCTCTTCGGGGCGGGCCACCTCGAAGGGATAGCCGCCCAGCCAGTCGTACCAGTCGTGCACCATCGACATGGCGCGCTGCGACCGGTAGTTTCGATAGCGCATCAGCGGATTCCGTAGACGTACGAGGTCGGCCACCGCTCCCCTCACGGCGAAATACGGCACGAAAACGGACGTCACCGCCGCTTTGCCGAGGAATCCGCGGTTGTATTGCGCCTTCACCGCGCGCCAAAAGGCGGAGAGCCTCCCTTGATCGTTGTAAATTGAGATGAAGAACAGGCCGTTGGGAGCGACGCACGATGCCGCGTGGTCAATTCCCTGCCACATCGAACCCGTATGGTGCAGGACACCCCAACAGTACACGATATCCCACTGGCCCAGGCGCGCCAGCAACCCCTCATCAAGAACGCTCCCTTCAAGCGCTTCCCAATGCGAATCGCCGTCTGCGTACCGGCGGCGCAGTTCGACGGCGCATGCCACGCTCCTGGGGTCGTAATCAAGCGAAAGAACCTTCGTGGCGCCGAGCTGGAACGCCGCCAGAGAAAACAGACCGCTCCCCGATCCGAGGTCCAGAAAGCGCTTGCCGGCCAGATCGGGCAGAGAGAGCATGCTCTGCAACGACTTCTTCGCCTCCTCGATGTGTGCATCCGTCACCAAGCGAAGGAAATCGGTCCAGTTCTGGCCGAAGCGGAATCGCTCATGGCGGGCGACGTCCGACTCGAACGATTCGCTCGTCATCGCACGGCCTCCTCGACCGGCTCGGTCGCACCCGCATCGCGCATGCCGGCCTCGATCAGCCGTCCAGCTTCCCGCATCCGCTGACCCATGCGGTGATCGCGCATGACGCGCCGATAACCGGCGCTCGCTATCGCGAGACGCTCGTCATCGTGCCGGAGATAATGGCGCACCTGGTCGATCAGATCGTCGGCGTCGCGGTAACCCACGATCTCGCGACCGACGTCGTAGTACTGCTGCAGGTACTCGCCGCCGTCGCAGATCTGCATGACCCCGTTGGCCGGTAGCTCGAACATCCGGTATCCGCCCACGGTGTAGTCACCTCGGTTGTGCACGTTGATGCCGATTTTCGCGCGGTGATAGAGCCGAATGAAGTCTTCGAAGCGGATCGAGCGGATCCAACCCTGCATCCCGAACCTGGCGTTCCAATAGGCATTCATCTTCCAGCTCGCGCGCCCGAGCAGGCGAAAACGCTTGCCGAACGCTTTCTTCACCTTCGCCAGCAACGGCAGCTTGTTCCGGACCATGCTGCCGATGAAGATGACGTCGATGTCCCGTTCGCAACCGAAGAGCATCTCCTCGGTCATCGAGTGGTCAAACCAGGCGTCAAAGACAGCTAGCGGCCAGAAGTCGGCCCGCTTGGCACCCACGTAAAAGAGCTTCTCGCGCATTCCCATCTCCCGGCTATATGCCGGCGAGTGATAAAGGACGTGGTCGTACGCGTGGACGTAGGCGAAGTCGCGATCGTACGCGGCCATCGGGCCGTCGGTCGTCCTTAGGACCTTGTAAGTAGGGAGTGTGCGGAGGAACTCGGGGTGGTACGGGAAGCAGTTGTCGACGATCAGCGCGTCGGCGCGGGTGTCGCGGATGAGCGACTGCAGGTCGGCGTACATCCGCAGAAGGTCCGGATTGCGCTCGAACCACAGCCCGTCGAGCAACTGCGCGCGGAGATAGCGACGCACGGGCAAGTAGGGATCGTGATTGAAAGGGATGAACGTGTATACATCATCGGAAGCGGCCGGTATTTCGCGTGACCAGTAGTCCGCCTCGAATCCGCGCTTGTTGAACGAGTAGATGATCTTCAACTCTGATCTCGTGCAGGCGCGGTGTCGCTGGCAGTGGATGTGTCGCCGAGAAGTCGCTGGATAGTGTTTTGAATCGAACCGGGCATGAAGGTGAAGGCCACACCGGCAATCGTCTTCCACGCCAACGCTGGCGACAAGCGCGTCGCGGCGATGTAGTAGCGGCGTGCCGACGCCACCTCGCCTCGCCAAGCGCGCCAGCGCGCTTCGCTGAAGAGATACAGAGCACGGGCGCGGGCACAGCTGGAGAGCAGCTCCGGATGCGCCGCTTCGATCAGGGCGAGTGTCGTGAGGTAGCCCTCGAGATATTGCCTCCGGACGGACTCTTCGGATGCGCTTCGCTGGCTGATGCTCTTCCGATGCACGCGGTAGCGCGCTAGAACACCGTCGACGTAGCCGTAGGCACCGCCGGCCAGAACGCAATCGATTTGCAGTTTCCAGTCGGAGATCA
>Ga0070699_100002646_pt1 | contig 16006 bp, 11 predicted proteins | sample KBSK1503metaG_FD_65473 | JGI IMG/M metagenome (GOLD analysis project Ga0070699, IMG submission 65473) | Corn, switchgrass and miscanthus rhizosphere microbial communities from Kellogg Biological Station, Michigan, USA - KBS K1-50-3 metaG | ecosystem: Host-associated > Plants > Roots >...
GCTGCGCGACTCGGGCAGCAGCACCGCGACGGCGATCACGGCCAGCACCACCACCGGCACGTTGATCAGGAAGACCGAGCCCCACCAGAAGTGGTCGAGCAGGTAACCGCCGACGATCGGCCCGATCGGGAAGCTGATGAAGGTGGCCGACGCCATCAGCGCGATCGCCCGCTGCCGCTCCTCGGGGGCGAACAGCACCGGGATCACCGAGAGCGACAGCGGGAAGATGGCCGCGGCGCCGATCCCGAGCACCGCCCGCCCCGCGATCAGCTCGGCGGTGCCGGTCGCGTACGCGCACGCCACCGAACTGGCCCCGAACAGGACGAGCGCGGCCAGCAGCACCTTCTTGCGTCCCAGCCGGTCGCCGAGCATGCCCGCGGGCAGCATCGCGGCCGCCAGCACCAGGCTGTAAGCGCTGGAAATCCACTGCAGGTCACTGGTCGAGGCGTGCAGGTCGGTCGCGATCGTGGGCAACGCCAGGTTGAGCACGGTCAGATCGAGCCCGACCACGAGCACGCTCGCCGCGATGGCGACCAGCGCCCACCACTTGCAAGCCGGGTTCCCCGCCATGACGGTCACATCCCTTCGGCAGTCACATCTTTTTGAAAGTTACTGTCAAAAGTATGCGTCCATCATTTGGGGGTGTCAACCGAAAATTACCGGAACCTCGCCCGCCTCCGCCCGCGGCAGATCGCGGCCCGCTACCCAGGAAAGGCACAATCCAGCGGCCTGGTATGGATTACCCCACCCGGGGTACTCCTGCTAGCCGGTAGTCAAATTCGGGGGTCTGCCGTGAGGCGGGGACCACCGATCGCGTGCGATCGTCATGAGATGCGACACGAACATGCCTGCCAGCATCGGCCCCGGTGTCCCGGCGCGTCAGCGCGGGACCGGGCGGCCGCGTGCGTAGTGGCCTGCCACCCCGAGCAGGGCTGGAGCCTGCTCTGCAACGGCGTCGTGCTCTTCGACGACGCGGGGGTCCTGGTGCTCGCCGCCCCCGTCACGATTCCCGGCCATGCCCCCGCGCTGCCGAGGGCGGCGTGAGCGGCAGATGGTAATGTCTAGCCCGGTGATATTGTGAGCGCTAACATTCAGGCTAAGCACAACCGGGCCAGCGACAACCGGGCCTACGTGCGCGAGCTGCTGGCCGAACGCCAGCCCGCGCTCGCCGCTCTCCTGCGGGCGGCTGAACGGCAGCTGGATGGGCAGTTGCCGCATGATCCATGTGACTGGAGGCGCACCATGAACACGGCCTGGCTCTATCACCGGGACGGTTCGGAATGCGTCGACCGCTGGTCCTGCCAGGAACAGGACCACACCAGCGTCCCGCCGCGCTGCGGCGCCGGGGCCGCCGGCGGGCCGATCGGCTGTGAGCTCCCGAAGGGCCACCCCGGCCCGCACCTGCACTTCGCGGACCTGGAGCGCTGCGGCGCCGGAGACGAGCATCCCTCCGCCGTGGCGTCATAGCGAGCCGGTGGCTGAACCGCGCGAAGATCAGTTAGCGCCGGCCGGGCATCATGGCCAGCGCCCATCCCGGCCTTCCAGCTAACCGGTAGACCGCGGCCGCCGCTCTATGAAGCTGCTCAGAGGAATCTTCCAGCCAGGTGACCTGCGGTGATTTGTGGTTCAATGAGCGTTGTCGCAGGGGAGATGCGGCGGGCCGCCGGGCCCGGCCGCAGAGGTGCTCACCCGGATGGGGATACGCTCGGCGGCCGGGGCCCCGATCCTCGTCGAGAACCGCCTGTGGGGCGCGATGGTCGCCGGCCGGACGCGGCATCAGCCGGTTAGCGCCCATCCCGTACCCCGATGATCCGGCAAGCAGGATCGTGGACACTTACCCCCCGGATTCCGGATTGCGCAGGTTCCTGTCCACGATCATGCGCGGGGCCGCCTCGGCCCGCCGCTGCGGGGCTGATGCGGCTGCTGATGCGACTCATCGGGCGGCGGCAAAGATCGCGGATCGCTGCACCCCTGATCAGGGGTGCAGCGATCCGCGATAGTGCGACGCGGCCGGGCCGGGCGCCTGGCGAGGAGCCGGGGGCCTCTAGCCCCGGAGCCGGGTCAGCAGGGCGGTACCGTCGGGGCTGCCCAGGCCCGAGCAGGCGTCCCAGCCGGGACCGGCCGTGTAGGCGCCGTTGTTCCCGCTGGTGATGTCGCGGAAGCCGGGCACCGCGGCGCCCGGTGTCACCCCGGCGTACAGGAGCGTCTGGATCAGGCCGAACCGCTGGCCGGTCGCCTCCGCCAGCCGGCTGACCAGCGCCGCCCACAGCGGCGCGACCGCGCTGGTGCCGCCCACGACCTGGGCCTTGCCACCGGAGTAGATCTGGTAGCCGGTGACCGGATCGGCGTTGCCGGCCACGTCCGGCACCCCCCGCCCGCCGACCGAGCCCGAACCCGCGCCACCGGCCCGCGCCGGCACCCCGGCGTCCGCCTGCCACGACGGCAGGGCGAACTCGTCGCTGACCCCGCCACCGCCCGCTCCCTCCTGAGCCGCCGTCTCGTTCCAGACGACCTCGGAGCTGATCACGCCGGTGGCCCCGTTGGCGAGGAGCTTGGTCCCGCCGCAGGCCAGCGCGTGCGGGCTGGACGCGGGGAAGTCCACATGCGCCTGGCCGTCCCCCACGCCGTCGTCGCTGCCGTTGTCGCCGGAGGCGACGCAGACCGTGATGCCCAGCGCGGCCGCGTCGGCCATCGCCGCGTCCATAGCGATGCGTCCCTGCGCCGTCCACGAGTCCTCGGACTGCCCCCAGCTGATCGAGATCGCGATCGGCGCCGGGGTGGCCTGCGCGGCCTCGGAGATCGCGTCGATGAAGCCGCTGTCGCTGTTCGGCGCGAAGTAGACCACCTGCGCCGCCCCCGGCGCGGCCGCCCCGATGACGTCGACGTCCAGCGCGACCTCCACGTCGGCCCCGTTCGGATCCGAACCCGGCGCGTTGGACGCGCCGTCCACGCTGGCCGCGGTGACGGACGGGACCGGAATGCCGAGCCCGCCGAAGTAGGTGTCGAGATCGCTGGCGGAGAAGCCGCCGCCGAGTTCGATGACCGCGACGGTCTGGCCGGAGCCGGTGGTCCCGGCCGGGAACTTGTAGATGCCGGCCACCTGGTTCGGCGGGTAGGTGTGGCCCTGGGCGGCCGCGGCGGCGCCGCCGTCTCTCGGGGCCCGGAAGTGCGGCCTGGCCTGCGGCCGGTCATCCAGGCCGAGCACGGCGAGCACCACGCCGTCCAGCGGGGCCGGCACGAACAGCGGCCCCTCACGGTAGCGGTGGGTGACCGTTCCGGATCCCTTCGGAGCCGGGCTGCTGACCTGCCGCAGCGTGGCGCCGAACGCGCTGGACAGTTGCCCGAGCGTGCCCGCCACCTTGACCCGCCGGCTAGCCGGGTACACCTCGGTGATCTCGAGCCCCAGGCCGGTGAGCGTCCGCCGGACCAGGTCCACGTCGGCCGGGTCGGCCCCGTACTGCCCGGCCAGCTGGTCGCTGGTCAGGACGGTGGGACCCTCGACGATCTCGGCCGGGATCTCGGCCCGCCGGCGCAGCACCAGCGTCAGCTCGGCCCGCTCGGAGGTGTCCAGCTGCCCGGCCGGCGTGACGCCCGCGAGCGGCGCGCGCTCGCTGCCGGCCAGCCGGACCAGGGGATGGGATTGTTCAGGCATGGTCAGCTCCTGCTTTAAGTAGGGCCGGGGGACAGCAGGCAATCAGCCCTCCGGGCGGATTCTTCCTTGCGCAAAGCACGTAGTCCCGCCCGTTCGGAATATATTTTTCCCGAACGGGTGCGGGTGGCTGTTTACGAGAATAGGGAAAACACGCCACCCGTGTGCTTTTCGCCGGAAATGCGCCCACGCGGATTAGTAAGGTGCCGGCCCCGGCGGGCCGGTTAGCAAGGTGGTGGTGGCGGCGCCAGCGACGGCGGTGGCCGGCGCCACCACCACCACGTTCGCGGGTCAGGCGCTCACGGGACTCCGGGGTCCGGAGGTCGCGGAGCCCACCTGACGATTCCGCCCGCCGGCCCGGCGCCGGGCCAGCCAGGTCCCGGTGAGGATCAGCGACGCCAGCAGCAGCGGCGGCAGGTAGAGCAGGGGGATCGAGGACGGGATGATGGCCGAGCCGTCGCGTGCCTGCCCGAACAGGTCGGCGGCCAGTTTCTCCTGCCAGAGGAATGCGTAGGGGATGACCGGGACGGCCAGCAGCGCCAGGACCCTGCGGCTGACCGGGGCGCGCAGGCACGCAGCCGCCACGCCGACCAGGACCGCGGCGATCAGCAGGTCGGCGGGCAGTCCGGCCACCTTGCCGCCGGATCCGCCGAACCGGGGCGGCTCGGAGCCGAACCACACGTCGCCGCCCACGCTGAACCCGCCGAGGATCAGCGCCCCGGTGCCGACCAGGGCGGCGCCGCTGCGGGTCAGCAGGGCCAGACCACGGTCCGGGCCGGGGGACAGCAGCAGCGCCACCGCGGCGGTGCAGGAGAGCAGGACGGTGAACGCCACCGCGGGGTCCGCGTACCCGGCGAAGGCCGGGACGGCGCCGGCGGCGATCTGCCCGACCGCGGTCGCCAGCGCGCCGAGCCCGGCCAGCCGCCGCAGTCGCAGGAACACGAGCAAGGTGACCCCGGGGGCGCCGGCCGCCATCGGCAGGTCGGCTAGGCCGAGGGTCGCGGAGAGCCCCCAATGCGGGTGCCCGGTGATGCTGCTCGCCACCGCCTGCGGGATGCGGAACTCGGTCAGCGCGGCCACCAGCAGCAGCAGCGGCGCGACCACGCTGACCACGGCCAGGGCGTCGCTCCAGCGCTGATCGCGCACGGTCAAGGAGAGCCAGCGCGTCTGCCGGAGGCGGTTCAGCGCCATCCGGCCGCGGATCCGCAGCGCGCCGCCGATGAGGTCCGCGCTGTCCGCGGTGTGCTGGCCGAAGCGCCGCGCCCAGGCCACCGGCTTGGGCGCCCGGACCTGCGCGTCACCGTCGGCGGCGAGCAGCACGCCGACCATTTCCTCGGCGTGCTCGCGCCGATGGTCCTTGGGGTACAGGGCAAGCAGCCGCCGGTACCGCTTCTCCATCCGGCTCCGCGCGCGCCCGCCCGCTCGGGTGTTCCTGGTCGCGGTCACGCTCATCAGGCGTCTCCTGCTCGCGCCCAGGACGGTTCCCGGCCCTTCATACAGCCCCTCCGGCCAGGCCCAGACGGCTAGCGGCGACGGCGGCATTGGCGCGCAGGCGGCGTACCTCGGCCGCGAGTTCGGCGGTCCCCTCGTCGGTGATCCGGTAGTAGCGGCGCAGCCGCCCGTCCACGATCTCCTCTTTGTCGCCGGTGACCAGACCGTCGGCCTTGAGCCGGTCCAGGGCCGCGTACAAGGTGCCCGCGCGGAGCCTGACCCGGCCGTCGGAAATCCGCGCGACGTCGGTCATGATCCCGTAACCGTGCTGGGCCCCCGCAGCCAGCGCGGTCAGGATGAGGAACGTCGGCTCCTGCATGGACTGCTTACTCACAGGACTTGTATATGCCGATGAACGGCACATATCAACTCCAGGGGCCATCGAGAACCATGGGTGACCGTTTCCGTACTACTTGTTGCGATTTACGGGACAGCTGGGTCATGATGAGGCTGTCAGCGAAGGCCACCGCGAAAGGGTGCCGTGCCGCCGCGAGCTACGTTCCGCGACGTGTTCGCGGTCCGCGAATTCCGGGCGCTGTGGTTCTCAGAGATCCTGTCGGTGGCGGGCGATCGCCTCGCCCTGGTCGCGCTCACCCTGCTGGTCTACGACCGGACCAGATCGCCGCTGCTCGCGGCCCTGACTTACGCGGCAGGCTACCTGCCGTGGGTGATCGGCGGGCTGTTCCTGGCCGACCTGGCCGACCGGCGGCCGCGCCGCACGGTCATGGTGGTCTGTGACGCCGTGCGCGCCGTCCTGGTCGCGGCCATGGCGGTACCTGGGGTACCGCTGGTCGCCCTGGTGGGGCTGCTGTTCGCGACCACGATGTTCACGCCCCCGTTCGAGTCGGCGCGGGCCGCCATCACCCCCGACATCCTGCAGGGCGAGCGCTACGTCCTCGGCACCGCGGTGACCCAGACGACGTTCCTGGCCGCCCAGGTGGCGGGCGCGGCCGGCGGGGGAGTGGCGGTGGCCTTCATCGGCACCCGCCCGGCGCTCGCCGTCGACTCCGCGACGTTCGTGCTCTCCGGCTTGTTAATAGCGTTCGGCATCAGGCCCAGGCCCGCCGCCGCCAGGCCGGAAACCGTCCAGTCGTCCCCGTGGGCCCGCACCCGTGAGGGCTTCCGCCTGGTTTTCGGCGACCCGGCGCTGCGCACCCTGCTGCTGCTCGGCTGGCTGGTGGCCTTCTATACGGTCCCCGAGGGGGTCGCCGCCCCGTACGCGAACAGACTCGGCGGAGGGCCTATCGCGACCGGCGTGGTGCTGGCGTCCACGGTATTCGCCACCACGATCGCGACGCCGCTGTTCACCCGCTTCGTGCGCGCGCGGCAGCGGCTCGCCCTGATGGGGCCGCTCGCCGTGCTCACCTGCGCGACGCTGGTCCTGACGGCCCTCCACCCGGGCCTGGTCGTCTCACTTGTGATCTTTTCCCTGTCGGCCGCGTTCGGCACTTACCAGATCGCGGCCAATACCGCCTTTGTCATCAGGGTGCCGAACGAGCGGCGGTCTCAGGCTTTCGGCCTGGCCAACATGGGTGTGGTGGTCGGCCAGGGGGCCGCATTCGTGGCGGCCGGCGCCGCGGCCGAAGTGATTTCCCCCGCGGCGGTTATTGCTATTAGCGGAGCTATCGGGGCTGTTATTGCCATTGTGCTGACGCTCAAGTGGCGTCACGTGTCGCCACCCGGTGGACGTCATGCGGCCAGACGGCGCCCCGGCAACGCCGCGACCAGAAAGTCGGTACCGCTACACGGATCCCCATAGCGGCTCGGACTGCGGACTAACACTTGTGGGCTAAGGGGTTCAAGTCCACGTGTCGCGCATCGCGAACGCTCCTCTCGGGTGGGACTGACTGGTGTTGCGATCGGGACGAACTCAGGTCCACTGGGCGCGCATGAGCCGTCTCCCTCCGGCAGTAGATGAACCCATGCCACAGCCACCCGACAGCATGTACGCCGGGTAATCGCGGCTCGTCAGACACCATTTAGCGCCTCTTTATGGCGCCTTGTACGCGAATCAGAGGCAATAGTGCCCAAGATGGCCATAGATGGGTTAAGGTAGCTATACGGAGCTAGTCCTTTACGGTGAGCTGCCGACTAGACAGGAGCCTGTCGAGTCCCATCCGGAACGGTGGACCATGGAAGCCTCGTCCGTCACTCGGCGCCCGCTTGGGTATGCCGTCTTCCGGGACTGGGCATGGTGGCAACTTCCCCTGGCGCTCCGCTCCTACGTCGGGGCCGTTCCGGTCGTCGCGTTCGTCATGATCGCGTATGCGACCTCGCAGACCACCTGGACCACCGAGGACCTGCTGAAGTTCCTGCTGCTGCTGGTCTGCGGCATGGTCTCGGTCGCGGCGACCCCGCGGGTCGCCTACCTCAAGGCGGGCGTGACCAGGGACTTCCTCACCGCCTGGGTGCTCCCGGTGGCGATCCTGCTGCCGCCGGTCTACGCCATGCTGACCCCCATCCCGCTGCAGGTGCTCACTCAGTGGCGGGTGCACAAGGGCGTGGTCTACCGCCGGGTCTTCACCGCCGGCGCCATCAGCCTGACCTACGGCGCGGCCTCCCTGCTGTTCCGCCAGTTCCCTGTGTCCTTCGCCGGCGGCGCGATCGGCTCGGGAACGCACGCGCTCACCTGGGCTATCGCCGTCGCGGCGTGCGAGCTGGTGGGCGGCTTCGGGCACAAGTTCCTGATCATGGGCGCGATCAAGCTGAGCGACCCCGCGGTGCCGCTGGCCGAGCTCGCGCTGAACCGCGAGGCGCTGCAGGCCGACTTCGCCGAGTTCGATCTCAGCGTCCTGATCACCGTCGTGGTCGCCGTCACCCCGGTGCTCGCCATCGCCGCCGTCCCGACCGTGCTGCTGGCCCGGCGGTTCATCATGCACGCCCAGCTGCTGGCCGCCTCCAGGATCGACACCAAGACCGGGCTGCTCAACGCGTCCACCTGGGAGCGGGAGGCCGAGGTCGAGATCACCCGGGCGGTCCGGATGCGTATCCCGCTGGCCGTGGCGCTGGTGGACATCGATCACTTCAAGGTGGTCAACGACACGTACGGGCACCTGGTCGGCGACAAAGCCCTCCGCGCGGTCACCGACGGCCTGCGCAGCCAGCTGCGCGGCTACGACCTGGCCGGGCGGTTCGGCGGCGAGGAGTTCGCGGTGCTGCTGCCGCAGGCGCGCGAGCAGGACGCCCTCAACGTGGCCGAGCGCCTGCGCTCGCACGTCGCCGGGCTGTCCATCCCCGTCGACGAGGAGGACGAGTCGGCCGGCTGCGTCCGGCTCACCATCTCGGTCGGCGTCGCGTCCCTGGACGGCGAGAGCCGCGAGCTGACCGACCTGCTCGCCGCGGCCGACTCCGCCCTGTACCACGCCAAGGAAACCGGCCGCAACAAGACCCACGTGATCTCCGCGACCTCCCAGACCGCCTAACCGCACCACGCAACTCGCGCCGCCCCAGCCCTTGCACGCCGAAATCCCGCCAGCCCCGCCAGCCCCGCCAGCCCCGCCAGCCCCGCCAGCCCCGTCCGAGCACCAGGTAAAACCACGACAATGTGACATCGTGGTGGTCAGGACAACTACGATGTCACATCGTCGTGGTTCCTTGGGGCTCGCCCGCGTGTGCGAATGCAGCCGTTCGCAGCCTTCCTGGGCTCGTTCCCCGCTAAATCGAGCAATTTCCTGCCCGGAATCGGGCAGGATCCTTGCCTGAATCGCTCGCGGCCGGTAAGAAAGGGGCATGCCCGGCCCCGGCACCCCCAGAGCTCCGGCGGACCCCATCCCGCAGGACCTCGTCCGCTACCTAGCCGCCTCGACCGGCCTGCCGCAGCCGACCGCGGTCCGGGTCATCGCCGACGTGGCGACCTACTTCAACGAGACGGTCGAGGACTTCGTCCGCAGGCGCCACGCCGAACTCCAGCGACACCAGCACAAGAACGACGAGATCTGGCCGCTGATCGCGGCCGAGCTCGGCCAGCGCAGGTTCGCGGCGCCGGTCCTGTCGGAGCGCCAGCTCCGCCGCATCGTCTACAGCTAACGCCGTCCGCCTACCACCAGCAGGGGAGCTCGAAGTGTGCGGAATCGTAGGGTACATCGGCCGCAGGGACGCGGTACCGGTGCTGCTCGAGGGGCTGCGGAGCCTGGAGTACCGCGGCTACGACTCGGCCGGCCTCGCCGTCGTCCACCGGAACCGGCTCCAGGTCACCAAGACGGTCGGCCGGGTCCAGGACCTGCGGGACCGGGTCAGCGACCGCACCAGGGCCACCATCGGCATCGGCCACACCCGGTGGGCCACCCACGGTGAGCCGAACGACGTGAACGCTCATCCGCACACCGACGCCGAGGGCCGCATCGCCATCGTGCACAACGGCATCATCGAGAACGCCGAGCAGCTCAGGGACGCGCTGTCCGCCCGGGGCGTCAAGCTGGTCAGCGACACCGACACCGAGGCGCTCGCCCACATGATCGCCGCCGAGGCCGCCGCCGGGACGAGCCTGGAGGACGCGGTCCGCCGGACGCTGCGCCACGTGGAGGGCACCTACGGCCTGGTCGTGCTGGACACCAAGCACCCGAACGAGCTCGTCGTGGCGCGCAACGGCAGCCCCATCGTGCTCGGTATCGGGGAATCGGAGATGTTCGTCGCCTCCGACGTGGCGGCGCTGGTGCGCTACACCAAGCAGGTCGTGTACCTGGACGACGCCGAGGTGGCCACGGTGCGCGCCGCCGACTACCTCACCTCGGCGATCGACGACCGGGACCGGCACGGGTCCGGCGCGGGCCAGAGGCGAGCGCAGAGCAAGGAGCCGACCACGGTGGAGGCCGAGGCCGGTGACTACGAGCTCGGCGCGTACGAGAACTTCATGCACAAGGAGATCCACGAGCAGCCGGAGGCGCTGCGCCGGTCCCTGCGCGGTCGGCTCGACGAGCGGTTCGCCACCGCCAAGCTAGGCGGCATCAACCTGGACGCGCGTCAGCTCAGGTCGATCAGGCAGGTGAAGTTCCTCGGCTGCGGGTCCGCCTACTACGCCGGCCAGATGGGCGCGGTGCTGACCGAGGAGCTGGCCCGCATCCCGTCCGACGCCGAGCCCGCCTCGGAGTTCAGGTACCGCAACCCGGTCGTGGACCCGGACACGCTCTACGTGGCGGTCAGCCAGTCCGGCGAGACGCTCGACACGCTGATGGCCGTGCAGGAACTGCGCCGTAAGGGCGGGCAGGTCATCGGCGCGGTCAACGTGGTGGGCAGCGCGATCGGCCGGGAGTGCGGCCATGGGGTCTTCCTGCATGCGGGGCCGGAGATCGCCGTCTGCTCCACCAAGGCGCTGACCAACATGGCGGCCACGTTCGCCCTGCTCGCGCTGCTGCTCGGCCGGGTCCGTGACATGTCCTCGGCCTCCGGCCAGCGGATCGTGACCGGGATGCGCGCGCTGCCCGGGCAGATCGAGCAGACCCTGGCCGCCGAGGAGGAGATCGCCGAGGTCGCGCGCCGGTTCGCCTCGGCCGAGCACATGTTCTTCATCGGCCGCGTCCGCGGCTGGCCGGTGGCGCGCGAGGGTGCGCAGAAGCTGAAGGAGGTCTCCTACGTCCACGCCGAGGCCTATCAGGCGGCCGAGCTGAAGCACGGCCCGCTCGCCCTGATCAATTCCTCGATGCCGAGCGTGGTCATCGTGCCCAGCGACGACCTGCTGCCGAAGAACATCTCCACGATCGAGCAGATCAAGGCGCGCGGCGGCCCGGTCATCGCGGTGGCGAGCGCCGAACTCCCGGCCGGCCTGGCCGACGCGGTGATCAGGGTGCCCCGCGGCGAGCCCGAGCTCGAGCCGCTGCTGCTGAACGTCCCCCTGCAACTGCTGGCCTACCACGTGGCCGCCAAGCTGGGCCGGGACATCGACAAGCCGCGCAACCTGGCCAAGAGCGTCACGGTCGAATAGGGGTTCGCCGGTAGCGCGCCGGTACGCGTCACCCGGCCTGCTCGCGGCCGCGAGCAGGCCCGGGACATCGTCGTGTCGAAAGAACCATGACACGCGCACATATGGCCCGGCCGGCGCCGTTACGCGGACTGGTTATTACTACCGACGGCTAATCAGGACTTCACGTCAGTCCCGGATGCCGTCCCTAAATGTGCCTGCTGACTTAACAATGATCAAACCCAGGTGGTCCGCATGGCCGCCCCTCCTCTCCATACTGACGTGCTGGATACTGACGTGCTGGATACTGACGTGCTGGCACACCGGCGCGCTGGTGACGGACTCCCCGGCGTAAGTACGCCGCGTAATCATTACTCGTCAGTCACCATTTAGCGCCTACCCTGGTGCGCTATGTCGGCGAATCTCCTGCAATGACCCACAAGTGCGCATAGATGGGTTAAGGTAGCTATACGAAACTAGTCCTTTACGGTGAGCTGCCGGCTGGTCCGCACGTCCGTCGCGTCTCATCCGGAACGGTGGTACATGGAAGCCTCATCGGCTACCCGCCGCCTGCTCGCGGGCGTCATGGTGCGGGACTGGGCCTGGTGGCGCCTTCCGTGGCTGCTCCGCTGCTACGTCGGCTCGGTGCCGCTGGTCATGCTGGTGGTGCTCGGCTACCTGCTCGCGCGGACCACCTGGCATGCCGGCGACCTGGTGACGTTCCTGGTGCTGCTCGGCTGCGGCGCGATCTCGGTCGTGGCCACCCCCCGGATCGCCTACCTGCAGGCCGGCCTGGTGCGGGACTTCCTCACCGTGTGGGTGCTCCCGGTGGCGATCCTGCTGCCGCCGGCCTACGCCATGGTGACGCCGGCCCCGCTGCTGATCCTGACCCAGTGGCGGGTGCACCGGGGGGTGGTGTACCGCCGCGTCTTCACCGGCGCCGCGATCGGCCTGGCCTACGGGACGGGATCGCTCGTCTTCCACGCCATCCCCGCCTCGTTCGCCGGGCCCGGCATCGGCACCGGCGCGCACGCCCTGACCTGGACGCTGTCGGTCGTCGCCTGTGAGGTCATCGGCTGGCTGGGGCACCATTTCCTGCTGGTCACCGCCGTCAAGCTGTCCGATCCCGCGGCCAAGGTCGCCCTCCTGGAGCTGAACCGCGAGGCGCTGCAGGCCGACTTCGCGCAGATCGACCTCGGCATCGTGATCACCGTGGTGGTGGCGGTCAACACCGTGCTAGCCGTGTTCGCGGTGCCCACGGTCCTGCTCGCCCGGCGGTTCATGATGCACGCGCAGCTGCTCGCCAAGTCCCGGATCGACACCAAGACCGGCCTGCTCAACGTGTCCACATGGGAGAGCGAGGCCGAGCAGGAGATCGCCCGGGCGATCAGGACCCGCAGCCCGCTAGCCATCGCCATGATCGACATCGACCACTTCAAGGTGGTCAACGACACCCACGGCCACCTGGTGGGAGACAAGGCGCTGCGCGCGGTCGCCGGCGCCCTGCGCGAGCAGCTGCGCAGCTACGACCTGGCCGGCCGGTTCGGCGGTGAGGAGTTCTCGATCCTGCTGCCGCAGACGCGGGAGGCCCAGGCGCTGCGCATCGCCGAACGGCTCCGCACGCACATAGCCGCGCTGACCATCGGTGTCGGTGAGGACGCCGCCACCGGACCGGTGGTCAGGCTGACCGTCTCGGTCGGGGTGGCCTCGCTCGACCGGATCGGCCCCGAGCTCACCGACCTGCTCGCCGCGGCCGACGCCGCGCTCTACCTCGCCAAGCAAGCCGGCCGCAACCAGACGCGCATCGCGACCGCGGGCATGCCGACGCCGCTGGCCCAGGCCGTCCCGGCCGCCAGGCCCGCGCCGTCTTCCTAGGCGCCCTGCCTAGGCGCCGGGCGGGCCCGGTCAGTGGAACGGCTGCGGCTCTTCCCTGGCGGCGCTGCCCGGCAGCGGCTGCTCGCACCAGACGACCTTGCCGGTCGCCGTCCGGCGGGCGCCCCAGCGCTGGGAGAGCTGGCGCACGACCTGCAGGCCGCGTCCGCTCTCGTCCTCGCTGTTGGGCTGGCGCAGCCTCGGCAGCGCGCCGGAGGAGTCGAGCACCTCGCAGACCAGCGCCTTCTCGTTGACCAGCCGGAGCGTGACCTCGCCGCGCGAGTACTTGACCGCGTTGGTCACCAGCTCGGAGACGAGCAGCTCGGTGGTGGGGATCAGGTCCTCAAGCTCCCACCGCTTCATCGGCTCGGCCAGCACCGAACGTGCCTCCCGGACCGAGGTCAGCTTCGGCGCGAGCGTCCACGAGGCGTAGCTGTCCTCGGGCAGCCGCCGCAGCCGCGCGATGAGCACCGCGATGTCGTCGCGCTGGTGATCGGAGTACACCCCGTCCAGCGTGGCCTTGCACAGGTCCTCGAGAGGCCGCGTCGGCGAGCCGGGGCCGAAGATGCCGCGCAGCCGGGCCAGCCCGTCGCTGATGTCCTGGCCCTTGTTCTCCACCAGCCCGTCGGTGTACAGCACGAAGAGGCTGCCGTCCTCGATCGTGAACTGGCGGCTCTCCACCTCGCCGTCGCCGATGCCGAGCGGCGGTGAGGGCGGCACGTCGAGCAGCTCGTTGCTGCCGTCCGGGTGCACGAGCAGCGGCGGCAGGTGGCCGGCCACCGCCACCTCGCATTCCCCGCTGACCGCGTCGTAGACCGCGTAGGCGCAGGTGGCGAAGTGGGGCTCGCGCTCGCCGAGGGTGTGCATGAGCTCGTCGAGCTGCAGTAGCGAGTCGGCAGGCGGCAGCTCGAGCATGGCCAGGGTGTGGATCGCGGTCCGCAGTCGGCCCATGGTGACGGCGGCGCGCACGCCGTGCCCGGCCACGTCCCCGACCACCAGCGCGACCCGCCCCCCGGGCAACGCGATCGACTCGTACCAGTCCCCGCCGACCTCGATCATCTTGCTGCCCGGCAGGTAGCGGTGCCTGACCTCGACCGAGGACGGCGCCGAGAGCCCTGTCGGCAGCATGCTCCGCTGCAGCGTCAGCGCGGTGGCGTGCTCCCGGCTGTACCGGCGGGCGTTGTCGATGAACACGGCGGCCCGGGTCGCGAAGTCCATGCCGATCTCGACGTCGTACGCGTCGAACCGGCGGAACCCTTCCTGCCGGGTGCAGACGAAGAAGCCGAGCATGGTGCCGCGCGCGATGAGCGGCAGTACCACCATGGACGCGCCGGAGAGCAGCTTGGCCACCGGCTTGCGCCGCCAGGCCTTGGCGATCTCGCTCGCCTGGCTCTTGGTGATCGTCGCCTCGAGCACCGGCGCGCCCGTGTCCATGCACCGGTAGTACGGCGTGTTCGTCGGATATCGCAGGATCTCGCCGGTCGGGAAGGTCGCCTCCCAGGCGGGATCCTTCCGGTCGTGGAGCAGCGCGATCCGGCGCAGCGGCAGCGACCCCTCGGGCCCGTGCGACGGCAGTTCGTCGTCCCCGGCCAGGCTCTCCAGCAGCAGCAGGCCGGACACGTTGCAGAAGTGCGGCACGATCGCGTCGAGCAGGACGCGGGCCACGTCGTCGATGTCGAGCGTGTCGCCGATCCTGGTCAGGGCGTCGTCCAGCATCTGCCTGCGCATGAGCGCGGGATCGACGAACCGCTCGGAGTTGGGCGCGGGGATGCGCAGCAGCGCGAGCGCGGCCAGGCTGGTCCCGCCGGCCCGCATCGGGTGGACGGTCACCACCGCCTCGGCCGGGATGCCGTCGCGGGTGTCGATCGTGAGCATGGCACTGCCCTCACGATCCGAACGGATGGCCTCGAGCAGCCCGGCCACCGCGGCCGCGGCGTCGGGCGGCCGGGCGGCGTGCGAGTTGGCCGGGGCCTCGTCGCTCTTGACGTGGTTCCCGTGCGGACCCGAGGTGAGCTCGATCAGCTGCGCGCCGAGCAGGTCCTCCGGCTTACGCGCCAGGATCCGGGCCGCGTTCCTGTCGTGCTGCACGATGCGCCCGTCGTAGTCGATCCCGAGGATCAGCGTCCGTACGGACGAGGACAGGGCCGGATGCGAGGTTTCCGGGGTGTCGGTGATCCCGGCCTCCTGGAAGTTCGTGCCGGTGCTAGATCCGCTAGTTTCACGGCTTCGCTTGGTTCCGTTACCAGGAGCCCGGGGCAGCGGGGCACGGCTCGGTACGACATCGCCCTCGGGAACGTCAGCCCCGAGAGCGCTGCCTTTGGCCGACATGCCGGATGTCACGTGCGGTCTCCTGATGGCATCGCTGCGCTCCTGTCAATTATGGGCCACGGACGGCACGTTCAGACAGGAGTTCCGATGACTCACCTTTCTCCCGAAACGTCACTTTTTATGGTTTGTTGAGGTAATTCTAGTGATGAGCTGGGACTGAGGTGACTGCGAGGCGCCGCTGAAATACGGATAATTCCGGCTTCACCGCCATCCCGGGGCAATGCTCCTGACTCATCGATTATAGTAAGTTACTGAAAGTAGCCGAGATCGTCGTCGTCGGCCCGGCCGCGTTGCTACCGTTGAACCTCAGTCGTGACTCAGGTCAGCCTGGCTACCGCGAGCGCGGCGGCGAGCAGGATGACCGCCCAGGCCGCCGCGCGCAGTGCCCGCTCCAGCGGCTGGAGCAGCGCGTCGGCGGTGACCGGCACGGTCCGGCCGTCGCCGTAGGTGATGCTGCCCTCTACCCGCTGTGCCCGCCGCCGGATGTTCCTGGCCGGGGTGCTCAGCTGGCGCTGCGCCGCGGACAGCGCGAACGCCCCGGCCGCGGCCAGGACGGGCGCCACGGCCAGCGTCCCGGTCTGGGCCACGTAGGCGGTGAGCACGGGGAAGGCGCCCCAGGCGACGGCGAAGCCGAAGTCGGTGTGCATCAGGCCGCCGAACAGCTCCGCGTTGTACGCGATCACCAGCACCGGGCCCGCCACCATGAACGGGATCAGCGTCCAGCCCACCCGGATCACCCCGAACACGCCGAGCACCAGCGCGCCCAGCAGGCC